>JAABUJ010000027.1_pt1 | contig 349015 bp, 416 predicted proteins | sample 5559131 | NCBI WGS metagenome assembly JAABUJ01 (sample SAMN10711875, study PRJNA513366) | rock metagenome | isolation source: Antarctica rocks | place: Antarctica: Victoria Land, Mt New Zealand nord | collected 2016-01-07
TGCTCGTCGCCCAGGGCGCCAGAGGCACACTTCCCGCACAGGCGCTGCGCCCGGGGGACGTTGTTGTGACGCAAGGCAACGATGGGGAGCCGCTGGCAACCCAGCCGAAACTTGATGATTTTTAGCAACCGGACAGGCCTATCTGCAAGGTAACATAGGGGTTGCTCCCCAGCCTGGGCCCCGGCCGCGGTGCAAACCAGCGATCATACTTGCATAGGCTGGCGTGCTCCGTTGGGCACGTGCGCGGGCACTCAGAGAGGCCCTGCCAGCACGCTTGCTCGCGAGCCTTGGCAGCATCCATAATAACCCGGGTATTGAGCTCCGGCAGCCCATGCCCGTCCCGAGGCAGGGCCCAGCCCAACTTGCGCAGGTACTCCCGCAAGCCCCACGCCCAGTTTTTGATATTGTGTATACAGGCATTCTCCCAGTCTGCCCGCACCACCGCGCCATGCAGCGAGTGCGCCGGAGCTTGCGCTAACTGGTTATACAGCGGCTGTATTACAGCCTGAGGGTGCCCCGCAACCACCCCAACTCCATGGGCTGGACACCCAACTCCCGAAATACAAGTGTTGTTGACACTGTCAGGAGGACATGCAGGAGGTTTTTTAACTGCTTCATTCTTGCATGCCTGAAGATCTACCTGGCCCCAACTGTCCCTTGAAGTCCCTTGAACTGTGGTGTGGGAGGCCTTGCTTGCTCGCTTGCCTAAACAGCCCTACTTGGCTGAAACAGGCTGTAACCAGAATGCTGATGAGCTTGGTTGGACCGACTAGTGCACATGTCAGAAGATGCACCGCCATGTTGCCCGCCTGCATGTGCCGCTCAGAGAGCGGCGCTCACCAACACGGGACCAGGCAAGATAACTCCAGCAACTTGGCATATGCAGAGGCCTGTGCAAGCAATGGCAAGATAGCTCATATGTGACATGTGAGCAGCATGCCAAAGCTGCCGCCTGCCTCTCGACACTTACACAGTTGAGCTCCCTGAAAGTCACCTGGTTGCGCAAGCTCGCGAGCCGACACTCTACACCCTTGGTTCACTCTACACCCTTGGTTGAGCATGCAGACATATATACGCCTGCAGACACCATCCTACGCTAGAGGCTGAGCATGGCACCTGCCCAGAACCCTATTGGTGGGGGCGAGGCATGCAGCACCTGAATCCATAGTACACACAATGCATTGAGCAACACACAAAAGACGTGCCAGTCGCAAAGCGCTGGAAGCTGGTGAGAATCAATGATGAGTCGGTTCTATACAGGCGCCCAGCCGCAAGCTGGTCGCCGAATTCTCGTAAGTGCAGCGCAGGGTGACAGGGAGACAGGAGATGCAAATACACTCTGCTTGCCCAAACTGTGGCCCTTTCCCGACCACGAGCCTCTGCTTGCTGATGCTTGAAAGCAGCGCTCTTCCACGACATGCAACCTCGTGCACGGGCTGCATCCTATATCTAAGCGCCAAGCTTGACCCCGCTCCTGGGCGCCGTATGCTTGACGACGGGGCCGCGCCGCAGCCATGACAGTACGTTGCCCACGGGCGCCGCCTCGCGCCGCACACCGGCCCCCGCACGCTCCTGCCCAACCAGCGCGCAGGGCCCCGGCACCGCGCCGGCCAAAGATCCTGTCCCAGACCCTGCCCCATGCCGCGAGCCAGCCATGCTTCTTGCCCAGGGACGTCCACGCCGCGGACGCCTTGCTGGAGTGCGCCTCCGCGATGTCGACCAGCACCGCGACGACGCGCGGGTCGGTCAGGATGTCAGTGTGCGTGGTGTCCTGGAACGCGCGGACATCCGCGTACGGCCCGAGCCTGCCGCGCAGCCAGACCCGCGTGAGGTGTGCTGCTCCAGGGCTGGGATGCGGGTGTGTGCGGGGTCCTGGAGGGCGCGCACACCCGCATGTGGCACGAGCCTGCGGCAGCATGTGACCGCATCCGCCGCTACAGGCTGTAACTGCCTTGCGGGGCTCCCAGGTGTTCCCTATCAGTGCTCAGCAAGGCAAGGATCCTCTGCGACAGCACCTGCAGCAGGCCTGCGCGCACATGCGGTCGATGGCGGCACAGCCGCGCGCGCGCTCTCGCGCAAGGTCTTCCGCTGCCCAGATGTGTGCAGGAGCATGCCCACACTTGCACCCCAGGACAACGGCGCCTTGTGTATGCCCCGCAGAACATTGGCAAGGAGTCGGCGAACAGCCTTGGCAAAGCTACCCCGAACAGGGGCAGGGGCACCTGCTGCAGGACTCCAGGCTCTTGAGGTTGACGGTGCCGTCGCCCGGGCCCTTGCGCACGATCACCGGCTCGGGCGGCACGGACGCGTTGAAGCTGGGCACGTCGTAAATGAAGTGCTTGTCAGTGGAGTTACCGGGCGAGATGCCGTGCAGGCAGTGCACCGGGATGTCCAGCATCGGCAGCGGGTGCGTGGTCTGCCGCACGCGGTCGAACACGTCCACCTGCGCTGCTAAGCGGCATGAGGCGCAGCGCCCTGCTCACCGCTGGCTGAGTCGAAGCGCCAGGACGCGTCACGCTGTGGCGCTGAATCCCCGTGCAGACATAAGTGCCCGCGCAACTGATGCGATGCTGGACATTCATGCAAACCTCAGTGACTTAAAAGCAGTGCGTATCTGCAAGCGTCAAAGAGTCAAGGACAAAGACAAGGGTCAAGGTGCAATACCAGAAGCAGGCCGCTTGTCACACAGGTGCTGGTGCGCGCCTGCTGCGTGTTGTTGAGTTCCTGCAGCATGCGCTGCGCGTCATATGCTGTGTATTTGCTGCCGCCCGTCGTCTCCACAAGCACCTGCATGTCATCCTTGTTACAGCATACACACTCTCAACCCTGGCCCGCATGCACGACCCCGAGCCCATGCCCCACCTCAGGCCCAGGCCGCACGGTGCTGCTGCACACTCGCACTTCAAAGACGCACCGTGTACACGCTTGTAAGGGCAACCCTCCTTTGCACTTGCTCATGTGTGCCGCTTCTCTCTGCCGTGCGGGCGCCTGGCCAAAGCCTCCTGCAGTGTCTGGCAGCAATGCAGCGCGCACCTCGTCGCCATACAGGTCAGGATCCGGGAACAGCCACGGGCCCGACGGCGCCATCGACTGCAGCGGCCTGAACAGGTCGTGCGGCAGGGCGGTAATGTCAAACGTATCGCCGCTGATGGATCCTGCCGCAAGCCGCATGTGTGTCAGGGCTGGCAGTGCGCACTCCTTGCACACAGGGCATGCGCCAAAGGGTATGCAGAGTGTGCATCGCACGACAAACAGGGTCTGATGGTGCGGCAATAAGAGGCCGCCTTAAAATGCAGAACCCATATGCTGCCAGCGCCTCCTTAAGAAGTGATGCCTGCATGTGCAGCACATACAGGCGCATGGAGAGGCAGATGGTGCTACTATCTTCACGAGAAAACCGAATAGCTTACCCTTGAGCGCGGTCACGCTGCCGCCCCAGGGGCCCGACAGGCCGATGAGCGCCGCCACGTGCTGCGCGCGCCAGGCCGGCGTGTGCGAGCGCAGGAAGGCGAGCGTGACGAGGTTGCCCATGCTGTGCGCGAGCAGCAGCGCGCGCGTGCCGCCGTTGGCCGCCACGGCGCCCTCCACCAGCGCCGTCAGGTTGGCGTAGTAGCCAACCTGAGCACCCACCAGTGTCAGGAGAAGAATATCACACGCTCCAGCCAGACACACGGCGTTCCACTGGAGTAGCGCATGCCATACACGCTCTCTACTTGCATACTCTACATTTAAGCTTCCTTCACTGTAATGAGTGTGAAGCTCAGGCAGCTGCTCAGCACAGAACCAGCGTCACAAAGACGTCTGTGCCATGCGGTGCCGTTCACCGGCATGACCTGTGTGCCCGCACTCCCTGCGCAACCATGCAGGCTGCTGGCCTGGCGGCACTGCAGCAATGCACGGCTGCACCGCACCTGCTCCAGGCCGTCTGCAGCCAGCCGCCAGTCGTACGGCGCGCCGAACAGGTCGCGCCGTACCTCGTACCCAACTCCAACGAGCGCATCAATCAACTCCTGGTATATCGACGTGAGCTGCGCCGACGCATACTCGCTCAGCCAAACGCGCACACTTGCATCTCAGTACTGCGTAACCTTCCCTGAGCGACGAACACAGAACCTTGCGCCAAGTAGTACAAGATAACAGTTTGATACAAGCAACCTACGCAAGAGCAACAGCCCGTGTCCTGCTAGCATAAAGAGACACGGGTTAGCAAACCTGCGGCAAGGCCGGGTCGAGCGCAGCAATGCCCCCGATACCACCAAAGTCCACTGTCCTTATTTCGACGCCAGTCTGGTTGCTATACCTGCCGCACAAGCCCAACCATCAAGTGTATTCAAGTTGTTCCTTACAAGCATGTTGTGCCCTCGGGAACTAAAAGAAACAGGAAACAGCAAAAGACCAAAAGGCTCACCGGCCGGTGCGCTTGTCATAAAACACCTGCAGCTCGTCAAGGAAGCAGTCGGGCCGTGACGCGCTTTGCAGCGACAGCCACACCTGCAAGCGCCACCACAAAGTTAGAGTCTGACGCACCGTGGGGTGGAGGGAGACGTGTTTGGTAGAAAAAACCACAAAGAGTGCACTTGGTGATATTGCAGCCGGATACATACACTCTGCATGCATACGCGCTTGCTTGCGAGAGCGCCACACCGTCTGCCAGTCGTCAACCTTCTTGGCGCAGTACCAGTGTGACACCTCAGTTCTGTTTATCCGCTCCTCAAGGACCGAGCCAGCCAAGCCTGCCGCACAGATGGCATACTTATTGGCGGAGCAACGCGCAAAGCATGTTATAGAGCAAAGCCTGTTCTGTGGCGCTCTAAGCTGCACTGCAAGGAAATAGGACACTTGCTTGCACAGGCAGGGGCGTGCCAGGTATGAAGACAATCGGCGCGTTGTACCCTGCCGCACAGCTTGCAGCCACCGCCAGGCAGCAAACGCACAGCAGCACAAGCTTTTCCATCACCACACGCTCAGTTCAGCCATCGTGTTTTTTCTCTGCCTTAGTCGTGCCGCCGTGCGCCGCCAAAACCCTTGGTGGCGGAGCTAAATACAAGTGGCTTCCCAACAGATAAGGCGATGCGTGTAAAAGGAAGCTTGACAAGAATTGGCTTTGACTGCCCTCACCCCTCCTCCTATTGTGTATGATGAGCATCACTAAAGGGATTCCTTTGCAGTGTGCTTGCTCTGGCACGCAGATCGGACAGCACGCTGCACACTTGCAGACACCCGCGCGCGCTGTGCGCCAGAGCCTCGAGCCCAGCTGCAGCTACAAAGAGCAGGAGCAGGGCCGAGCGGTGCCACAGCCGCTGTATGTCTCCCGGCGCGCATGCGGCCTGGCTGTAGGAGCGGCTGCACTGGCGTGGAACGCTAGGCCAGCGCACGCAATACTCTCAGCGCCACCAGGCGCGACGCTTTGTGTTATGACGGAGACAAGGGCCTGCTGCGGCTCTCTCTCTGGCAAAGCGGTGCATAAATCAGCACTGACACATTGGTTTGAGTCGCAGGCTCCCGTCTGCACCAGGACCGGCTTGATGGCTACTACTTTTTCTATCCGGACACGTGGGCGCCAGTCACAGTGCGCCCGAGGGTAGAAAGCAGGCTCCTGTACACTTTAGGTGCTCTGAGGTTGGTGCCGCTCATGCGCTTGCCTGCCTTTAAGAGGTGGTTCTTGATGTGTCTTGAAGCCTGTGCTGCCAGGAGCAACCTGTGCACAGCAGTACTGTGCAAGCTCCACAGTGCAGTGCCTGAACAGCGTGCACGCTTGAGAGTTTGGAGACAGGTGAGATGGGGATAGAGGCAGCAATGAGCCAGCGTGTGGGCGCTTGCACAGACATCTGGCAACGATGTGTTCTACCGGAACCCGTACAACGTGGACGAGAACCTGTTTGTGGATATCTCGTCGCCGTCGTCGTCGCGCTACGCCAGCGTGGCCGCGTTGGGGACGCCGGAGGCAGCCGCGAAGCGCACGCTGGCGCAGTTTCTGGAAGAGCTCATGTCCACGCGGCTGGGCGTGCGGCGCCAGGGCGAGGTTGTGTCCGCCACAACGCGCACCGCCGACGACGGCAAGGAGTACTATGACATTGAGGCACGTTTGGGCTCGGGCTGTAAGACGTTGTTGCAGCGGCGAGCTGCAACATGGTTACGGCGCAGATGGGCGAGGCCTTCCTGTGCACGCCAGTCTTCAGCGCTGGAATGTCGCTCACTTGTTGCAGGGATACAGCGCTGTGTAGCATGCATGGAACCACACCAACAAGAAGCGCTTGCCCACTCTGAGGTGTAGCGCGTGAGCAAACAGCCATGCACTATTGGCCTACATGGGATTCACACTGCAGCAGCAAAAGCTGTTGTGTTTGAAGCTGTTGTGAATCAGCCAGCTTGGCCTTATCCCAGTGTATGTAGTCATGCACACAACACGGTTTGGCCTGCTTGATGCCCCTGTCTGCTCTTTAAGCATGGTCGCTGCGCAGGTGCGTGTGCGCTCGTTCGCCAACCGCAACCAGCTGGCGGCAGACCCGCGGGACCGCGCAGAGCAGCTGCTGGAGTGGGAACGGCACTACCTGACTGTGCTGGGCACCGCCAACCAGCGCCTGTACTCCTTCCGCCTGCAGACCGCCAGCAAAACGTATGATGCAGCCAAGGCGCGCCCCTGGCTTCCTGGCGCGCCATGCATGCGTGCGTGGCTCCCTCGGTGTGATAGGGCCCTCAGATGTAATGCACGTGGTTTTGTGTGTGGAGACAGGGACACTTCCTGTGGTACGGAGTGTTATGTGAAGCAAATGCGTGCGGACTTGATGTGTTGCTGCGCTGTGCGCAGGACAGCCTGATACGGATTGCACACTCCTTCCGCTGCAAAGAGGTAGTCGTCTAGGGCTGAGGGTCTGGGCGCCTGCTGCTCAGCTTGTATGGTCACAAAATTTGCGTGCTTTAGGGATTGGCCTTCGCATATAGTTCTTACCGTCATATGTGACTAGACTGACGGTCTGTGCAAGGCATGCTTGCAAGGCCGCTCCAAGTGGTGGTGAAATGAAGGGATATCATGTCGACTTCGCCGCAGACGTGAACTTTGCGTTTAGTGCAGCACCGCCAGGAAGAAATATATTATATATATTGTATATACCCTTTGCAGGTCTCGTGCGGGTGCACCTTCAGTTTGAGGACTGTGCAGACCGTCGAAACGTAGTGCTCCAACTGACGTTTCCGCACTGCACATCTGTGTGTAGAGTGGCAACTAGCCTGCAACTTGCAGCACACCCAAGCGCTCCTGCACAGCCCGTTCGCTGGCGGTGCCCGTCGACAGGTCTCTGTTCGGCCCAAGCCGCTATGTAGAGCGCCCGACCTGGGAGGGCGGGTGCCCTCTGCCCTCGATTTTGGAGCCCAGCATGGGCGCAGCAGCGCCCCCGCTCGAAGTGGATGGAGGCGCCAGCGGCGCTGCGGCCGCGCCGGCCGCGCCGCAGGGCTCCCAGGCCTGGAAGGCCTGGCAGGGGACCGTCTTCACCAACGCCAAGGCTGGGATGGGCAAGGTCGACGCGGCGAAAGTGAAGCAGGTCGTGTACGAGATGTCCAAGGACTCGCCGCACTTTAGGAACGAGGAGCGGAAGCAGGCGCGCTGCGAGGCGTGCCGCTGCGCACCACACCGCACAGCCTGCCCTGCGTAGGGACCAAGGCGTTTTCAAGCGCGCTGTGCTCTGGCCGCCAGGTGCAGACCGCGGCGCGAATAAAGAAGCTGCAGGAGCGGCGCGCCAAGCTGACGCCTGCGGAGCTCGCTCTGCACACGAGGTGCCACCTTCACCCGCGCTTGTTTGCCACCCTGTGTGTGCGCGTGAAGCAGCTGCGCTCCCGCAAGCTTTGCCGAGCCGGTGCCGCTCGCGTGTTGTGTACTTGAGCCTAGCTCCGGGGCTGGGCACCTGCTCGCTACTCTGCCTGGCGCTTACTGCTCTGCTTGCTTTGACTCGGCGCAGTGGGTTTGGCAGCCTGTAGCACCCGTTGTGCAGCACGGCATACTGCGCCCCGAGAGGCGCGCGGCTGAGGCGCAGCGCACACGTGACGTAAGCTGACACACCGCTCGTCCGTGCAGGGCGATGGACGCCAAGGTGTCCGCGCTGCGCGCCGGCCAGGACCTGACGCGGCTGTGGCTGTGCGTGGACATGGACGCCTTCTTCGCGGCCTGCGAGGAGCTGGACAACCCCGCGCTGGTGCGCCGCCGGCTGAGCGGCCACCTGGGCGAAATAAAGGCAGAGGTCGTGCAGGCCTGCATACGTAGGACAGCACCTGTGAGTCGCCTGCTGAGCGGCCACCTGGTGGTAACAGAAGGTAGTGCAGGCCTGCATACGTGGTACGACTGCTGTGACGAGAAGCGGCATGCGCACCGCAGAAGAGCAAGCCGATGGCGGTGGGCGGCATTGGCATGTGCTGCACGGCGAACTATGCGGCGCGCAAGTTCGGCGTGCGCTCGGCCATGCCGGGCTTCATCGCCAGGCGGCTGTGCCCCGGTGCGGCCCGCGCACTTCGAACGACCTGCCCAGGCGACCTGCCCTGGCGACCTGCTCAGCGAACAGGCACCATATTATGGCGCTCTCACCTCGAGCGCGCGATTTGCAGAGCTGGTCTTCGTGAAGCCGTGCTTTAAAAAGTACTCGCGCGCGTCCACGGCCGCGCGCGTCGTCTTTGCCGCGTTCGACCCGGACTACGAGGCCTGCTCGCTGGACGAGGCCTGCCTGGACATCACCGACTACTGCGCCGCGCACGGCGTGTCCGGTGCGTGCCGCCGCGACGTGGCGATCAGTAGGTCACTGACCCTCAAGGCTGCTGAGCCGCCGAGGCACCGCCGCAGCGATGGGAAACTCATTCCGAAAGCGAGGCCGTCGCGTCGTTGGGCTTCAGGGACCGGATGTTCCGTGATGACGCGTATGCGGTTGTGGCACTGAGCAGCATGGCAGCGCGTCCGATGAGTCGCTCGGAGCCTATTCTTGGCATCGGCTCCAAGCCGAGGCTGCACTCACCCGGGCGCGCGGCCGCGGCGCGCAGGCGGCCAGGTGGCGGAGGAGCTGCGACGGCGCGTGCGCGAAGAGGTGCGCGTGACGTGCAGCTGCGGCGTCGCGCCCAACCGCCTGCTGGCCAAGATCGCGTCCGACATCAACAAGCCGGACGGCCAGTTCGTGCTGCCGGCTGACGTGGACGCGGTGGCCGCGTTTATGGACGCGCTGCCGATCCGCAAGGTCCCCGGCATTGGCAAGGCGCGTCTTGGCTGCTGTCGCCGTCCCCTTCTTTCCACGCCCTCGCCTGGCGTGTAGCACTGCTCTGCGTGTCTTGGGATGACTGCATGTGCGGCGGCCAAGCGCGCACAGACCAGCGGGCAGTGCGCGATGCGCGGGCCTGGACAGGAGGGCTAGCGCGATGCTCCGTGCGCCCATCCCAGCAGACTCACATATCGGGAGGCAGGCATTGCCTGCATGCGCGGCGCTGCAGGGGGGCGCCGCGGGCGCGCGCAGGTGACGGAGCAGATGCTGCGTGCGCTGGGCGCGGCGACCTGCGCGGACCTGCTGGCGATGCGCGGCGCGCTCGGCGCGCTGTTCTCCGCCATCAGCGCCGACTTCTTCGTCGCGGCCGCGCTGGGCGTCGGGCGCACGCACCACGCCGAGCTGGTCCGCGAGGGCGAGGTGCGCGCGCGGGCCGGGCAGGGAGCGCCGTTTGCACGAGCAAGGGCGCCTTCTCCGCTCAAGTGACTACCCTTGCACAGCAGGCTGACAGGCGCCCATGGCTGCGGGCATGCCTTTGGTCCTTCCCGCAGGGGCAGGCCGGTGCGCATCTTGTGTGAGGTAGCCCTGTGAGTGGAGCTGCTGCCAGAGTGGCAGGCCTTGTCCAGCACGCCTTACTTTTCTCACGGCGCCAACAACACGTCTTTGGTAGTGGATGCTGCGCACTGACCGGCCCTCTGGGTTCACAGGTGGGCCGGAAGGGCATCAGCATCGAGCGCACATTCACCGCCGTCAGTGACCGCGCTCAGCTTGAGGCCAAGGTGCGCATGTCAGATAAAGGATGGCGAATCAGTGTCTTTATGTGTGATATGCGCTGCTGCGGGCACATACTTGTGCGTGGCCATATGGTTGGTTGGAATCATGCATGCGTGTGCGCCCTGCTGACGCCAACAGCCTACAGCTCTCAGAGCTGGGCCGCCAACAGTTTTGGTGTACTCCAGCGTCTGACCTTACCTCCGCTGCGCCCGGGCGGCAGTGCGGCGAGCTGGCCGAGGCGCTGGCCGAGGACATGGCGCGCGAGCGCCTGCGCGGCAGGACGCTGACGCTCAAGCTCAAGACGTCGGCGTTCGAGGTGCGCACGCGCGCGACCAGCCTGGGCGGCTACGTGAGCGCGGCGGGCGACATCCGCGCCGAAGCGCTGCGCCTGCTGCGCGCGGAGCTGCCGCTGGAGCTGCGGCTGATGGGCATCCGCATGTCGACGTTCTACCAGGCGCGCGCCCGGACGGGCCGGGCCGCCGTGCGCAATCCTCGCGCTGTCCGCCTGGCTGCTGCGACGGGGTGCGGCACCGCGCGGCAACGTAGCGTGCAGGAACCCGTATGTCCGCGCTCCACTGCTCTCGGCACGCAAGCCGCCCCAGGATGCGAGCACTGATGTGGCGCGGGCGTGTCGAGGTGGGTGACCATGCAGAGGAGCGCCAGCATGCAGCCGTGGGTCCATAGGATTGCCTCCCAGGCATCGCGCTGTGATGCAGCGGCGGCCAGCGCTTTGCCAGCGGCGCCGCCGGCGCGCTGCGCCCATGCTGTTGGCCTGATGCCGCTGGCCCCCCGCCCGCAGGTCGTCTCGCCGCCGCCCGGGCAGAAGCGGATTGTCGGCTTCCTGCAGTCCGCCGGCGCCGCGCGCGGCGACGGCGGCAGCAGCGAAGCCGGGCAGGCCGGCGAGGGCGCGTGCGCGCGCGCGCCGGAGCCAGAGCCGGAGGGCGACGCGCAGCCCGGCGAGCGGCAGCCGGCGTGCGACGCCGGCGACCGGCCGGCGCGGACCGCGGAGGCCTACTTTGCCACGATCGTGCGCGCGTGCGGGCCGGCGCCCGCGCCGGCGCCGCCTTGCAGCGAGGCCGAAGGCGGCACTGGAGTCGCGGGCGGAGTGCGCTCGGGCGCGCAGAGCGCCCACGCCGTTGCGCTGGCAGGCGGAAGGGACGTTGGTAATGGGCTGAGTGGTGCCCCCGGTGCGGGCGGCGAGGCGGGCGGCGCGGCGGGCGGCGAGGCAAGCGGCGCGGCGGGCGGCGCGGCGGGCGAGGCCGCAGGCTCGCAGGAACACATGCCGAGCCTCAGCGACTGGGCGCCCGCCAGCCGGGCGCCGTGTGGCGGCGCTGAGCCAGACGGCGCAGCACAGGGCGTAGGAGTGCTGGCAGGATCTGGTGAGGACAGCGTGTGGCCTGATCAGGCGCCCAGGGCCTGGCCGGAGGACCTCGATGCGCACCTTGCGGAGGATGATGGGTGGGACTCAGCAGGCGCTGCGCCTGGCGCCGCCGCGTCGGACCGGGCAGAGGAGCAGCCGGGCACGCAGGCGCACGCGGGTGCTGGGTCGGGGTCCGGGGAGGCAGGCGCCCGGCCCGACGGGGACGGTTGCGGGGAGGACGGCTCAGAGCCTGCACAGGACTGGGGTGAGCGCGGCGCGCGTGATGGGGAAGAGGAAGAGGATGACTGCGGGGCGCTGGCAGGGCTTGCGGGCGCGCTGGTGGCGGAGCGCGCCAGCGCGAACGGGCGGGGCCCAGGGGCTGCGCCGAGCGCCGGCCAGGGCGCAGCCAGCCGCTGGCGCTGCCTGGTGTGCACATTCGCGAGCAATCGGCCGGGCGTGCTGCGCTGCGCGCTGTGTGACACGCTCAAGGGCTCGCGGGCGTGGCAGCCGCCGCCGGGCGTGCCGCCCGCTGCACCGGTCCCCAGCCTAGTTCCCGCCCTCAGGCACAGCCCAGCCGGCTACTCGCTTGCCTCGCATGCAGGCGCCTCGCACAGAACGCCCAGCGGCGGCGTGAAGCAAGACGCGCGCGGCGGGCACCCGGAGGCGCGGGGGCTGGCCAGCCGCGACAGCCGCGCCTGTGCCGCCTCGCTAGCAGAGCAGCCGGGCGGCGCGGCGAGCAGCGAGGAGCGCCCCAACATTGAAGCCGGAGCGCCTGCGGCCGGCGGCCGCGTCGCGCGCGGCGGCGCGGGCGCGACGGGCGCCGGCTGCGCGGACCCTGGGGCGGGGGGCTGGGAGCGCATCGGCGAAGGGGGCGGCTGGCGCTGCTGCCGGTGCGGCGAGGTGGTCGGTGGCGACGCCGGCGAGCGCGACTGCGGTGCGAGCCCGGGTCTGGACGCCGTAGAGGAGCCAGGCCAGCAGGCGCGCATGGAGCACGATGACTACCATGTCGCGCTGGACATGCAGCGGCGGGAAGCTGGCGGCGCGCCGGGCGGCAGGCCGGGCGCGGAGGGCGCGGCCGGGCGCGGCGCCGAGCAGGGGCCAGGAGCAGCCGGGCGCTCGGGGAGCGGGGTGTCGGGGGCGGCGCGGGCGGCGCGGGGTCGGAAGCGGAAGGGAAGCAGTGGAGCCGGGGCGCTGCATGGGCGCGGGGCCCGATCGGCGCGGGGCGCCATGGACGCCTTTGTGGTTCGAGCGGGTGCCGGGGGCAGCTAGCGCATGGCCCCACAGGCTGCTAACTTTGACACTGTACCTGTCCTGTGCAGTTGGTAGCGTGCCCCAGGTTTTGTATTCTGTGTGCTCTGTCGCAAGCAGGTTTCTGGTTTTGCGGCAAGTGCACAGTGTTGTTCATCGCTATGCTACTTTTGCATGCACTGACTCACATGATGCTGGCTGGTACACCTTACGCGGTATGCAAGTGTGTCACACACTTCAGTACGTCCACTTCGCACTGCATCTCAACAACAATGCGCATTGCGATACGGCCACCTTCATAGCGGCCAACACATCGCCACCTGCTCCTGCCTCCAGCAGAGACTGCCACCCGCTACTTGTCGCACACGACATCGGAGAACATCGCGACCTGCCTGCGGCGGCAGTTGTGGACAGCATGCAGCTCCACGTCAAACACCTGCCGCGCGCATGCAGCCCTTTTCATGCAGACCTTCAACAGCACAGGCCCCACCAGGGCTCACACCTATGCTGCATCATTGCGAAAATGGTTCTCGTGTTCACATGTGGCCAGGAGCCCACCTCTGACTGCTTGGCGCTGAAGAACGTGGACGGGCCGACAGGCGGTCCCAGCTCGGGCGGGACCACGATGCGCCGCTTGCCCCCCGGCCGCATGCCCTTGACGCCCAGCTCAAACCCTGGGCAGCCCGGCGCATCTCAGGCACTGCTTGCCTGTAATATATGGGAAGTTACTACGAGGCACTGGCAGAGCCGCGCGCACATATCCCTCCCTCTCGGAAGCAGACTATACACTGAGAGGGTCTGGTGCGACATCAACAGACAAATGGATGGATTTTGGGTGAGGGGTGCATGCGCAGCTGGCTGCCTTATTCCAACCGCTGCAGACCTGCAGCCCTCATCAAGCCAGGCCGTCGAGATAGACACCACCGCGCACCATGCCGCGACCTACAGACTCTCACGGCTTCATGGTGCTCGCGTTGTCGCGCGCCGCGCGCACCAGGTATGAGGCCGTTGATGCCCAGGCGGATGGACGCCGGGCGGCCCTTGTTGTACGAGCTGTCGATGCGCACGCCAGACTCGTTGTAGGCGATGTAGTCGAAGATGATCTCCTGCCCGTCCGCCGGGCACTCCCCGCTGCCCTCCGCCACGTCCTGGGAGGCGCAGCAGCGGCTGCGGTCACCCTGGCATGGCCTCGCTGCATCAAACCTCAGATGACCTCCGCCACGCTCAGCGCGCTCCAGGGCGGTCCGTGACCAGCAGGGACACGGACATTCGTTGTGCACACCATGATGGCAGCATATTGACGCATGATGGGGTGAAGCAACAACCACCGCCTGCAGCACAGACGGGGACAGCACCCGTGGGCTTGCCACCGCGGGGCGCGGCCCGCGCGCCGCGCGGCCGCGCCCGGCCGCACCTTGTAGATGAGGCCCTTGCTGTCCACGGAGTAGCCGTCGGCAAGCACCTTGATGTCGAAGCCCTGCCGCACGAACGCCGGGAAGTCCGGCGGCGCATTGTTCTGCGCCTGCACGCGCCGGTTCGTCTCCAGCACCTGCGCCCGCAGGCTTCTCAGCCCCCGGCACACTCGAGTCGGCAGGGCATGTCCCTCATGCATGCACCTGCCGGTCTGGCACAACACGGTTGTCTGTTCACACGCTCTTCTCAGTGAAAGAAGGCAGGTTGGAAGAGCATTTCAGTCAGACGCCCATGCCTCTCACAGAGTCGCCTCAGCACACAGTACGCCAGCCTGAAGCGCGCACCTGCTTCCCAGACAGACTGAACCCCTTGGCGTTGGAGGTGGGCATCAGCTCTGTCACGCCGCCGTCCACCACCGCCCCCTTGTTCTGCGCGCGGGCGCCGCGCGCCTGCAAGCACCAGGCCACACTGGTTAGCTCTGGTTGCTGAGCGGGCTTGTTGCCTGCGCACGCTGCAACAATGCCATTCACACACGCCAGCGCGGCGTGGACTGCTCACCAGCAGCGTGCTGCCCAGCAGGACCGTTGCGAGCGCGTGTCGGCGGCTCACAGACGCGTCGCCGTGTGCCGAGCTCTGTCCAGCATCACTGGTGGAAGTGCAGGCCGCCCTGAGGCCTGTGCACGCGCGAGGAGAAGCTCCTACATTTGCCCTGTGCGCCGCAACCAGGTAACACGTCATGCACATGGCGCACGCGCACTTGAGCAGCCTCACAGACATAGCCTGAACTGAAACAGTCCTACAACGCCTCACCAGCCAACAGGACGCTGGGGAAGCCTGCAGTCCGGACACAGGCGCATGTGCTGCCATGTATGTGTGCTGCCTGCATACGGAGTGGAGCTGCTGTACCTCACGTTGTTTGCAATGATCGTCATTGCTTGACACAAGCTTACAGTGCAATACATATAGCGCTGAGAGGGCCGAGCCAAAGCAACAAGCCAAAAGGGAACCCTACCCTAACCCTATAGGGCTCGGCCCTATCGCAGCACTTTCGGAAAAGGTTATTTGGTTATTTTTGGTCGCGCAGCGCGCGTGAGGGTCCATGCGCTCGCTGGAGGGCTCCTTGCTGCTGACATCAGCCGCCCAGGTGCATCCTGCCCCAGCGTGACACCTGTGCCTTGCAGCCGCACACCGTGCATGCTCCCTGACAAGCTATGTCCGGCAGCAAGGCAACCCGTTAGCGAAAATGAGCTCCTGTATGCGCTGCCTGCGGCTGAGCCAGGCCTTTGCACAGAGTGCACCTTCGACGACGCCGCAGAGCTCTGCCTGGGGCAACTTCGTGCGCGCGGCGTCGTTCTGGCTGCGCGCCGCGCAGATATACTTTGCGTACAAGGCGACACAGGCGCGCCATCTTGTTTCCTGGGCTGACGGCGCCTTTTGTGCAGCGCTGTGTGTCTGACAAAGGTGCAGCTTTCCTGAGCTCAGGCGAAGGCGTCAGCAGCGCGGGCCACCAGCAGTGAAGAGGCCGTGGAGGAGACGATATGGGTGCCACACCATACCTGGGCGGGCGCCGAGCTGTACCGCATAGCCGTGGACTTGCGCGGGTTCTACTTGAAGGTATCACACCCCGAGCTAGGCACCGCGCATAGCCCGGCGAGCGGGCCGCTTGTGCGCCCGTCGTGAGCGCCAACATGCCCGGGAGCGCTGCCGCAGGTGGGGCAGTTTCTCGGCGCCCGCTCGGACTTCATACCGGAGCCGATCTGCCGGCAGCTGGCGCTGCTGCAGGACCAGGCGCGCGCCCGCTCTGCCAAAAGCTCTTATGCATTGCAGACAGGGCGGAGTGTCTGGACTGGACCACAACCCCAGAGGCCCAGTGACCCTGACACTGCAATTCAATCGGGGCAAGCTGGTGCTATATCTGGTCCAGCCTGGGGAAGCTGTGGGGCGTGAAACGTGAGCGCAGGCCTGCCTGTGCTCTGGAGGGTAGGGTAGGGTAGGGTATAGGGATCGTCAACGACGTGCGCTCACCCTGCGCCGCAGGTGCCGCCCATGCCGGCCGCGCAGGCGGTCGCGGTGATGGAGGCGGAGCTGGCAGGGCGGCCGCTCGACGACATCTTTGAGTGGATCAACCTCGAAACGCCGCTGGGCTCAGCGTCCATCGCACAGGTGCGGCCAAACGCCGCTGTCGTGCGCGAGGGGCTGGAGCAAGAGCAGCAAAACAGCAAGCTGCTTGGCTTCACCAGTCCGGCCTATCTTTTGGCAGGTGCCCTGTCTGTCCTGCAGCGAAATTCATCCTCATCCATGGTGTAAGCACGCGTACTGACCCGCACACGCCTGCAATGACCGCCTATTTGGACTGCGCTCTGCGCATGAGCACCGGTTCGCGGTAACGTGCAGGTGCACCAGGCGCAGCTGCGGTGGCCGTCCATGTGGGCAGGCTCCCGCCCGGACGGGCTCGTGGCCGTCAAGGTGCGCTGCGTGCGCGCCGTGCGCCGGTCCCTGCACGCCACGCCTGCCAGTGCACGAGCTTGCTGTCGCCCAAAGCGGGCATGCTGGCTTGCTCGTGCGCCATGGCATCTGGCTGGGCTGCATGACGTACAAAAAACATTGCAGCTGCACGACTTGCTGAGAAAGCATTCGGAGCATGGCATGAGTGCGCTCCCAATGCAAATGAGCGCCTGCCCCTGGAATGCACAACACTCACGTCCTGGCGGCTGGTGCGGTCTGCAGCCAGCAAGGGGAAGGCTGAGCCGGTCAGCTGTCAAAGCGTGCGTACAAAGCACGTACGTGCGCCATGCGGGCGTGCCTGCGCGCGTGCAGGTGCAGTACCCGGACGCGCTCGCGCGCATGCAGCAGGACCTGGTCAACATCCGCATCGCCGCGCGCTTTTTGCAGGCGCGCCCGAGCCCAAACCTAACACGTCTCTCTCTGAACAGCCGTGGAAGCGCACTCTGCAGGTCTCGACATCTGCTGGTGACGCTGTCGCGCCCCGCGCGTCGCCGGGTCCGCGGCCCGCGCACAGCCGCACCGGGCACCCGCCCGGCGCCCGACAGCGGCCGTGCGCGGGCTGCGGCAGGCGACGGAGCTCCAATTCGACCTGGTGTCCGCCGTGGACGAGCTGGCCGCGCAGCTGCAGACCGAGTTCGACTTCCGGCGGGAGGCCGAGACAATGGACCTGATCCACGCGCGCCTCAAGGCGCGCTGACCGCCCACCCCGCGCCTGAACCCTCTTCACACCCAGAGTCTGCTGGCGCACGCGTCTGTCTGATGTGAAGGCGCACGCGTTCGTGCGTGCGCCGGACGGAGCCGCGGCCTGCCTGCGCGCCGTGAGGGCGCCCAGGCGCGCTGCACACACGCGCGCAGCGCGGCCACGCCGCGAGGTTCGGCCATGTTGCGGAGCGCCGCCGGGGGCCACACCGCACGCGCGGCGCGGCGCGGCGCAGGCGAGCATGCGGTCGGTGGAGACGCCGGAGAGCATCACGGGCCTGGTGACGCGCCGGCTGCTCGTCATGACCTTCCTGGAGGGCAGCCGGATCACCGCGCTGGCGGTGCGCTGCCGGGCCGCCGGTCACGCGTGAACAGCGCGGACGAACATTTTGCGCCTCCCGAGGGACCAGGGTCACCGCGCTGGCGGGTCGCTGCCGCGCCCGCCGGCCACAAAGTGGTTGAGCGAGGGGTGCAGGCTTGCCATCAGCCGGCCAGGCCATGATGCGCCGCTCGCCGCGCATGCCGGCACTGGCCTTGCTCCGCTGGGCAAGGCCGGTCGCCGGCGGGGGCGCATGCTGACCGCTCGCGGCCATGCGCCGCCTGCACCGCGCGCGTAGCGCGTACAGGCTGTGACGGCACAGGCTTGCATGAAGAACAGCGGGTGGCACGCAAGGCAAAGCCCCGCAGTGCCCTTGCACTTGGGCGGCCGCCCGTCTCCATGCGCGGGAGGGGCCCGGCGACTTGTTGACCCGCGTGCAGGAGCGGGGAGCGGCGATGCTGCCCGCCGCGCGGCGCGCGGCCGCGCGGCTGGTGCTCTCGCGCGTCGCTGAGGCGTACGGCCGCATGCTGCTGCAGGACGGGTGCGGCCGTGCGCCTCATGCCGCGCTGAGCGAGCCGGCTCAGTGGGCGCCTGTCTGTGGCGACTGTCCTGCGCCAGCGGCCGCCTGCCTCATCAGGCAGCGCTGTCCGAGGCAGAGCAGGCTCTTGCAAGGGCGCTCGCGAGGTTGGCCTCACGGGACGGTGCGGGCATGGCTGGTCTCGTGAGGATGCGCTTGACAGGTCAGGTCGGTCAGTTTGGCATCGGGGGTTCACCAGGGCCTGCGCCCTGGTGGTGCGGTGGGTGCGTTGGTGCTGGAAATCCAGCTCAGGTGCAGGGGCCGGCCATGCACTGACTGGCGCCCGCGCCAGGCTGTTCCAGGCCGACTGCCACCCCGGCAACATACTCGTCCGCGACAACGGCATCGTCGGTGCGGCCGTCATGCGCGCCTCTTGCAAAGCACAACAGCAGATGTGCCGTGTCTGTCAAGAGACTGCATTTTGCGAGCTTCTGCTCTCTGCATACAGCAGCTGCAGTGGGCATGCACCACCGCGCTGGCACAAGCACTGGCGCATGCGTGTCTGTGACATGCCTGCCTGCGTGTCGGTGCCATCGGCCTCGCGCGTCCTCGCCCCAGACATTGGCGGCCGGGCGCTGATGCGCAGCAGTGCAGGGCGGCCACTGGCAGTAAAGGGCACTGGGGCTCTGCGCATGCCCGCGCATGATTGGCAACTGCGCGGGGCAGGGCTGCTGGACTATGGGCAGGCGAAGCAGCTGGCAAACTCGCAGCGGCTGGCGTTTGCGCGGTTGGTGGTGGCGCTGTCGGCCGCCGCGGACGCGCCGCTGCTGGGCGTGCTGGATGCGCTGTCGCCCTCGCAGCAGGCGCGGCGCGGCAGCCCGCCGTCCCCGAGTCAAGTGGTCCCTCGCGGGCGCTCCGCATGTGGCGCTGCCTCTGTCCCGCAGTCCGCGGCGCTGCATGCGCCCCTGGTGTGTGCGGCGTAATGCCGGCCAGGGCCCTCTCCTCTCCACAGACAGATCGCAAAAGTGTCTGCTATGGGCCCCATACTGCTCAGGCTTATGCTTGTGCAAAGCAGTCTGTGTGTCTTTCGCATGTGAGCCCTACCAAGACGGCGCCGCGCTGAGCACCCTGGCGCCGTCGGCGCTTGACGTGCGCCAGGGCTTGCGGCCTGGCTGGTTGCACCTCCAATCAAATTCATCATCAACTGCGTCACTGCTGCATCACTTGCAGGACACCCAGGAGCAATCGGAGTGCCGCCTGCGCTGCCGTGCAGGCTGAGGTGTCCGCGGCGCTGGCGGCGATCGGCGTGCGCATGGGCCCCGGGCTGGAGAGCCTCCGCGTGCGCATCGCGTACGGCATGTTTGACACCAGGTGCCCGCGCGCACCGCTCCGTGCGAGGCGCTGCTGCAAAGTGCGCTGCTGTCAGCAGCGTACGCAGTCGCAAGCTGAACCGCCTTTGTATATGAGGGCATGATGCTGTGGCGGCCACCAAACACAGCTCCCACATCGCCTGTATATGAAGAGCGTTTGACGCGTCGGCCACGCCCCGCGCAGGGGCAGGATCGACCCGTTTGCGAAGGACTCGCCGCTGAAGGCGATCGCCGTGGAGCAGTTCCCCAGCGACTTCTTCTTTGTGCTCCGCGTCGTGCAGCTGCTGCGGTGCGGCATCCGGGTTACTGGGGAGTCCTCTGTCATGTGTCCAGTATCATGACCTGCGCAGAGCAGTCCTCTCTCATCTGCTGCATGCGCAACATTCATGCACCTGCATGCACCGTTGTGTTGTCCTTGCAGGTGGAGCCTACACCGCCATCGCGGCATCCGGCAGGCACCAAGACCCGCAGTGATGGGTCTAGCTTGCTTGCAAAGCGGCTGAGGCACGGCGTTGTGGGGCGCGCAGGGGCATCGCCAGCGCCATGGACATCGACGACTTCAGCGTGGCCGTGCAGTGGCGGCCGTTTGCGGAGGCCGCGCTGCGCGACGCGCATAAGCGGCGGCCCAGCGCGGGGCCGCGCCTGCTGCGCTGGTGGCCCGGGGGCTGGGTGCGCCGCCCGCGCACCCGCCCTGGGTATCACAGGCGGGTCGCGCCATGGAGCAAGATGCGATGCCAGGAAGGGATGTGGTGTATGAGCGGGGAGTGTGACAGGAGCATGGGCTGCACTGCAAACGGACCCATATATATGCTTACTGTGCAGGGCATCAATGTGCAGGTGCTGGGCTGCGTCTCGAACGCGGAGCCGCGCTGGCCATTGGTGGTTATTGCTGACACGCGTGGGGCGCAATCGGACGTTGGAAACGATAGGATAAATGTGGCTGTGAAGCTGTGACGCTCCAAGCCGTGCTGGTTCAACCATGCAGTATGCATGGGCGCAGGTGCCGGGCCGCTTCTCGGCGGCGGACGAGCGCTGGCTGGCGGCGCTGATGGTCGGCACGCCGCTCGCCAGCCTGTGGCCGCCCGGCGGGCGGCTGTCCGCGCTGTCCGCGCGTGCGCTCGGCGCGGCCTACTCCGCCGCCGCGGCCGCCGCGGCAGCCGTGTTTGTCGCGCTGCGCAGCGAGCTCACTGCCCAGGCGTGCGGCGACCGAGCGTGTCATGTTGGTTATTGTTTGGCTGCCCAGTGGCTGCCCAGTGATTGCCCGATGTCCCTTTGTAAGAGGCCCTGTTGCAGGTGGCTCAGTCTTGGACAAGCCGGCTGTGGTCTGTCGTTCGCTGTGCGTCCTCATGGCATGGCCAGTACTCTGTGGCTCGTCCTGAGACATGACCACGCGTCCTACACTAAACTGTAGCCAGCGCTGTATTCCGCGGTCGTGGTTGTCCACGGAGCGGCGGCGCGCCCGGCAGACAGGCGCCGATGTCCAACATGCGCGTTACGCTGTGTCTGCGCGCTCAGGCGGTCGCGCTGGCGCTGCTGGCGGCCAGCATGACGGCGCACCTCGCGGCCGGGCGCGCGCTGCTCGTGGCGCGCCGGGCGGGCAGCGCCGCGGGGCTCGCGGGCGCGGGGCTGCTCACGGGCGCGGTGGCGGCGCTGGCGTTCTCGCAGGCGCGGCCGGTTGTGCTCATGCAGAAGCCAGTCAGGCTGCGCCGCTAGACCACCCGCGCTGCCTTCTTCCCTGGAGAACTGACTGGGCAGGGTCTGCTGGCCGCGGGGTGGCCCCGCAGTTGCGGCGAGACAACCGTCAGGACCTGTCCTGAGGAACCAGTGCTGACGAGCTTCTGTGATCTCTGGCACGGCCAGGCACAAGTCAGCACGGCGACGGTGCAATGCCACGCACGTCACAGACCTGTGCACATGTGCTTTTTCTGTATGTTCGGGTGACGCTTTTGCGTCATGTTTGTTCATAAAGCTTACCCGGCCCTGTCTTGGTCACAATTTGTTTTAAAAACGCGCCGCAGGTGCACGCGCTGGCGGGCGCGCTGGTCGTGCCGTACCTGGGCGTCGCGAGCATGGCCGCGGCCGCCGCGCTGAGCGCATACCTGCAGTCGCCGCCCTCGCTGGAGCCGCCCCGCGCTGCCGCGCCCGGCCCGGCGTCCATTGCTGTGCCGTTTGCGCACACCGCGGCCGTCCCGCCTGCCGCGCGCGGCCTGCCGCCGCCGCCGCCGCCGCCGCGGCAGCCGGCCGGGGCCAAGCCTGGCGCTGGCGCCTGGCGGCCGCCCTGGCGGCCGGCGCCGGGAGGCAACGGCGTCGGCTCTGGCCGCTCAACCGGCGCGGCCCAGCCTGGCCGCGCACCGGCCAAGCCACACCCGGGCCCGATCATGCCGGCCAAGCCGCACCCGGGCCCGATCGTGCCGAGGGCGCTGGCGGCTACGAGCGGCGGGCCCAGGCCGCTGCCCGCACTGCGTGGCCTTGTTGGCAGGCGCGCCAGCTTGCGCCGGGGTGGGCCCGGGGCGCACGGAGCTGCAGGCGCATGGCAGAGGCTGCCCTTGGGTGGCGTCTGCCGGTGCAGGGTCGCGACTGCGGGCGCGCAGGCGCGCTGCGTGCGACCAGCGTGTTGACGTTCAGCGCGTCTTTCTGGCTTGCCCTACGTCTGCTCAATCTGCCGCGCTGCAAGTGCTGCTGCAGCTTTGTGATCCGCTCCTGACCGAAATGCATGACGCTCTTCTGCTGCGGCATTCCCCTGGTTTACATTATTGTTCTGGTGTTGTGCACTCATGGGTGCAAAGCTCCAGGCAGGCGCCGCCTGCTACCTGGTTGCTTGCATACAAGCCAAGCCAGGTTTACTTCAGTGACTTGGTTTGCTAGGTCGTTCGGGTTGTGTGTCGCTGTGCTCAACAGAATAGTCTTGCATCAGAAGAGATTCAGTGAAACTGGTTCACACTGCAATTGTGCGCCAAATCTGCTACACAGGACTAGCTGACGGTGCACCACAAGCCAGCTGGCTGCCAGTTTTGCCCATGCCGTGGTGATGACTGACATGTCTTGGACAGCTTTCGTTTTGACTTTGGCTGTGACTTTGGCTCTGTGTTGCAGCACCAGAGTTATCATCAACCTTCACGACGGCCTTCTTAAAACACTTGGCTAAAGTTCATTGCTACTCTACTCAAGTGAAGCCTTACGCTTTCCACGCTTGCTACCCACACGGAACATGCATAGTACTTTAAACGTCAGCGTCCTGGGACACACACCAGGACTATTGCATACCCTCATGTAAGGAACACAGCGCGTGCAACAAACAGGGCCAGCTGCTATTATGGCAGCAAGGACTCCGCAAATACAGCTCTTCCACCCAGCATGGAGCCACACCAGCGCTTTGGCGCTGCTTCCCCGCCATGCGCCGCATGGGTTTCGGCACTCCCCGCTGATTCACACCAGACACCTACCAATGCAAACAAGCTGGAAAGCCAAAGCAGACAACGACGGGGACTACCGCGGCGGCGGCTGCGCATGCGCAGGCGCCCCGCCCGGCAGCGAGCCCGAGCGGGCGTGCGGCGTCAACTCGTCGCTCATGCGCCGCGCCAGGTCCGCGGTCGCCTCGCGGCCGCTGGCGCCGCGGCCCGCGCCCTCCCAGGGCACCCGTTGCGCCGAGCGCGGCGATGACACTGGCGCCTGCTGCAGCAGGATAGGGCTTTATACCAGGTTTTATCATCCCAGTACACCCTACCATACCTCTGCCTTCAGGCTTCCACAAGTGCGAAAGATCGCAGTTTACTGAGCTGGCAGAGCAGGGCTGGGCCAGGGAAGCCCAGTGCGTCCACCGGGCTTCAAGCCTGTGAATGCAGGTCCTTGCCGTGGCCTGTACGTCCGCTGGCAAATCACAGGGCAGGCAGGCACGGCGCAGCCGCGCCTGCGACCAGGGCAGGTGCAGGTGCGGCGGCGTGGCCTCGGCCACGCGCCCCTCGCCGCTGCCCGTGGACGACGCGTCCTCGGCCGGCCCCAGCGAGCGCGAGCCGCTACGGTCGATGAGGCCGCCGAGCGCGTGCTCCTCGCCGCCCGCTGCGGCCCCGGGACGCCGTCGGGCGGTCATGCACACATTGTAACCCTTGGCGCCCGGCAGGAGTCTGGCACGCCAGAGTCCACGGCGCGCGTCAAAGGCGCCCGTGCTGCATACATATTCATGACGCGGAACCGCCATGCTGCAGCCCCAACAGCTTCTCTTAACGCACGACAGCCTTGTCACGCTATGCACCAAACCTATGAATGCATACGCTTGCTGTCAGCATATGACCGCCCGCTTCTTATTCAACCTAGACAGGGTATTGCCGCCCCATCTTCCAACCTGACACAGGAGCGGGACATCTGTTACCCGGTCTATCCCCCCTCCTGGAATGGCCCGGCGCGCACCCATGATGTCGGCCAGCGCGTCCAGGTCCTCGTCATGGTCGCGCCCGTCGTCCAGGTCCAGGCCGACCTCGGGCTCGCTCGCGCCCAGCACCTCGTCCGTCGTTTCGCTGTCGCCCAGCGCCAGCACCGCCCGCCGCGCCGCGCCGCCCTGCGCGCTTGCCCTACCAATAACAGGGATGACCAAGGGCAAGTCACTGTGTTGCACACAACCGCAAAGTCTTAGCACGTGCGTTGTGCGCCCTCCTCGCCGCCCGTCGCAGGCCATGGCCGCTGGCGCTTGCGCGCATGCTCAAGCCCGGGGGGCCCCACCTCACGCTGCTGGAAGACCAGCGAAGCGCATGCGGCAGCTCCCACGCACCAGACGGTCCAGGTGCCAGGTGTCAGACGGCGGCCGCAGCAGCACGGCCAAGCCAGGGCCATCGGGGGCAACAGAGCCGCGACTGTCAGGCAGGCGCACCAAGGCAGACGCGCGGCGCGAGAGCATGCGGCCGTCCGGGTCGCCGTTGTCGGGCAGCGCCAGCACCATGCTGTGCCGCCCGCCCGCCGTGATGCTGACCACGCGCCAGCGCTCCGGCCCGCCTGCGCCCCGCACGAGGTGTCAGGCACCCCTCGATCAAACCCTATCCCAAACCCTGAAAGCAGCACTGCTGGGCAGCGCCGGCGCCGCGCCGCGCCGCATTAATGCCTGCCACCAGGCAGCGCCGGCGCCGCGCTGCATCAGCGCGTGCCACTGGGCAGCGCCGGCGCCGCGCCGCGTCAGCGCCTGCCACCGGGCAGCGCCGGCGGCGCTGCGTCAGCACTTAGCTGGCAAACCCTTGGCGGCGCGGCGCGCCTGGCAGGAACACCTCCACCGGTGCGTGGCAGTCCTTCTCCACGCCTGTGCCCAGGCGGCCGAATGAGCCGCGGCCCCAGGTGAAGATGCGGCCCTCCGCGGTCAGCACCAGCGTGTGCGTGCCACCGCAGGAGCCCTGCGGCGCGCGCCGCCCCTCGCGCCCGCCCCGTCGCAGGTCAGGCCGCCGGGCGCGGGCCCCTGTGCGCCACAGCGCATGGCGCACACAACTCCTATGTACCCTCCTATGCACCGCATGCGTGCTTTTGCACAAACCCTGCTGTGCATGCTCGCCTGCTGCATACGTGAGCATGAGGACGACGCCATGCAGATGATGGGCATCCGGCGCTAGTGCGGGAGCCTCCTTCAACAGAGCCTGCAATTGACACAGGCTGTTGCAGCCATAAGCCTGCCTGCATGCTCGCCGCGGCACGCACGAACAAAATGTTGCACGCCCTACCCTGCAACAACGCAGGTGCCCGCATCGAGTACCTATTAAGTTGAAGGGGCCGGGTGGGCTACCTGAACCACCTTGTGGCCCTCCATGGCCTTGACGAGCGTGGCGCGCAGCCGGCTGCTGCCGCTGCGGTCCCCCAGGCCCAGCCGGCCATACTCGCCGCGGCCCCACACAAACACCTCTGCGATGCGCCGCGCCGGCGCTCGACTCTAGTCTTTTTGGAACTGGAAAATGGCAGTCGTGGGTGCGTAGTCATGTGAGCGCCCATACCCAGCAACAGCCCAGCTTCCATGCACTCTTGCCTCGCACACAACTGTTGCTCCGCCCTCAACGGTGAGCATCAGCAAGCGCCAGCCAAGCGGCACCTCTGTGTCAGCACTGACACTCTTGGCGCCCATGCCCCGTGTCCCATGGCTGCTGGCAGGGGCCGCGCTGCCCAGGGCGCACCGCCGCCGGCGGTGAGCGCGAGCGAGTGCCAGCCGCCGGCCTCGACGTCGGCGATCTGCGCGCCCTCCAGGCCCGCCACCGGCGTGGGCGACGTCTCGTAGAACGTGCTGCCGTTGCCCAGCTGCCCAAAGTCGTTGATGCCCCACGCCAGCACCTCGCCCTGCCTGCATGCCCGCGCCCGCCCGCGCGTGAGCACGCTGACAGCCGCGGCCGCCCCAGCGCTTGGTGCCCCATGCCTGCCCTGCGTGCGAGCAGCTGGACAGCTGGATGGGGTTATGCCCCAATGACCTTGCTGGGCTACACTGTGCGTGTTTTTATCACGCTGGCACCTTGTCTGGCCTGTGTGCTGGCAGCCGCACGTCGAGGCGGTTTCGGTAAAGTGAGCATGCTGAGACCCAGCAGTGCCATGTGCATCCTCCACCCAGAACCTCGCTCTGTGCCCAGGCGCGGGCAGGGTCGAGTGGATTGAGCGTGGGGCCCCACGCGGACCACATGTGGCAGCAGGCATGCGCCGCTGCGAGGCGGGCTAAGGGCGGCAGGGCACCGGGTGAGCGCCAGGTTGTGAAAGGCGCCGCAGGCGATCTTGGCGATGCCGGCCGCGCCGGGCACCTTGCGCGGCGCGCGATCGACCTGCATGCTGAAGTCGCCCCACGGCTCACCCCACATCCACACCTGCGACCATTTGCGGCGCGCTCGGCGGCGGGTTGTGCAGGCGGCCGTTGCAGCCCCACGCATCTTCCTGCAGCGCCGCGCTCGCTCGGCAGCCGTGACATGGTGGCATCACTCACGCTGTGGGGACAGGAGTATGTCGCACGGCCCTAATCCTACCCTAATCGACCCGGTCCTATACAGCTGCTGTGCCGCGCAGCGGGGGGCCGATGTGTTCCCACATGGTCAGCGCTGTCCCGGGCGCGCGCCTCGCCCTGGTTGGTGAGCACGCAGGAGTGCATGCCGCCGGCCGCGACCTGCACCACGCGCAGGCTGGGCACGCAGGGCGTCGGCTCCACTACGTCGCGCGCGCCCCAGTGCACGCCGCACTGCCCGTACTCGTTGCCGCCCCAGGCGTACACCAGGCCGCCTGCAGCAAGCAGGCCTCCCCCCGTATGTGTCAAATGTGTCAATGACTTGCCTATGACTCACATACGTGCAAGCAAGGGGTGAGCAGTCTGCACATGGTGTGTCGCCTGGCACAGGCTGGGCTGCCTGCCCAAGAGCGGCTGGCAGTGAGGCCCCCGCATCGCCAGACACACTGGCACCGACACGTTCTGCTGCGCTGCGCGCTGCTGGTACCGTGCCACGCTGCATGATCAGCAGGCCTGGTAGGGGTGGGTGTGCCCGCCTGCGTCAAGCGCTAGGCAGTGCCACCCGCCGATGGCCACCTGCGCGATCGTCACGCCGCTCAGCGCGGCCACCCGCCGCGGCTTGCGCTCGTTGCCCCTGCGGCCGGCAAGCGCGCGCGCACAATGAGACGCTTCCGTACGTGCTCAGCACGTGCTCAGCCCGTTTGCACTGACGCCGTGACACGGGCCTCTGCCCTGCCGTTTGCGCTTGTTTCGCGCGAAGCATGCCTGGGCCGCTCTGACGTGCTGCAGTCGCTGCAGTGAGCGCATGTCACATGCTCTATAGGCTAGCACTCCTTCCGCACGGTCCATCAGCCATACTGCGGAACTAGGGCGCACGGCGTCTCCGGACGGCATGGCACCGCACGACAGCAGCATGCATGACAGTGCTGTGAGATGTGCGCCCAGTGCTAGCCCCATGCAGTGCATGCGCGCAGACATCCTGGCCTGTTCATAGAGCAGGCGAGCGTGTGCAGCCTTACAGAGGCTGTTCTAGAGGCACTCGAAGGGCAGCGTAGACATGGCTAAGCGAGGGGTGAGGGAGTGCGCGCCTATGGCCGTGACCGAGCGTGCCGCGCGCATTCCAGCCCCACGACAGCACCTGGCCCTCGCAGTCTATGGCCAGCGTGTTTCGGCTGCCCGCCACCTGCGCGCCCCAGGGCGTGTTGGCGTCCTAGCGGCACCCGGACACTGCTGTTGATGCCCCACTGCTCCAGGTGCGCCTGGAGGTCTCTGCTGCAGCCTGCAGCGGCTTGTTGGAATAGTGGACAGACTATGCTCTCCCTTGATGTCCCGCGGTCCACATGCTGGGGCCCCGGCACTTGATGGCGAGGCTCGGGCTGGGATGCCGGGACCTGTGACCGGCTAGGGTGGAGCAGACAGCCGCGGGCGGGCCCCGCGCCAAGGGTGAGCGCAGGAACTCGCGGCCTCGGAAGCGCGTGCCCAGCAGCGCCTCCACAACCTTGGGCGCCACCACGTTCTGGTCCGTGTCCACGCCCTGCGCCGAGGCACAGTGCCGCCTGGACTGCGCGATACTGTGGCGACCAAGCAGTTTCTCTGTTGCTTTGCAACAAGCAAACAGTCGGTGGGCTTCAAGTGTGCTAACGCGTCTTGTATAGAAAGCTCTGCAAGACGTCTGGTGCATTGCACAGCAGCAGGCAATGATTATGCAAGTATGCCACAGCAGTGATACTGCGGTGCAAGAAAGCTGCGCTATCAGCACTGCAAGCAGCAGCGAGCGCACCAGCTGGCCATCCTCCGCGACTCCCCATGCGAACACTGCTGCTTCTATTGGCGGATTGCGCACATACGCTGGCAGGCTCCGTGTCAGCGACCCAACACAAGTCTGCGTGGCTGCCTTGCGCGAGCTCTGCGCTCCAGAGGTGTCGGACAGTGACCCATCCGCAAGTTGCATGTTCGTCATGACACTTTCAGTTGAGAGCGGAGTGCGAGCCATGAGCTAGCTTTGGCGAGTAGCAAGCTCTGCCCCAAAGTGCTGCATGTGCCCACGCACACACACAGGTCACATGCAAGTGGTGCCATAAGGTTCAAGCTTGAATGTCCTTGTGATTTTACACATCCAGCCAAACCAGGGTTACACTTTTTTCTGTCTAACCTCCTGTTGTGTTCCTGAGCAGGCAGGGCCGCGAGGCCGCAGCTTGGATACAATGACAAAGCTGAGCACAGGAAACATCTGCCATCCACTGCCCGTTGCGCGAACAGGCATCTTGACAAGCCCCGCCGCCTTTTAGGCGATACTTGCGGCGCAAAGTCTTGCGCCATCTGACCTGGTGAACCACACAAACCCTCTACTGTTCCCAGTGTGAACAGGACACAGCCTGCGCCGTCTCTACATGCATTTTGTTTTGCAAACATGCGTTGACACTGCCGCTGTTCGCAGCACAGCACCTGCACGGCAGGGTTTAACAAATGCTGGTGCATCATTCCCCAGCCGCTCACATGGCTTCCGCAGCTGCGGCAGTCACGCCGGACGAGCTTCCTTCCAGCAGGTGCTGCAGGAGCTCCCCCATCTGCCACGCACAGCTCACACGGCTTGCACATGTACTTTGGCAAGGTGCAAATTGAAGCAGGCGAGCACCGGCACGCTTGACAGCACAGCATGTCACTCAAGGCTGCACTGTAGCAAGCCCTTCCACAGCACATCAGCCTTGCACTGTTGTCCATGAGCAACTTATGCACACACCCTGCTCCTGCTTTTGCTCACCGCAGTCGCACACAGCACGCACAGGTCTGTGCATGCGCAAAAAAGGCACTGCCATGCGGCCAAGCAGGGCCTCTTGCGCGCGCGCCTGCAGCGTCTCGGCGGCGGCGCCCTTGCGGCTGTCACTGGAGGCAGTGATGCCGTCCAGCACAGCCGCATCCAGCCGCGTCTTGCGCGCCGCCATGGCGTGTATGCCCTCGTCCACGGTGCCTGTCGTCACCTGGACCCCGCGCACGTTGCTCATGGGGCCCAGTCGGGCGCACATGCAGTGGTCACATCATACATTACTTGCAGACGAGCTCATACAGTCCCATCGCTGTGCATCCGCGTCGACTAAACTTACCGCACACACGAACAGGAGCCTATCTGCTTGCAGCAGGCAAGGCACCACGCCACGCCAGCAGCCATGCACACTGGCACTGCGGCCCGCAACCAGCAATGGCTTACCAGGCGGTACACCGTCACGGCCTTGGTCTGGCCCAGCCTGTGGCAGCGATCCTGCAGCCAGCCATGCAGACCAGTGAGAGACACGACTTGCATCTACAAGCAGTGCACAGGTATGCATTGAACAGCCCTGCAACAAAATACGCCAGCTCCACACTGCAGCCTTATCGGACTAGCTGACCCATTGCACACAATCAAAGCGTGTGCGCTTGGCGCCACATAACAAGCGTGCACAGTCGACGCTCAGGCGGCGCGCCTCAGCCTGTCGGTCTATGGCAGGGTTGAAGTCGACATCGTGCAGGATGACGGTGTCGGCGCCAGTCAGGTTGAGGCCCTGACCGCCCGCGCGCGTGCTCAGCAGCATCGCAAACACGCCTCCGTGCGCGTCGTTGAACCTGCGCCGCCAGAACAGCTTGCCCAGCAGGCACCAGCAGTGCCAGACACGGTCGCATCGACGGAGGCGCGATGCGCATGGGGGTGTGACGCTCGCAAATGTGCGCAGGACATGCCAAGTCACACCTGTTATTTAGCGACCTCACTGCATCTCTGCACATGCATGCCAGGCCTGTCAAGACCGGCATGGGGGAGCTGGCGCACCGGTCGACCAGGGACAGGCGCTCGGCGACGGCGGTGCTGCCATCCAGGCGCAGGAAGGGCAGCTCCAGCTGCTGCAGCAGCCACTCCAGCACGTCCAGCGTGGAGGTCCACTGACTGAACAGCAGGGGCCGGCTGCCCTTTGCCTGCACGGAGGCAGGCGCGGCGCATCAGTAATGTCGCCAGCTTGTTGTTGGAGAGTAGGCAGCATGCGGCCCAGTGAAAAGGGTGAGATCAAGACAAGTAAGTACGCGGCGGCGGACAGCGACCCAGACCCAGCGTACGACATACAACAAGCCATCCACACAACATCAGTGTCCACTGCCTGCGTAACATATACATAGCACGCGGTGCATACTCCTGACGATCAGCCCTCAACCAAGGAGTATTTTAAGCTCATCGCAAGGAATGCTAGTCATGCTGCAGGAAGAGGAAAGGCATGCCTTCAGCTTTGGCAACAGGCGCGCAAGGAAGCGGCACTTGGCACCGTCCTGAACATGGTCCGCCGGCAGCATGAACGTCGCAAACGCCTTGCCATTCGCGGCCGAAAAAGCATGCAGCGCAAAGTCAGAGTACTCCGCCAGCTCCTTGCGGACCTGCTCGAGGGAGCACTGCTCGCCAAAGATGCCCCTGCATGGACAAAGCTGCGATGAGAGCACCCCCAGCTACTTGACAGCCACAATTCGCACGCTCATGTAGCATCGCAGAGCCATTACACAGGTGGACAGGCCTATGCAGCCTATGCAACATACTCTACAGCACACCGTACACATGCATGCGTATGTGACAGGGGTGCCAGGGCGCGGACCTGCTGTACGCGACCTTGGCGATCGCCGCCACCTGCTTGTCGGGGAACAGGCGCCGGACGAGCAGCGGGTGCTGCGCGACCTTGCGCATGTGCGCAAACATGTTGGCGGCCTTGGCCTTGCCCAGCTTGCGCATGACCTTGGCCGCCGCAGCCGCTGCGTCCGCATTGCGGCCCGCTTTGCCTGAGCGCATCAGCATGCACAGGCACGGTGACCGCATGTCCTCCACAGCTTCACATGATTCACAGAGGGAACAGCAGTCTCCAGTGACTGAACGTTACGCACCCCCAGCCTTTTCCTCGCACTGCACCTTCATGTCTCCGTTGCTGTTTGGTTCAGAACAAGATGCACGCCATCTCACGCATGCGCACTACACGCCTGCAAGCAGGCACGCAGCGCACAAGCATTGCGCTGCTTGGGTGCAAAAGGCGCACCGGGCTGCAAGCCGGAGGACCGCGCCGCACTGCGCAGGCTGTTCAGCGCGTCAGCATACAGCGCCGCCTGCACTTCTGTCATGTCCAGGTGTTCCAGCTGCGCGCGACCACACACTAGGTCGCTATTTTGCTGCACATGAGCTGGCATCGCAAGGTATATTGAACGAAAACTGGTACTGACAAGCGAGTAGCCATTTGGGGCTGCTCCTGGCGTTGATGTGTGCCGACACAAACACCATCTATAGCCAAAATGCTTCTGCAAGGTAACATGAGCTTGCACCGCAATGCCTGCAGCCTACACTTTCTGTCAGCATGCACTGGGCACTGCACAGCCTCATGCAGGATCTCACAGACAGGGCTCTGGCGATGAGCGGCATGAGGCACTGAACCCTCACCCGCTGCTCCTTCATCACCAGCTGGCTCGCGACTTCGCTCTTCAGACGGCGCAGCACAAACGGCCCCAGCAGCGCCTTCATGCGCTCCGCCAGCGCATCCATCGACTCCTGGTCGTGCCGCTGGATCACGGTGACCAATAAACAGAAGAAACTGCCCCCCTTGTCCATCTGCCAACTGTGAGCCGGCGTCTTTCCATGCATAAAGACACCGGCAGGCGCGCCACATCAGCAGATGGTGCTGCCCCTGCGCGCACCTGCTCACCCGCCAGCTGCGCCGCTACGTCCGCCTGGAACACATCCGGCAGCAGGAAGGACAGCAAATTCTGAAGTTCTTCGAGGTCGTTCTGCAGCGGCGTGCCCGTCAGCATCAGGCGCCGCCGGCACGTCATGGCCAACCTGCGCAGCGTCAGCGTTTGCCAGCACTCACACTCCCTCCAGAAGCGCATGCCAAAGCTTCTCCGCGGATTACTGGCAACGTACGTGCTCGCTTGTTTCACACCTCAGGTACACGAAGATATATTCAGTGTAGCACCCTTGTAGCACCTTCCGGGACCATATCACAGTGAAACACTCTTTGCTTATAAGGTGCAAAAGTTCGCGGTCGTAGGTGCAATGCATTGGGCATTGTCATAGGAGCAGGTAAGAGTGCACGCACTTGTTCAGGCGCTGCGTGCGTGCAGCAGACCGGTTCTTCACAGCATGCGCTTCGTCCTGCATGAAACACATACATGTCATGCACCTGCTTGCAGCTCGCCATGGTCAAGAAATGCATTGGTCCAGCAAAGTGATGTTTAGATATCCATTGCACACCGACCCATTTCCGCGACAAAAGACGACACGCTGCTTAGCAAGCCCTAAGGTACATTGGCACACTCTGTGCGTGATGCCAGAAGCACATAATTGTACGGCTTATGCAACATGGAAGCTGCGGATTGCTGTCCTGAGCATTAGTATAATGCAAGCAGCGCCGGAATCATATCTCAGCGTGAAACAAGGAGAACCTGTGCACCAGCAATGCTGCGCACCAAGACCATATGCGACCAGCGCCACTTCCGCAGGAATTGACGATCCAGCTTCTGCTCAGCGGAATCACGCTCAAACAGCGTGTAGCACGTCAACAACACGTTGAACGGCGCCGCATCGCGCCCCTCACCCGCGACCGCCTCTGTCCAGCTGTCATTGCCCTGCGAACCTGCCGCAGGACATGCACACCTCTTGTTGGTCTTGGCTGGGCAACCAGAGGTTCCTAGCAGCACTTCGCATACTCCAGTACCAGCAATACAGCCATCCCGCTCGTGCGATATGCTCCTAGCAAATACAGTGACAGCAACCATGGCTGCAAGCAATGCTACATGCCAGGGACGCTGCGGAAGACACGTCCACGCACCACTGGCTTCTGCACCGCCAGTGGCCCTGCTAAAGCTGCTGTCCTCTGCTGCACCGTTGCTGCAATCAACATCACACAGCTCGTCCATGTCCTCTGGCTCGCTGCCGGCTCCATCCTCCTCGCCAGCAGCTGCAAGCCCGCCCCCATGCTGGTGCCTGTACCTGCGCGGCGCGAACACAGGCTCACGTTTGACTCCAGCATCCAGTCACCACAAACCCGGGACCGGCAAGCGGCCAGCTGCCATCCTGTGTGGATGTAAATTCAGGGACATACTGCGCCAGCTGCAGTCCCCACAGGGTGCATATGCCTCTGCACCAACTAAATGCAGCCGGCACAGCTTCCCTGCCCCAGCCTCTGCACCACATCCAAGTACCTGTCAGGTGCTGGCCTCGCACTGCACGCGGCTAGCTGCTGTGTGCTATTACAAGTATTTAGGCACTACCCCTGCAGCGAAAGGCACCCCGCTCCGCACCAGAGCCCAGCGCAGCCACAAAGAAACCTCGGCGCACTCCGGCCAAGGCCTGATACCCTGCAGGCTGTCTTTGCCACAGAGGGGGCATCCTGATTACTTCTTCTAGGGCATCCCGGCTGGGCGCAGGCGGCGCACCGCCAGTGCTCCAGCTCGCCCCGCAGGTCGATGCGCGCGGCGCCAAAGTACGGCGCAACCTTCAGCGTGGGGCACCAGCGCGCCAGCTCGCGCTGCCAGTTCTCCAGTAAGCTTGCCGGCGCGACGATGATGTGCGGCCCCGCATCGCCGTCCAGCAGCCGCAGCGCGCCTGCGCGCTTGCCGCGGCACAGGATGCTCACAGCATGAGCTCAGGTGAAACCTCGCAGGGCTCGCCGCAGGCCAGTGAGTACCAGCTGCGGCGTTTTGCAGAGCAACCATTCTGTGTCGCCAAGCGACGGACACCGCCTCTGAATGCTCGGAAGGTGCACTGAGCACAAAGCCCAGCAGGGCTCATCAGCTCAGCCACGCAATCAAGGTCGAAGGTGCGCACCCAGGAATGCAATCGCCTGCGCGGTCTTGCCCAGGCCCTGCGTAGAGAGCTGACACCATGAGTTGAGTCTATACAAGTTAGCAAGCAAAGGCATCATCAGCGCACCCCTTTGTGCACTGTCCACAGCCAGGACGACCGTGCAGACGTTTGGTGCTGCTCCTACCGAGCGCCGATCATGCAAGCTTGCAAGCCGGATGCGCGGGCGGCGCTCGTCAAGCGGGCAGCAGCAGGCGCGCGGCGGGCCGCGTGCCATCTCGTCGGCGAGGATGGCGCCGCCGACGCCAGCGCGCGCGAGCAGCATCAGGAAGTTCACGCCCACCAGCTGGTAACCCTTGAAGTCGGCCGCCGCCCCGCCGCACGCCGCCACCAGCGCCTCCTGCGACACCACGCCGCCGCTCTCCACCGCTGCGTACCTGCACACAGCGCATCAGCGGTGCGTCAGCTCAGCACCCCGTTTAGATGGCAACAACCAAACCACCACGTACACTCATGCGCCACCGCGGTACTCACGCTCAGATGGCTGCTGAGGTGCGGGGGATGGGCGCTCGTTCTTTGCAATAAAGGCACAACACGTCAGCAAGGAATGGCGCTATGTCCAGCATGCCAGCATCCTAGGCGCATGGGGCAGGGCAGGGTTGGCGTCGACGGCGCCGCACCGCGCGCCCTCCTGCGTGCCGAGCTTGGAGCGCAGGTCGGCGGAGATGCGCTCGCAGCGCCGCAGGACCGCATCCGGCGAGCTGTCAACGGGCTCGGCGTGGCCGGCCGCAGCGGCTCCGACATGGCCGCGCGCCGGGCTGGCAGCCTCGGGCGTGTCGGTCAGGTCGATCACAGCCGGCTCAGCCTCGCTTGCACCTGCAAGGGAGGCAGCACGCGCATGCCTCGCGTCAGGGTCCGATGTCAGCGGCTTGGACCGTTTGCAAGACCTGCTCAGCTGCTCCGGGTGGCACGGAGGCCGCTGGACTCGGCGGCGCACGAGCATCGCAGCCGCGCCGCAGCAGGCGTGCCTACCTCCTGCGCGGTCGGCTGCATGCCGGGGCGCGGCGCTGGCTGGGCAGGCGCCGTGCGTGCCCTCCTCGCCGCCCTCGCTCTCCGACAGGCCCACCAGCGGCTGCGCGCGTGCACCGCTTCAGTGCAGGGAGACGCCAGTGTACATTGGGGTGTTTCAGCTTGATGACGGTGTGCCATCGACAAAGCGCACCCGTGGCCTCCCATCGAGAGCCTCGGCGGCTGCCGCCGCCGCTGGCGGCGCCGCATCGCGCGGTGTGGCGTCATCTTCGCTGTCGTCAACAATGAAGCGCCGCTTGGCCGCGCGCGGCGCCACCCCCAGCTCCGGGCTGCTGCCACCAGTGTCCGGGGGCGCAAGGGCGGCCTTGCTGTGCCGGGCCGCAGCCGAAGCAGGCGCGGGCGCGGCCGGTGTGCGCGCGCGCTTTGCGCCGCTCGTGGGTGCTGGCTCCCGCGCGCCGTCCGCGGTGACACGCGGCGTCCTGCCAGCGTCCTGTGTGAAGGGCGGCTCAGCGGCGAGTGCGCTGGTCGCGCTGGCAAGACAAGGTGGGGCCCAAGAACAGCACCAAGGGCGGGAGTCGCAGAAGACGGCCAGAGCAACACACGCACCAGCGACGCCGCGCTGTCTGCGCCCAGGTACCTGAACGTGCTGAAAGGCCCTGCCACCACCCCGCAAAGAGGTGAGTCAAGCGCGGTGCACAGCGTTAGCTTGCAGCACCAGATCGCCTGGCACAGTGTGTGTATGCAAACACACGCACATCAGATGGCCTCCTCGGCTGCAGAACGAGCAGTGGAGGCGACCGTGTCTAAACAATCTGGTGCACCACACGCACACACATCACAGTTCGCTCCTCACCGGCAGAGTGGAGCCCCTCCAAGCGCTGCGTGCCGCTGCCGCCCTCGGACGTCGCAAGCACTCTGCTGAGACTCAGCGGCGCCCGGGGATTTGCGGGCCCGAGACGGGTGCGCCCCTCAGCGGCCTCCATGCCCTCGCTGCGGCGCGGTGAGGCCAAGGAGCAGGCCCAGTGTCAGCGCGTCTCTCCCGCTTGGGACCAAGTCAGGCCGGCCATGGGCAGCAGTGCCAATTGCGTCAATTATAGCGATGCGAGGCCTTCCCGCAGCTGGCAAGCTTGCTCCGCAAGGGTTCGCTGAAGGCACAGATTGTGCAGCAGTTGTTGGCGCGTGCTGGGGGAGCGAGCAGGCACTGATGAGCCTGGGCGCGCCTGCGTGAGGATGCCGGTGTCCCGCCCGCAGAGGAAAGCAGCCATAGAAGCCAAGGCGCGGATCCACGTCGCGGCCGCGGGCGCGCAGCCCAGCAAGCGCGGCCGGCCCAGCGCGTCGCCGCGGGCGCGGGCAGGCAACGCCGGAGCGGGCGAGGAGCGCCGCACGCCCGCCAGGGCCGCCCGGCCGGGCGCGGGCGCGGACGACGAGGGCCCCGAGGCCGCAGTGGCCGAACCCAGCGCGGGCGAGTCGGAGGAGGAGGAGGAGGAGGAGCTGGCGGAGGAGATGCCGCGCGCCAAGGAGGAGGGCGACGAGAAGGCCGGGCCCAGCGGCGGCGCCGCGAAGAAGGATGCGGAGGAGGAGGCGTCCACCGCGCCGCTCCCCGAGCGGGTCCGCGGCCCCGCCCGGCCCGGCGCAGCAGCAGAGGCGCACCCGCCGGCCCCCTGCGCGCCCCGCGCCGCCCGCGCGCTGCCAGCATCGCTGCCTGCAACTTGGCGCCGTCGTCGCCCGCGCGCGGCCCTGCTGACGCCGCGCTTCCCAGCCGCACCGGGGCCTGCGCGTGCGTTCAACCGTGCCGCTGCGGCGCGGGCCGCGGGCTGACGCCGCATTTCCCGCGTGCGCGCGCGCAGTGCCAGGTGGGGGGATCGCCGGTGTACATGGTGGAGCGCAAGCTGGGCAAGGGCGGATTCGGGCAGGTGTACGTGGGCAGGAGAGCGGTGGCCACCACGGCCAAGGACGGCCCCAATGCCAACCTGGTGCGCGCCTCCGTCGGGCGCGGATGTCACGCGAGGATGTCGGGGGCCTGCGCCCGGCCCATTGTGTGCTGAGAGCGTGCAGAGCTCTTGTCGCCCGCGCCTTACGCCTGGGACTCGCGCGCTCACGCGCGTCTCAGGATGCCCACACGCGGCCGGGGCCTGCTCGGGGGTCGCACGGGGGGCCCTGCGTGGGTACGGTAACGTGCGCGGCGTCAAGCTGGCTCGCTGCAGGCGCCGAGCAGAGTGAGCAGAGGAGCAGGCCCACAGTCTTGGCTGTTCTGTGTCGTTGCGGGCCCAGGCGCGCGGGCGAGCGGCGCATGTTGGGTGTTCAGACAGGGGGTTGCGTTCGAGCTGGACAGCAGGGACGGGGGGAACTCACGAGCGTTTGAGTTGCCTCTGCACGTGCATGCTCTGGCGTACGGGCGCGCACCAGCGCACTGGTACGGAGCAGCAACGGTTGCGCCTCAGAGGCTGGGATGCGCTGGCGCCGCTCTGCCGCAGCGGCGCGCAGCGTGCAGGCAGCGCGAGCGAGAGCGCACGGGAGCCGCAGCCGCGCACGGCGACGGGAGGCGGGGCACAGCAGCTCCGCGTGCGCGGGCGCCCCGCGCTGGCCGCTGACCCTGCCCCCGCGCTGCGCAGGTGGCGCTGAAGTTTGAGCACAGGAGCAGCAAGGGCTGCAACTATGGGCCGCCGTACGAGTGGTCTGTGTACAGGTCCGCGCGCGGCCCTGCCAGCGTTAGGTAGGGTCGCCAGGGCGAGCGCGCCTGGCGCCGCTCCTGCCCGCTGAATACGCGTGTGCCTGCGTGCGTGTCCCTGGTGTGAAACCCTTGCAGGCCTGGGTGCGTGCGATGCGCTGTGCATGCGGGGCTGCCTGTGCCTGCCGGCTCGTTGTGCCTGTGCTTGGTCGCCCTTGAGCGCTCCTCCAGGTCGGCTAAGTAGGGCGAGCATGGTCTGGTCAGGGCCTTTGCGTTGGGGGGCACACTGGGGCTGCAGCGGGTCTGACGGCGTGATCGCGCGTACCCTACGCAGTAGCTCGCTGGGGAGCATCCACGGCATCCCGCGCGTGCACTACAAGGGGCGGCAGGGCGACTACTACGTGATGGCGTGCCCCTGCCCCCGCTCCGCGCTGTGCCCGCGCCTGCATGCCCACCAGTGCGCCTGAGCTGCCTGCGGGCTTGCGCGCTCGCGCTCACCGTAGGAGCGGCGAGGCGCGCGGACCCAGGGTCCCTGCTGTCCTGCAGTACGCCTGCGCAAACCCGCACAGCCGGAGCTGGGGACAGGCGGGCGGCTGCCCAACGAGGTGCCGCGATGGCGCATCTTTGGCTTGGCCGCGCGCGGCCGTACGCGTGAGCGGGCGCAGGCGGTGGACGCGCTGGGCTTGCGGCACGCGCCCGACGGCGGCCAGGGCGCCTGAGCGGGCGCGCGCGCGCGCGCGCGCGCGCGCAGGTGATGGACATGCTGGGGCCCAGCCTCTGGGACGTGTGGAATTCGCAGGGGCAGGTGATGTCGCAGGAGATGGTGTCCTGCATCGCGGTCGAGGCGCTGTCCATCCTGGAGAAGCTGCACCTCAAGGGGTGCGCGGCCCCGGCCCGCCGCGCGCGCCGGCCGGCCTCCTGGCGATGCGCCGCGGGGTGCGGCGGAGGGCGGGGCCGACTCGGTCGGGCATCGTGACCAGCCGCCCGCGGAGCGCGCAGGTACGTGCACGGCGATGTCAAGCCGGAGAACTTCCTGCTCGGGCAGCCCAGCACGGCCAACGAGAAGCGTCTGTACCTCGTGGATCTGGGCCTCGGTGCGCCCTTGCTGCCGGCCATTGTCTGTCCCTGGTGTCAAGGCACTGCGCCGGCCCTGCCAGCACGCCCGGGCCTGCTCAACATGCGAACTAGCACCTGCGCACTGACACAGCGTGTGCAGCACATGCGCGGTGTGCTTTGCTGACAAGCCTGGGCGTGGGCGAGAGATATCAGTGGAGAAAGAGCATCAGCATGAGCTAATCAACCATGTGATCTGTGATATGAGATTGACTCTGCGGGGCGTGCCGCGCGCGCAGCGACGCGGTGGCGCGACTCTGTCTGCGGCACGCACGTGGAGTATGACCAGCGGCCGGACGTCTTCCGGTGCGCGCCCCCCCCCCCCGTAGCCCATACCTCCCAGGTTTCACTTTCACTGTTGACCAGCGACTCGGCGCCTCCTGGTGCGTATCGCCACCCGTCGTAACCCACTGTCCGTGTCCGCTTTCATTGCCGGCCTGAACCTGCCCGTCGCGCGCGCCTGGGCTGCGCCGCCAGCCAGCGCACCGATCTGGAGAGGATGGCCGGCGCGGTCTGCGCGCCCTTGCTTTCACACTGTAGCCACTCCTTTTGGCCCAGCGCCCCCTCAGGCGGCCGGGCGCGCGCAGGGGCACGGTGCGGTATGCGAGCGTGCACGCGCACCTGGGCCGCACCGCCAGCCGCCGCGACGACCTGGAGAGCCTGGCGTACACGCTGCTCTTCCTGCTCAAGGGCCGCCTGCCCTGGCAGGGCTACCAGGCGCGCGCGCGCACGCTCTAATGACCCGGTTGTTGGCTTGCGCCCTTGTTGCGCGTGGTGGGCTCGATGTGCAGGCTGGTTGGTATGGGATGGGCCGCAGTTGTGGACATGTAATGTGAAACAGGTCAAGGTCTTATGTCTGCTGTGTTTTGTGTATGTTAAAGGTTTAGGTTTAGGCAGGATGGGGTATATGTGTTTTTGTTAAATATTGAAGGGCTTGCGCCCAGAAAATTTGTGTGAGGCGGCTGTTCGAGGACAGCGCTCAGTATTCTTTAGTAAAAGGCGAAAGAATAATATGGCAGCAGAGCTGACCTCGCCGCAATGCTCAGAGCAGGGGAGTTGACACTTTTGTATTGGCCAAGCGGCGTCCAATCTGTCTCACTGGGTAGGGGGTGTCACACAGGGTCGGTGCCCATGGCCCCAAGTGCGTATCGCTGCCCGCGGTAATCCCTGGTATACGCAGGGGCGGCCGCCGCAAGCACTCACGCCTGTGCAGTCTGTGTGCGATGCTTGTCCGACACGCTGAGCTGGGCGCGGGCGGCGCGCAGGGCGACAACAAGGGTTTCCTGGTGTGCAAGAAGAAGATGGCCACGAGCGCGGAGCTGCTCTGCCGCTACACGCCGCCCGCCTTCAAGCAGTTCACCGAGGCCGTGGTCAACCTGAAGGCGCGGCCCCTCTGCAAGGCCCCCGCGCGCCGCGGGGCCCGGGCGCGCTGGCGTCGCGGGGCGCGGGTGGGAGTTGGTGCCGCCCAGCAGGGACGCGCCTTGCTGCTGCCATGCCGCCAGAGCCATGTTGCAGGGCGGGCGGCGCATGCCCTGACGGGGCCTGTTCGTGCGCGAGCGTGCCCTTGCGCTCGTCATGCCGCTGGGTGCGTCCGTTGCTGGGGCAGCGCGACGCGCTGCGGGGCTGAGACCTGTTGCGGGCGCAGTTTGACGAGGACCCGAAGTACGCGGCGTACGTCGCGCTGTTCGAGCCGCTGTGCGGGCCCGGCCCGCAGCGCCCCATCCTGCTGGAGGACAAGGCGCGCGTCGGCCAGAAGCGCGGCCGCGACAGCGCCGAGGACGAGACGCTGGAGATCGTGCGCTTACCCCCTGCCCATGCGTTGTGGCGATGCGCGTCTGTGTGCCGCAGAGGGCGTCGTGGGACCTTGCTGGCCCATGCGAGCATGATGGCCCATGCGATGGAACCAGCGGGTTTCATTTCAGCCCCGCCTGCTGACGCTGCTCGCATTGCACCTTGCAGCTCTGGAAGGGAGAGACAGCTGGGGCACGGCCTCGTGCAGGCGCTGAACAAGAAGGAACTGTGGCAGCGTCTCTGGAAAGCGGTGACGAGCGAGCATTCCCCCTTCGCGCAGACGCCAGAGAACAGCTGGCCGGCTCCCTGGAGAGCGGCGACGAGCGGGGCGTTTCTAAACCGTGCAGGCGCCCAAGAAGAAGATCCGGCTGGGCCTGCCGGCGACGCAGTGGATCACGGTGTACAACGCGCACCGGCCCATGAAGCAGCGGTACCACTACAACGTGGCCAACACGCGCGTGGAGCAGCACGTGGACAAGGGCAACGACGACGGCCTGTACATCTCCTCCGTCGCCTGCTGCCAGGACCTGTGGGCGCTCATCATGGATGCCGGCACCGGCTTCACCGCGCAGGCGCGGCGCCTCCCAGCCCTATGACGCAAGCCCTATGACCTGGAGGTAGTCAGCAGGTGCCGTGTGCAGCACCTCTAGTGCTCTACAGTGACGTCACCCTGAGTCACCCGGGCGCGGCCCAGAGACGCGCGGCCGCGCCGGCGCCGGCGCCGCCGCGCGCATCCCGCCCCTGGCACGCACACTTCGCGCACTTTCCTCGCCGGCGCGCTCGCGGCCGGCGTCCTGTTGCCGCAGTCCTGTGGGCCTTGCGTCAGACCCTCTGCACCGCCGGTGGCCGCTACATGACAAGGCGCTTGGTGGACCTCGCCCGCCACGATGTCGTGGAGCGCAGACGAGGGCGCGCGGGCGCGCGCGCGCGCGCGCAGGTGTACGAGCTGAGCAGCCAATTCCTGCCCAAGGAGTGGATCATGGAGAAGTGGGAGGAGGGGTACTACATCACCGCCATGGCCGGCTCCACGTCCTCGTCCTCGCTGGTCGTCATGTCCAAGGGCACCGCGTACACGCAGCAGTCGTACAAGGCGCGCCCGCGCCCGCGGCGCCCGCTGGCGCCGCGTGAAACCCTGCCGCGCCCCGGGTGACCCGCGGCGCTGCGCGCGCGCGCGCGCCGCCCTGGGCGCGATGGGCGACTCGTGCAGCCGGCGGTCGGGCCAGTGGCGGTGACTGCCAGGCCTGATGAGCCTCTGCTGCTCCTGGGCTGATGGCGCCACGACATGCCACGCGCGCTCTGATACTAGGGTTAGGGCACGCGACTCCGCCGAGGCAGCCGCGCGCGCCGGGCAGGTCCCAGACTCGTTCCCCTTCAAGTCCATTAAGAGGAAGTGGAAGGAGGGCTTCTATGTTAGGGTTGGGGCGTGTGACCCTGCTGAGGCGGTAGCGCGCCGGGGCCAGGTGTCCGACTCGTTCCCCTTCAAGTCCATTAAGAGAAAGTGGAAGGAGGGCTTCTATGTTAGGGTTGGGGCATGTGACCCTGCTGAGGCGGCCGCGCGCCGCGCAGGTGTCCGACTCGTTCCCCTTCAAGTGGATCAACAAGAAGTGGAAGGAGGGCTTCTACGTGACGGCCATGGCGACGAGCCACACGCGCTGGGCGGTCGTGATGTCGCGCAACGCGGGCTTCATCGACCAGTGCGTCGAGCTGGACTTCCAGTACCCGTCCGAGGGCATCCACCGCCGCTGGGACGCCGGTGCGGCCCCGCTGTTGCCGGCCGGCCTCGTGGTGCAGAACATTCAGCATGTCCTCAAATATCTGCAAATCAAAACATGGTGAGATGTGTGCGCACCTTGGGACACTCGCTTGTGCGACCACCCATGAACGGCAAGAGTGGGCTGCTTTGCAGGTGATTTATGCTCACAATCACACTACAGTTTTGTTGTGTCGGCCAGCTAGCTGCTGCTCAGCTCTGTCAGGGCTGCTTGGGAGCAACACGCAGCCAGTGCTCAAGAGCGAGGGGCCGAGCAAGTCCGACTGTCCGACCAGCTGGGGCCCACGAGGCGCCGCGCCTGGCCAGGCCCTGACCCGCGCGCGCGCGCGCGCAGGCTTCCGCATCACCGCGTGCGCGGCCACGCCGGACCAGGCGGCGTTCGTGCTGAGCGTGCCGCGGCGGCGGCCGATGGACGAGACGCAGGAGACGCTGCGCACGTCCGCCTTCCCCTCCACGCACGTCAAGGACAAGTGCGCGCCGCCCCCGCGCGCGGTCCTTGTCCGAGCCTGCCATGGTCCTTGTCTGAGCCTGTCAGGCCAGCTGGGGCGTTGGGCCCCGTCATGCCTTTTACAGCAGCAGCGACGCTGCCCCTGCCGGTCGCAGCCTGCGCGGAAGGCGCTCAAGGACGCGACTCTCCCGCTTGGCGACTCTGGCCGCTGCCCCGTCCATTAATAGTGCAGCACTATCCTGGACGGTAGCTCGCCTTCCTTGTGCGTGACTGCTGCACAGCGCCTCGTGCGCCAGGGGCGCTCAGCAGGTCGTCAGTCCGCCAGCTCTGCAGGCAGGCGCGGCAAGCGGGGGCGCCGGTCCGCGCCGCAGGTGGGCCAAGAACCTGTACATCGCGGGCGTGGCGTACGGGCGCACCGTCTCGTAGCGCCCCCGCAGCGCCTCCGCGCGGCGCTGCCGCCAGCGGCGCCGTGCGCGCGGCGCTGCGGACCCGCGCGCAGTAGGGCGAGCTGGCGTTACTGTTGGGCGGGCGAGCGCATGCGCCGCACTGTGGCCATGCGCAGTGCAGGGGCGCGCTCAGCTGCGGCGGCATAGTGCTGGGGCGGTCCGGTGGGCGGCCGCCGGAGCTTAAATGGGCCTGCCGCGTGTGCTGCCCCTGGGCATGCGCAGCTCCTGTCGTTGGCCGGGGGGTCCAGGCCATGTGCCGAGGCTGATGGCAGCGGTTGTTGCAGTGGCACGGCTGCTGGGACCAGGCATGCCCAGGGGCGAGTGGGAGGGCAAGACAGGACGAGCGCCAGGTGGCAGCTCCGAGTAGGATAGCAAGCGCGGGGACCTGCCGTATGCGGGCTTGCGATCGCGCAGGCTGCTAAGGGGCCTGTCAAGGGGACCCCAGGCCTCTTTGCGCCTCAGGGGACAGAGGCAAGAGAGTCACGGTTCTGGTCTTGTCGCCGCCGCTGCTGGCTTATCGCGCGGTGCCCCGCGAGGCCCAGCGCGGCGCGGGGCAAGGGCGTTGAGGGATTTGGTGACACTGGCCGCTGTGAGCCAGCAGGCGCGTGCGCACGATGTGAGGTCGACCGCTGGCCGGCTGGCTGGCAGATGGTGTGGTACTTGACGCGGCTGTGTACTTGTATAAAATATGGCAGCGGCTGGGCTCAGCCACTTCGGCCTCGCCGCCTGCCATGTGTGCCCTGGCGCGCGGCGCCGGGGCGCGCTGTGGTCGCGCACACAGTTTTGGGGGCCTGGCACGCATGGGGCTGGCGAGAGCGGCAGCGCTGCGCAGCATCCAAGGCCTGGTGTTGCAGTCCTTACAGGCTACGGGCTGCTTTGAAAGTGAGCATCAGCAGAACGACAGGCGCCCTGGTCGCAGCCGGCGGCTTGGGCCATGTAAGCAGCCAACCACACTCTGATACAAGCAGACTCAAGTGTGCTCTAACAGCCATGGCACACTATCCCATAAGAACTTGGAGCTGTTACGGCTTTGCTTAGCTGGACCAGCTCGGCAGCCTGGGCCGCGCTGAGGCAGCGCAGCCCGCCCGCGCCGCCGGCGGCCGCTGCGGCGTCGGCGGCCGCCGCGCGCAGCTCCCAGGCGCGCCCATGCGGCTCGAGTCTGATCAGGCGCCACCGCATGTCCTCGTACGCGCCCGCCTCCGCGCCAGCGTCCGCATCGGCCGGCGCTGCCCACTCCGGGCTGCGTGCCCTGGCGGCCTGCGCAATGCCCAATTGCACACTCAGGACGTATTTCTCCGCATGCGTGCTCCCGCATGCGGCGCGCGTGTGCACTGCGCCAATCTGCCAGCAGGCTGCACTGGCCGGTCGTGTGGACTCCAGACTGGGCAGACGCCTGCTCCGGAGCGCAATGCAGGGCACAGGCCAGCCTATGAACCAAAGTGGCGCAGCCAGCACATGCAAGATACACGAGTTTGCCGGAAGGAGCTTCAGAGGTGCCTCCACTCATGCGTACTTTCAGGGGATGCACGCATGCAGGCAGCACAAAAGGTGCAGTTGAGACGGTGCGCTGGACGTGCGCGGAGCGAGACGCGCCGCTTCCTCTTGCGCAAAGTCATGGCGCTGAGCCTGCCGCTCAGCGCACCTCGCCCACCCCGCGCCACCTTGTCCTTGTTGAGTCAGAAGAAGGGGGGCCGCACGTCGGGCAGCATGGCGAAGTGGACGTCGAGGCGCGCGGGCGGCGCGGCCGGCCCCAGGCGCTCCGCCCACTCCACCAGCGCGACCGCGCCGGCGAAGGACGCGCCCAGCGCCAGGCGCGCCAGGTCCGCCGGGCCGCCCAGGCGGTACAGGTCGAAGTGGTGCACCGGCGGCCCTGCTGCGCGCCCCGGGGCGCTGAGCGCGCTGCCGTGGCGCTGTCGCGGCGACGTGCGCGCGCATGGGCTGCCAGGCGGTCCGTTGCATGACATCCCTGCTGCAGCCCTGCCACAAGTTGTCCAGGGGACGGGCCGCTTTTCCTGAGAGTCGCTACACCTGAGGTGGGACCAGCTGCGGACTAAGAGAGCCAGTCTGCAACGTTCCACTGGGCAGGCCTTTAACCAGCGTGCGGGCGGCGCACTGCAGCAGTGCGTCTGCTGCCAGCACCGGACAGCTCTGCCTGGCAGGTGCGCTCACACGCAGGGCTGCAGAGCAGTGTCAACTTGCAGGGCCACGGGGCCGCTACCAAGTGGCTGCGCACCCTCCAGCTCATCATAGATGTTCTGCAGCAAGAAGGTCGGCGACGGCACGGGCAGCATCTCATCCTCGGCCGCCGCCCGCACAAACGCCCGGCTGCGGCACTCAGGCCCGTCAGTGTGGACGCGAGTGGCAGAGCGCAGCAGAGGGCGAGCCCCGTGCAGGAGGCAGAGGAGCTCAGGTACGAGTTACGCGAGTCACGCAGACTCTCTGCCCTGGACTTCGGAGGCAGATGGCAAGGAGCGTGCATACACGCGTGGGGGTGAGGTCCTCTCAACTACACCTGAATGCGCTCTTTCCGGCCCCCACGTCGCCCAGTAGGCAGTAGCAGTCGCCGGCGGCGCGCTCTTGCGCCAAGATGGCTGCCAGTGCCTGCACGGTCGGCGCAGGTGCGCCGTCTGACGCACTCAACGAGGCAGTGCGGGCGAGAGACAGAGGGGAAATACACGTTGCGTCTTCTCACCCCCGTGGCCGCTTCGGAGGGAGCCAGGAAGAAGTGCTGCGGAGCGGAGGCAACTGTGCTGAGCGCTCTGCAGCACAGTCTGTGCGAGCGCGCAGCCGGCAAGGTCAGCAGGCAGCGTGCGGCCACGCGCATGGGCTCCTGTAGATAGGATGGCCTGATACCGACATCAGGCATACACTTGATGGGTAGCTTGGCGGAGATTTACAAACTGCCGGGAAACAGCTTTGTCGACCGGCCAAGCTTCAAAGTTTAAGTTTACAGGCCAGACTGCGCAGGAAGCGCCAGCGCACGAAGATTTGCATCACTGCCCCAGCACGGCTTACAACGTGCACGAGATGCATATCACAGACGGCGGCCGCACTGTCCTACTAGCTGCAAGCGAGCCGCGGCGCGCAGGTGCAGGCAGAGCTATTGAAGCCGTCGGGCGTGCAGCAGTGCTCCAGCGTTGTGTCCAGGCCGCTGTCTCGCTGCGTTGCGCGCCAGGCCCACACGTCGCTTAGCGAGCTGAACTTCCCGCCAGGATCCAGCTCCTGCATACATCCCAACACTGTCGCTCAGAGCCAGCTGATGCTCCTAAAGTCATCATTTGGCTCTCGCTGCTGTATGGAGCCGAACTCTGGGATCTGGCCATTTCAACATCAGCAGGACAGTAGTCACCGCGGGCAAGCAGTTGCTTACAGTGTACGGTGTCCGATCAAGGGAAGCAGGCGCCATCAGGTAGCGCCGGGGGCGCCAGTGTTCAGACAGCCTGCGGTGTGAACTCAGCAGTTCATCACGCGCCTGAACCGCGCAGTCAAAGTGGCACCAGGTGTCGGGGTACTCGCGCGCGCCGTCGAAGCAGGCCGCCCACTGCGGCCAGCCGGCCTTGCCCCAGTGCAGCCTCGCGCCACAGTCGCTCCGCAGTATCCGCACCACCTCCTGCGCGCATGACCTCAACCACGAGTGTTCCCTGGCAATGTCAGAGGCGCCAGCACACCGTCACAGGACACGTGTGAGCGCAATGCGCCATGCAGTTCATGCGTAGTCCCCTTGCAACTGCACTGTCAGCGCCGCGACACCGGGCGTGCGTGACGCGCAGGCGGGGGCCAGAGGGGCCCTCAGAAGTTCTGGAATGCGGGGGCGCGCCTGGAAGCGCGCGTTGACACGGCCCGTGCTGTCGGCCAGGTGGTCCTCGATGTTGAGGAACATGCGCGGGCCGCCGTGCGCGTTGGACAGGTACGCGCCCTCCGCGCTCACAAAGCGCAGCAGCGGCGGCACGACAAAGCCGGCCGCCAGGTCCTGCTGCGTCACTGCGGCGACCACCTGCGCGGCTGGTCACGGGCGCGCTCTGCACCCTGCGATCATGGGGCGCATCGAGTGCATGTCTGCGGAGTGCACTGCAATGGCATACATAGCCTGAGTCACGGGCCACGTATGCCACTGCATCTGCACTTCCGCATGCACGCACTCGGAGAGCTTTCTGATCGCGATGGTCAAGACATGCCCTGCCCCTGGCCAGCATGCCCTGGCGCACCCCTGCGTTTCCTGTCTCGCAGCCGCACACCAGGTAGGGCGGAGATTGTGCTCACGCCCGCACTTTCGCATATTGTATGACCCTTTGCATGTTTGCACTGCCCTCACAGGAGCAGACTAAGTGGAAGCAACACTCGACTGCGAGGCCCCAGGAAGCCGCACCGGTGCCTCAAACACGTGACATGGGTCGGCAAGCAACAGGCGCCGGATCATGCGGCCCGCATGTCTCAGGCTCCAAGCTGGATTGAGAGCCGTCTAAGTGGGCATGCGGCGTGGCAAGGGCCGGCACCTGCCGGAAGCACGCGCCCGCGGTCTGCAGCGGGATGGAGAGCTCGTACTGGCTGTACGGCTCCTGGTCGGACGTCTGCCGGTTGGCAAAGTCGTTGATGTTGAGCACCGCCCTGCGGCTTGCCACGCCGCGCGTCAAGCCGCGGTGGTGCCCTGCGCTACTCCAGGAGAATGAAAACAAGGCAAGACTTGTCATGAGGCTGGCGTAAAGGCCTAAATGCGCTGCAAGACGGGCCTCAGCGGGACATGAGAACGCACACAGGCCTGATGCCTGCATCACTCTCTGCCCTCCCTGCAGAGCAGGTGCACAGCGCGCGTGCGAGCTGGTTGGAGCGCGCGCCGCCCTGCCTCACATGAGTTTCACCCCGGGGCGGCGCACTCGCGCGTGGTGAGAGTCGCGTTGGGCAGGTAGCTGTGGAGCCAGCTGGCGTACACGGCCGTCCACGCCCTGACGTCGCCCGCTTCTCGCACTCAGGACTCCGTTGCGCCAGTGCTAGGCAGCGTGCATGGTTGAGCATGTGCAATGCAAGCTGCCGTGCCATGCACTCCCACACGCCTACTGAACTGTGAAAAACAACCTGGAGTAGCAATGACTCAACATGCGCTGCGTGCTCGGACATGCCGTGCGAGATGGCTGCCGCCGGACACAGCGACATGCAGGTTTATGCAGCTGGGAGGACAGACCTTACAGACGTTCTGAGACGACCTTGTGGATCATAAGCCTCATCAACAACATCATACTTGTCTCAATACCAACTTGGCACTTGGTAAGCAGACAAAGGTCACAGCATGGCAAGAGGAGTGTCATGATGAGCAGTCTCGTGACGTAAAGTGGCTTTGCAGACATGTAACATGGGCTGCCTGATGGGGCCCGCACAGGGGGTCGGCGGCAACGCCTGGAAAGGCTGGCAGCGGCGCGGTGGGCGCCTGCGCAAATACATCGGCCTCCGAGGGGCCGGGCGCGGGCGCGGCGGCTGGGCCTGCGCCGCACCCGCGCATGTAGCGCTCAGTGGCAGCAGCACACATGCGCCTGCAGCCCAGAGCGCATGGGCTGCCGTAAAAAACAACGGGCGCGGTCAAAGAACAACAGCTATTGCCGTCACCCGCGGGTCGGCTGCCATAGAATATGTTGAACGCATGCTCTGCACCGTGCCTGGACAAGGTGCACTCTTGTGCTGGGGGCACAGCAATAGTTGGGCCGTGCCCTCCGCACGTATTGCACCAGAGCACCACCTGAGGGCTGCTGCCCAGTGGTCACGCACCAATGGTCGACGCAAGGCGGCGGCCGATCGACTGTGAAGCCACTGCGTCCTGCGGTGCAGCGGGCGCCAGCAGGATGCGGAGCACCTCGCCGGTCGGTACGAACCAGAACAGCTGCGCGCATAACCATACGTCACGCGCGCCTCATATGCGCGACCACCGGCCCTCGCGCGCGCGCGTGCCCAGGCCCAAGCGACCCGCTTGCGGCCCCTTGGCCCGGGTGGTGTGAGTATTATGCTTGATGCCGTTGGACATTGGGACAGTGTCTGCTTTAAAGGCATCTTGTCATGTCTCCCGTCTCTCCGACGCAGAGACCCTGTTCTTTGGTTGAGATGCACGCCAGACCTCCCAGGTCACCTGAACCGGGAATACTGCTGGTTGCCTCATGTCACGCTGGGACAGCGGGTCATCTGTAAATTGGACACGAGCGGCCCCACCCCAGCAAACTCTCATTTTGCAAACTGAGCGCTCCTGGACTTGTAAGGCACCGGCCACGGAGCGGCTGACCACAGAAGTTGTAAGGTGGCCTCGCGAGGTCCAGACTGGCCTGGGATGCGATGTGACCGCATCTAGCGATCATCACCGTGGACATCAGGCGTGCTGGCCGCTCCCATGGGGACTGCTGAGTGCTGTAGACGCAGGGTGGGCCCCACACCGCACCACGCCAAGTTGCGCAAGGGGCCCACCTACTACTAAAGCACTCAGCAGACCCCATGGCATCTGGCCAGCACGCTTGACGCACATGTGATGCTTGCTGCTTGCAATCACAATGCTTCCCCGCCAGTGTGGCCCTCGCGAGGCCGCCTGACACCTCCTGTGGTGAGTGTTCGCGCAGGCGATGCCTTGCGGGTCCAGGGGCTGGCTTGATTCGCGGAACGAGAGATCGCAGGTGCGCTCGTGTTTTGTGTTTATCAAGTACTCCCCTCTCCCAAGAGGAAGTTCTGAGCATCTACCGCGACCCGACCCTGCTACCAGTCTGTGCCGTTGGGCCCGCGCCTGCGTCATGTCCAGGGGCCCGAGTATGGCCTGGGCGTCGCTGGCGCTGGCGTTGGCGGCCAGCGCGGCCGCGTACGCCGCCGACACGGCCGCGAGGCTCTTCACGGTGTCCTCGACGCGCTCGCTGAGCACGGTGCGCGTGAGCATGCGCTGCGGCACGATGCCGAACTCCAGCTCGGTGATGACGCCAAGGCGGCCCACGTTGACCTGCGCGCATGCCACACGCGTGCTCAGGCGTGGGGGCTTCACGGGCTTTGCTCCTAACAGACCCTGTGATCATGTTTTCGCCGTTTCTTGATGGTCATTCAGCGCATCAACCGCACTGTTGCACATGCGCATGTCGCCGCTCGCCCCCAGCTGCCCCATAAGTTGTAATTTATAGCCTACATCGGCATGTAGTGCGGGCATGTGAAGCAGAAGCTGGATGAGGGTCACAGTCAGGTCACTGGGCAGTGGCCTGCGAGCAGGGGCGCACCCAAACCCTTCATCGCTCCCACCGCGATGGCAGCCGCACTCACACACATGCAGACATGCCACGGGCTACACCTTTGGTGGGACTGCGCTGGCATGCAAGCCCTGCAGGAGCTTGCTCGCGCGCCTGCAGCGCGCGCCACAGGTGCGGGTGCGAGGCCGGCGTCACGGATGTGAGCGTGCCATTGGCCAGGGCGACCTCCACGCGCGTCACCTGCAGCCCCGCGCATGTGCTGTGTGCTGGTCAGGAAGCGCTGATGCGTCCCATCTGCTTAGTTGCAGATGTAGGGGCATGCTTGACTCGCAGGGCTGCTTGTACTGGTCTTCGCATCAAGCGGAGAGCTTAGTCGATAAACCTTGCACAAGCGTACTGCTGGGCATCAGCAGCGCGTCACAGTCTTCCCTGCTGTATATACCGTAAAAGTGCATAGCTGGGTGTGGATGGTGTGATGAGGCGCGTGTGGCTGATCGAGGCGCGTGCCTTGCGCCATGTGAGAGGAGACAATTTGCTGCAGACACTCCCGTCTCAGCTTCCTGAGCTGCACTTTGCAAGTACGCTGCTCGGCCACCGCGCAACCTGCACATGCACTTTTCCATATCAAATTACACCAAGTCAAAAAATTGTAAGGGAAGGGCTTCGGCAGCCGCGCCTGCGATGACACGGAGCCAAAGCGCAGCGTGGAGCCGTGCGAGCCGGTGGCCACCGCGCCGCCAATGGTCTGGTCGATGTACCAGGGGAACGCGGGGATGCTGTAGCCCAGCGGCGCCGTGGCGGTCCTGCCGCGCTGGTCAGCCACGCTGCCGCCATGCGCGCGTTCGTGCTGCACGCGCTCTCAACAGCCAGTGCCACCTCTGCAAGGCAAGGCCTGCTGGCATGGGCGGGAGGGAGCTTGCATGCACAGTGTTGGGCGGATCCGCCGGCCGTGGCCCGCACGCCATCTATGATAATTCTGCAGCTGCTCCCGTGATGCTTTTGCATGACAGAGGGCATCCAGGAGGCCGGTGGGCGAGCGCGGCGTCTGCGCATGCGCCCACTTTCCCACGCGCGCCCAGCGCCCGCTGGGCCCAGCGCCACACTGGGCCCATGCCAGCGCCACGTTGGCCCATGATGGCGCCGGGCCCGGCTGGCGCTGGGCGCGCATGGGAACATGGGCGCATGCGCAGACGCCGCGCTCGCCCACCGGCCTCCTGGATGGCGTCCGTCATGCAAAAGCATCACGGGAGCAGCTGCAGAGTTATCGTACTGGTGTGCGGGCCACGGCCGGCGGACCCGCCCGTGCTCGGCACCACGCGCCTGGGTCTCAAACAGCGGATGAAGCCCAGCAGCCCTGATGCATGTGAACATCATCGGTGTGGCGGGTATGCGGAACATCATCCGCGTGGCAAGTGACACGGTCCTCGGAGAGGCAGTCAAGTGCTGTGCCCACGCCAATCACAGCTTCGGGGCTCAGCGGCGGGGCGTGCGCACTTGTAGGCGGCCAGGTAGTCGAGGAAGATGCGCTGGGGGACGCCGGCCTGCACGCGCGCCGTGCGCGCGACCTCGTCGACCTGGATGGCGAAGCTGGGCGGCACGCGCTGGCCGTACGTCGGGCTCAGGATCCTGCGCTGCCGGAGCGGCTGTGAGGCCGCGGGGGACAGACGCGGGCGGTGCCGGGGCGAGGCTGCAAGCAGGCAGTGAGGCGCCCTGATTGGGGCGCGAGGGAACAGGCGCCTCGGGCCCGCGCGCGCGCTGCTCGGCAGCGCCGTGGGGCGATGCGGGCGCGCATGCACGGCGCGCGCGCGGCGCGCGCGCGGGCGGGGCGCGCACAGCGCGAGCGTGTCGCGCAGCTCGGTCATGACGATGTTGATGGCGGACGCGTTGCTGCCGGCGCAGAACTGCTGCTGCCACCAGCTGCCGCGCTCAGCATGCCTCAGGGCGCAGGGCGCCCACATGCACAGGGGCATGCGGGTGCGCCTGTGATGAAGGACTGGCAGCGCTCAGCCAGAGCTGTAAGATCAACTGGGGGGACACACTCACATGCATTGCGGTTGCGGTTACTAACCCCAGGAAAGACCGAAATGCAGTCAACAGGCGGTGTATTCACAGCAGGTGTTCGCTGCAGCCGCGACCACTCTTGTGAGTCCGTCCGCACTAGCGCGTTGCCTGCATGCGAGGGCCGCGCGACCTGTGGCCAACGCCAACAGCCTTGGCCTTGCCGTGGCCGCCGATCATGGCCTGCACCTCCGCCTTGCTCGCCGGCCGGCCGACCCTGACGGCCATGTCGCACTCAAAGTTGCCTGCCGCCCCGGCGCGCAGGCAGCTTGCAGGTATGTTGAGAGCAGGCGCATGTTGAGAGCAGGCGCAGGAGCTGAAGGCTCGAGGATAGGGCCTGCCCTACCCTGGAAGTTTCCGAGCCGGGTCGGCAGCGCGCAAAAGCGGCTCGCTGAGGCGGGCCCCTGCACGGGCACAGGGTGGCTACGCTTGGGGCCCTGATGCATCAAACCATCCCATGCGGCGCCATGCCATCATTTCAAGCAAAGATGCGATCTGGCCGCGGGCAACTGGCTTTCCTCTGCTGGGTCTCCGCAAGCAGCAGCAGGACCAGGGCGGGCGCGCGCGTGCCTGGCGGCATGTGCCAGCGTCGCCGCGCTGCACCTGAGCCGAGATACACAACGCAATCAGGAGCACGTGCAGCAGCGGCGCCGTGCGCAGCATCGCGGCGCGCCGAGCGGCAGGGCGACACGGGGGAAGGAGCATGGCTGAGACGGAGCCAAGCATGCTCTGACAGCGCGGAAGCTTAGGCTGCGGACGGGTCTGCGCCATGGGGTCATAAGCTGTGTCGCGCGCACTTTGAGCGAGCTTCTGCCTTGCCTGCAATGCGAGCTCGGGAGCAGAGACGGCGCCAAGGTGCAGGATTTCTGCACTCAACTGCTTGTCCAGTGACAAACAGTCCTAGAGCCGTGTCTTGGACATTGCAAGGACAAGTACCTAAAACCTACAGGATTTAATGCCTCATTCGTGCCAGGTACGGAGTACCTGGCCACTGCATGCTTTTAAAACACGCATGCGCACGGTCCAGCACTCCGCAACACTCCCTCGCACATCCACAGCTGGCAGCAATGCGCTCTTGCAGGTACTGCTTGCTGGCAACAGACTCGCGCTCGCCGGCACAGTAGGCGCGGCGGGCATGCTCAATCCTCAGCGCTGTGAATGTCACTCGTGCAAGTCCAGCCAAGTTTGGCTTCTAGCGACTGCACTGCAGGCACGCAGGCGGTGGGCACCCCGATCACCCGGACTGGACAGACGGGCCATGGGAGCGGTGCCGCGCAGATTGCGACAGCCAGCCTGACGCGCACGTCGCGCAGAGCTATGGGGGCAGGCGCGTAGCTTACGCGGCGTAAGCTTGCATGCGCATCCAGCGACCTGCCTCGGCCCCCGACAAGCCGCCCGCCCGCCGCAGCTTCAAGCTACGCTGCACCGCTCTGCCTTGCCGCGGCAGGCTGCACCGCCGGCGCATCGACGCTGGGCGGCGCGGCGGCCGGCGCGGCCGGCGCGGCGGCGGCGGCGGCGGCGCGCGGCGCGGCCGCCGCGAGGTGCGCAACCTGCACGCGCGCGCGCGCCAGCAGCGCGTCCGCCTCCGCCACCGCCGCGTCCAGGTGCGGGTTGGGCCCCGCGTCGCCAGCCAGCGCCTCCTGCGGCAGGCGCCCACACGCCAATTACCAGCACTGCTTCAGCTCGTGACATGGGGCCACTCGAGGCCCGTATGGGGCACGGCGGCCGCAGGCCGCCTGCATGCGCATGTGCGCCCACGGCGCGCCCGCCGACGCACCTTGGCGTTCGGGCTCAGGTTCGGCAGCCAAGCAGCAGATTGGAGGATGCACGGCTGCGGACCCCCTGCACCAAACCCCGCGGCTCCCCGGCATCGATGCAGAGGGCCGCCGCGCCGACAAGCGAGCCGCGCCTGCTCGGCCAGGCAGCCGCGCGCGGCCTCGAGCTTGGCGGCCAGGCGGCGCGCGGTGCGCAGCTTGGCCGCCAGCGCGGCCTGCGTGCCGACCGCGACGGCCGCAGTCACGGTGGAGCGGTCCTCGCGCAGGTCGCCGCCGCCGCAGCGCCGCAGCCACCAGGCGCGCCACAGCCGCCGCGCGGCAGGCCACACGCGCCGCCGGCCGGAGCGGCCCTGCGCGCGTGCAGCCCTCCTGGTGCCCCCGGATGTTCAAAGACGCCTGCTAAATGTGGGCCACCAGGCACGCCGCAGGTACCACGCTGCCGGCTGAACCGGCATTGCGCAAACGCAGGCCCCTCGGCAGCCCGCGGTGTTTAAACACGGGCTCGGTGTGCAGGCAGTGCCTGCGAGGCGCTGCGCGCCAGACCTGGCGCCGCACTTGCGTGATTCTGGAAAGGGCAGGCAGAGTATGGGAGTAGCCCTTGCAACTCTAGCATCTTTCGTGCCCTGACAGCGTGCAGAACATTGAGTGCTGGCCAGCAGCCGGCAACAGCTCGCTAGGGCACCCGTCATATGCCAGTGTGGACAGAAGCGCAGTGCGGGCAGCAGCGTCGCTGACGCACAAACAGGCTGGTCCCCGCACCAGGTCATTGCGGCCTGACCCCAGGTCGGTGCCGTTGATGCGGTGCCCCGCCACTGAAGCAGGCGGGGCGCCAGCATCACCCGCGCTCCCCTGCGGACAACACCTCTGCACCTGGGACATGAGGTGCATGCTGCTGACAGGGTGCCAGGGTGCCAGGGTCACCACAGCTGCAAGGCCAGCCAGAGCCCTTGGGCGCTGCTCTATTTGGGGGCACAACAAACAATTAACAGCAGGCTCTCTGTGTACTGTGCAAGGTCCTGAACGCAACTACACAACCCTGGAGCGCCTCCGAGCTCAGGAAGGACTCGGGAAGCACCTGGTCGCACGCAGAGAGGTCCGGCAAGCCCACAAGCATGCTAGCGCGGTAGTCAGGGTCGTCCCAGTCCAGGTGCGGGGCGCCTGGCGCTGCCGCACGCGCCCGGCGCCGCCGCCGCCCGGCGGGCTTGCGCGCTTTGTCCTGCGACACACGCCAAGTTGTCTGCATCCTGGAAAGGACGGTCATGCATCATTCGTGTGCGCTGTATTTGCACGCACGGCGGTACAAAGCGTTCCTGTTCCTTCTGCACGCCATGAACCGAGCATAGCAGGGTCTCTAACATGGCCCATGCAGCCGCTCCTCCATACTTCATCCAGGTCACCAGTCTGGCCTGAGTAGGAACAAGAGCTTGCAGCAGCGCATCGGCAAGGCACCTGCTTGCCCGCTGCCCCGACCTCGCTTCCAGGTGCGCCCGGCTCTGCTGGCGCGCGCTTGGCGCGCCTGACGCGCCCCACCCGAGGCGAGCGCTCCGCGCCGGGAACCTGCCCCACCGAGCCACGCCAGCTCAGGCACACGTGCAGGAGGGCTGCCGCCCGCGCTGGACAGCTCCGTGCCCGCTTGCGCAACAACACCGCGCCAGTGTCACCCTGGAGGTCAGCTTGTGCACCTCTCACCGCCAAGGCAGCTGAGCCCATGCACAGAGCATGGTCACTGCAGGTCGCCACAGCAATTACAAGCGTGGCAGCAGAAGCAGGCAATGCACAGGCGGCCAAGCACGGGCCAAGCAAACTCGGCGCACAATCGCTGACGCGGCACACACTCTGTCGCCACAACACAGGTTACAACAGCACCAGCAGGGTTCAAGGGAAATGCGACGCATGACGGCCGTGGACTGAAACTCTCCATAACCTGCAGATTCGCGAGCCGGGCAGCCCAGGGGCCTGCCTTCACAGATGCCTGCCTGCGGCTGACAGCGCGCGCGATCTTCTCTTTGACGTCCGGCCGCTGCATGGCCGCCAGCGTGCGCTCAGCGATCTTCGACTTGAGCTCTGCGCGATGCCCACGGTCCGCATGGCTGACTTTAATGGCACATATGAGCGAGTGGGTTGCAGCAGCGCACCAGCCCTCACACGCATAACCAGCCAGCGACCAGCACAAACATTCAGCGAGCACGATGCAGCTCATCCCGCAAGCAGCTCCTGGTGTGCCAGGTACCTGGGCCTGCCACCCAACACAAACATGACATCAAGAGAGCACTGGTACCATGCCAGTCTTCACTTCAGCTGGAGACCGGTCACAAGCGGGGGGCAAATCAGCTTCATGCACACGCATGCCCCCACAGAAGGCCGCCGCGCACCCTCCGAGTGCGACCGGCCAGTGTTCCAAGCGCGCCGGCCCCGGTTGGCGTCGCTGATGCGCTGCCGCCGCAGCTGCTCGGCCTCTGACAGGCCTGCCCACCGCCCGCTCGGGCCCGCGCTCTGGGATGGCTCTGGCGCGCCTGCTGCTGAGCTGATCTCTGGCGCCCGCCCGGCCTCCCCGCACACAGCCCGCCCTTGCTCTGTCGAGCTCTCCTCGACCTGGCCCGGGCCTGCTGTCGGCAGGCCCTCCCCAGCCTCCAACAGACCGCTTGTCAACTCAGACGGCGCCTGTGTACCAGGCCGCGCCGGCTCCCCATCGGGCGCAGCCCACGCTTGCCTGCTCAACTGATCCGGGCAGGGCTCGCCGGCGCCTAGGGCGCCCGCAGCCGGCTCCAAGGGCCCCACAGTGCCCTCCGAGCGCTCAGCCTCGCCCGCACACAAGGTAAGCCTGCGCCCTGGGGCCTCCCGCAGCGCCAACTGGCCCCACTCAGCCGCCTGCGCGGGGCCTGCGCCGCAGCCGTTCCCGTCGCCAGCCAAGCGCTGTCTGCCGCTATGCGTCTCGGCGTGGCTGGCCCCATTGCTGCCAGCGCTGGCAGGCCTTGCAGCGCCAGCGTCGCCCTCGAGCTCAGCACACCTCGCAGCCTCACCGCCGCTGCCGTCCCGGCGGACATGTGCTGTGTGCGAGGCGTCAGCCCCTTCAGCAACGCCTGCCGGGGAAGGAGCCGGCCGCTGTTGAGCTTCCTCTGGGCCGTAAGCGCCGGCAGCACGGGCGCCCGCCAAGGGCCTGGCCTCGCGGCTGGCCGCCGTGTCGCGCTGGGAGCGCACGCTGGTCTCGCTGGCGAGGCCCCGTGCGCTCAGTTCCTCAGCGGGCTGCTGTACTTCCGCCCGGGAGCCTGGAGGGCTTCCAACAGCGTGAGCATGCAGTGGCGCTGCAACTACATGCGCTGCAACTACAAGCGCGCTGGCCCGGCTACCGCAGCGCCCCCCTCTGTCCACATGCCGCAGCAGCGCTCTCGAACGGTTTGAACCTCCAGCGCTATGCTGCTGCTGTGCAAGCGGCCATGGCGTCCAAGGCCAAGGCCGCCACAGCGAACGACCGCCGACACAGGAAACGCCCTGGCTGAAGGGCAGCGCTCCCAGAGGCATACGTGGCGCCGCCTGCGCAACACCAACAACAGGAAGCCTAAAACATCTCTATTTCTGAACAAGTACTACACCTGTATCCACACATCACAAGAGAAAGCAGCATGTATGATAGGATTTGGCGTATACCTGTGAGGCGCTGTGCGCAGAGCTTGGTGGAGCTATGATGAACACTCTACAGCTATGGCCCCACTATCTATTGAACTACCTGGGCACTTATATCTCAGGTAGAGGCGCGTTGCTGGGCTGGCCTAGGGTGGCACTTTTAAAATGCAGCCAGACAGATACAGGCCGATCAGATAGCGGCGCTCCCGTCCTCATCGTGCGAGCAGCGGGTGGACAGCTGCATTGTGCTACCTCTGCTCATCACATGTCTGCAACACCCCCTGTAGAAACTCAGCGCTGTACCTGATGTGCACCTGCACATAGCTAATACTTGCGTCAGGGAATCAGGCTGCTGCAGTCTCCAGGTCCTGCAGGAAACGCTGGTCATTTAAATGCTGAGTCTTAGTGCAGCAGTGCGCCTGGGGCTGTGGGTGGTCAACAGAGGGTGTTGGCCCACCTGAACGGCGCGTATATCTATGTAAGCAAAATTATGCATGCATGCCAAGACGCTACCTCTGGCTTGTACCTTCCCCTGGCCGCTAGCGCTGCAATATGTGTACATCCTGGGTGAAGCCAGATGGCATGTGTTGGCCATAGACCAGCGAGTGACCTGTCCAGCTTGCACTGCCTGCGCATGCATGCTCACTCATGAGCTCCAGCATGTCACAGGTGTCCTGCATGATGACGTTTCAGACATGTGCACGTGCATGTATGACATGCGGTTATTTGTTGGTGCAGACATGCTGTTCAGCGTCCCTGTGCTTGCCCGATAGCTGTGACACATATTTACAGGCTCGCACGTGGCGCGGCGCATGCGCCATACCTCTGCAGCCCAAGCCTGTCACGCGGCCTTGGCCGCTTTCTCTGCCTCCTTTGTGGACCTGTGCTTGCGCAGGCCCCTGTAGAGCTTGTAGCACCACACCTGGCTGCCCAGCGTGCCCAGAGCGGCAAACGCCGCCCATGTCCACCTGCGCACGGGGGCGCTGAGCCCTCACGCATCTTTGCTGAGCGGTTTGCCTTTGCACAACACTGTTCCAGCAGCAGATGCAAGGTATGACTCCCTGGCTTGGCTGAGGCTATGGGTCCCCAAGTACGTGCAAGCAACAGCGCTGCCACGAAGGATACTCGCAAGGTCAAGCAGGGGCCTCATCCTCTTTATAAGTGCGGACACCTTCACTGCAGCGCGGTGCATCTGAGCTCAGACTCCAAGTCCTGCCAAGGCTGCCTTAGGCTTGCGCATTTGTCAGCTAGCATGCTTGGCGCACCTGTACCCAGGTGCGACGCGCCCCTGCGATGTCATCAGAGCGATGACCAGCCACGTTACCGCTGGCGGCGCTATGCCGCTGCGTATCAGCAGGTAAAGATACCTGGGCGCCCACGCACCCTGTGGCAGAATGTGGTGGCAGGCACGCATGCTTAACGAATCATTCCCGAACAAAATTCGGACAATAAACAAGCAGTTGCAAGATTTGCGGGACGCAAGGCAATTATTTGGAACACACCCTGCCGTATATATCATGGCTCACATTGCATGGCAGGCTGGGCTGCACTGTCAGAGAGGTCCTTCTTACTGTGTGGTATGGCATGGCGCTCACGTGTATATTGGAGAGATGATGGCAAACATCCTGGCGGCCACCTGCGCACGACATCCTCAGCACTGGGCTTGAACATCAACACCTTCAACACCCAGGCTCGGCTGCGGCTAGTGATCTATCCATTATGTTCGATAACGGCTTGCGCGTCAAGGCAAGCATGGGCCCACTGTGAATGTGGCTGAAATTAAGCACTGCTCCTGAGCCGCAACGCAATCAACAAGTGCCACAATGCAAGGGAAGCAAAGGGACACCGATAGGCCTACCAGCGAGCGATCCTTCAGGTACCTTGCAAAGTACCACAGGTTCTGCAGTGGGGATGTGAGCTCGCCCAGGAGGATTAGCACCAGCGCGCTCTGCGCAGGCACCCCTCCGTGTCACCATGCCGCCAAGCACGGAAGTGCTGGCATGCAAGCGGCCATCAGCAGTTCCTCCACAGGCTGACAACACATCAAATGGTCACACATGCTTTCTGGGCAACATGCCATGTACACTCAATTTGCATTGTCAGCAGCACCACCCGCACCTGTGCTCCGCGCTGCAGCAGCAAGGACTGGAGCATGTACGCTGCAGAGACGCCACGGAGTCTACATGAGCCGGAGGTGCGCAGTGCAGCATGCAATGCTATTTTGCATATGAGCATATGATCCGACAGCTGCAGTAGTATCAGGTGGTGAAAATACAGCAGGCACTCTTGGGTGGTGGCCAAGCTGGCCGCACTTGTGGTCATGATGTGGTGGCCGATGAACAGGACGTCAGACGGCGTGAAGGGCAGCAGGAAGAGCAAGCTGTCGGCGAGCATGTACGCCTGCTCATAACCGCGCAGCAAAACAATTGAAACTCGGCACCGCTTGTGATGTAAGAAAGAATGCATTAGCTGACAAGCAGGTAGTATTAAGGGGCAATCATGCGTTGGGGGAGCACCGTAGATATCTGCAGAGTTAGATTTTCGGCCTGGGTGTTCCTGGCGTCTACAACGATGGGCCAGTGCCAGAGCTGCTGTGCGGCCAGCGCGGAGGTGACCAGGCCATGGCACAGCGATGCTGCACAGGCTCCCAGCATGCCCCTGCGTTGCAGCGCTGCGCGTTGTGGCTCAGGCAGTGGGAGCTGCGTGAGTTTGCATGGCTGAAGCCCTGAATAAGCTCATAGACAGACTCTACATGTCCCCGGCGCTTGACCAGCCTATATCCTGCAAGACCACCTCCACAATGACAGCAACGGGGCAAATACAGCAGCAGCTCTCACACAGTTTATACAAGGACCAGCTGCAAGGATTACATATGCTACAGCTCCAGCACAAGAACTCACTCAGAGCCGGTGCAGCGCAGAGCCAGTGCAGCGCAGTAGACAATGCGGGGATGGGACTGCACCTGCGCTCGCCCTGGAGGCCCCAGACTCTGCCGAAGTAGGCGTATGACAGAGAGAATGCTACCGCAAACAGCGCGAACGCTGCTGGTATGTGCTTCAGGTCCTCGCCTGCACCCGGAAAGGCAGCCGGCCTTCAGCTGCGGGTGCTGCACTGCTGCAGCGAGAACAGGCACTGTGAAACAGGTCGTGCCTCCTTCACATCTTGGGATATGCAAACCAGTGTCAGCAGTTATGATACCACGAGAACCCGCTTACCTGTGAGAGGTGCACACGCAAGCGCGGAGCGCTGGAAAACGGTGTAAAGAGTGTCCATCCTGGGTGTGCGGAGCAAGCTCGCCCCCCTTGAATCGGCAGGTGCACTGCCTGATGAGCGCAAGAGACACCACCTGTCTCCTGATCGGCCTTGCTTACCTGCTAATTGAGTGGGTCTGCACACCCGCTTGCCTATACTTGGGTCCTGCCTTAGGTCTTAGCACCCAAGGCGTGCTCTACAAATTGTGCCTTTACAGGCCTGGTAGAGGTAGAGCCTGCAACATACCTGCTGTTGCGGGAGCTGGCAGTACTTAGACAACCTTGGCTGGGCTGACAGAGCGTTGTGACAGGACGCCATGGTTGAGACAGAGCCCGACTCAACAAACAAGATCATAGATGACAAGCCCATGGACGACAAGAATGCCACCACTCTGAAACGCATCTGCTTCAGCGACGTAGACGGCACTCTGGTGCGCCTCCTGTGCCAAGGCAGGCTGTCACCCACTCCTTCAGCGCGAACTTTCCCTAATTCTTGCGCAAGCAAGCACTGCGCCAGAGGCGTCTGACGGCTGAGCCAGTGTGCTGAGCAGCTTCTACTGTGCGCGCAGGTGCACTACAGGGACGTCCAAGACAAGTATGGCGAGCTGACCACGCCTTCGGTTCTGGCCAATTGTATGCTGTGGGTTGAGAGGGTGCGCAGTGACGTCCCCCTTTTGCGTGTTCCTCTTTGCCATGTCTGCCTGTGTGCCAACTCGCCAGCTCTCGCACAAGGTACGCCTGCTTCAGACACTGGTGCAGCGCCTGCAACGGAGTCCACATTGCGTGTGGCAGGTTCATGTTTGCTGCTTGTGGCAGTGCTGTGTGTGTGCGTGTCCACTATGTGTCTGACACGTATTGAATACGAGGCCAACGTGCCAAGGGTGCCCGCTGTGCAGGAGTCCGGGCGCCGCCACAAGCTGCTGATGCTGCCGCCGTCGTCGACAGGCGCCCAGGTGGGTTTGCTGCGCTCCTGCGCAGGCTTGACACGCACCACTCTGCCTCCTTTGTCTTGGAGCCACCGCACGCGCTGACAGACGTTGTGTGTGCAGGGCTTCATCTCCATAAAGACGCTGACAGACCTGTCGCACATGCGCCATGCCGGCACGCTGCTGGTGCGTGCCGTGACCGGCTGCCTTCAGGCCGTGGCAGACATGAGGGTGGCCTGGTAACCGACTTATAATATGTGAGGGTAGGGCAGGGCAGGCTTGCCACGGTGGCCATGCTTTCTGTGCATGATCAGCGGTTGTGTTTGCTCGCGCACCACTTGGACGGGGATGCATAATGCGTCATGTGGCTATCATCAGGTTGTGAGTGCAACATGGTAAGTGCAGTCAGTGTGGCTGCCTCGTTCATATCCAGCCTAGTCAGGTGGTGGGCCTGATGTGCTACGTCAGCGTCCGGTGTGCTGTTTGTGTTGTGCTGCGTGAGCGTGGCTCGTTCACAATTACGTTTGTCTGGCATTCCGCATGGTACTGCAGGCCCGAATAGTGCTGCTGCTGTTGGCGGGCTTGGACAGCTTAGGGCCTGGACCGGCCTGCAGCGCGCGTCTCCAGCTGCCTGAGGCTGCTGCTGCATTGTAAGCGTCCCGGGGTGCTCACGTAACTGGAAATGCAATGAGATGCCATGCGTGCGCGCGGCCGCGCAGGTGCTGGTGACCGGCGCGCGGACGGCCACGCTGCTGCAGCGCCTGCCGTTCCTGCCGGCAGCCGACGCATATGTCTGCGAGAACGGCGGCCGTATCTTTTACCCGGACATGACGCTGCCCACGGCGTGCCAGATCGCGGAGGACGCGCGCTGGCGCGCGCGGCACACGCCGACAGGCGCGCTGCTGGCGCTGCATCAGTGCGCCAGGCTTGTTGTGGTGCACCTTTGGATGTCACATTCTGGGGGCCAGGCCGGGCCTGCCAGGCCCCGGCAATGGGTGCATGCGCGTGTTTCAGGAGCAGCGCAGCGACACAGGTGCGGTGGTGGCTGCTGCAAACCCACAGGCATGCCCTGGAGGGGCGGAGATGGCCAGCTGCAAAGAGAGGCCTCAGCAAATGTTCCCATACGGTGGTGTGCGAAAATGGCTTCTGTGCGCGTTGCGGCAGTGGGCGCGCCCTCGCAGGAGGGCCTCCCAGCAGCGGAGCGCAAGGGCGTGCTCTGGGACGCGATGCGCGCGCTGCAGAAGCAGGGCTGGGAGCCCGACACCTACTCCTACTCGACGTCCTTCAGGCGCGGATGCCTCAGGGCCTGTTGAAGCTGCTGCCCTGGGGCCCGGACAGGACAAAAGTGCGCAAGTGCTGGCACTGCTGCAACACATGTTGTGCGAACTGACTGAGGCAGGTTTCATGTGCTGCTTACATGGCACGCATGAATCGTGGACGTGCGGTGCGGCCTGCATGGCAGGTCCTGGCGCCGAGGGACCTGCGCGCCATCTGGCAAGGACCCATGCGAGCTGTCGTGCTGTGCAGCCACTGCGTCTAAACATGCCTGCTCGTCGTCAGGCTGCACCCGGTCTGGGCCGCCGCGCTCCAGGCGCGCGGCGTGCTCAGGGCACGGCAACGCCCGCGGCGCCAGGCTGCAGGCTGCACATGGCCTGGGTCGCCGCGCTTAAGCCGCACGGCAAGCCCAGGCGTGGCACCGCGTGCGGCGGCAGGCTGCAGATCCCGGAGGGCAAGACGGAGGCGGAGCTGACAGAGGCGCTGCTGACGCTGCCGGACGGGCTGGCGCACTCGCGCAACCTGCACGCCGCGGATGTGTACCCGGCCACCAGCGGCAAGGACAACGCGGCGCGGCACCTCATGCAGCGCTTCGACGCCGCGCCGCACGCCTGCCTGCTGCTCTGCGACGACGACAACGACCTGCGCCTGGCCGGCCTGGTCGGCAAGGCGTTCGTGGTCGGCGCGACCGCGCCGAGCGTGTCGGCCGCCGCGCGCGCCGACCCGGAGCGCTTCGTGCTCGCGCAGCGCGGCGGCACGCTCGGCGTTGAGCAGCTCATGGAGCAGGTCGAGGACTTTGTGGGCTCGTTCATCCTGGGATAGCTTCTTCTTAGAGACGAGGGCGTAGCGGGCGCACCAGTTTGAGGCTGCCCTCGTGAGTTGCAGGCGCACAGGCCCGCCTAGAGGGGCGCGGTGCTGAGCATGGGCGTGACTCGTGCACTGGTCGGCGCAGGTCGGCGCAGGTCGGCACAGGCAGGCATGTGTCCTGCTTGGGGCTCGGCAGCAGCCTGCGTGCTCTGCCTGTTCCTTTTTGTCTGTGCCCACTGGGATGCTGACCCTCTATGGCTGCCCAGAAATTACTGGTTGCTGGGCAGCACGCCTGATGGGCTTGTGCTGTGTGGCAGCCCTCTAGATAGCCGCCTGGACGCTCAGTGGAGCGCGTGACATGGGCTAAGGGAAAATCCAACCTTGTTGCAGGGTGGTGATCGCAGGCCACTTGCAGCCATGCAATCTAGCCTTCTGGGAGCACTTGCAAATAGTTTCTGACAGCTGTTGCATGCTACTGCCATGTGAGGATCTTGCATCATTGCCTCTCATATCCATGCGCGACCGTTGCACAAAACATGCATGCATGCGTCACAGCTTTGGACAGATTGCGCTGGCAGCACAACACTGCCTGTCACTGCATGAGAAATCTGGAATCCTGCAATCATTTGCACCTCTCGCGCCACTTCAGCTTGCAGCTGAGCAGGGCGCTTGCTGTTGTTCTCGCGTCCCTATAGTAGAATGGATGCGCTCTATATCCCCGCACTGAAGCTGCGCGAAGCGCTCGCGAACCATACGCGCTGTGCTTGATGATGCAGCCATGCAAGATGCCAACGAATTGAAGTGGGCAAAGCCCGGCCCCTACTAAAATGCCATTGCGGCAGGAGCCAAGGTGGCCTTGCCTCTTGAATATAAGCAAAGCTTCTATCTATCAGAGCAGCAGCATGCAAGGGCGGCATGCATCACGCACTTCTGCCAGTGCCCAGACAGGCACACCTCATCCGCTGCCAACACTGGAAAAGACCTTCAGACATCCCCAGCACGACCCAAGACAGCGCTCCTGCACACAGTGTCCGCCGCAACCAGGGCTAGGCAAGCACGACAGGCCTCACGGCTGGGTGGGGCCGGCCGGCTCGTCGTCCTCCATCTCGGCCGCGATCTCCTTGACCAGCTCGTTCTTGTAGTCCTCGAAGTAGCCGGGGTACTCGGTCACCCTGCCGTCCTCCACCAGCCACACCTGCGCCCGTGCGCGCGCGCCCGGCTCGCGCACGCGCTCTGGTGCCCGAGCGCGCTCAGCCACACCCGCTTCTTGCCCAGTTTCCTGCAGGTGCACCAGGTATCCTTGCACTCTGTGGAAGTGACGTGGCAACCCGTATGCGACAGGACGCTTGCACTGCATGCCTGATGGATGCGGCATTGCCTGAAACCGCCGGGCTTCAGATATTGCTCCTATTTATGAGTAGACGACGGGGCTTCAGATCATGAGCTCGAGGGCGCGCCTGCGCGCGCTCCTCGTCGTCGCAGACCACCGACAGCAGCTGCGAGTCGTGGCTGATCACCACCACGCCGCCCTCAAACTGCCGGCCCAACACCGCCCAGCTCTCAGTGACCACTTGCGGCTTGCAAGGCGCCGGCGTGGCCACCGGAGCAGCTGCGACAGGAGACTCCAGGCTCGGTACATGTGGGAGACACCGTACAGTGTGTCGGCGCTAGGTCCTTGATAAGTTGTGTGCAGCTGGACTTGGTTGCAGGGCCGCCTGGGAGGGAAGGCCTACGCACAATAATGCACCGCAGGCCAGCCCACAACAAATGCTGCCAACCAGCAGCGGTACCAGAGGTCGGCACTGACGCAGCCTTTGCAGCAGGCAGGTGCACCCGGCCGACGCGCCTGGCAGCTGATTCACACCCTGCGCGCCTGCATCCGCAGGGCCGGCGCAGCGCACGCATGCAGCCACCAGTAAAGCAGCGGGCGAGCGGCCGCACCTCGGCCAGCGCGTCGGACAGCGCGTCGATGCTCTGCATGTCCAGGTGGTTGGTCGGCTCGTCCAGCAGCAGGATGTGCGGGTGCCCGAGCGCGATGCTGGTGAACACCACGCGCGCCTTCTGCCCGCCGCTCAGCTTGCAGATCGGCTGCAGGTGGTGGTGCCCGCTCAGGCCGAAGCGGCCCAGCTGCGCCCGCATCTGCTCCGGCTTCATGCGCGACTGCGCGCCGCGGCGCCCCGGCCCGATCAAGGCAGCTTTTTTACGGATATAAACGTGTTTATGAACTGGCCACGAGGCAGAGCTTCGTACTTGAGACGAGCACTCTCCCCAAAACCAAGCTGCGCATCCACCCGGCTGCAGGCGCGCCGCAGCAAATGCCTGACAGGTCCCACAGCGCCACCCGCGTCTGTGCTTTCACGGACACTGCACGCTAGGTAGCAGCGGGGCGGGCGCCCGCGCGTGCCTGCGGGTACTTGCGCAGGAGGTACTCCACGGGGTTCTCGTCCATCTGCAGCGCATCCACGAAGTGCTGCGCGTAGCGGCCGACGCGCAGCGTGTGGCTGCGGCGCGCCTCCCCGGCCGTGGGCTCCAGGTCGCCTGCGGCAGGAGGGGCGACCCTGTCACAGGTTGCGGGCGCAAAGGCGCGCGCCTCCCCTGGTGACTGGCTACAAGTCGCCCGGACAGCGGGTGCCCGTCTCTGCAGAGCAGGGTCTCGGCCTGGAGGCCGGCTCCTGCAACGCCGCATGCGGGCCGCGCTGTTGCACATGCCCTGAAGCAGGGCAGGCCTCTGGCCGCTGGCTGACACGCCCCCGCCGCCAGTGCTGGGGCTGCTTGACCTGATGAAGGCGGCCTTGCATCCCCCCTGCACATCAATGGGGTACTTGAGTGCGGCACTGCCACAGACGCACCCAACCCACAACATCCCAAGGAAGGAGGCCCCAGATGCCCAAGGTCAGCAGCCCAACTGCTGCGCCTGGGAGCGCACCAGCGAGCAGGTTCATGAGGGTCGTTTTGCCCGCGCCTGGCCCCGGCACCAGAGGTCTGTTCAGCACAAGCCTGTGCCGATCAAGCATGCCAGCAGCGGCCTCTGCGATTCTCTTGCTGCTGCAGGTTTACTTGGAATGTGCACTTGGCGCGACATGCTTCATGGGCAGCAATGCTCAGAACCACGGCACTCTGCACCTTGCGGTCATGGCTCAAGTCATGGCACATGCCGGCAGGAGAGCAGCATGCAGGGCCGCGAGCGGCGCGCGCCGTTGGGGCCGACAATGGCCACGCGGCTGCCCATGTCGATGCCGATGTTCAGGCCCTGCAGGCCGAAGTCATCGCGGCCCGGGTACTTGAAGTCCGCGTCCATGAGCTGCAGCAGGCATGCGCACCCTCAGCCATTGACATAGCTATGAACCATGTTAGTAACTGCTCATGAGCAGTGCAAGCCTGCATTGCTGCCCCGGCTGGCTGTGCTATTAGACATCGGGAACACATGTAACCGCAGGCACATGCATGGTCATACGCGATAGGCTGATTCCGCTTGAGCAACCCAGGTGCCGACCGTGCCAAGCACTGCGCATGTTATGCGAACTTCACAAGACCGCAAAACGCACCGGCATCACTAGCAAGGGCTCCTCAAGCAGCACGCCTCCACGCGGCCGCAGCAGCCACTGCCGGACGCGGCACGGCGCGACAAGGCGGGGCGCGCGCCTGCAGCAGCGAGGCCGCGTTGACCTCGGTGGGGTCCGGGAAGTGGAAGTGCACGGTGTAGTCGCTCCAGCGGCGCGGCTGCTCCGCCGCGGGCGCCTCGTCCGCGTACGCCGCGCCGGCGGCGCCCGCGCTGCGCGCCTTGCGCGCCTGCACCTGCTTCGCGTTCTTGACCACCTGCGCCGCGCGCACACAGTGCTTTAGCATTGCACCCACAGCGGCGCCGTATCAAGCCAGCCAGCAGTGGCATTGCAGGCCGTGCGCCTTCGACACGCAGCCGCAGCAGACACACGGCCTCAGACCAAGGAGCACAGAAAGCCACACTTTCATTGCGTTCCGAAAACAAGTGGCCAGGCAGGGCGGCGCGCGGCAGGCGGCGGCGGCGCACCTTCTCCTGGTTGACGCGGTTGCCGGTGCGCTTGGCGGCCTTGAGCTGCTTCTCAAACTTCTCGGCCGCCTTGTTGACCTCGGTGCGCTTCTGCTGGTACATCTCCTCGAACTGCGCGAAGTTGCCGCGGTAGTAGTGCAGCTTCTGGTCGTGCAGGTGGATGATGTCCGTGGTGACCGTGTTGAGGAAGTCGCGGTCGTGCGAGACCACCACCAGCGTCTTTTTCCAGCGCGTCAGGTACTCCTGTGAGTGCAGGGTTAGGGTCAGGGTCAGGGCCAGCACAGGGGCCTCAGCCATGGGCGCGCGCGTGGCTACGGCTCTCTTGTGGTACAAAGGGTTAGGGTCAGCGCCGGAGCCTAAGCCACTGGCGCGCCCTGCCGGTGCGCGGAGGCGGCTGGCCCCGTCTGCGACGCTGCTGGGCCGCCAGCGCCTGCATGGCTGAGGGACACAAGACTGAGGGAGGGCGCGCATCCTCAAAGCACGTGCCGGGGAGCGGGCGCTGAAGCACCTCGCCTGTGCGGCATCGCGCGACGCAGGCATACCGCATGCGACGCATGCTGCGCGCGGTGGCCGCAGGTAACCCTGAGGCCTGCCCGAGCGCATGCGAGGCGGGGTGGAGCAGGGCCGGCGCGCCTCCAGCCAGAGCACGGCGCGCAGGTCCAGGTGGTTGGTCGGCTCATCCAGCAGCAGCACGGTCGGCTTGATGTACAGCGCGCGCGCCAGGCTGATCCGCATGCGCCAGCCTGCGCGCGCAGCGCGGCGGGGTCGCAGGCGGCACCTCGTGCGGACCAGAACTGCCGTACTGGCAGGAGCATGGCCTCGCCCAGGCACATCATTTTGGGGCGCTTTTACCCTGCCTACCTTCATGCCAAAGCGCTCGAATCGCCTGGAAACCACACTGCCGTGCCAGCCAGAGCATGGCGGCACTTATGCACGTCACTTCGGGGCACTCCCGCACTGCCTGCCGTGCCGGGCGCGGCGCCCGCGCTGGGCCCGGGCGCGCGCACCGCCCGAGAAGTCGCGCGTGGCCCGCCGCAGCATGACCTCCGTGAAGCCCAGGCCGTGCAGGATCTTGGACGCGCGCGCCTCCGCGCTCGCGGCGCTGACTTCCTGCGGGCGGGCTGCCGGCTCATGCGGCTCGCCACGAGCCGGCATCCCGTCACGCTCGCCGCACTGGCTTTGGACACAAAGGCACCAGTCCGCTTGCGCTGCGGCGTGATGTCTTTGGACGCAGGCGGACTGTCTACATTTCATACAGGCAGCAAGCCAGCTCGGTTCCTTTCTTTGTAACTTCCTTTCTTTGTAACTTCTTTGCGGCGGAATACCAGAATAAAAATTGAGACACCTGACTCGTGTGTGCACCCGGCTTGTGCTCAGGCCCCCGCCCGCACCTCCATGCGCGTGTAAATCTCGTTCAGCCGCTCTCCGTCCTCGTCGTGGTTTGGCGCGCGCGCAGCCACAGGCGCCCCTTCCGCTCCGTCCGCCGCCGCCGCGGCGCCCGCCGCTGGCGCGGCGCCCGCGACACTGCCTTTCCGCCGCCTCGCCCGCGCCGCCGCCGCGCCCGCGCCTGCGCCGCCGCTGGCGCCCGCGCCGCCGCTGGCGCCCGCGCCCTCTACAGCTTCCGCCCCTTCTGCAGCGCCCGCCCCGTTCTGTTCCGCCGCCGCCCCGCCCGCGTCGCCGGCGCGCTCCTCGTCCGAAGCGGCCGCGGCCGCGCCCGCGTCGCCGTTGGCAAGGCCGCCGTCCTGCGCCGTCGAGGCCGCCTCCTCACGGCCCGGCGCCCCCGCCTCGGGCGCCGCGCCGCCCGCGTCGGGCGGGCCGTCCAGGCGCGCGTCGCCCAGGCGTGCAAGGATGGCGGCCTCCTCCGCGCGCAGCGCCATGACCTCGACGTCGGCCGCCACGACCGCCGCCAGCGCTGAGTCAGATGAGCCCACCACCTCCTGCGCACACGGCCAGCCCACCCGCCCGTCACACGCCGGGTTCCTAAGCAGGCTTGTGACTTGTGGTGCTGCATGCACCCTGAGCAGACTTGCGGCACCACACAAGAGCAGTGCAGTCGCAGACTCTCCGCACAGCACCGGAGCGCCCAGCCTCGCAGCAACCTAGCAATCGCAGGACAGACAGGCGGCGCGGCGCGCGATGCTCCCGGGCAGGGCTACGGCAGGGGCCCGGGCGCGCCTGCTCGACCAGCAGCACGTCCAGGCCCTCCGGCACGGGCACCTGGCGCCGCGCAATCATGCGCAGCAGCGTGGACTTGCCCATGCCGTTGGGCCCGACCAGGCCATAGCGCCGCCCGGCCGTCACCGTCAGCAGCGTGCTGTCCAGCAGCAGCTTGCCCTTGGCGCGGATGGTCATGTTGTGCACCTGCGCGCGCGGCGCGGGTCGGATCTCGAGGTGTATTGCTTTGGCGAGCCGCCTACGAGCGCCACTGAGGAGCGGCTTGTCACACATTGTGCCACACTCGCTGCTGCCCGGGGTGGGGGTCAGGGTGAGGCTGCCAGCTAGTGGCTATCAGCTCCCCATGCTCATACGCGTCGCTGGCCAGTGCGGCGCGAGCGGCGCTTTCAGTGGCTGCCTGGCATGGCGACGACATGCGTGCACTGGGGACGTACTGGGGGCGCTCTGCCCGGCGCGTGCTCTGCGCACCCATGCGCTGCAACAACACTCCTCCCCCACCGCCCGTATGCACGGGCTTGCTGCTGTGAAAACAGATGTGGTTCCCTCACAGGCAGCACCCCGGCGGCCTCGCCGAGGTGCTCTGCAGCATGGTATTCATGCAGCCCGGGCGCGCCGGCGCGCCTTGATGTCGGTGGCGCTGACGGTGTTGGCGGCGTCCGCGCCGCCGCCCTGCGCCTCGAACGCGACGTCGAACACGTTGTCGTCGTCCGCGAGCGCGGCCTCCTTGAGCCGCGCGGCCTCCTCCAGCTGCCGGCGCTCCTTCTCGGCCAGCTTCTTGACGTCGCGCTGCGTCACCTGCGCGCGGCCCGCCGCGGGCGGCCGCCTCACGGCGGCCCGGAGCTGGAGGCCTCGTCGTGCGGCGCCGCGCTGCCCCAGGGCCGCACGGGGAGCCCCAGGGACAAGCAGGCATCGCGATCTAGACCACAGCCGGGAGCACGGCGGCCCTGAGCTGCCATGCAGGGTGCGCCCACCTCCAGCGGCACACGCGGGTCGGCCAGTGTATCGGCTCCTGAGTGAGAAGCGCAGGGCCGAGAGCCGCCGGCGGCCCCTTGCTCGGCGCGTCAACTCGCTCAATAACAGCCCCGCGCATGCGCCGCGGCGCGGCGGGGCGCCGCACGCTGGTCTGCAGGTGCGTCGGCTGCTCCTCAGGCGTGTAATTGGGCCGGTACCGCGCGCCGCCCTCCTCGTCCGAATCGGACTCGCTGCTGGGCAGGTCGACGCCGCCCAGGTACCCGCCGCCGCCGGCGTCGTCGCGCGCCGGCGGCCGCGGCGGCGGCTCGCGCGGCTTGGGCTGCGGCTGCCGCGGCTCCGGCTTGGCCGCCGGCTTGGCCGGCGCGCCGCCGACCAGGCTACGCAGCGTCTGGCGCGCGCGCGGCGCTGGTCAGCTGGGCGCGCCCTGCGGCTCGGGCTCCGTGCCTGGTCGGAGCTGGGGGCCGCTCTGCAGCCTGCTCTTTAGCGAGGCGCGACGACGAAGGTGGTAAGCGCACGACAAAGCGGCGCCCCAACGACTGAGCAGCGAGGCGCACTCTATGGACGTACACAGAGAGCAGACACAGGCAGCAGGCGGGCGAGCAGCAAGCAGCTGCAGGCGCGTGGGCCGCGCAGGGAGGCGGTCGCTGGCGCCACGCGGGGCAGGCGCAGGCGTGCCTTCTTCTCCGGCTTGTCGTGCTTCTTCTCGGGCTTGTCAGGCTTCCCCTCGGCCTTGGCCTTCTTGTCGGGCTTGTCAGGCTTGCCCTCCTTGCCATCGCCACCCTTGCTCTTCACTTTGTCCTTGCTGCTGGCCTTGCTGCCGTCCTTGCTGCTGGCCTTTTTCTCCTTGGCTGGGTCCCTCACCGTCTTCTCTGTCTTCAACGTCGCCTCCTTGTCCGCCTTTGTCTCAAGCGCGCCGGGCGCCATGACGGCCGGCCCGCGGCGCGGCGCGCGCTGTCTGCCGCCGCGAGGCTCGCGCGCTGCGGCGCACTACAGCTGTGTGCTGGTGTGCTGCACTGTTGTGTCGCGTATGATGCTCTTCCCCTGCAAAGCGACTCGGCTCAGCAACAGCACACTCTGTGATTCACCAGGCAAACCAGCCTGCCGTGATACATATGGAAGGACAAAGCTTAATGCCTGATCACTTTTGTTGCTGGTTTCTGTAGTCAGTTGCAATATTGCAGGCAGTTCAATAAAAGGATTCCTTTCTATATTATGTAGACTGGCCATGGGACAGTGCTGTACACACTGCTGCACACATAGGCTGCACACATTACCATACATCCTTACAATTCGTGGGCCCTTGCCACACGTTCCCTCAAGCTTCACGAGTTCACTTGTTTGACAGCCGACCTGATCACAGGCTCAAAGTTTGCTACTGCTGCAATGCAACACACACCAGCGCTGCCAGGACTGTCCTCTGAACGAGTCAGGAGCCTCTATGGGCACGACGACGCGCGCCACCAAATCAACGTGCTGCAGCGCGTGCACGCAAAGCGCCCTGTGTACACAGCTTCGGCCAACGGCAGCCACACAAGATGACATAAAAAAACGCACACACCGTGCCCGCACTCTGGCTGCTCAGTGTCACAGTGGATGGGGGTACAGGCTGGGCAGCCGCATGCGCAACCACCAGCCCCGCCCACGCATCAATTCTGGCTCAAAACACAGCTGACTTCCGGCGCCGCAGCCCGCCCGCCCATGCGCGCCACCCACCAAATACACGCAGCTCATAAAAGCACAGCCCCGCCAACAGCGCCGCCGCAGAATCTGACGCTCGCGTGCCGCCGGCGGGGCGTCACGCGTGTCAGCACTCCAGCACCATGGACAGCGGCATGGTGCCGCTGCGCTCCAGCAGGCCGTCCAGCGCGCCCGAGGGCCGCGCCAGCAGGTCGTCCAGCAGCTGGCTGGGCGAGCGCTCGTGCGCGCGCAGCGGCGACAGCACATCCAGCGACTTGCTCATTGCCTTCTCCAGCAGGCTGGACGGCAGGCGCTCCGCCAGGCCGGCCGCGCCCGCCAGGGCCTCGCCCGCGCGCTGCAGCGCCGGGCCGGCGGCCGCGCTCGCGGCGGCGGCCGCGTGCGCGAACGCCGACGCGCCGAACGGGCTGGCCGCGGGCGCCGCGACGGCGTGCGTCACGGCCTGCGCTACGTCCGCGCCGGCCTGGTCCAGCAGCTGCGTCGGCGCGTGCCCCAGCGTCGACAGCCACGCAGACCACACCATCTGCGCCCGCGCACGAGCACTTCAGATATCACCCTCAGTGGCCAGTGACGACAAAACCAGAGCGTTGCATACAGTACGCAAACAACAGACCTGGAGCCTGCAGCAGAGCAATCCAAGCACAGCATGTATCGCAGGCACGTGCGCGGGCGGCAGCACGCTGAGCGCACCGTCACGACGTGCGTCGCGCCGGTGCGGTGCTCCTTGGGCACAAACGTGCGCAGGATGTGGTGGGTCACCGGCCACAAGAGGTAGTTGGAGAAGAGCAGCGAAACCACCTTGTCCTGCGCAGCAAAGCGTGCCCACACTTTAGCAGCTGCGCCGCAGGAGGGTCACTTGTGCCAGCAAGCAGCTTGTTGTGTGCTGGCATGCTCGCAGCAGTACCCTGCACCACACAGTGCTGGCGGTACCCTCGCACAGCACACCACCCAGACATTTAAGCACGCAACAGGAAGCGCACCTCGCACGAGTGCACCAGCGCGGCCGGGTCGCCCTCCGCGGCCTTCAGCGCCGCGACCGTCAGGCACGCCAGCAGCGGCGCCCAGCAGGCCTTGCCGTCCAGCACCGAGCTGACCTTGGAGCTGACCTTGCCGGCCATCATTGCGGCGCCGCTGTCCACGCGGATATGGCTGAACAAATAGCGCATGGGGCCATCAATAGCGAAGCCGAAAGCGCCGAGTTCCAAACTCCGCAGCGGGTTGAAACCGCTGCCAGTGATGCCCTGGCTTAGAATGTCGCCCACCTGCGCGGCCAGCAGGAAGCACCCATTACGCGGCCGGCAGGAAGCCAGCAAGAGGCACCCTAGCGGTGCCCACATGACCACACACTCTGCCTGCAACCACCCAAACCCGCCACGCGGACGCGGCTAGCTCGTTTGCTCGTCATCAGCTGTTCGGTTACGCAGCCATACAGCACACTGCCGGAAAAAAAAAGTGTCTAAAGGATGCGCACGCTGAAGCCCGTGGCGCTCGACATCGACTTCTTGAGGAGGGAGGTAGCGTCTTCAAGCTTGCGAGCGGCAGGCAGCGTGGCTGCGTGCGCTGATGCCAGGACCCTGCGCTGTCGCGGCCCGCGCGCTGGGGCGCACGACGGCGCGCCCAGAGAGACTATCATTGTAAGCAATGCTTTCTCAGTATGCGCCCAGAGGTATGGGTGCCGGCCAAGTGCTTAGCACCGCGTGTTGCCAGATTCTGAATAGCGCCCCACGTTTCTGGGCATGAAGATGAAGATGAACAGGAGGCGATCAGCCTGTGCAGGTCTTCGTTGGCTTTTACTGGCGCAACACAGTCACTCGGCATCGCTTTGAGCTCGCACGGCAGGCACAAAGCCAGGCGCTTGCGGTGTCAAAGTGCGTGGCCGCAGGCCAGCGGGGAACGCGTGCACGCACGTGACTGGCAGCATGGCGGATGTCATGACCAAGCGGACTGTGCTGGTGCCTGTGGACGACTCTGAGGTGAGCGTCAGGTTTTGCAGTGCAGGGCGGTCGCTCGATTGGTCACCCAGCAACGAGTGAGCAGCTCGCAGGACTCGGAGCGCGCCGTCGATTGGGCGCTCGCCAACCTCTATCACTCTGGTGCGTCTCTCGCCCAGGAAAGCGCCGTTGCCCGCTCACTGAACGCAGCGCGATGCACGCATGCAAGACGCGTGCGGGCGCGCGGCGCGCAGGCGACGAGCTCTACTTCCTCTACGTGGTCTCCGGCACGAGCTTCAACGTCCTGGGCGGCGACGGTGCAGGTGTGCACCCGCAGACCGCCCTTCCCGCCAATTAGCGTCACTGCGTCCAGGCCGCTCTGCCACGCTTGACCTGCTGAGTCCATCAGCGCCAGGAAATTGGCGACGCATGCTGGCGCCCAGCAATGCGCTGAGTGCCAGCGTGTGGCAGCGCAAGTCTTGCAACGCAGACTCCAGGTCCGCGGCTAGAGTGACGGCGGCGCCTGCTGCAGAGACGATCGTAGAGGAGGACACGAGCGCCGAGGACCGCGTCTTCCAGGAGGCCACCGCCACGGTGGAGCGCCGGTTCTCGCCCAAGGCCGCCGCGGCCTCTGCTGCGTACAAGGCGCCGCGCCCGCCCTGCGGGAAAGTTGTGTTGAAATCGTCGAGCTGTGGGGTACTGGAGCCCTCACGCTGCAGGAGCGAGTCCTGTGCCCCTCTGAGCGGGGATGTAAGACTCGCTTGGTAGGCAGACCGCCGTGCGTGCTTCTAAAGGTCTTCTGAGGGCGGCGGCGAGGCTGCAACGCGCGCCATGTGCGTTAATTATGTTGTTGGCAAGGCCGGGGCGCTGATGCAGTGCGGAGCGTGCTGAGGGCGTCACAAAGACCACATCATGCAACTAGCGAGCTGCTGGGACCGCTGGCGGGCCAGCGTGCGCGTTCCGTCCTGGGCGTGCCTGTGACTGGCTGCGCCCGGGGCGTGAGCGGGGGCTGACAGGGGGACGCGGCGGCGCTGCAGCACTTCTGCCAGCGCGCTGCTGGCCCGCCGGCGCGTGACCGCGGGCGTGCCGCGCAGATTGAGATCGCCAGAGGCCTGACAGACAACGAGTCCATCGGCGACATCATCTGCAAGCGCGCCGACTCGCTCAACGCGCTCGCCGTGGTGCGGGCCCGCTCTGGCACCGTTTGTGTTTCAGAAATGCATGCTGTCTTGCACTGCTCCTTGCAGTGCTGTGCTCCCGATCCGATGCAGGCCAGCGTCGCACAGCACGGCGCGCTCACAGGCCCCCCGCGGGCGTGCAGGTGCTGGTGAAGCACCAGCGCAGCGCGCTCAAGGAGTTCTTCGTCGGCTCGGTCACCAACACCGTCGCGCACCAGTGCAAGCAGCCTGTGGTGGTCCTGCACTGACCGCCGGCGCGCCATGACGAGCATGCCTCCGTCAGCCACCGGGACAGGCATGCATGCGTGTGTAAAGTGCATAGGTTTGAGGAACCCGAGCTCCCTGCTGCTGACACCATGCGGATCCGAGCAGGGCGCTGTCAGATCCCTCAAGCAGCGCTTGCTGCTTCATACCAGGTGCAGCGTGCTCCGCAAGTGCCGCTCACAGCAGGTTCTGAGCGACGCGGGCGCCGGCCGTCTCGCCGAGGGCAGCCTATGACATAATGGAGGAGCATCCCGGTCCCCTTGGTCACCAGCCTCTAGCAACGGCGTCTGGCAGCCCGCCCCACACACTGGTGGCTCCCCCCACCGACCAAATACTCTTGCGGCCCGTTTCGTACCAAGAGCATCTGCCTCCGGGCATCAGTCAATTTACAGGCCGCGCAGCAGCGGGCCCTCAGCAGCGGGCCCTCGAGGGTGGACACCCGACCTACGCAGCACGGCCGAGACTGTATGGCGTGGGCTGGGGGTGCAGACATGTATGCAAATTTAGAGCTCAATGTTGGGGCTCAGTGCGCAGCCAGGGAGAGGCTCCCGGCCGTTCTCAGACGCCGTGTATGAAGCAAGAGCGCTGCGCCGCGCGCAGGAGGAGTGCGAGCAGGTGCTGGAGCGGGCGTATGCGATCTCGACCACGCCAGACAGGCGCCTGCTGGACCTGCTGCGCCAGGCGACGGGCCTGGACGTGGACCGTATTGGCGCATGGTATGACCACCGCCGGCGCAGCGGCCGCCCCGGGGCCGCGGCCGCTCTGCAGCCGCCCAATGCGAGCGGTGCGCCCCAGGAGCGCGTGCGCCTCAGCGGTGCCTGGCGCCCTTTGCGAATGTCGCCCGAGTTGCCTGTCGCAGACACACAGGCGCCCTGACGGCGCCCAGGCCGCGCGCTGGCATAATTTTGGGCTCTGCCTCTGTGCAGTGCGCCCCGGCTGGGGCGCGCCGGGCCACCTGTTCGCCCCCGAAGCCGCATTCCAGAGCGTGCCGGACGTGCCGGACATGCCCGGCCTGCTGCCGCACGAGGGCCTGGAGCACGCGGCCGGCTACGGCGGCCAGCGGTCCCCGCCGGGGCTGCCGGCCGGCGGCGGGCCCGCCGAGGGTGAGCCGCCCGCCAAGCGGCTGCGCTGGGAGCAGCCCGCCGGCGCGCCCGGCCTGCACGTGCAGCACGCCATGCTGCCGTTCTGGCCTGACAGCAGCCTCGGCGGCGACGTGGGCGCCGCCGGGCTCGGGCCCGACCCGGGCGGCGCCGGCGGCGCCGGCGGCGCCGGCGCAGCGCCGCCGCCACCGCCATCGGGCGCGCCCGCCGGCCTCAACATGCTGGCCTGGCAGGGCCTGCGCAGTGGGGCGGGTGGGGGGGCTGACCTAGGGTTAGGGTTCCAGCCGCCGCCCGGCGCCGTCGCGCCGTGGGGCCTGCAGCCGGCGCTCACCTTTGGCAGCCACGGCTCGGAGGCGTCGGCGGCCACCGGCAGCAACGCCAACCCCAACCCCACCCAGCTCTCCATCGCCGGCCGCGACGCCTCTGCGTCCGGCTCCGGGAGCCTGACCAGCCGCTGCGGCAGCGGCCCGCTGCTGGGCATGCGCCCGCCCACGCCCTGGACGGCCCCGGAAGGGCTCATGCGCGCGGGCAGCCTGGGTGGCCGCAGCGGCAGCGCGGGCCGCAGCGGCAGCCTGGGCGGGCGCAGCGGGAGCGGGCCGGGGCTGAACCCCGCGCTGCCGCGCGCGGCCAGCCTGGGCGCATCCGGCGGCCGCTCTGGCAATCTCGCCGGCGGCGGGGGCAGCCGCTCGGCCAGCCTGGTGCGCCCCGCCGCAGCGTGCTGTGGCGGGATCCTGCTGTGTGGGCGCCCCATGCAGCACCAAACTGGAGGGCGCGCTCGATTGTGCTGAGCCCACGCAGGGCCCTCGCATCAGCCAGGCTCAGCCTCTGTGCTTATGCGCAAGATGTAAAGCTCTGAAAGTGCAATTGCCTGACCTCTTGGTTGTGGGCTATTTGTACCGTCGCCACCGCGAGGCTGCAGGCGAGGCGATCAGCACTCGCTGGTCGCGCGCTCGGCAGGCGCGCGGCGACATGCTGACAATGCCGCACCCTGCTGCCCTGGCCCAGGGCGGGCTGGGCCGCGGCGCGACCGCCAGCGCGCCCTGGGATGTCCCACGCACGCTCCTCTGGCAGCCCCCCGCCGCGGGCGGGCCCGGCCTGCCGGCAGCCGGCCCCGCGCCGAGTGCCGCGGCGGCGGCCGCCGCCGCCATGGCGAACGCCGCGGCCGCCGCGGCCGCCGCCGGCTCTGCGCCGTCGGCGGCCCCCGCACGCCGCGGCGGCGTAGCCGGCGCCGCCGCGGCGTCCGAGGGCGACGACAGCCCCGAGCGCCCAGAGGCGCCCGAGACCGATTCGGAGTCGTCGGGGCCAGAGGGCACCGCGGGGGGCTCCGCAGGCACCGCGACAGGCTCTGCGGAGGCTGCAGGCTCAGCTGAGGCGCCGCTGAGGGCTGCACCGGCCGCCGCGCGGTTCACCGAGGGCGACCTGGAGGCCGTGGCGGGCCTGGTGGGCCTGCAGACGATTGCGCGCACGGCGCCGCCGGAGCCGCCGCAGCGCCTGTTCCTGTTCGAGCAGCTGACGCGGCTGGACAGGCGCGCTGTCTTGAACAGCCGGCGCGACTGAGCCCCCCGCAGTATTTCTTCCGCGGCGTGCTCGTTCTGTGCCAGGACGATGCCGTGCATGCCTTGGACTGCACTTGCCCTGGAGCGTGCAGCTGTCACATGTTCGGGATGGCGTGACTCTCATGGGCATGCGACGACGTCCTGCTGCACGCCGCGCGCAGCCTCGCGACGCCTACGTCGCAGACGGCAAGCCGCCGCCGGCGCAGCCGGCACCAGCATTTCTGGCGCAACGCGGACAAGCTGCCGGTCGAGCACCGCGCGTTTGTGGAGAGCGGGGACGTCACGGCCGCGCTAGAGCGCGGCGCGCGCGTGCCCGCACAGGCGCGCCCCTGTCTGCATCTGTGGAAGGGCTTCCAGGTGTGAGGCGCGGCACGTCGTGCGCTCGGCCCATGCAAGCCTGCACGCTCGTGCAGAACATGCTGCAAGACCGCTTGCAGCCGTGCGAGGACCAGTTGATCCGGCGAGCAAGACACAGGGTGCGCTGTGAAGCGCAGGCGCACATCGAGCAAGGGCAGCGCTCGAACAAGTGGACAGTGTGCCTCACCAGCGCCGGCGTCATTGCGTACCTCAACAAGCGCATCAGCCCCCTTGGTGCGTGCCCTTCCGCTCGTGTGCCTCCGCACCCGCACCTCCCATGCTATGTGCATGGGTGGGAGCCTGCACGCCACCGTTCGAGAGGCTGTACACTTGATAGTGCCCCAAGCTCATGTGCGGGCTTTTTGGCAATGTCCGCGCGTGTGTGTCTGGCACCATGTCCTTGCTGGGAGCGTTGCAGTGCAAGGTGTTGCGGTGCAGCAAGACCTTGAGCCTACATGCATGTGGGCGCATCGCGCGCAGGCGTGCGGCTGTTCAGGGCGCTGCAGGCGCTGCTGCCGGGCGCGGCGCCATTCCCGGCCGCCGCGCCGCCGTCCTTGTCGGGCGCTGGGCAGGCGGCGGCAGCCGGCGGCCCGCCCGCAGCAGCGGACCCTGGGATGGCCGACCCGAGTGCAGGCCACCCAGGCGGTGATGCGCCCAGCGCGGGTGCCGCGGCCAGCGCGGGACCAGAGCCGGCCCCCGACCCTGTCCCTGGCAGCAGCCAGCGCCCGCCCAGGCGCACGGCACGGGGCCGCGCGTCTCGCGGGGCGCTGGAGGGCGCGATGTGACGGACGTGACTGGCGCGTCTCCACCTAGGGCTTCATGCCAGTCGTTCCTGAGCGTGTACATACTGCATTCAATCTGCCGCACGTGCATTGGCGCATGCTGCCACCGGGTCAGCTCGGTCGACTCTGCTCCTCTGCATATGGCACTTATTTGTTGTTATCTGCCTACTGCAACACCGAGGGCCGGAGTGTGCGCTAAGAGGGCTATTGCCAGCGTCCGGCTGAGGGCAGGGCCGCGCGCCATCGTCCTGACCCTCTGGACGAGGGTTAGGACGATCCGGTTTGACCTGGGCCTGTTTGACTCTGCCAGAAAGCGGGCGCAATGCGGGGTGGCGTGAAGGCAGGCCTGCTTGCTCCCGCAATGCAGGGTTGCGCTGCTGCTGTGTTTGGCCCTGCTTGCAACCCGCCAGGCAGGTTGTGCGCCTGTCGGCCGCGCCCGGTGGGTGCCGTCGCCCAGCTACGCCCCTCCCTCGGTCCTGGCTCGCGCAGCATGACGGTCAGTGTGCCCAAGAAGTGACGAGCAGCGAGCACTGATGGGCGGCGGCACCATCAGAGCGCGCCTGCCTGGCAGCTCAGGCAGGGCGCCAGGGTGCCGTCTTGTCCGTATAGACAGCGCGACAACATTCTTGCGCTTGGAAGAACTTGCCTTCTGCATGAACAGTGCGAGCCCTGGGGAGCGAACTTTACTATGCATTTGTGTGCATGCGTGCCTGGGCCTGCATTAGACCTCGCCCAGCAGCATGCCCTGGCGTCTGGCCTACTTGAAGGGAGCTTCTTCACCTTCGCTCATCCGGACTTGCAAGTCATCAAAGTACTATTCAGGTTCCTGTACGAATGTGGGTTTGCTGGGTATGGGGACGAAATGGTGTGAAACCTTGACGCTGCGCTCGGGGAAGTCACCTTCACTTCGCCATGTTGTTGTGAGCGAGCTTGCTTTGTCACGAAGACGCGCATATAGACGCGAAGCGCACTTTGGTCCTTCTGGCATCGGGCAGGGAGAGTATAGGGCTTATCCCATGGCTGGCAGGCATTTCAGGGCCGAGAGACAATGCCAGCGTGCTAGAGTGAGCTGCAGTCAAACGTGAGGAGATGGCCACACACCTTGTAGGGTGCGGTATTGTATTAGCACATGGCTTGTGCCACAAGCATGCCATGTGTAGGCAGAGGAGCCATTGGCTTGGTGAAATGCGCATCAGCGGTGACTATTTGAGCATGCTGCCCATCCGGTCTCTCTGCTTGGCAGAATCATGTGAGCAGCTCTTAGTACAAGCAGTTGAGGCTGTTCTTTTTTCACAGCGCAGATGCGCGCCCTAACCTACCCTCTGCATACACTCCACACACCGGAATTTGGCAATACCGCAGCCCTACCCTATGACAACCTTCAATAGTGCTTGTAGCAAGAAAGGGCAGGCAGGCCACTCAGGGTGCCTCAGAGCCACAAGTGAAGACATGCATGCACATCGCTGGTTCAGACAACTTGTCACATCTTGAGCCTTCTTGGGTGCTTCAGAAAGGCTGCGCAGGCGCTGCCCCTGCCGTCGAACGCACCCGCCCGGCGCAACAGCAGGCAGTGTACAGACTTGTTCTGCTGGCTCAGACATGTAACCCGCACCATCTCACTGATCCAGCATGGTAACGTCAACACACCACAGCAGGCGCGTATGGCCGCTTGCCTGTACGACGGGTGTAACACAGCTGGTCAGGGCAAGTCCCACACAGCCACAGCAGCTGGGCAGGCCGCAAGCAGCGCGCGCGCAGGCGCGCAGCGTCCTCACCAGCTGCGCAGTCGCCACGGCCGCCGCGCTGCGCCAGGCCTGCTGGCGCGACGCCACACGCTCGCACGCGCAGAGCTGCCCTCGCTCGCAACGAACACCTTGCTGGCTTGCGAGCTGCCCCATACGCTGGACCGCGCTGAGCTGGAGCCCTAACGTGGCCCGCTTCCTTCACTTACAGGGCGGGCCTTGCTGGCATGGCTGCTGCGCAATAGTCCATCTCCTGGCACACCGCTACCGCTACGACGCAGCAGCGGCGGCAAAAGCCTCAGTGTTCTCCTTGGGCATGCTCGCAGCCATGCGCTTTGCCTGCGCGGTGCCACACTCGCGCATCAGACCATGCACAGGCACAGGCACAAGCAGCTGCCACGGCGCTGCAAATCAGCTGCTAATCACATATTGTTGCAAGCGTGCGCGCTACTGACGTGACACTTCAGTGGCAGACCCTGGCCGAAGCAGTCCGCAGAGACAACGTGCTTGTCACCTTCACACCTTGGACACGTCACCTGTGGCTGAGCAGAGGACCTGCATTTGCGCAGGGCCGGAGCGTGCTACGCAGAAAGCACCGGGGTCTTGACATACAACCCACAGCGGGCCATTCCAAGCTGTGCGGCGCGCCTTGATGTCGCGCACGGCGGCCTTGATGGCGTCCTCCGCCAGCATGCTGCAGTGCAGCTTGACCGGCGGCAGGCTCAGGTGCTTGGCGATGTCGCTGTTCTTGATGGTGAGCACCTGCGCGCGTCCGCAGTAACTCACACACACAGTCGTTTCAGAAACACTTGCAAACACAAGCTCTGTGTGCCGCACCCCAAATGCTGTTGCAAGCAGTCACAAGTGGAGATCAAGACACCCTGGGGCCCGCGCGCAGGTAGGCGCAAAGCGCCGCCGCAGCGAAACCTGCGCAGGCTGCCAACAAGGGGTGGCAGGCGCGCACGTCATCAATGGACCGGCCCTTGACCCACTCCGTGGCCACGCTGCTGGACGCAATGGCCGACCCGCAGCCAAACGTCTTGAAGCACGAGTCCACGATGTTGCCCTCGCCGTCCACCTGCGCGCCGCGCGCGCTCGCTCACGCCGCGGCCCCCAGCCTGCGGCCCAGCGCCCGCCACGCGCGATGCCGGCGCGCCTTAATCTGCAGTTTCATCACGTCGCCGCACGCTGGCGCGCCAACAAGGCCGGTGCCAACAGAGACGTCGGTCTTGTCGAAGGAGCCTACGTTGCGCGGGTGGTCGTAGTGGTCCACCACCTGCACGCAGAGGCAGCAGACGCGTCACAGCGCCGCAAGAAGGCTCCAGCAGGTCACGTCCGGCCGCGCCGCGCAGCCTGAGCGCGTCGGCGCAGCACGCGCGCCAGCAGGGCAGCGCACGTTCTTGTGGTACAGGCGCTGGCACGCCGCCGGCAGCGACGCGCGCAGCGTGTCGGCAGGCAGCGAAGTGCTGGCCAGGGCGCCGGCCGCTCGTCTGCAGGCCTGCATCATCTTGAGAAGGTATGCGCGTCTTTCAGCGGCAGGGGAGCAACAAAGTGCGGGCGGAGACCAGCGTGATTGAGCAAGCACCTGACACCTAGGGTTGGGCTGAGCTGCCTGGCAGTGGTAGTTGGAGAGATCTCCGCGCATACGAGTCACTCTGTATCTCCGGGAAGACCAACACCCTCTGTACCTCCGTGGCTGTGGCTGACAAAATTTTGAGTGCCCGGCGGATGCTGCGCAGGAAGCCCACGCGCATAGAGCTCAAGCCCGAGGACAAGGAGGAGGTGCGCACGGCTGCATGGAGTTGCATAGGCTCAATGCAGTCACCTGATGGCTTACGATAGGCACTGCGTTGGTTGGCGCAGTTTGAGGCGATTAAAGCGGAGGCTGCAGAGGCCGCGCAGCAGGCGTCCGGCGGTCAGCAGCCGTTCTCGGAGGTGGTGAGCGAGGCGCGGCTTGCATAGCTGCCTTGCTGCCGCAAGACCGCCGAGTTGGGAGCGTGAAGCGCCTGCGCGCGCAGGGCACTCTGACAACCGCAGAGCGGCTCGGGCTGAAGCGGTAGCGTGCGCCATGGAGGTGCGACCGTTGACTTCCTGCCCATGTAGCCCGCTATTCCCCGGCTGCACCCCTCAGCGGTGCCTGCCTGCAGGCGTCCCAATGCGGGTAGCGCCGCGCCTGTGCTGGGCCTATCAGGGGTGGCCCACAAGCACGCGTCAGCCCTGGTCCTCCATAATGCAGCAGAGCCGGGCGCTCTGCTGTGAGCCGGAACCGGCCCCTGAGCACGGCAGCTGCGCCACGCAACAAGGCCGCCCGCGCCCAAGCTGCTCCTGCAGTGCGACTCAGAGCGTGGAGGTGAGCTCTGGCACTCCACAAGCGAGGGCACTGTCCTCTGGAGTGAGCGCGTGGACTGCCAGGGGTTCGGTGCACGGCCACGGGGCCTGAGAGTGCTGCCGGGAGGCGTGTGTTTACTCGTTTGGATTCGTATTTGACAGCAGTCAAGAGGTGTGCCATGACGGAATCAGCTGTTTGTGGGCAGGCTTCAGGTGAGTGACGTATTACAAGGGGAAGGCAGGCATGGATGCTGGGCATGCTGCAGCTGTGCGGGCCTGCGTGCGGCGTCCCAGCTGTGGCCTGCGGGCAGGGCCCGCGCTCGCGAGCCCAGTCTTGGGGTGTGTGCTGTGTGCGACCATCCTATGGCGAGTCGCAGAGCCAGTGGTTTAGTAAGCTGAGCCTGAGCCTGAGCGCCGGCGCAGGTGGAGATCAAGCTGCGGCTGGCGAACCAGGCGGCGCACGCGCGCGCGGCGGAGGCGTTGCGCCCGGCCTTCCGCGAGACGCACCAGCAGGAGAACATATTTTTTGACGGCGCGGCGCGCGAGCTCAGCGCGCGGCGCTGCGTGATGCGCTGCCGCTTTTACAACGTCGACAAGCGCGCGCTGCTGACTGTCAAGGCGCGCGCGCCCGGCCGCGCGCGCCCGCGCGCCCGGCCTCAGGGCGGGCGGCGGGGTGCCGCATCCTGTTCTGCACGCGCGCAGTGTGGCAGTGTGGTGCCCGTTTGCCTGCGAACCGACCCGGCGACGCTGCTTCAGCTGCGGCAAAGGGGTCCTGCCCGTGTGTCGGCACATGCGCAGTGGGGCGGTGCAGCACGCACCGCTGCGCAGCGCTGCTGCTTCCATGAGGCGTACCACGCCTGCAACAGTGTTGTCGATGGCGGGCGGTCGCCGGGCGCCCTGCCAGCGGCGGCCACCGACGGGCGCGGCGCGCGCGGCAGGGCCGGCAGGAGCTGCGGGAGGGCATCGGGCGGGGTACCGAGGAGGAGGAGGACCTGGACCCGGTCGCGGCGCGGCGCTTCATCGCGGAGCCCGCCGCGCTGCTGCAGCTGGACTCGCCGCTCGTGCAGAAGGTCCGCAGGTGCGGCCGGCGGCGCGGGGAGCGTCGAGCTGCTTGGGGTGGCAGCTGGGGTGGGTGTGAAGGTGGGTTTGCCGTCCCAGGCGCAAAACAATGCTGTCGGGATGTGACACGACTGCCGTCAGCAGGCGCGTGGGCGACGGAGGGATTGCGGGCGCTGCGGCTGCGGCCGGCCTCGCCCCGGCGCCCGAGTGGCAGGCGGCGCAGGGAGTGGCGTTGCGCACGGAGGGCTGCGGGCGCTGCAGCTGCAGCCGTGCTGACTTCAGCGCTCAAGCGGCCAGTGGCGCAGGGACACGGGCGTCGCGGACCTGGTGTGCCTGGGCGGCTTCCGCAACGTGCGCAGCGACTTTGACTGGGAGGGCTTCAAGCTGGAGCTGGACGAGACGCGCTTCGACTGGGGCACCGTGTACGAGATCGAGGTGGAGACGGTGCGGGACTGACCTGGCGCTGCCGCACACCCTTGCCCCTCTCACTCACCAGCACTGTGCACGCATGCGCGCCCGGTCCAGGACTTTGCACACTTCCCCCCGTGCACATGGCTCCGCCAGTGTCTTTGCTGCTGGGTGACACCGCAGCATGCATGGTAAGTATATGCAACCCAAGTCCGCGCCTTGGTGCAGTCCTGAACAAAGCGCCGCTGCGAGGCCTGGGCAGAGAGGCTCCAGCCACGCTCGGACAGTGCTGCGTGTGAGAGCTTGTGGCGAGCTCCGTCAGCCACAGGCGCTTACTGTGTCTGCTCTGATGATGGCAGCCCGAGCCGGAGGTGCTGAAGCCGAAGCTGGAGGCCTTTCTGAAGCAGCACGGCGTGGAGTACCACTACAACACCACGACCAAGTTTGCCAACTTCATTAACAAGACCCTGATATGAGCTGTGTGCGGGTCGCTGCGCTGGCTCCGCCATGGTCATTGCTCGACAGGAGTGCATGTGAGAGATGTGAGAGAGGCATGTGTGGAAGCACTTGTTGCAGCTGGACACTCTCTCACACATAGTAAACACTCTCTCACATGTACCGCATACACGCTTGTTACAAAGACTGGTATAACACAGCGCGCCATGATGAAACATCCGGCATGTTCACAGTGCGGACAGCGCTTGGAGCAGGGGCGGCCTGCAAACACGGCACATCCAGGCACACCTACCACGCCTCCGTGCTGCGCAGCGACCGCCTCAGCGCCGGCCGACGTCCTCAACTGCGCTCCAGCTGCGGAAGACATGCAGGTGCGAGCAGATGGCGGTCATGGCGTCGCTCGCGCGGTCGTCCTTGCCGACCAGCAGGCCGTGCACCTGCCGCAGCGCGCACGCATCGGGCTCTGGCTGCGCTGCTGCCTGCGCACGCGGCCCGTGACCCCGCCCCCGCCAGCACCCATGCAGCCGTCCACGGCAAATGCTCTTGTTCAGAAATTGCAGCTGTCCCCCCAACAGACGCCAAGCACATCGTCAGAGCCCTGAGCCGCTGAGACCGCTGGCATATCAGCGACATTGTCACGCACACAAGCATGTCAAGGGTACCATTGGGCTTAAGGCGGATTGCATGACATCGGGGTGGCACCTGCAAGCCTGACACCCACTGAGGGCGAGTGCATTTCAAGGACATCGGGGCGGCACCTGCAGGCCCAGGTCGGAGCGCGCGCGCGCCAGCCGGCCCAGCACGGCCTCGCTGGGCGGACTGATCTCGCCGTCGGTGACCATCAGGATGTCCGCCTGCCGCCCGCCCCGCCCGCTCGCGGCCAGCCACGAACCCTAAATCCATGAACATGCGCTTGCAGGGTGTGTTATCCTAACCCGCAATGGCGGCTTCTCAAGCATGGAGGCAGCAATCCTGTCGGAGGACCCGCTCGGGGGGGCGCACATTGGCCCACTCCTCGTGCTCCTCCAGCCGCTGCAGGGACAGCTCGAGCGGCCGGTCGGCGTCGGTGCCGCCGCCGAAGCTGCGCGCGCCAGCAGGCCCCATTCAGGCGCGCGCGCGCTCGCCAGGCGCGCCGACCCAGCCGCGCGCCATGCGGGCGCAGCCGCATATGCCGCGCGCCGCAGCGCCGCCCCGGCCTTGCCAATTGCGCAGCGGGGACCGCTCAGGCACCCGGGCGCTGCCGCCGATACTGCTGCCAGACAAACTGATGCGCAAAGGCATCAACATGAGGGTGCCATCGGGGCATGGACACAGGGCATGCTGCGCGCGCTCAGGGCGCGGTGCTCCTCGCGGCGTCCGCCCAGCAGATTCTAGCGCGGGCGCGCGCCTGTTGCGCAGGAAGGCAAGCAGCGCGGTCAGCGACGGCGCGGACGTGCTGAGCTCCAGCTCCTGCACGTCGCCCGGCCCCGAGAACGCGTACAGGTAGCACGCGCGCTGCTGCCGGTGCGCGCCGCGCATGCACTCCAGCGCCACGGCCTGCGCGCGCGGCGCCAAGCCGTGTCGCAAGCACGGTCTCCTAAGTGGCGGGTAATGGACAAGGTGGCTGATGCTGGTGGCTGCTGCTGGCTGCCTGAGTGCGTGCCGGGGCAGGACGGCGCCCGCGCACTGCCCGCGGGCGCCTGCCGGCCAATGGGGACTGCAACATTGCGCCGCAGCTTGGGTGCCGCCACCGAGCAGCAAACGCAGCCACACCAACACGCCGCGCGGCACACGGTCTCTGCCCACTGGGGCAGCGCGGGCGCCGCGCCTTGGCCACTGTCTCGCGCGCGCCGGCCATGGAGCCGCTGGTGTCCAGGCACACGATGATGGGCCCCAGCTCGGCCGCCGGCCGGATCTCCAGGCGCCCGGTCACGCGCGCGGGCTCGCCGTCCAGCCAGCCCGTGCGCTCGTAGCTGGCCAGGCCGCGCTCCGCGCGGCGCGCCATGTGCAGCAGGCGCGACGGGCGCGAGCCCTCGCGCGCTGGCCCTGTGCACGCCCTAGTTCTGATGCAGGGGATGCTGGACACGAACTGACTGGATGACACCTGTTTCATATTACTGGTGACAGCTGCGCAGGCCATCACCCCAGCGCGCTGCAAAGCCCTGACTCGCCCCTACCGAGTCAATGACCACGCGCGGAGAGCTGGCCTGCGAGCGGTGCGCGCATCGGCTGGCAAAACGCGGGGAGCCGTCGCGGCACAAGGCCCATGGCGCGGAGCGAGCACAGAGGTCCCTCGCCACCAAGCAGGTGGACAGAGAGCCGGCGCCAGGCACGGGCGCCCGGGCGCGCGCACCGCCGTCGGAGGCCGCGCGCGGCCAGCCAGCCGCGAGCAGGTGCGCCTCGGCGGGCAGCATGCGCGAGAGGTCGCCGCTGCGCGTCAGCCCCGCCGTCTCCTCCGGCTGCAGCGCCGAGCGCACCAGGCCCGGCCGTCGCCGGCTCGCCTCCACCTGCACGCGGCAGCCTGCAGAGTCTCCGTCGCGCGGCGATGGGGTGCCGGGCTCGGTCGCGCGGGGTCTGAACAGGCCTCCAGCATCGTTTGCCTCTGGCCAGGCGGTAGGGCGCGGCGCACCGAAGCCGGCCGCCATCGCGGCGTGCTGCTGCCAGCGTGCGCTGCCAGTTCTGCAGCCTGCTCGCAACAGTGGGGTAACAACCCCTCCGCAGCCTCAAACCCGCTCTGCACCCACCAGCGAGCACTGCTTGGGGCGCGCGGCGCTCGGGCCCCGCCGCCCCGCGCGCCCCGCCGGGGCCCTGCGGGGGGCCTGGGCCGGGGCCGGGGCGCGCCTCCTGCGGCGCGCGCCGCTTGGGCCCGCGGCCGCTCGCGCGGCCCAGCTGGCGCACGAGGTCGCGCAGCTCCGCCAGGTCCTCCAGGCGCCGGCGCAGCTCCGCCACCTCGGCCCAGCCCGCGTCGCGCCACAGCGTGCGGCTCAGGTCGTAGCCGTCCGGGCCCGCCATCAGGCCTGCGCGGTGGGCGCTATCATGCTTCACCCTAGCAAGAACCCTATCAGGAGGCAGTGAGGCTTCAGCATGCAGGGAATGTTGGGCGCAGCCTGACGCAGACTGTGTCACAGCACGGCCACTCTGCTTATGATTTTCCACTCGGGGCGGCCTGTCTCGCCCAGGGCGCCGACCCAGCCCGCCCAGAAATCGGCGTGGCGCACAGGCGCTTGTTCAGGCCCCAGCTACGCCGCAACACATCTGCCACCTGGCTGGCAGGCAGGTGAGTAGTCCTTGACTGCAAACGGCCTCGCGCACAACGCCGCACAGACGTGAGCGCCGCATGCGCTCACGCAGTGAGCTCGGGCACCCTGCGCCCCGCGCCGCGCAAGCCAGCAAGGGGCGCGCCCTCCAGGTCGTCAAACGCCAGCGCGGCCTCCTCCAGGTTCTCCACCGCCGGGCGCCAGTCTTCCTCAAACTTGCGCAGCATCTGGTCGCTGAGCGCCGCGGCCGCATCCTCGCGCGCGCGCTGCGCGTCCTCCCTGCACGCGCCAGCGGGCCGCACTCGCCATGGCAGCCGTGACCGAAAAGGCTGGAGAACTCGTCTCGGGCACGTACGCGCGCGAGCAAACAAACAAGCCCGAGCTGGACGGCAGGAGGCACGCGCAGCACTTGAGCTCGCCCGACTGTGTCGAGCCACCCCAAGGAGCTGCTTGGGAGCTTCTACGGGTGGCTGTCGGCGCACTCGCTGGCGTCGCCAGCGCCGCCTTCCATGCCCTCCAGCGACACGTGCAGCTCCTGGCCCTGCGCGCCGGCGCCGGAGCCGTCCGCCTGCTGCGCGCGCTGCGCCATCTCGCGCAGTTGCTCCTCGGTGAGCTCCTGCGCAACGCGCGCGCCCCGCGCTCGCAGCCACGCCGCGCGCGCCGCAGCTCGGCGCTGTCGCCCCGGCGGCGCCTGGCGCCGCTGCGGTCGTGCCACATGCGCGCCAGCCCTGCACAGTCAAAGAGTCCAGGGACTGTGGTGCTGACTTTTACTGGCAGACAGGTGAGGCAGTCACAGGGCCAAAAGCGCATGATCCACTCAATGCGCGCGCGCTGTCGCCGACCCCTGCGCTGTTCCATCATGCTATTACAAGCGACGCATCGCCGGCATGCCCACCGGTGCCGCTCCCACACACCACGCGCTCGGGGGCCCCGGCCATTGCCTGTCCGTCACGCCAGCGCACCTCCCACTTGGCCTGCGCGGCCGAGCCAGCGCTGTCGTCCTGCTCGGCGTCCTCGTCGTCGTCCTGGTCACCCGCCGACGGCGGCGCCAGGCCGGGCGAGCCCGCAGGCGCCGCCTCGGGCTGCGGCGGCGAGGCGGACTCCTCCTCGGCCTCCAGCTTGGCCTCAAAGTCCTGCCGGCGTGCGAGCGGCCCCGCAGCCGCTTGGCCAGGCGGTGCTCTGCAGGCATCGTTGGGACGCCGGGCGCATGGCCTTATTGCACGGCCTCCCTCCTGGCCTGCATTGGGTGCATCACAGGCCTCCGACCTCCATGGCCCCCAGGCTTTGCATGGATGTGTGGCGGACCCTGAGCTCTGTCGGCTGGTCATCCGTCGCAGCGCATGCACGCGGCCTGCGCCTGCGGGGGGGCGCACCGCGACCATGCCCAGCATCTGCTTGAGCAGCGGGTCGAGCAGCTGCGGGTAGCGCCGCGTGAAGCGCGCCATCTCCAGCCGGTCCAGCGCCTGCCCGGACCAATGCATGCGCAAGCGGTGGCCACGATCGCCGAGGCGTGCAGGGACAGGCGCACGCGAAGGTCGCCCCTCAAGCTGGTGGTAATGACACGCACTGAACAGGAGGAAGTACCTGTAGCTGCATAAATGCACAATGGTACCTGCAGAGCGCTGTGCATGCAGGGCATGCACACATCCTCAGGGAGGGGTGCAGAATACGGTCGTTCAAGGAGTGCCTTGGATTCAAATGCTGCAAAGGGGTCCCAACCCATGCGAGCGAACGTGTACAGGGCGCGCCTGCAGGAAGCCTGAGCGGAAAGGCTCGGCCGGCCACGGCGCCTCGCCCGCGGTTGGCAGCACGCCACGCTTCAGGCGCGCCTGTACGCACCAGAGCCACAAGTGTCCGCAGCAGAGGGCTGCAAGCACCAGCCAGTGCAGTCACAGGCGCCTCAACCATTGAGTACTATGTGCTGAGCTGAGCAGCGCGTCAGCTGCTTTGGGGGCACATAGCGTCACAAGGCAGGTTCAGACACTCGGCCGCGCAGGCGCGCCCGCCACTGCGACAGGACGACCGCGCGGTCGTGCAGGTCCATCAGGTGCTTGGTGCCGGGCAGCTCCGTCAGCTGCTGCATCAGCGCGTTGTCCAGCCGCAGCCGCCGCACCCACTTGGGGTCCAGGACACTGCCGTCGGGGCACTCCACGTCAACTGAGACGGTGGTCCATCCTCTGACTCACCGTTGCCGCCTACCACCACAGCTGTTCACCCAGTGTAATTCAGCACAGTGCACGGCTCACCTTGCTTCGGAAGGCACTTCCGGGTCCTCAGCTGGTGGCTCCACATCCACGCCATCCACTGCTGCGGCACTCGATGACACAGAGCACCTCCACTTCGCGTTCGCGTCAGCTGGTGTCTGCAAGTGCCTCGCACGCTTGGTACAGCACTGCACACGCGTGTGCGGCTTGTGCAGGCAGGCAGCGTGCCACGCTGGCGCACGTCTGCACGTAAGCGCAGCAAGCTCCTGGCAGAGCGCTGCGCGCCCGTGCACAGCCATGCCTTTTACGGATGCGTACAGCCAGTGGCTTACAGGACATACGCTCGAGCGTGCTCATGCGCTCATCTCAGGTAAGCATTTTAAGTCCCTGGCCGTAGCTTATGTTACTATACCATGGCCATGGCCATGCACTGCTGAAGTGCCTTAGAACGATGTTTGGCGTCTCGCATCTGCCATGTGCTTCACTGTTAGAGAATGATCAGTTACGTGTACAAAGCGCCAGTCTCAGAGACTGGGAAGCAGAGCACAGTCTGCGCATGCTTCAATTAATAGCCGCACACATGCTGACAGAGTCGATACGCTAGTGCAAGGCTGCTGACTGCGGACCTCCACCTGTAACATCAAAGCTCCTTGTGGGCTCAGAAGTATGTCTGCCACACAGGTGCATATGGCGCCAGGTCTGCAAGCTACTGCAGAGCACCCTCGTGAGGCCTGCGGCACGCTCCACTCAAATGCTCAACTTGGCCCTCAGTACTACCGGTTCTTCTACTACTAAGTGCATGCAGTGTCATGTGTCGCCCTCGACCAAGCCCCTCCATAGTCAATTGTGTGCTCGTCAATCTACTACAGCGTCTCGCGCAGGCCTGCAGCCCTTAGAGGCCGCCCGCTGCACCTTGCGCCAGCCATATGCTGACCTATGCTGAGCTCGCACTGATTCACTCCTCCATTGCCTGGCCATTGTCCTGGCCGTTTACGGGGAGGGTTTCATCTTCGGCCGCGGCGCCCGCAGCCGCGCCCATGTTCGCAGTCGCACCGTCCGCAGCCGCGCCGCCTACCGCCGCGCCGTCCGCGGCCGCGCCCTCCGCGGCAGCGCCGTCATTGGCCGCGCCCTCCGCAGCCGCGCCGTCCGCGGCCGCGTCTTGCGCGGCTGCGGGCCCGTTGGCCGCCTGGCCGTCAGCTGCTGTGCGTCCCCCGTTCACAGGCTCGGCTTGCGGCTGCGCCGGCGGCTCGCTCGTGGCGGGAGGCGCCCCTGTCGCGGCAGAGCGGTCAGCCATGGTGCAACCACTTATGCTTGTACGCTTGCAGTGTCTTCTGCACGTCACAGTGTTTGACTGGTGCATGATACCAAGGTCACTGGGGCTGCCAAATGGTCTGGGGCTGCCAGCTCATGCCTGGCACACACACTGATTGAGTCGCGTCAGGAGCTGGAGACTCTGACTTTGCATGCACATGCTGGCCAGCGGACCCACGCGGCACCTGCCCTCTGCAACCTGCCATAGTGAGCGCACCTGCAGCGGGCACGGCAGGCGCCGCGGCCGGGGCGGCTGCGCCGCCGGCCACCGGCTTTGGCACCGTCAGCAGCAGCGCGTGCTGGCCGCCGAACTCGAGCTGCATGACGCGCCGGCCCTGCGCGCTCGGCCCGGGCGCCCGCTCGCTGGACGCGCCGCATGCTAGCGGGGTCCGCCTCACACTAAAGGGCAACGGCAGCAGAGCTGAACGCCCTATCTGGTGCAGCGCAGGCGCCAGGTGCGCCTGCAGCTGCCGCGCTGCCGCTCAGCAGGCGCATGCCATGCCCCAATATAATTATACAAATACAAATACAGCGGCGCACAAGCGCGCAGGCTGGCGAGCGGAGCAGCGCGCGGCACCTGGAAGCGCTTGGTCTCGGCGAGGCGGCGCGGCAGCAGCTCGTCGGCGTCGTCGTCGCCCTTGCCGAGCTGGCTGTTGGTGCCAAAGCCCCAGAGCCATGCGTCGCCGGCCGCGCTCACGCAGCCGCTCACCGCCAGGCCTGCGCGCACGCGCGTGTTGACCGTCTCACCCATGGCTGCTGCCTGCGCGAGCCCGTCCCGGAGCAAACCCCATTGCAGCCTGGCGCAAGTAAAAGCGGACCGCCGCCATCTCGCCCCTTTGGAGAGTGCGGCGCCCACCCAGCACAGGCAGCCCGTGCCAGAAGGACGCACGGCCGCGGTGCTGCGACGCAACGCCGCAACTGCCTCGGCACACCCTACTCCAGCGCAGGAAACTGCGAGCGCACCGGCCGCCGCGCCGGCCACGTCCACGCCGTCGAGGCCCTCGACCGGCGCGGGCGCGGGCAGCGCGTCGTCGGACGCGGGGTCGGCGCCCGCGCGGCCCAGCCGCCCGTACGTCGGCCGCCCGGCGGACAGCAGCGCGCCCGACGCCGCCAGCGCCAGCGTGTGGTGCTGCCCGGGCCGCACGAGCGCCGCGCCGGCCAGCGCCGGCACCGGCGTCGGCGCCCACACGGGCGCCTGCGCGCCGCCGGCCGCCGCTCACGCCGGGGGAGCGCGCCTGCAGCTGCGCATGCAGGACAGCGGCGGCGCCCATGCGGCGCAGAGCTGAGCGGGTCCGCCGCTCGGGCCAGCTGCAGGGCCTGCTCCGGCCGCCGCCGGCATGCGCTGCCAAAGAGCTCGGACGAACTCAGACGAGGGTGCGCATGCGCAAGCGCAGGCGCAGCGCATGCGGTGCCCAAAGCACCGCGCGCGGCGCAGGGCGCGCGCCTGCCCCTCCAGCGCCAGCTGCCCGTAGTTGTTCAGGCCCCAGGCGAGCACGAGGCCGCCCTCCGCGAGCGCGAACGTGCCATAGATGCCGCACGCCACGTCCGTGACGCGCACCGCGCGGCCGCGCAGCCCGCGCTTGAACACGACGGGTGCCGGGCGCAGCAGCGTGGGCTTGGGGTCGCGCAGGCGCGGGCCCACGCGCCCGAGCTGCCCCTGGCCGCTGGTGCCCCAGGTGAGCACGCCGCCCGCGGCCGTCAGCGCCGCCACGTGGTCCGCGCCTGCGCGCGCGGCGGGAATAGGGATAGGGTAAACTATGGTTGGCAGCATCAGGACCGCCCGGTGCAGGCTCATGCCCTGGGCATGCCCGGCGACACTGCAGCGGCGCGCCGTGACAGGCCCGGCTCCGCAGCAGCAGCGCGCTGCCGGCCATGCCGGGCCGGCACGCCGGGCGCCGGGCGCCTGAGCTCCTGGGAGTGCAGGTCAGCCCTGCGTGCCAGACCCCGCTGGCCCAGGTCGGATGTTGCCGACCGTCCCTGATAAAGGCATCCCTGACGCTGACCCGGTGCCCCGTGTCGACGCGCCGCGCGTTTAAGCAACACTGCCCCGGCGAGCGCGGCATTTGCAAGCAGGCATGTTGCTGAGCGGCCGGTGCCGCGAGGCGACACGTCGGGCCCCGCCGGCGCGGCCCGCCGCACGCCTGCCAGGGTTTGGGGCACGCGCCGGCCCGCGGCCCGCACCCGAGGCGACCTTGACGACGCGCTCGGCGGCGGACGCGGGCGCGTGCACGAGCGCGGGCAGCAGCGCGATGCGCTGCGAGGGCGAGAAGCCGTACACGCCGCTCGCGTCGCGGAAGGTGCCCCAGGCCCACACCGCGCCGTCGGCCGCCAGGGCCACGGAGTGGCTGTCGCCTGCGCGCCGCGCGGAGCCCAGCTCTGCTGATCCTCCCAGGTGCGCGCGCTGCGCTTGACGGGCGCCTGGCAAACCAGGCGGCCTGCCCAGCACAGGCGTCCGCTGTGGCTGCCGAGCACCACAGGCCCTGCCCGCACCCGCAATGCGTGTTCTCATCCTGACCCGCAGCGGCAGGGCGCACTCTCGTCCCACATTGTGCTGGGGCTGGGCAAGCACAGCCGCGCGTGGACGCGCCTGCAGAGATCTGGACGATGCGGCCGTGCGAGGCGGGCACAGACACGCGGCACCACAAGTATGCATCCTCCGCCTCGCCGCCGGCCAGCCCAGACGTCTCCCACAGCTCGCCCGCTGCGCCGCCGCGCTCAGGGTCAGTACTATCAGATGCAGACCGTGTCTCGTCCTTATCCAGATCAGGGGATGAGTCGGCGCGCTAGCGACCATGCTGCCTAAGAAAGATTACGGGCGAGGGTCCCGGTGCGCTCCGCGCTGGCCTGCGTGCTGAACCTGGAGCGCGAAGCGAGTCGCTTGGCACTTCATCGGCCAGGCCCAGGCCCTGCTAGCGGCTGCGCGCACGGCTGCAGCACCCCACGGCGCACGCAGACACGCGGGCCGCGCCGCTCAGGCAGCCCGCCACACAGGACACACAGCGTCGCCCGCCAGCTGCGAAACGGGCCCTGCGACGCGGCGCGGCACGCGTGGGGCGCCCGAGCGGCGCGGCGGAGCAGCCGCGCCGCGGCGGCGCACCCGTCCTGCGGCCGAGCGCGCCCTCGTCGTTGACGCCGGTCGTGAACACCTCGCCGCCGGCCGTCAGCGCCGCGCTGTGCATGCCGCCTGCGGCCACCTGCACCACCTGCGCCCGGCCGCGCCACTGCCCATGGATACGGCCAAACGCGGAAACAGCCGGGGCGCCGCGGTGCCTGCCGGGACTTCTGCAGCATCGATAGCGCAGCTGCCGCACGCGCTGGAGAGAGCAGGGGAGGAGGCGCACATGCGGACGGCGCGGAACGAACGGCCCCGGGGCATACAGCCTGCGGGGAGGGCGGCGCGGCGCGCCTGGCCGGCGCCCTCCGGCAGCGGCGAGGGCGTGGGCCGCAGCGCCTCGGTCACGTCCTCGCCCTTGCCAAACTGGCCGCAGTCGCCGTCGCCCAGCACAAACACGTCGCCCGGCTCCTGCCGCGGCGCGGGCCGCGTCAGGGGCAGCGGGTGGGGTGGGCGGCCCTGGGCGGCGCGCTGTGGGGCTCTTGGCGCTGGGCCCAGCGCCTCTCGGAACGGCCTTTCCGTGTGCATGCCAGGACTGTGGATAATCGAAGCTGCCGATGTGCTGGCAGACACTGTTGGCCACAACGGCGCCCGAGCAGCAGGGCCGGGGGGCACGCCGCCCAACAGGAGCCCACAGGGTGCGAACGGGCCGGGCGAAGCCCCAGCACGGCCGAACGCTTCGCAGGGCGCTGCCGGGGCAGTCGCGGTCGCCGCTGAAGCGAGCGCTCTCTGGCGCGGGGGGTGCGGGGCTGGCGGCGGCGCTGCCAAGGCCGGCGCGTCTGGGGCGGCAGCCACAGCGAGGTCGCGCGCCTTCAGGTGCGAGGGGTGAGAGACGGGCGGCAGCGCGGCCAGGTCCGGCTCCTCCGCCCGGGCCGTGCGCGCGCGCTTGGCCGGCGCCGGCTCGCGCTCGGCGCCGCCCGGCGCGGCGCGCCGCTTGGCGCCCTGCGCTGCGCGCACAGGCGGCCCTGCCTCGCTGCGCTTGCGCTTGGCGGGCGCCTTGGCGGGCGGCTTGGCGGGCGCGGCTGGCACGGCGTCGCTGCGCTTGCGCTTGGCGGGCGCCTTGGCGGGCGGCTTGGCGGGCGATGCGGGCGCGGCGCCGCTGCGCTTGCGTTTGGCGGGCGCCTTGGCGGGCGCCTTGGTGGGCGCGTCAGGCACGGCATTGCTGCGCTTGCGCTTGGCGGGCGCCTTGGCGGGCGCCTTGGCGAGCGCCTTGGCGGGCGCGGCGTCGCTGCGCTTGCGCTTGGCGGGTGCCTTGGCGGGCGAGGCGGGCGCGGCAATGCTGCGCTTGCGCTTGGCGGGTGCTTTCGCGGGCCGCCCTACAGGTGGGGTTATGATCTGCCCGTCAGGGCCATATTGGGCACCCGTGGTCATCATACGGGCCATCCCACAGCAGCACGGCTAGTACTTTTCAAGGAGTGCGAGGAGAGAAGCCACGCGCGTGTGATCTTTGCGCACATGCAAGCACAACTTCTGCGAAGCTCTGTGCAGCCAAGCGCGTGGAGCCGTCTTGCTGCAGCCTGCGCATGGAAGGTGCGATGGGGGAGCTGGACCCTCAGGGCCCTTGACCCCTTCTCAGCACAACTGTCTGGGCCTGAGAGCACACCGATACACGCGCAGCGTTGTCACGCTGGAACAATAAACGACTGCCTGCGCCTGAGTGTGTCACAGACACGCAGAGCAGCGGGGCCGTCTGTCATGGCGCTGCCCCGGCTGTAGAGCGCGTGCGTGCAGGCAGGCCAGCGGGCCGGGCTCGGCCAGGCTCAGCGGGGCACCCGGCGCGCGCCCCGCCTATCACCGGGGCCTGGGCGGCGGGCGCACCGCCAGGCTCAAAAGCGGGCGACACTGGCGGTGGGCACGCCGCGCCCGCGGGCGCCGCGGCCGCAGCGATGAGGCCCGGCAATGCGGACGTGGAGTTCGCCTATGACGCCCTGCCCAGGTGTGCGCCGCCGCCGGGCGCTCGCGCCCCAGTCTCCCCGAGCGGCCCCGCACGCTGGGGAGGCGGCGGCCGCGCGCGCGTCAGCGCTGCCGGCCATGGCCGTGAGGGCCGCTGCGGGCGCCGCTGGGGCCTTGTGGTTCGGCGGTGCGGGGCAACTTCGGTGGCGCCGCGCCCCATCCAGAGCAGTGGCTGTGCTGCGGTCGCTGCCCGCACTGCTGCCCGCGTGGCTCCAGGCATAGTATGCGGCTGAGCGCCGTCCAGTCCGCGGCGCGTGCACCGGCCTGACCGGGCCATGAGCTGGGCATGCCTAGCCATGTGCCTCACTGGTTCCAGGCCGCGTGTCGCCCGTCACTGCGCAGCTTCACACCTCCTTGAACCCCTGGACGCTGTCGACGCTGCTGACACCACACATACGCAGCCTGCCAGAGGCTGCGGGAGCTGGAAGCGCCCTCTGTGCTGTGCCGTGCACTGCACCTGCCAAGTCCCGAGGCGGCGCCAGGGGCAGCGGCTAGACGTCGGATGTAGCATGCGTGACGCCCACCACACGGCTTTTGCCTCACAGGACGTGCCTGTACATACGAGCGTGACCTGGCGCCTGCGCAGCCTGTCATGGTGATGTCGCCAGCGCCGCGGGAGCGCAGCAGTCTGCTTCGTCCGCTGTGGACGCATGCCGCCCGCGTGAGGCGCAAGCGAACATGGTGTCGCCCGGCGCGCGCAGCCTGCCGGAGGCGGGCGCGGGCCCGGACGAGTGGGACGCGGCGCCGCAGCCGCTGCTCAGCAGCGAGAGCACGGAGTGGGACGCCATTCCTAACTTGGACGACTTCTTCCGCCGCATCTACAAGTGCGCCGCGCGCCCGGCCCTCGGACCGGCCCTGCGCCCCCCCTGTCGCACAGGCAGCTGGCGGCCGCGGCGGCGAGTCGGGGCTCCCTACGCCGCGCTCGTGCCAAGTGCGCCGCGCGTCCGGCCCTTGGCCCGGCCCTGTGCCCTCCCTGTCGCACGGGCGGCGTCGGGTGGCCGCGGCTGCTATTCGCGCACCCCATGCCGCGCCAGTGTGCTGGGCTGCATGGACACCGTGCGGCCGCGTGCCCGCGCGGCGCTCGGCACTGCAGGCAGTGGGGCGCGCGCCCGCGGCGAACCTCACTGCCGGCTGCTGCTGCGCCCTAACCCTGCACCTGCACGCCAGGTACTACGAGGAGAAGGGGTTCCAGGTTATCCTGGTCTCGCGCGTGCTCAACCTGCTCGCGCTCGGCTTCACCGTGGCCTTCTCGGCGGTGCTGCTGCTGTTTGTGCGCTGGGACGCGCTGCGCGCGCGCTGCATCCTGGACGACACGTGCGACATCAGCGAGGTGCGGCGCGCGCGCCGCAGCCGCCCCGCGCCGCTGCCACAAGACGTCGCCCTGCCGCGCCTGTCTGGGCCAGAGGCGTGATGCGGAGAGGTGTCGCCGGCGCAGCAGGCTGGCCTGCGTCCAGCGGTCTCGGCGTCGCTGGCCGCGCCGCGCCGAGCGAGCGCCTACCACTCCGCTCAGAGCAGCTGCATGTGGAGCCACCTCTTGCGTCCACTGCTGCGGCGGCCTGGAATAACTCGCGAACCAGGGCTGGTGGCGCTGGCGGCGGCCGACTGGCGGCGCCACAGCTGCGGACCGCACCGCCGGCCACCTGCTGCACGGAAAAAAAGAAAAGCGAGTCATGGCTGGGCGGCCCGCCTGTCAGCGCGCCGGCGGGCGGGCCGAGCGGGCGCGGACCGGGCGGCGCAGGCGGTGATCGACCGACACCCGCTGGCCGGCGGCGTTACGCTCTGGGCCGGCCTGTGCCTGACATACCTGGCCATCTTCGGCTGCTACTGGCTGTACAACCTGGCGCACCTGGCGGTGGACCTGCGCGAGGCGGCCAACATCGCGCACTTCACGCGCAACCGGCTCGGCCTGTCCGAGCACCAGCTGCGCTGTGTGACATGGCCGGAGGTCGCGCGGCGCATCGTTGAGGCGCGCGCCCGCGGCTTGTCCTTGTGGCGCCCCCATGGTTGCGCTCGGCGCCGCTTGCCCTGGCGCGCCCGCACGCGGCAGCGCGCCTCTGCGCATGCCGTGCCTCCCGGCGCGCGGGCCTGCAGCGCGTCTTTGCGCTCGAGCAGGCTCTGCCAGGGTGGTACCTGCACTTGCGGCACGGGCACGGTGTGTGCAGGCACACTGCGTGCGCTGGTGGGCACCAGCAGACGAAGTGCTGCCCCGCCGCCGCCCTGGCGCCGGCGGCGCCGGCCGCGCCGACGCGCCCGCGGCGCCGCGCCAGGCGCAAAAGACGACGCGGCTGTGCATCGCGCGCGACCTGACCGAGGCCGACGTGGTCGCGCGCATCATGCGCAAGGAGAACTACCTCATCGGCCTGCTCAACCGCGGCGTGCTCGCGCTGCACGTGCCCGTGCCCGGCCTGCGCAAGCGCCTCATGCTGACCAAGACGCTGGAGTGGAATCTGCAGTGGTGCGCGCGCGGCCGCGCGCGCGCCGCGCGCGGCGCCAGCCCTGCAGGTCGCCGTCAGAGTGCGCAGCGGCAGCCACGCCTGCCGCAACAGGCGGCGCGGCGCGAGGCAGGCTGTCCGCGCGCGCGCGCGCCCCCTGGCGCGCGGTGGGTCTCGGACGCGTGTCGCAGGCGCTCGGGGCGCGTGCCAGACGCGCACCATGGCGCCCGTCAGGCGGCCCGCGGCGGTGGCGGCGCAGGTGCGTGCTGGACGCGATGCTGGACGAGAAGAGCTTCCGCATCCGCGAGGCGTTCGTGGACGACGTGGCCGGCCTGCAGCGGCGCTTCCGGCGCGGCCCCGCCCGCCCGCCAGCAGCGCAGCCGCCCGCCGCATTGGCTGGATTCAGGCCCGGCATGAGCGGCTCCATGCTGGCGCCCGCGCGGCGTCTTTGCGCAGGCGCCCTGGCTGCGCGGCTCGACGCCGGCGCCTGCATGCGGAGGGCACCAGGCTCCCTGCTCAGCGCGCATGAAGGAGGGCGCCTTTCCGTTGTCCTACCTGTCCATCCCACCTGTTGACTCTGACCCTAACCCTAACACTGCCCTGCACCCCAGGCGCATGGCGGTCGCCAACCTGCTGCTCGCGCCCTTCCTGCTCGCGTTCCTGCTCATCTACTTCTTCATGCGCAATGCGGAGCGGCTGTACCACCAGCCGAGCGCGGCCGGCGCGCGCCGCTGGTCGCCGCTGGCCGCCTGGCGCCTGCGCGAGTTCAACGAGCTGCCGCACTACACCGCGCACCGGTACGGCGCCCGCGCACGCGGCCGCGCCGCAGGCGGCGCGAGCTGTGTTCGTTCACACCCGCAGTGCTGTTGCATGTTGGGGCAGCGCGCGCCATGTGGAGCCCTGCCTGTGTCCGCCCGCGCCCCTGCCTTCTAGGCGCACTACCGACAAGGCGGCCGTGGCTCTGCAGGCACCGCGCCATCCCGTCTGGCCACTTGGGACTTTACCTACTGTAAATTTTACTTGAAAAAAAGAATCTGGGCGGGTGAAGGACGGGCGCGCGGCCGGGGCGCAGGCTGAATGCGAGCCACAAGGCGGCCGAGCGCTATATCGCGCAGTTCCCCAGCGCGACGCTGAACCATGCGGCGCGCTTCGTCGCGTTTGTGGCCGGCTCGTTCGCGGCGCTGCTGCTGTTTGCCGCGCTGGTGGACGACGTGCTGCTGGAGCGGCACCTGTTCGGGCGCACCGTCGTCTGGTGCGCGATCCTACCCCAATTGAGCGCCGCCGCCGCCGCGCCGCCCGCGCCTGTCGCTGTGCTTCTGTTTCCCGGCACTGTGCTACGGCTCTGCATGCGAGCGCTCGAGGCCTCGACGCCCACTGCGCCCCAGCAAGCTGCCAGGAGCTTGCAGGGGCATGGGCACCAGTATGAGCACCTCATGCACTTAGCAGCGCGCGAGCGCGCGGCAAGAAAGAGGTTGCTGCTGCTAGCTTCCGTCGCGCCGCGCGCGGCCGGGCCGGCGGGTGCCCGACGGCGGGCGCGCGCCGGGGAGGCAGGTGGGGCGCGGTGCTGGGCGTGGTGCTGGCGGTGAGCCGCGCGTTCATTGTGGAGGCGGGCGTCGCGCGCGAGCCGGAGCTGGCGCTGCTGGAGGTGGTCGCGCACACGCACTGGCTGCCGCGGCACTGGCGCGGCCGCGCGCACACGCGCGAGGTGCAGGGCCAGTTTGAGCAGCTGTTCCAGTTCAAGGCGCGCCTCCGCTCGGTGGCTGGGCAGTGCTCGCGACAGCCGTGCTCTTGACGGTTGTGCTCATGACAATTGTGTTCATGACAGCCGTGCTCATGACAGGCGCAACGCATCCTGCTGGGCGTTATCAGCCAGGCATAACGCAGACCTGCGCGGTGCTGCTCATGGTGTGCTCAGTGTGGCAGCAGCAGGGCGCATGACACGCTCATCAAACGCATGCCACACAGGGGTGGTGGTGCATGTTGCAGCTCGAGACATTGCTGCTGTATGCTTGCTGCTGCCCTTGGCACACTCCTGCGGTAGCGCGCGAACGTTCGCACCATATCGCCGTTGCGGCAGCTGCTGCTCTGGTCACACGCGCGGCGCCTTGCAGGCGCTCGCAGCGCGTGCGAGCGCCCGGACGGGCGCGGCCGCCGCGCGCCCGGCGCCGCCCCCAGGCCGATTGGCCGCACCAGACATGGCTGTGGGAGCTGCAAAGAGGGTAGGGTCAGGGAACGGCACAATTGGGTAGGCCTCCTCCAAACCCTACCCGCCGCGCAGGCGCTGATGTCCCTGGAGGAGCTGGCGTCGGTGGCGCTGATGCCCGTTTGTCGTGCTGTACGTCTCGCTGCCCAAGGGATAGGGTTATGGGTGTGGCGCGCCGCGGCCGCGCAGGCGCTCATGTTCCTGGAGGAGCTGGCGTCGGTGGCGCTGACGCCGTTCGTGCTGTACGTCTCGCTGCCCAAGTGCGCGCCGGCCATCCTGGCCTTCGTGCGCGACTTCACCGCGCACGTGGACGGCGTCGGCGACGTCTGCTCGCTCGCTGCCTTCGACCTACACCGCCACGGCAACGCTAAGTACGGCGCGCCGGCGCAGGCGCCCAAGGTGCGGCCGCCGAAAGCGCGCGCGCAGTGGCAGGGGCCGGGCCTGCTGGGCCGCGCTGTGAGCCAAAATGTCATTGTGAGCGCCTGTGTTCATGCGCCCGGCACCGTGGGGCTCGGGCATCGCGGTGCGCCGCGCGCCACCGGCGGCAGCGGCGCTGCAGACCGCGGCGCTGCTTCACCAGCAGACCGTCGGGGAGGAGGGCCGCGGCGCACATGCAGGGCGGCATGCGTCAGGCGGGGCAGGGCCGGCGGCGGCCTGCGCCGGATTCGGGGGGATGCCGCTGGGGCTGCCAGAGGCGGCGCGGCGCGCCGTCACTGCCGCGGCGCCGTCCGCGCCAACCCCGGGGCGCGCGCGCGCGCAGGCGGCGCGCAGCCGGCAGGGCAAGATGGAGAAGAGCCTGCTGAGCTTCGCGGCGACGTACCCCACCTGGGAGCCCGACGCGGCGGCCAAGCAGCTGCTCGCCGCGCTCGCGCCGCCGGGCGGCGCGGGCGCCGCGGGCGCCGCGCCGGGGCCGCATTTCCCGTACACGTCGCACGTGCCGGACGCCGCCAGCGCGCGCCTCAGCCCGCACCTGTTCCTGGAGCCCTCCAGGCGCGCCCACGAGGTAGCCCTGCAATGGCATAAACTCTGTATGTGGCGTGCGGGCCGAGGCGCTGCACTGCGCCTCATGTCATAAAGACGGCCTCGCTCAGGCGCTCGCACGCGTGCCTGGCGACCCGGCGCAGTGCGCACGCTGTCCCCAGCCGCGCCGTGGACAGCGCGCCGGCCGCGGCGCCGCCTGCGAGGCTTCCGAGCAGCAGCCGCGCGCGCAGCCGATCCGCTGTGCAGCAGCACGCGTGCATGCATGAGGGGCTGAACATGGCGCTGTACATGTGTTCGGACCGTTGAAAGCATAAATTTTACTGCCGGCCCTCTCTCGCAGGACGGGCCTGCCGGCAGCGCCGTATACGGCAGCGGCGGCCAGCAGCCTGGCGCGCCTGGGCGCGCGCGCGGGCGACGGCAGCATCTTCGCGTCCGCCGACCTCGCGCTGGGCGCCAGCGCGCTCGAGCTGGCCGCCAGGCGCGGCTGTGCCCAGCGCCTGGCCTCCCCTCCTCCGCGGTGGCTCGACCTGTCGCTGCTCCGGTTGCTGCTACATGTACAGGGGAAGAAGAGCCGGTGGCCGCTTGGCCTGCGGAGGCCGCCTCCCGGGGGGCTGGGCGCTCGTGGCTAAGTTTGTGCTGATCCAACTGGCAGGAGGTGTAGCCGGGCAGGTTGACTGCCAGGCATGCCGCCGCCTGTCAGGCCACCAGGCGGGCTGCTACATTGCGGGGAGGCCCCAGGGGCGGAGGCGGAGGCTTGTATCCCGCTCACCAATGACGGCCATGGTGGAGCTTAACAATACCCTAACCTGGGGCCTGCCGCGCGCAGCCCGGCGGTGGAGGCGGAGGAGCGCGTGGCGACCGGCCAGCTGCTGCTGCAGTCGTTCTACGAGGAGCGCGAGCGCCAGCTGCGCCTGCACGGCGCACACCATGCGGCGCAGCCGCCCACGGGCGCGGGTGCGCCGCGCAGCGCCGCTGCGCACGCCCGGGAGCCCTGGGGCGCGGCGCCCGCGGCCGGGCCTGTGCAGCCGCGCGGCGCGGACCACTGCGGCGCGGCGCAGCCCGGGGCGCACGAGCGCACCGCGCTTGTTGCGGGAGACGGCGGCGGCGCCGCGGGGCGCGCCGGCGCCGCTGTGGAGGGTGGGCCCGCGGCTGCACCCGCGCACGCCGCCGACGGCTGCGCCAGCAGCAGCGGCAGCTGGGACGGCGGGAGCGGCAGCGCGTCGGCAGGGGCGCGGTCAGGGCGCGGGGCGGCGGGCGACCCGCCGCATGCGGCCAGCGCGCACCCCCTGGCTGCGCCGCTAGCGGAGCAGGTCTCTGGTGCGCACAGGGCCGCGCCCGGCGTGCCCGAGGCAGGGCACCCCGGAGCCGCGCAGCAGGCGCAGGAGGAGCGGACGCCCGAGGGCGAGCCGCTGGGCAGCGCGCAAGGCTGCTTTGCAGGAAGCACGCGGGCGGGCGCGTTAGGCGGCCAGGGGCCGGCCTGGGGGACCAGCGGCACGGCCTGGAGCGGCGCCGAGGCGGGGACCTGGAGGGGCCGGCCCGCCGTGCGGTCGTGGCGGGCGCCGGGGGCGCCGGCCTGGCCGGCGGCGCAGGGACACGGCCTGGCGCCCGCAGGCGCGGCCCCGCTGGGGCCCCTGGGGCCCGGGCCGCCCGCCGCCGAGCTTGCGTTTGTGAGCACGGCCAGTGGCGCGGGCGCGGGCGCAGGCGGCCCCCTGCTGGAGGCGCCGCCCGGCGAGCTGGCTTTTGTGAGCGTGCGCGACACTGGCGGCGCTGAAGTGCCACCCGACTGGGTCTAGGGCCGCCCGGCAGCAGGGCCGGCGCCTGTCTCAGCAGTCTCACAGCGCTGTCCCGCGCCGGTCGGTTGGCATTGTCGGCGGCATTGCTGCGTCAGGCTGAGGCATTCTTTGGCACTGACAGTCGTTTTTTGGGCTGTGATAAACGCATGCTCTGATCTCCAGGACATGTCACCCGCTGTTGGCGGGGCGCCCAGCTGTGCTGTGTGTACAGTGCTCCACCACGCACTGGGCTGCCGCTAGCTACATAAAGCAGGCATCTTTTGTACACTGATGTACAGCGGTGTGCTATAATGCGCTCCTGGGTGCAGCGTGCACAGACTTGCAGGCAGGAGCCAAGGTACTCCTGCTGCCTGCCTTTTGCGCACATGCAAACAGCCGGACTTCCAGCAAGTGATGAATGAATACCACTCGCCTCACGCTTTACTGACGACGCATGCGCTACAAATATGGGCAAAAACAGGTAGAGGGCTGCACTTTATCCGTGACTGATAAGTACTGCGGCTGCTCGACAGCGTACGCACGGCGTCGAGTTCTCGCGAGGCTGTGTGTGGACCTGCGCGCTGGCTGGCGGGTAAGTGTGCAGCCACCGCATCAGTGCTGCAGCTGATGTGCGTGCGCTGAGCAGCTGTGAAGCTTTTCAGCTGCCGATCCTCGCAGGCAAGGCATGTGCTGAGCTGCACGCGCTATTGCGGGAGGCCGGAGCAGAGGTGCCTACGGAACGACGGCTGACGACCTACTTTTTGGCAGTAATCGAAGACAGGCAGGCAGTAGTAGCGCTCAAGGTACGCCGCTTTCTGGCATAAGCTCAGTCCAGTGGATTTTGCACTTGCTGCTCAGCCCTTGAGGTCAGGGGAGCGCCGGGCGACTTGCAGGTTGAGCAGATGCGCTTGGTGGACCCAGTTACACCAGAGGCTGTGAGGAAGGCGCAGAGGCCTGATAGGCCCTACCCGATCAAGGACAAGCTTAGCCACCTGCTGCACGACGCCATCGCGGACCAGGATGGGCTGTAATTTCCATGTCCATCAAAACTTTTCACGCTTTGTATTGCGCTGCCCTGTGCGGTACGCTGCCATGCTGCGTGCTACTCTTCAGGCCTCGTGCCTGAGCCAGGCTTCCCTGTTGCATGACTGTGTGTTAAGAGAAGAGAAGAAGTTGCTGTGGCAGTGTGCCGCACTCACACCTAGTCAGCACACCTGTCAACGCGTGACAGCCGCGGCCGTCAGGCTCGACGTCTTGTGAGCCTATATGGGGGCTAATACTGCCTAGCTGTATCTGCTTAAGCAACGTGCAAACGTACAGGGGTGGTGTAGCACGTGCTGCTTGAGCTTTTCCTGCTGTCGCCCCCGTTTGTACTTCGCACGCCGTGCATCAGCGCCTGCGGCAATAGGCGCGGGTGCCTGCTGTGGCTTTAAGGTCAATTTCCGCCTGGTGTGTTGCCGGGGTGCTGTGCTTCCAGCAAGTGCAACGTGATGGTGCAAGCCTGGGCGGCCGCCATATGCTGGTGTGTCAAGCGTGGAGTTCAGATGACACGGTGCACGACCACGCAGGTGACGTCGAACACTACCAGTATCAGTATGACCAAGACTGGGGCTGCGGGTGCGACACAGACGTTCTGGCAGGCTTTCCTGCTCGCGCACAGCATGCAGCAAGAGCCAAACAGGACCCTGAGCGTAAGTGCACGCGCACAGGTGGCGCAACATCCAGATGACTTGCTCCCACCTGGTTAAGAACCAGGTACGGTCTCGCCACAAGACGCCCATGCTAGGCAAAGTCGGTGGTCGGGCTCGGCGGGGCGCGGACGCGTTCGCTTTGCAACGCCGCGCGCGTGCGCCGGCAGGACTATGCAGGCAAGCTGTTTGGCGGCGTGGACTTTGTGCCGGACATTCCGTCCCTGCAGGCGTGGCTGGAGTGCGCCTGGCGGCAGGGCTTCGACCCAGATGGTGCCTCGCAGCTGGGCGGTCACGTGCAGGTGTCGCTCTGGTTCGCTCACCTGGGTGCTGGCACAGCACATGAGGGTAAGAAGGCATTTGTGTCCCTCAGATCAGTGAGGGATGAGTCAGCATGGATTACTGGCGTGCTCCTGTGGTGGGCATGCTCAAGAGTGCCAAGGCAGAGCATCCAGCTGCGTTGTCATGCTGACGCTTTTCACATGCGCAGCTTTCATGCACCTCACTAGCATGCTGGTATCAAGTGGAGTAGTGCATGCCTGCAGATGTAAACACTGCCAGAGTGAAGCACGTGATTGCTCTGCCGAAAAGCCTGCCCTGGGGTGAGGCGTGCGCTTGTGCTGCAGGGGAGCCGCATTTGGATTGGCACGACAGAGGCGGCGACGCTGCTGCGCCAGTTTGGCTGCCGGGCGCGCGTAGTCGACTTTGTCGGTGCGCGCGCGCCTGTTGCGACACGCAATGCTGGGACCGGGAGCCTGGGGGGGCTGCGCGTGCTGAGGTGCTGCGCGCTGTTGCTTTGCAGCGACGTCACAAGGCGGGCCTAGTGGTAGCGCAGATGCAGCGACGGCGCCAGTGCAGCCTCGTCTGCCTTGCTCTGCCCGAGCACCGCTGCGACGCAGACTCTGAGGCGTGCCGCCGCTGCAGGCGGCGGCCGGCGGGGCTCCCGCCAGAAGCGCTACTCCATGCGCGCGCGCGGCGCGTCCGAGGAGGACGCGGCCGACGATGTGGAGGAGGGTGACGGGGCTGAGGACGGCCATGCGGAAGAAGAAGAGAAAGAGGAAGAAGAGGAGGAGGAGGAGAGCAGCGACGAAGAGGGCGACGAGGAGCAGGGCGGGAACGAGGGCAGGTACCGGCATGCCGAGACCGACAGGCATGCCGGTGAGCGCCGGCCTGCAGCACACGCCGTGTGGGTGAGCAGTGTGCTGGGCAGTGAATTGTGTTTTAGGGTGGGTTGTTCTGTCAGGCGTATGGCCCTGCCTTTGGATTGGATCCTTGGACGGAGCTGCGGAACGGAATGAGACGCAATAGGAGTGAAAGTACATGCTGTAGTCTGCCGCCCGTCACTGCCCGTTCGTGTTCTTCTCTACAAGCCCCCGTAAGTGAGTGCTGCACCATGCTGAGAGGGCACTGAGTCAGCCGTGCCAGACATGTTTGCCGTTTATTGATTTGCTCCACAATTTTGCCTCATGCGGAGGACAAGGAAGTCAAGGCAGGCGCGCGCGCGCAGGCGGCCGGGCTGGCGACCTGCGCGGGGCGTCAGAGTGCGACGTGGACAACGCCGAGCCGGGTGCGGCCGCCGCCATGCGCCTGCGAGCCGCACCGCCTCTGCGCCTCTGCAGGCCGCCCGATGGTCGCCAGCCAGCAGGGCTCACGTCGCCCCGCCTGCTGACGCGCAGGCCACAAGCGCATGCCTGGGCCCAGGCCGGCCGGGCAGGCCGCGCAGGAGGAGGACTCGAACAAGAAGTCTGGTGGCGAGGGCATGGAGGACGAGACGTCCCGCGCCGGCACGACGCCCGTGCACCGCGGCATCCGCTGCGACCTGTGCGGCCTGAAGCCCATCACCGGCACCCGCCACCAGAGCAAGGCGCGCGCGCCGCGCGCGATGCGCATGCCGCGCTGATGCGGGCCTGGCCGCATGCTGTCCAGGCTGCATGCCGCCTCCGCTCGTGCAAGGCGCTGAGAGGCGCGCCCTGCGGTGCGCAGTGGCTGAGCAACTTCGACCTGTGCGAGAACTGCATCAACAAACCGGAGGCCGATGAGAAGGCGCCGTACGCGGCAGTCGACATCACCACCAAGCGCGGTGCGAGCAAATGCCGAGTTCCACACGCGTGAGCTGCTGGTCGGCGGCTGCCGCGTGTTGCCTGACACCACCCTGGTTGACACGCGGGCTCGCAATGTGTGTGGACGGTACACGTACGCCTGCACGACCAAGGGAGGGTGCACATGCGCTGTACGGACAAGGGTGATTGGTGTGATGCTGGACCCAGCGAACAGCATTCGCCGCGAACGCTGTGCTTTCTTGGAGCAACCTCCAGGCCACCCTCAAGTAATTTGGATGCCTTGACCTGAGCGTTTCAGAGCTGTGCGTGCGCAGAGGCGCGCCTGGTGGACCACCGGCAGCTGATGCAGTGGGTGTGGAACTACTTTACCGACGAGCTGTCCACCGGCGCGGAGCCGCCGCACGAGGCGCGCGACCACGCCTGGCGCAAGCACATCGAGGACGACCCGGTGATCCTGAGCGGTGCGCACGCGCCGCGCCGCGCGCGCGGCCGGGCGCTGGGGTCAGCCGCTCCAATGGACAGCAGCGCGCAGGCTCGTGTTGCCAAAGCAAGGGGCGACAGCAGCATGGCGTGACGCTCAAGTGGCTGCATTGTGTTGAGAGACGTGAGGCGACTGCCTGTTGACCAGAAGCCCGGTCCATCACGTGCCCCGCAATGTCCTGTTGTCAAATAGCCTGCAAAAATGAAAGCCTGCAAACTTTTAGAAGGCGTGGTAGTATAGACCTGTCCCAAGGCATACATGCTATGTAGGGGCATGCGCAGCACCCCAGCATCGGGGTGCAGGCGGAGCTGCGACCACCGGCAGCAGGCGGAGCTGTGAGCACCAGGCGCGCCGCGCGCGCGCAGGCAAGCCGCCGCTGTACTTCCAGCACCAGGGCCACTCGCAGACGCTGGTCGGCGTGGAGCGCATTCAGGTGCAGCCGGGCCATGCGGCCGAGGTGTCGCTGCTGCTGCTCGACCCCGGGCAGGACACCGCGCAGCTGGCTGCTGCGCTGCGCGAGAAGCGCGGCTGGCAGGTGCGAAGCCGCACTCACGCTAAACCTACCCTAGCCCTAAGTCAATCCCAAACAGCATAGCTGCGCTGCGCTCTGACGTTTCCTGAGATCGGCGTCAGCACGATCTTCTCTGCGAGGAAGCCTCGCCTGGCCGAGGGCGCAGCCTGCACTCATGGCGGCAGCAGCGACTGCTGCACTGCACAGTAGGGGTCTTGCGCGCTGGGTTGTATACCATGGCAATATCGTGGTTGCTCAGCCCCAAAATTCCCTCTGGGGGCTGGGCGGGCGGGCAGCACGTGCGCCACCGCGCGGCCGCCTGTCGCTGCGCGGGCGCAGGTGGCGGTGACAGTGCATGCGGCAGCATTAGGTGTAGCAGCACGATGTCGCACACCTGACCCCCAGGAAATCTCTTTGAAGGGGCTCAGCTGGGCGAAATCCGCTGCTACAATTCATGCTGCGACATGCTGTCAGCACCACCTGTGCTGACAGGCGGTCGCGTGACAGCAAGTGGTGTCCGCCCGCCCACCCCCCCAAGGGAGTTCTGGCGCTGAGCGACTAGAGTTGCCGTGAAGTAACAACCCGCGCTCAAGACTCTACTTGAAGTGCGGCAGTCGCTGCTGCCGTTGTGTGGTGCAGGGGTGTCGGTCTGCGTCGCCCGCACCGCCTCATTGAGGCGCCCGCCACGGCACAGGCGTGGGAGGCACTGCAGCCGCTTCGAGAAGGCTGACGGGCGGCCGCGGCCGCGCGCAGGACGTGGTGAAGCGCAACCTGTGCACGCTGAAGAAGCCCGAGTACCAGCTCATGTACGTGGTGCCAGGCACGGCCACCAGCGACGAGCTCAACGAATTGAAGCAAATGCGCGCAGCGCAGAAGTTCTTCTGAGTTTCTGCGCGCAGCGGCGCCCTGCTTGACACACGCGGGGCGCGGGGCGACCCGTGCACGCTTGGCTCGGGCGGCATGCATGGGCAGGGGCATGCGCAGACGTTTGGAACCTGTTGTGCTGTTTCTTGGCGCATGCAGAGGTAGGCCGGCAACCAGTGGCTTAGCTTGCGCGTTACACAAACCTTAGACATGTTTGGTGAGCAACAGGCTGCGGGTGTTGAGCGCCCGTGAATGCTGAACATCGATGTAGGATGTGCAGTGTGTGAAACCCAGCATGTTGCCATGATGAGAGTGTGCTAGGAGCAGTTTGCAGTGCTCCCTGTTTGATCTCTCAATTTGCTTTGTTGATGGAACAAGACCAACCTGGTCTTGTGCTCGGTAATATTAAGGCGCTATGCGCACACACTGGCGTGATGGTGTTCTTAAAATAGATGTCAGCTCCAGAGACCTGCATATGTGAGAATACGACCGGGTACCCGACTCCCTTCCACACTAAGGGGTCTGAGAGGCCCTGATTATTAAGCGTCTCCGCAAGCAGAGTTTAAGACTCCGTGTTGCACTCTACTGGCCTGCTTGCGCCAGGCGCGATGGGGGCCGTCAAGAATGTGAGCACAGCCGACGAGTATGCCGACGCGTTGCGGTCGTCCGCGCTGGTGCTGGCCCCAGGCGGCCCTGCTGCCGCGCTTGCCTATTGCGGTGTGTGGCTGTGTGTTTGGCTGCACAGGGCAAAGGGCCTGATCGGCGGTGCTTTGCCTGGCAGGCGGCCGTGAATTTCTGGGCGCCGTGGTGCGAGCCGTGCAAGGCGCTGGACGAGGTGTTTGCCACGCTCGCGGCGGACAACGGGCACGCCAGGTTCCTACGCGTGCGTCTCTCCTGGGAGCGTTGCTTGCTTGCCCAGCGTCTGTGCTCGCATCATCCCTGCTGCCCCAGCCGAACTGCGCCCTTGCTTTGCTATCTGTGCAAGCTTACATCGCCAGCTCGTCTGACTTGGCTGGCTATATATTCTATCACAGCATGCCTCTGCTTGTTTGCCACTTCAACTGCCAAATCACCTGCTTGCCTGCGACTCCCTGCGCGGCCTGCACCTGGCGTCACTGTCGCACACGTGCCTGCGCTTTGTCAGAGTGCGGCGTGTCGTTGAGGCACGCAGAGTGGCTTCCCTGCTATATTTGGTGCTGCTGCCCTGGCGCCTCGCTGTTGGAGGTATGACTTATCAGTCCCTGGACGAGCGCACGACACTGGCGGTCAGGTGGAGGCTGAGGAGGTGCCCGACGTGACCGAGGCGGCTGGCGTGACGGTGGTGCCGTACTTCCTCGTCGTGAAGGTAATGCGCACCCATCGGCACCCACCACGCCGCCCCTGAACCGGCTCGAGTGAAGCAGTCACCCAACGACAGCAGTCACCCAACGACAGTGTCAGCGTGCGTCGCACGCAGGGTGGCACAGGAAGCGCGCCCATGGAGCACGCCGCTGCGCCCGAGTTACAGCTGCGGCCGCGAGCACGCCCTCCCGACGCAGAGAGGAGAGAGTTGTTTACGAGCAGCACCAGGCAGCAAACCTGCAGCGTTGCCGTGCGCTGCGCGCGCAGGACGGCGCCGCTGTCGCGCGCGTGGAGGGCGCCGACGCGGCCGCGCTTACCGCCGCGGTCGCGGAGCACATTGGCGCGGCCGCGCCGCGCGGCGCCGCGCCCGCGGCCGCCGCTGCGGCCCCGGCGCACGCTGCGGCGCCTGCGCCGCCTGCGGCGTCGGTCTCGAGCGCGCCCGAGGCCAACGGCGGTGTCACGCATGGGGGCGGCACAGCGGCGCGGATCAAGGGCCTGCTCGCGTCGGCGCCCGTCATCCTGTTTATGAAGGTGCAGTCGCCAAAAGCAGTGCTTGAGTGGATCGCCCGTCGGTGCAGAACACCTGTGCTGCTGTGCCCACCCCCGTGGCCGCCGCAGCACTGCAGTGTGCGCCCGCACGACCGCGGCAAGCGCGCCCGCGTGGCAGCAGGCGCGAGAGGCGCGCCCGTGCCGGCGACCGCCAGGCTGTGTGCGCAGGCTCGGCTGTCTGATGGCGGCGGCACGGGGGCAGGCCTTGCCACTGTGCCGGAGCGCCCGTTCGGCTCATGGCATGTCCAGCGAGGGCCAGGGCACGCCGCGGAGACCGCCCGTCGCATGCGCGGGCGGCGCGCGCGGCGGATGCCCACGCACGCGCCTGCGCTTGCTCATCTGCGCGAGCGGGGGTGCCCTTTCTGCTGACATGCGCGAGCCGGGGGCGCCGGGCCAGGGCACGCCGGAGGCGCCGCGCTGCGGCTTCTCGCGCCGCGTGTGCGACGCGCTGGATGCGGCCGGCGTGCGCTTCGCCACTTTCGACATCCTGGCGGACGAGGAGGTCCGGCAGGGCCTGAAGGCGCACTCGCAATGGCCGACCTACCCGCAGGCGCGCGCCCTGCGCAGCGCAGCCATGTTGCCTGTGGCTACATGCCTGCCGGCTGCTCGCCGGCCGACGCGCCGGGGCAGATGAGCGCGACGGGCTCGGCCGCGCGCGAGGCGCCCCGCCGCCGCGCCCGCGGCTGCGGCGGGGCCTCCGGGTCTCTCTGCGCGCCGCCGTGCCGTCAGCCGCGCGCGCCGCGCAGCTGTACGCCGGCGGCGAGCTGCTTGGCGGCTGCGACATCGTGGACGAGCTGGCGGCGGACGGCACGCTGCGCTCCGCCGTGGACGAGGCGCTCGCCGCGGCGCCCGCGCACGCGGCCCCCGCCGCCGCGGCGCCCGCCGTGCCGCCGCCCGCCGCGGCCGCGCCGCCGCCCGCGCCAGCGAAGCCCCCGCCGGCCGCGCCGAACGGCGGCCCCGCCGCCGCCGGCGCTGCGCGCAGCAACGGCGGCAGCGGAGCGCAGCAGCTGCATGCGCTCGTGGCCGAGCAGCCGGTCATGCTGTTCATGAAGGCGCGCCAGGCGCTGCGTTGACTATGACTTGGTGTGCTGGTCATGCGCGTCTGATTGCAGGTGCTGGCCATGCGCCTGCTGCACGCTCCTGCATGTGGCAGGCTCGCCGGCGGTTTATCTCCACAATTTACAGCATCGTGGGCATGACCTGCCGCTCTGCGCGCTGCCCAGCGTTGCTGCCAGATCCCCCTAGCAGTGACCTGGAGAAGCCCACCGCCGCCGTCGCACGCACGAGCATCAGAGTGCGCGTGATCGCACAAGCATGGAGTGTGCGGGGGATGTGATGGCGCCGCTTTGCGAGGACAGCATGCGCAGCAGGGAGGCGCCGTGCGTGCGCAAGCGCTCCTGCACGTCACGCCCTGACCCCGGGGGCCCCTGCCCACTCTCAAGCGGTGATACCCAGCCTCGCTGCCCCCGGCACGCATGCGCTTGTGTTTGTTACCCGCGGGCGGTTGGGCGCAGGGGACGCCCGAGGCGCCGCGCTGCGGGTTCAGCGCGCGCGTCGTGGACGCGCTGCGCGGCGCGGGCGTGCGCTTTGGCGCGTTTGACATCCTGGCCGACGACGCCGTGCGGCAGGGCCTGAAAAAGCTGTCCGACTGGCCCACGTACCCGCAGGCGCGCGCCTGGCTCGCCAGGTCGTGCGCACAGCTCGACCGGGCACTGAGGCCTGGTTGCTCTACTTCTTGAAGCAGGAGGCGTTGCATGCATGCCTTGCCCAGGGCCCCTATTACGCTAAGCCGTTGTGTGGGAGCACGCGTAAAGGTGCATTCAGCCGTATGGACAGGGCTTGTTGCATTGCTCTGCTGGGCCACCCGAGTTGGTGGTGTTGCACCTGCACATGGGAGGTATTCAGGCAGGACAGAGGTATGCCTGCTGACATGTGTCCGAACGTGCTGGGCAGCACCTCGTCATTCAAATTTATCCTGCTGCCGTACCTTGCGTGACGGGCTGTGGTGGCGGGCGCGCAGCTGTATGCGGGCGGCGAGCTGGTGGGCGGCTGCGACATCGTCGAGGAGATGGCTGCGGCGGGCGTGCTGCGCGAGGAGCTGGACGAGATGGCCGCGCGCACATGAGCCAGGGTGGGTGGACACTGCCAGCCAGTGTGGGAGTGCTGGGGCGTGCGCGTGGTGTGCATGGTGTTCGGATCTTGTCTGCTCAAGCAAGAGCTGTGGTGTACTCTTGATTTTGCAGAAATCAGCCTCGCGCACAGTATCTAGCGTCCGCTGCCAGGTACACGCAGTCAGTGTGTGCGATGCAGGTAATAATAAGGCAGCGTGTGTAAGAGGCCAGCCTGGCTGTGCAGCACAGCCAGTGTGCTTACCAGCTGCACGCCCTGCGCGGCTGGCTGGCTGGTCGATGATGTCTGTCTGCAGACACTGTCATAGCGCCGCACCTTGCAGTCGCACGGGGGCTCTGATGGCCAATAAATATGCATCCTGGACCAGCCACGTGCCCAAGCTGGGCATGCAGTGAGCATAACAGGTCGCGGGTGAATGTGTCTACGCTGATTGCATGCAAGACAGCAAGTCGCCTGCTCACACACTGCCTGGTATGTGAGCAGATGGCCTGTTCATGCTGTAAGCCCAACGCGTGAAGCAAGACAGTACTGACCCGCCCAAGCACCGGTGCCCAACAAGCTGACTCTGTTTATGACCTCGCACCAGACACGCGCAACAGCAGAAACACCTGAGACCGAAGTGGTCACAGTAGGAGCTAGCGGGCCGTGAGTCTAGGCAGGCGGCCCATGGAGGTGCGGGTGACCTAGTCGCTGAGCTTGCAAGCAGTGGTGCGCGCGCCAGCTCCGCGCTTGCTCGGACACAGCGCCGAGCACAGCACCAGCCACGAACCAGACCCTGACAAAGCTGAAGGCTTGTGCGGCAGCACACAGAAGCAGCGCGGCTGCGGGCAGCAGGCGCACTGCCGCGTCCCGTGTGAACCCGCCTGACACAGCACACGGCGTGCTTGTTTTCAGGCAGCTCGCTCTGAGCTGCACTGGACTGGTGGACTGGTGTCCGCAAAGCAGTGGTGGGCTGCGAGCGGTTTAGAGCCGCGCCTGCTGCACAGAACCGCAGCTTGCGTGGTGAGCAGGTTCCAAGCTCCTGCGCATACACTGTTGAAGCTAAAACAATGTTGGTAAGCGCAGCATAAGCGCAGCAAAGGTCTAGCTGCGAGGTCGGTAAGAACACTACGCCCTGCGACAGCGTGCTCGCTCGGCAACGCAAACGTACGCACTCGTGCAAGGTGTGCGCCGTTGGGCGTGCGGCTGCGGGTGCGTGCGGCTATGCAGTCGGAATCTGGCGTCAGGGGCGGCCACACAGCTTGCCGGCGGGGAGGCATCGTGTGGCTGCGCCTCCTGGGCAGTGTAAGAAGCTGATGTGTCAGGTGTGCGCGAAGGGCTACCAACGCCCTTTCTGGACGGCTGCGGGTGGTACAGTTCTGCAATGCTGCATAGCAGGTAGGCGCCGGCTGCCACTGGTTGCCTTGCCCGCGAAATAGAGCTCGACAGAAGCTGCGTCTAGCTGTTGGCTGTTTTTTACGGACGAGGTTCGAAATACAAGTTTGAATCGGGCTGGTGATAACAATCCGATGATCGGCTTGCCTCTGTTTCCACGAATGCCCGCTTGCCGCGCTGCGCCGGTGCAGCAAAGACCAAGCCGAGCCTGCTCCAAGGCAAGGCCCGTGCCAGCTCAAGCCATCCCTGCAGCAGGCGGGCGTCAGGAGCGCCGCCTTGCAAGACCACCTGAAGAGGCATATGACGCTGTGAACCTTCCAACAGCACATAGGATTACAGCACGCACATATCCCTACATTTGGGAGGGGCCCCAGCAGGCCTTTGTTTCGAGCCAGCGCTATGACATCCTGTTAGACTTGAAGATCTGTGCTGAGTCCCTTGACAGCGACACACAAACCTGAACCTGCAAGGCTCAACCTGAGCAGGACACCGACTCTTGCACAGGACACGCACTAAAGCCACATCACATATCTATCTTTCACACAGCTCCAGGGAGTTGTTCCAGCATAAGCGGCTGTGGTGCTGCCCGGCGCCCATTGCTGCCCTGACCAGTCACACGTTCAGTCCTGGTTATCTCGTGCAGGAGAAGCGGGGTCTGTATTGTGCCCTGCTCGTCGACCCCGCACCTCAAGAGAGCCACAACGAGCAGCCACAGGCCGAGCTCGCTCACCGCTCACTCTGTGCGCGCCCTTGCTCAGCTTCTGTGCTCAAAGGCTCAGAGGCCGCTTTGCGCGCTTTCCGTGACCGCAGCCCCCTGACCCGACAGCTTTGGCAACCTCAGTGTCCGAGGCGCCGCCGCCGCTGCTGCCCGCACGCCGCTCCGTGCATGCATACAGCCGAGTGCGCCTCAATCATCGTCGGCGTCCTGGCTCAGCTCCCGGCTCAGGCGCCGCTTGGGGCACGACGCGCGGCTGCTGCGCCGCACCCATGACTCGCACCTGGAAGCGCCTGCAGCACCAGCCTCGTCGTCATCGGAGTCGCAGTCGCCGCGCGCACGCGCCTTTGCGCCACGACCCCGGCCGCGCGAGGCGCGGGGCGCTGTGCCGGTGCCGCCGCCTGCCGCCCGGCCGCGGCCGCGGCCGCGGCCGCTGCTCTTGCGTCCCCTGCTGCCTGTGCCTGGCGGCGCAGTAAAGCTCACTCAGCCGATGGCCATAAAATGTGAAGCCAAATTGCAGGATGCGATGCGACTAAGAAGCACTGATCGCTCTGGCTGCCTGCGGGGAACAAGCCATCCACGGCCGGCGCTCACAGCTCGCCGGCAGCTGGGCGGCCGCATGCACGGTCGCGCACCTCGGCCCTCATGCGCTAGCACGGCCACACGCGGCGCCTGCAGCGCCCACGCAGGCGTTGCCGCGGCGGCCGCCGCGCCCGCGCTGCTGGGGCTGGCGGCCTGCTCGCCGCGAGCGGCAGCCTCGGCCGCGGCAGCGCGCAGATCCCCGGTGCCGCCGGCCTCGCCGGGCGGGGCCGCGTGCGCGAGATCGTCCGCGTCCGCGCGCATCAGCGCCTTTAGGCCCTGGGCGCCGGCGGCATGTCCACTCGTCACACCTCGACGATTGGCACACCTTGCATACCGCCTTGCACGCCGCACGGGTACTGCGCGGCCCTTGGCGGTGGCAGCGATCGCGCCCCCACCAGACACAACACTAGCTCCCTGGCCGCGCAAATTCTCGGCAGCCGCGTGCGCGGCCCAAACGGAGAGGCGCGGCGCGGGGCGCGGCCGGGAGCGCGCCTGCAGCAGCTCGCGCAGCGCGCCGCGCTGTCCGCCTGCATCCGGCCGCAGCTGCGCCAGCGCGCCGCAGCCGGCCGCATAGCCGTGCGCGGCGCTGACGGGCGCTCGCTCCTCCGCGCGCCGCGCCTCGCCGGACCCGGCCCCGAACGCGGCTGCGCGCTCGGGCGCCAGGCCGTATGCGGCGCGCAGGTGGCGGCTCAGCAGCAGCAGCATGCTCAGCGCGAGCGCGGCGTTGGCCGCCGCGGGCGCCGCCGGCGCCTGCGCGCGCAGGCGGCCGCATGAGCGGTCGCCCCGGACGCGCCCCGCGACCAGGCCGCCTCGCTCCGCTGCCCGGCCGGCGCAAGGCACGGCCGCGGCCGCGCGGAAAGCCCCGACCCCGCCGCCCATGAGCGGCGCACGCCGGGCGCGCCGGCGCGGGCGGGGGGCGCGCCTGCGCGCTGTCGCCGGCCAACGCGGCCTTGAGCGAGGCGAGGACCTCGGCGCCGCGGCGCGCGACCAGCGCGCCGGCCGCGTGCAGCAGCAGCAGCGGCTCATCGGCGCGCCGCATGGGCAGCGCTGCAGCCAGCGCCGCGCTCAGCGCCAGCAGCCTGCGCAAGCGAGAGTTTCTAGGTTTGAAGCTTTGCAAACGCTGCGGAGGGCGCCGGCGGCTTCGCTACTGCCGCCAGCCAGCACCGCGGCCTGCTTGTGAGCATGCACGCGCGCGCCGCAGGGCGCGAGCAAGGGCGAGGCCCGGGTCAAGCGGGCGTGAGCGACCCGCAGCCGCGCAGGCGCCGCCTGCGGCGGCCGCCGCCTCGCTACGCCGGCACACGCCCGCCTGCACGGCCAGCTCGCCCGGCAGCAGGGCGTGCGGGCGGGGGCGCACGGCAGTTCGGCCGCGGCGGCGCCCGCGCCGTGCAGATCGGTGGCGGCGTCGAAGCGGCGCAGCAGGTCCGCCAGGAAGGCGCCGCGAAGCGCCTTGTGTGGCTGCACCAGCTCGCCATACAGCGCAGCCAGGCCGCCGAGCGCCGCAGCGGGCGCGCCTGCGCGCCAGGAGCAGGGTTATGGGTAGAGGTGTATCTGCACTATGCCCTAAGCCCGCGCCGCCATCGCCCCGGCGCGCGCTCGCGCGGCGCGCGGGCCGCTCGGCGGCCGCCCGCGGCGCGCGCGGCCGCAGCACTGGCCGTGCATCACGGACAGCCCCGCCTTGAGCCAGCCTAAGGCGCACGCGACAGGGCCGCCGCTCCCCGCGTCGCAGGCATGCCCGGTGCGGTGCCGGGTGCAGGCGTCACGGCGGGCGCGGGGCTCGGCGGGCGGGCGCACCGGCGCGGGCCCATGCGGGGAATGCCGCGCGCAGGCGCGCGTGGAAGGCGGCGGTCACCGCCAGCCCCGGCGCAATGCCCTGCTTCAGGAAGTCCGGGTGCGCCGCGCCGATGCGCCGCAGGATGCTGTGCGCGCGCGCCGCCACCTCCCTGGCGGCGCGCGCCGCAGCAGCGCCCAGCTTGGCGCCGTCGCGGAGGCGCTGTGGTGGTTCAACTGTGTCCCGGCGGTTCCACGAGCGTGCCATCCTTGAGCAGTGGGCAGCGCGGGGTCAGAGGCCTCAAAATGACAATGCACCATCAGGGCTGCATCTGCTCGCTAATCTCACAGACTGGCATCACAGGTTATGCCGTGCGCGGCGCAGCGGCGGGCCGCACGCGTTGGGGTCGGTGGTCAGCGCCAGCAGGTGCGGCACGGCGGTCCACGGCGCAACGATCCCATTGCGGTCCACCGCGTCCATGACGGCAACCGCGTGGCGCCGCACGGCGGCCGCCGCGGCCGAGCCCGGGTCCGGCTGCGCAAGAGGGGAGGCAGGGTTGGCCGTGGTCCCCCCGGCGGGCTCCACGTCCGTCGCCAGCGCCAGCACGCGCTCCCAGAGCTCCTGTGGGCGCCGCCGGGCAGCGGTGCTCAGGCTTGTGGCGTCGCTGTCTGGGGCCCGTCAGCGCAGCGCGGGGGCCAAGGCGGGGCCTGGGAAATGGCAAGGCGAGTCGAGCGCTTGGGGCGGATGCCGCAGGTGCAGTTTGCAGGTTCACATTGGTGTGCACTGGCCGGGGGCACCATCCGTTGAGTCGACAGGAAGAAGAGCGCCCGCGCGCTGCGGAGCCGGGCCGTGCGCGCCTGCAGGACGCCGCTGGAGACGGACAGGCGGTCGCCCTCGCCGTTCTGCGTCGGCAGCGGCGCCGCGGCGCCCCCCGCGCCGCCGCCCTTGCTGGGCCTGCCCTTGCGCGGCTTGCCCGCGCCGGGGCCGTCCGGGCCGCCGCCATCGCCGCGCTGCGCGCCGGCCAGGCGCTCCTCTTCGGCCTGCGCGCCACGGGGCAGCGTCGGCGCGCATGCGGACCGGTCTGCGCAGTCCTGCCCATGCAGCAGACGGACAGCGCCTCGCGACCCCTGCGTCCCGCGAATGCTGGTTCTAGTTGGACGAGCAGTTGACACAAGCGCGGCTGCTGCGCGGTGCTCCATGATCCGCTCTGGGCCCCGGCGCGCCTTGAGCAGCTCGGCCAGGTTGGCGAGCGCGCGCGTCTTGACTGCGGCCGGCGCGCCGGCCTGCAGCGCCGCGCGCAGCGCGGCGCGCGCGCTGGGCGCCAGCAGCGCGCCCGGCCGCGCGATGCCCAGGCAGCCCAGCGCCTGCAGCGCCATCTCCTGCACGAAGCCGCCGGCTGCGCGGCGCGCGCGCCATACCCTTAGGGTAATTAAATTGTCAGCATCGCATGTCCGGCACGCTAGCCCAAGCCTTAGAAGCTGTTCCGAGCAGTGCAACAGCCTCGCTCATGACGCTGCGGGCACGCAGCGCGCACCCTGCGCGCAGCCGAAAAAGTGCAGCACGAGCTCCAGGCACTCCTCGGTGCACACGCCGGGCGCGCCCGCGGCCGGCGCGGCCTCCATGACGTCCGCGCCGTGGCGCAGCATGCGCCCCACGATGAACAGGTACCTGCCGGCCCACCCCAGATGACGGTCGCTCTGAGGCCGCTCCGGTTGCGCGGGCCGGTCTGCCTGCGCGACACCTCATCCCGGGCAGACGCGGATGCGAGGCACATGCCCAAGGTGAGCAGCCCTGCCCAAATCCTGCACCAGATATGCACAGTGCACTGGGCAAAGCTGGCAGATATGAGCGTCCACCGCGCCACAGGCCACGCAGACAGAGTCTGCCATGTGCCCCGTGTGCAGAGGCGTGATATGGTCCAGGAGGCTGTCATCCCTATCGCTCCAGTCTGTGCTGTCCCGGCTGTGACGTGCTGCATGGTGCTGCCCCGGCCCTCACGGACACCGTATGCGCGGGCCGGGGCTCGTCGGCACAGAGCTTTGGCCAGGGAGGCGGGCGCAGAGGGCGTGCATGCAGCATTAGGATAGGGTGGGGCGCGCGCGCGGCGCGCGTAGAGGGCCCACCTGCCGCAGCGTTTGGCAGCGACGGTGCCTGCGTGCACGCCGGCGCAGCGGTACTCGCGCAGCGCGGCCAGGTGGCGCGCAGTCACTCCCGCGGCCATGACCGCCGCGTCGGCGCTTCCGGCGGCCAGCGCGCACAGCGCGCGGCACGCCTCGGCCACAACCTGCACGGCGGCGGCCGCGCATTGGTGTACGATGTTTTCGCCAGCTGCGCACGTGTGCAGCAGCGGCTTGAACAGCTCTACTTAGCCACCGCCACGGCCGTCAAAGGAACGGCGCAGCGCGCGGCGTGCGGTATGCGGCCGGCTGCAGCGCCCGCCGGGCGCGCGCCTGGATGAACACGTGCTTGGTGACGAGCTTGGCCAGGTCGGCCTGCAGCTCGGCCGCGAGCGCGGGCGGCGGGCGGCCCAGCGCGCGGCCCAGCGCCTCCAGCGCCGCCAGCGCGGCCATCAGCGCCTCGGCCTCCCGCCGCTCCTCCGCCTCGGGCCGCTCGCCGCCGGGCCGGCCGCCCGCCTGGCGCCAGCGCGAGGCGGGGCTGTCAGCGCGGCGCACAGGGACCTGCGTACGGCCGGCGCCGCTGGCGCGCGCCTGCTCGCTCGCGGCCTTTCGCCGCCCCACTGCTGGTGCTCAACCACTGGCTTCGCCTCAACATGGGACTCCTAAACGCTTTTGCATTTGCCGGACCGTATGTCTCATACCGCTTGTAGACCTTTGCGCACTGATCGCCTGGGCCTGAGCTGCACTGCCTACAACTGCAAGGCCATTGTCCAGCCTAGGCAGCCTGCTCCCGACAAGCAGCCGTCGCAGTGGGCGGGCGGCCGGGCAGCGCGCCTTGAGGTACGGCGCCAGCGCGCGCGCGAAGCGCGCGCGGTCGTCCGGCGGCAGGCACAGCTCCACGTCGGTCAGGCACAGCGCGTGCAGCGCCTGCGCCGACAGATGGCCTCTGCAACTGGGCATGGGCAGGCGGCACAGGCGCCCCCACACAGGTAGTACTGCGTGAGCTGCATCCTAGCCGACGGCAGGGGGTTGCCACAGCAATGCGCTTGCAGGTTCGTGGGCGACGGTTGATTGATTCGTGGCAAGGGGTCAGTGGGTTAGCTGGCATCAGGGTGTCGTGACAGATCAGGATGTGAGGGCGCCGAAGCCGGGGGCGGCGCACGATAAGGTACGGGAAGGCGGCCTGGTCGGCGCCGGCGGCGCCGGCGCCGCCCTCGCCCGCGCGCAGCACGCCCTCCAGCAGCGCGGCGGCCACGGCGCGCCCGGCCGCCATGGCCTGCTTGGGGTGCTCGCGCAGCTCGCGCTCCAGCGCCTGCCCCATGCGCCACCGCTTGGTGCGCATGTGCGGGGCCGGGGGCGGGACCTGGAGGCGCGCAGGCAGCCCAGACAGGATGTCGCGGTCGCCCAGGTTGTGTGGTGAGAGGATTTCGGTGAGGTCAGGCGATTGCCGTAACTCAATGAGTGCGTCTCGCAGGCGTGCACCAGCCCCGCCTGCAAGCATCACGGCAGCGTCACGGCGCATGCATGGCCGCCGGGCGCTGCGCCCGGCGCGTCGACACCCAGCGGGACGGCCTGCGGCTGCGCGCGCGCGCCTTGCGCGTGACAATGATGAGCGCGTGCGAGGCGTCCAGCGGCAGGTGGATGGCGGGGCCGCCCATCTCGTACGCGGCCGCCGCCACCGCCGCCAGCTGCGCCGCGCGCTCGGCCGTGCTGCGCGGCGCGGCGCCTGCGCGCCGCGGCCGCGGCCCGTCGGGCCGGCGCTGGGCCGCCGCGGTCCTCCCGGCAATTTGCACCGCAGGCAGCACAGGCGGCCCTGACTACAGACGGGCGGACCGCCTGAGCGGGGCCGCGGCCTTGCTCCATATTCGTTCACTCGATAACTCCGCCAGCAATAACAAAGTCATCTCACTAGGCGCCCCTTTCAAGTGTTGGCACGCCCCCATGAGGCGCCCTGCCTAGGCCTGCGCCGGACGGCGTGTCCCCGCCGGGGAGGCGCGGAAGCGGCGCGGGCGCGCACCGCGGGCGCCCGACGCGAACCAGAGGCCCTGGAACACCTGGCCGACCAGCTCCTGGATGCTCTCCTCGGCGTCGCCGCCGCGGTGCAGCACCGCGCAGCAGGCCTGCGCCGCGCGCGCGAAGCCCGGCGGCCGGATGCACGCCTCCCACAGCGTGCGCAGCGCCGCCTTGCGCACGCTGGTGCTGGCGTCGCGGCTGGCGGCGACCAGCGTGTCGAAGTAGGCGGCCGCCAGGCCGGGCTCCGCGGCCAGGTGCGCGCCCAGCACGTCCACCGCCGCTTGGCGCACCGAGGCCGCCTCGTCCTGCGCGGGGCCGCAAGGTTGGGCGCCAGGCGCGGGGCCGGCCCGAGAGCCGCTGACAGGGCGGCACAGGTCACCATGGCAGGACCGCCTCAGCGTCTGGCGCTGAGCCTGAGCCTGCTTCAGAGCAGCAAGGACGCAGCAAAGTTTTGCCCGCGCAGGGCGGCGGTCGCGGCGGGTCGGCGGGCGCGCCTTGAGCGCGCGGCCGATGCCGGCCTGCACCTCGGCCAGGCCGAGCAGGCGCGGGTCGGCGCGGCAGGCGCCGCCGAGCGCGCGCACCGCGTGCGCGCGCACCGTCGGCGCCTGGTGCCCGTCGGCTGCCTGCACCAGCCGGCGCAGCAGCGCGCTGCGCCCGCGGCCCAGCGCGCCGGCGGCCGCCGCCGCGCGCGCCAGCCGCGCCATGTCCCCTGCGCGCACGCGCTTCTCTCAGCAAAGTGGGCGTGCTCGGGGGATTTCGCCAGGGCTGCTTTGGAGGTGGGCTGTGCACTCCTAACCAGCTCGACACCTGCGGCGGCGGCCGCCTGCAGCTGAGGGGGTGGATCACCAGGCTGCCAAGCGAACGCCCGGAGCACAACACAAGCTGACGAGATAACAGGCCACAGCCAGCTAACAGAGGCAGCCTGCAGGGCCGCGGTTTCAGGTCAGGTTTCAGGAGGCCGCAGGAGCAGGGCTTGCCGCGGTCGAGCCGGACACCGGCGGCGCCGGACGCCAGCTCCGCCGCCGCCTGCCGGCTGGCCATGGCAAGCGCCGCGGGCTCGCCGGCCGCCCCGCCCTGGCCGCCCGGCCCACCCTCGCCGCCGGCGCGCTCCGCCAGCGCCTGGCAGAGCAGGAAGCGGCGCGCGGAGGCGCGCAGCGCGCCGTCGCCCGGGTCGCCGGCGCCCTCGGCCAGCGCGCCGAGCAGCAGCGCCGGCGCGCCGGCGGCCACCACGCCGAGCGCGCCGCCCGGCGCGGGCGCGCCTGCGGCGCGGCGGCGTCGGCGCCGGGGTCAGTCCTGCTGAAAGGCTCTCGGGGCAGCGTGTTGTGCTGTGTGTGGTGCAGGCCCTGAATAGGGTGTGTATTGAGTTTGTGCAGCACACGCGAGTGAGCGCTGCACTGACAGCAATCCAGCTCAGGCAGCGACCGCAAGCAGCTGTTCAGCCGGCGGCACAGCGGCCTGAACCTGGAGCATGAAAGAACGCCGGACCGCGCCGCGCCGGCGCGAGCAGGGAGCCCGGGATGGCACGCGGCACTTGCGCGGTCGCACGCAATGTGCATGTGGCGGAGCAGCTCGGGCGCGACACAGTCGCCCGAGTGACAGCAAGGACCGAGCCGGGCAGCAAGCGGGCAGCGAGCCGGCCGCACCCTCGCCCTGCACCAGCTCGCTGACGGCCGCGGCCTCCTCCTCGGCGGCGCGGTTGGCCGCGCACACAGCGGCGGCGATGCTCCCCAGGATGTCCACGCTGGCCTGCGCGCCGGGCGGCCATGGCTGTCAGCGCCGGGCAGCACGTGTGCCGCAGGATCCCAGCGCAGGCTGCGGCACCTACTCTCGGCGCCACGCCATGCCAGCCAAAGTGACATGAAAGCAAAAGCGTATCCAGCTGGCATGCCCAATCATTCTGCCTGATCAGCGTGTGATACGGCCAGCCCGACGCAGGAGCGCTTTGCAGCATGTGGATCCCATGGCCCTCCGCACGCACAACAGCCGCATCGCCTTGCCGCGACGCCCCAGCCCCAAGCCGCCCTGGCGCATGGGGCAGCCCGCGCCTGGCGGGTGGCCGCGTCCGGCGCGCCCAGGCCGCGCGTGCCGGCCGCCACGCCGACCAGGCGCAGCAGCGCCGCGTCGGCCACCGGCCACGCCGGCAGGCAGCGCACAGCGATGACGTCCGCGGCGAGCGCGCGCGCCAGCGCGCGCACGTCGCAGTCGCCCGACTCCCGCGCGGCGGACATGCTGTGCGCCCCGCCGTCGCCTCATGCACCCGTGCACTGCTGCATGGTCCAAGCACTGCTGGCAAGTCCACGATCTTGGCGCACGAGACAGCTCTGCAGCAAGCTCCCGCCGCATCGCTCGTCAGCCCGGTCCGTGCCACAACCACCCAGCAAAGCAAGCAGCACACACAGGCCGGGTCTCGTGCCGCCGTCAGTGCAGACGGTGCTTTCAGTAACCTTGAACGTCCTCAAGCTCATGCTCTTAACTGCATTCTCTGTGACGCTTGCGCTTCTGTGCTGAGCCTGCCGCAGCCTCGGCCAAAAGCCTCACAGCTACCAGCACAGACACTGCTACGGCACAGCTCCCAGCTGTCACAAGTAGTAGTGCTGCTGGCTGACTGACCAAGAGGGCAGCAACATCAGTGATTAGGAAGACCAGCACTGGTCAGCAGCCGACCACGCCCATGCGCGCGCGCACCGGTCGAACAGGCCCTGCCAGAAGGCATCCGCCCAGCCCAGCGCTGGCGCGTAGCATTCGCGCAGCGCGCCCGCCTCTGCGTCGGCCGCCGGCAGCTCCACGCTCGCCTGCCGCGGCCACGCAGGGTGAGCGCTGCGCCCAGGCGCGCCCGGCCCTGTCCCCGCAGCCGCGCCCCCTGCGGCGCTGCAGAGAGCGTGGCGCAGGCCGGTGCACGATGGCGCGCCGCCGCCGGCACCTACAGGCGCGCGTGCAGGCGCGTCCATTCGCGATCCTCACCGGCCGCGTGGGGCGTCCCTGGGCGCCAGGGCGCCGGCGCAGCCGGCCCAATACGCGCGCCGCACTGTCGCCGGGCAGGCGGTGAGCGCGCGCATGCGGGGCCGCAGCACGGCAGGGGCCAGGACGGCTAGCCGCCGAGGGGCCCACCGCTCCAGCGCGCGGCGCGGGGCGCGCGCCTGAAGCATGTGCAGCAGCAGCGCAGAGGCCATCTGGATGGCGACCGCGCCGTCGTCGGCGGCGACCACGAACGCGCGCGGCGCGCGCCGGCCGCCGCCCGGCAGGTGCGGCAGCACGCCGCCCAGCAGCTCCTCCAGCTGCGCGCCGCGCTGCCGCGGCTGGTGCCGGAAGCTGGCCGCCAGCAGGCCTGCGCCGCGGCGGGCGGGGTTGCGCTGCAGACTGCCCTCCAAACCCAAATCACGGGGAGAACCGAAGATGCGCCTCGCCGTGTGCGCCGCACACCAAGCAAGCATGGCGGTCAAGCGGGGCGTGCGGCCGGCGCACGACGCGCTCAAGCTGCGGGCCCTGAAATATCAGGAGCGCGCCCACCCTCCCCTGTGACCCCCGGGCGCTGGTCAGGCCGGCCGGGCGCGCAGCGCACCCACAGCCTTGACCTGCAGCACAGGCAGGCCCTCTACGGTGAGCGCCTGCGCGGCCGCGCGCAGCAGCGGGCCCAGCACGTGCGCCGGCAGCGGCACCGCCGCCAGCAGGCCGCCCAGCGTGTCCAGCGCGGCCTCCACGCGCCCGCGCACGGCCTCCGCCGCTGTGCGGCCCCTGCCGGCCCGCCCCGCGGGCTTAGGGTTAGGGTTGAGCACGGGCTCGGTCAAGCGCTGAGGAGCAAGGCGGCCAGCAGCTCAGCGGGTCACTGTTCCAGGGAGCGCCATCTTGCGGGGAGCTGGTTGCACCTGACGCACACTAGGGGTCTTGCAGGGGTCAGCCAGCGCAGCGCAGACGAACGAAGCGGGCCTGACTTCTCACATCACGACGTGCACTGCCGGGCATGCAAATGCCTGCAAGTCAGGCACCCTGCCTCTCTCACAGGCCGTACACAAGCAGTCAAGAGTGTCAGCACTCACTTGCGCGCTCTCTTCGTGCAGCGCCCCGCCTCATCATCACCAGCCGCGGCCGCCTCTGCAGAAGCAGCCAGGCAGCACCGAGTCATGCAACGCCAGGTGCCCATGCACTCCTTGGCACTGGGAATGGGAGGCAGGCAGAGGCAGGAAGAGGGCGGAAGCGGACCCAGCTCCAGCCGAGAAGGCTCTGAGAACCACAACTCTCCGTGCAGCAGACACAGGCCTCAAGCAGGGGCAGTGGCCGCTCTCTGCTGACAGCATGCCGGACGCGACAGACGGCAGGCAGGCTCAGCGCCCGGCTGAGCCGGCGGGCGCGCGCGGGGCCGGCGCGCCCGCCTGCGCACCCTGCTGCGCGTGGAGGCCGGGGCGGTATGCGGCGGCCAGGCGCGCGTCGTGCAGCGCGAGCACATTGGCCTGCAGCTGGAAGCGCACCAGCTCCGTCACGCGCTCGATGGCGTCATCGCTGTACACCTGCGCGCGCGCCCTTGCGTTAGAGATCGGCGCTACCGGCTGGAGAGGAGTGGCGCTGCGCTGCGGGCGCCTGGTTTGGCAAAAGCCAAGGTCCCTGTGCTGGAGGGAGGTTCCAGCGAAAGGCAGTCGGTGACCTGGCCCGCTCCGCGGCATGCACTGCCGCACAGCGACATCCATGCACACTGCGCCACATCCCATCATGGACAGGATGATGCGGACCAAGTGCCACTGTCTGTGACACGTTGCTAAGCCACGAGCCCGGGCCTGAAACTCTGGCAGCTTAGGTGCAAGTGTCGATGAGCGCATGCAAAAGCACACCAAATGCATTTCTCACTGCCTCAGAGGAGCTGGCCAGCCCTGGCGTCACAGGTCATCGGCATGCCAGCAGCCCCGCGCACAGCCCCACTGGCAGCGTGCAACGCACGACCGGCGACGTGCGCAGCCTGGCCGGCGGCGCGGGGGGCTGCGCGCGCCTGCTGCGGCATGCCCGGCGCGCCCAGGATGCGCAGGCAGGCGATGGCCGCCTCGAGCGAAGCCAGAGCCGCCTGTGCGTCCTCGCTGTCCTCCTGGTCGCGGCGCCAGCTGCAGTCAGCGCCCGGCGCGCTGGCGAGCGCACCGGCCGGCCGCAGCACGGTAGGCGCTGTTGTGGCGTCAGGGATGCGCCGCTCGCGCCGGATGCTGCATGCGGATTGCCATGCACGCGACTGAGGCGCGGCGAGCCGGGGCGCCAATGTGGATGGCCTGCGCATCCCTGCCCCACAGCTGCGTCTTCAGCAGCGGCGCCGGCGCGGGGCGCACGCGCATGCCGAGCGCGAGTGCGAGGCCCTGCCCCGCGGCCGCGTGCTCGCACAGCGCGCCGAGCGCTGCCGCGGGCAGCCGCTCGTCCACGCGCGCCAGCACATGCGCGGCGCGCTCCAGGGCATCGGCGAGCGCGGCCACGTCGTGCGCGGCCGCCCTGGCCCTGGAGGCCGCTCCGCCCGCCGCGCCGCCGTCGTGCTCGTTGGCATCGACCTCGCCGTCGCTCCCGGTGTCGCTGCTGCGCGCCAGGACGCATCCCGCCGCGCCCTTGGTGCTTCGGGCGCCGTCGCCGTCATCGTGCCCAGCGGCAGCGCCGTCGCCGTCGCTGTCGCCGCCCTCGACGTCATCGGCAGCCTTGCGGCGGCGCGCGTCACTCGCCAGGAATGCCTCGAGCGCCTTTGCCAACGCGGCTGTGCGCCCCGCAGCACACACCGGTCTGTTCCCGCCTGGCGGCAGAGACATGCACCACCCGCGCTTGCGAGTCAGCCCGCTGTCTCAGCAGCAACAGAATACCATGACGGCATTTCCTACCCCGCAGTTGCAGCTGCGCACCGGTGAGCTCAAGCGCCGACACGGCAGGCGGGACGTTTGTCTGGCGAGCGCGCGCGGGCCGCCGCCTCGCTGAGGGCTGCGCTTGGGGCTCTGCGCGTGCCTGCAAAGTGAACAGCGACCGGGTGTCAGCCGCTTGAGATGCACAATTGGTGCAGCCCGCGTGTCCAGAGCACTGGTGAAGTGCGCTCACCTCTACAGTGCAGGGCGCCAGCTCAAGGGCAGCCACCGCCGCTGCTGCCTGCACTCGCGCTTGCACAAACGGGGTGGCCGCAGCGCCGTGGTCTGGCAGGGCCTCCGCGGGAGCGTCATACACTTCTCCGGCGGCACCCACTGGCGAGGCCATCGTGCTCTCCTGCTCTGGAGGCAGCGTGCCTGCGCCATTCGCGCGCCATCCCCGTCTTCCGTTCGTTCAAACCACGCCTTGCTCGACATCCAATCAGCAGCAAGGTGTGCCGCCAGGCAGTAGCCTTGCCGGGGTCGCGCACCAGCGGTCTCACACTCAAAGATGCCTGGATCGGCTTCACGCAGCGCGCGCTCCAAGGGCCCCATGCTGTGCGCTGCGGCTGCCACGCTTCGCCTCGGGAACCTGCCGAGCAGAGGAACAGTGAGCGGGGGCAACCCTCAGAGGTGGTGCACTGGCTTGCACTGTACACACAGAGGCGCACAGGCATCGCGTGTCGACCCGCCGCAGGTTGGCCAGCATCTCCTGCTGCAGCACAGCGTCCGCAGCACAGGCAACCTCATCACAGGTGCTGGCGCAGTCCTGCGTGCTCGCTGGCCCCGGCGCGCAAGGCAGCACCTCGTGGATTGGCAAATAGGCGAGCGTCTTGTGCTCTGCGAGGTTGCACAGGCGCAGGCCTACCGGGCCCCCAGGCGCCTGCATATTACAGACGGCACTCCTTGACTCGCTGCATCAGTGCCAGTTCTCGATGTCGGTGCAAATGTCAGGGCTGCGTGTACCCTCGCTTTTCAGAATGCCCCCAAGCAGCTGGCCCGTTTGCAGCGCGCCTGCGCCAGTCCCAGAGGAGCCTGGCTGAGGCAGAGTCACGTGGGGGTGCAAGCGCCTGCTGGGAGCATGTAGGAGAGGGACCGGGCTGGCTGGCCCAAGCGCGCGTTTTGCGCACAGTTGGGCCGGGGCTGTGGGCGTATGGGGCCCAATGGGGACTTGGCAACGGGCCTGCAGTGGCTCGCGCCGCGCGTGCGCACAGGGGCGCCCGCGCCGGACGCCGACAAGGAGAACTTGTGCGGCTGGGGCGGCATGGAGTGGCAGAAGGCGCCGTGCGGCGACGCCTGGCCGCGGCCGGACCCGCCCCAGGGCTGCTTGTCGCCTACTGTGGGCCATGGTGAGGCCTGAGCCAGGTCTGGGAGGGTTTGGGCTGCATGCATGCTGTGTTGGCCACGATCAGCGCCACGCAGGGCTGGCCAGCCCCGCTTGCTGTTGTTGCATGTCCCTTGCTGACGACCGCCGGCCGGCGCGGCGCGCAGGGCCTTTTCGTTTCCGCTCAACGGGCAGGAGGCCGCTAGAGCCCGCTGCTGCCAACGAGCAGGTGTGCACACTGGTACCTATCGCTACAGGTAAGCAGTGCTCAAGGCTTTCTGGTGCTCTCTGGACTCTGTGTGACCGCCGTGGCTTGTATGTATGGCTTTCCTCGCTGCCGCGTTGCACGGCAGTGTCACCTCTTCCTGGTGCGACGTCTCGCGAGGGCTCTGTATCGCCGACGTCGCATGCCTCGTTCTCCGATTGCGGCTAGGTCTCCTAGCCGTTGGGCGATCCTGATGCATCCTGGCCTGACCCACCCCTTCACATCCTAGCACCGCGAGCACCACGCGGGGGCATCCGCTGCGTGCAGGGCGCATACGGGCGCGCGCCACTATGGCACGGCGGCAAGGGACTGGACCAATGCGCAATGGCCAGCTGCCCCGCAGGGCTGCGCCTGCCGGAGCAGAGCGCACCAGCGACGGTGCGCTGGCATGCACCTGCCATGCCAAGAGCGCCGAGTGCCCCTCTGTGCCTGCCGCTGCGCGCATCGCGCCTGCTGGCGCAGTGGCGACTGGCCTTGTCTTCGCATGACCAGTGCCATATGTGCGCCCGCAGCCCACCAAGGACGCAGACCTGGAGGGTGATGGTGCGGCGTCGCCCATTGGCGACCTGCCCATGTTCCGGCCGGCGCCGGGGAACTCGCCCGGGTGCACGCCAATGCCCAGGTGATCCGCCGCTCTCTGCGCACCCTGCATCAATGCCGCGTGGGCGCGCAGGCGGCTTGCAGCCGCACTCCCAGTGTGCCGGGCGCACTCTCACAGCTGGCCAGCGAAACATCATGAGCAGGGGTGTCACACCATACAACTGGCCATAATGCCAACTCTCGGTGTACCAGGCCATGCAGCGCAAGTGTGACATTGTATGCATGAGGCAAGTGGTTACTGCACTGCTGGCTGGGGTTGCCAGATTTCAGGCTGCATTTTTGGGTCTTGTTGTGCTATGGTATCTGTCCTAGCTCGGTGTGGCAAACTCTGCCGGCGCAGGTCTTATGGCTCCATCCTGCGCGAGCTGCCGGTCGCGCCAAAGAAGTTTGCGTCTGTGTCGCCAGTCGTTGGCGCCACTGCTGCCAGCCTGTTCCACCCGGGTGCAGTCCCGCGCCTCGTGCGTGGCTCTCGGTCACCCTCCCACCTTGCAGGTTCCACGGGCCATGCTGCGGCAAACCAAGCTCCAGGAACCAATCAGATGCAAGCTGGCTAGCAAAGCCCTGAGCACACGTGCTAATGTACACAGTATAACGCAGCAAATCCGTGAGCGTCAGTCAGTGCAGCTGTCCGCACAAGGAAATGCTCTATTGCAGCCTGCATATGCCAATCGCTTAGCCCCTGCTGCGTAGCCCACGCAAGATAGTGCACCCAGCCGCTGCTTTCTGTCAATTTCTATCAAATAAATGAGCGTGCCATGTGCTAAGAGCATGCGCTCTGGGCGGCGTGCGCAGCCAACCCGTGCCTGCAGTCATGCCCGGCCCGCGCACAGCGCCGGGCCGGCGCGACGCGGACGTTTGTGCGCGTGCGGTGCGCCCGCACGCGCACCCGCTTTTGGACCCCACCCAGCTTGATTCGCATGGTTGCAGTCTAACATGTTCACCGTAAGCTTCAGAAGCTGAAGCCCTTGGTGCGGCCAGCTTGCTGGCATACTGCATGGGAACAAACATATACTTACACAATCAGCTCTTGTGCGGCACAGCACTGCTAGAGTAAGCTGGTGATGGCGGTGCCCGGCGCGCAGCGTACGCCGCGCACTAAATCTCCAGAGCGGCGTACGCCACAGCGCGCCGGAAAACCCATGTGCGCGCTCGGGCGAGGCGCCGCCGCGCGCGCCCGCCGCGGCGGCCGCTGTCGCCGGGCCAAGCGCGCTCCTTTCCCGCTCGGCCGACTGGCAGGTGCATAGCACGCCCGTGCGCGTGCGCACTGCGCAAGTGGCTTAGTCAGAGAGGTGTTGCCAAGCGCGTTGCTGCACATGGCACTTGCTGTGGATGCTGACAGCGTTGGGGGATGCCACTGAGAGCACAGGTGCAAAGTGCCCATGTAACCTGTGGTGAGAATCCAGATAAGAGGGCTGCCTTCTCTGGGATGCAGCCCGTCGTAAGGCGTGCGCAAATGGCAGGTGGCCGGCGGCGGCGGGCAGACGCGCAAGCGACCCGACAGGCCGTGCGTGGGGCCCGCGCGCAACACGCGCGCGCGCGACGCTGCCTGGAACGCCGCGGCGGAGGGCCTCGCGCGGTTGTCACTTGGGAATGGCGGGCACGAGCCCTAGGATGGTGCTAGGGTCTGCGTGCTGCCGCATCACTTTTGCGAGTGAGTTCCTGCGTGATGCCACATGCCTGGCGGCGGTCACCTGGATGGGCTTAGGTTTCTCCTAGGGTCCCAAACCGCACGCATTGTGAGAGCGGGCCTGCAAACTAGGACGCAGGTGCCACGGCATGGTTTGAATGATTGCTGACGATGATCGCGCGGGTGCTTTGTGCTGCGCCCCACGCCCCTTTTTGGCACCAGGCGGCAGCGCATGCGCGCGTCAGCGCAGCGCCTGCGGCTGCATTTCCTGGCTTGCTTCCTCGGGCTGTCGACGCTTTTCATCTGTATTCATGGGCGGACGCTGCCGCCTGCAGCGCAGCGCACACTTGCCTGCTCGCCCCTTGCCGGTCCTGCGGTGCTGGCACCTGGTGCAGCCAGTGCCGCATGGCCGGGCGGGGGCCACGCAGTTGCTGCGCAAACCCCCCTGCCTGTGCGCACCGAGAGGGCGTTTGCTGTCTGTGCGGGGCGGGGGCCTGGTGGGGAGCTATTGGAGGAGCGTGCATGGGGATTGTGAAAAAGAAGGGGGGGGGGGGGGGGGGGGTGAGACACAGAGGTGCGGGGCGGAGGCGCGGCAGCGGAAGCAGCAGGCGCCCGCCGCGGAACATTGTGGACGACTGCGGGCCCGTATGAAGCCAGGGCCTCAGCTGCCGCCCGCATGCGGGCGCCCGTGGAGCCCCACGGACTCGGGGACAGGGATGGCAGAAACCGGTGGGTGGGGCCTAGTTTGGACGGTCTGTCATGGGATGGTGCACGTGCTGCTTGCCACATACAGCTGCTGGTTGGCTGCAGCCTTGGGTCGGCTGCTGCATGGATGCAGCCGCGGGGTGGCAGCGGCAGGGTTGGACGTTGGGGACAGACCGCGGGTTGCGTTGCTGGTGCCGGCACATGTGGGCGTTAGGCAGCGTTCTGAGATGGCAGGCTTTGCTGCAAGGCATGGATTCATTGCAGGCTGCTGCTGTGATTGGCGCTGGAGAGGAGAAGACAGTTGTCCCAGGCGTTTTGTACAGACAGGAGTGGACTCTCGCTTGGGCATGCGCTAGGCATGGATGCATGTGCTGTACACATTTGAGCGGGTTGTGCATGCACCCGGGTGCCGCCTCAGGGGCGGCGCGAGGCACTAAGTCCATGCGTCAGTAGTTCACCACAGACCGGGCAAGCCCGCAGGCACGTTGCGCGCTGTAGGACGACTTCTGTGCTAGGATTGACAAGGACTGACAGACAGGACACTATGGTAGCTAGGCGGCAGCTAGTCTGTAGCTAGGCACAGCAGAGATGTCTGTGCCCTGTTGGTTCATGCAGATCAGCGCTCTCCGGCTAGAAGGCAGTCATTCAAGCAGAGGCGCACATGGGCAGGCCTCTACTCCAGTCCAGTATCCGGGCCAGCATGCAACGCCCTCTGCATGTCACTTAACAGTGCTCACACTCTCCATTATGACGTGCCGCACAGCGCACACCAGGCGCCCACACACACTCAGCACAGTGCTTGTGGTAAAGCACGTGTCTGCGGCTCCGGCCGCATGCCATTCCTGCATGTGAAAGTAGCAAAACCGTTTCCCAGAGCAATCTGCCTTATTACCAGCGAAATGTAAAGTTCAGCGGGAGGTTCGAAACCAGCTCAATTGCACAGCTGACATGCATGCACATCAGCTCTGACATGCAGGAGGACGCTAGGCTGCCGCCTGGTGACACATGGGCACGCAACGCACATACAGGCTGAGCAGCGGGCCGTCGGCCAGGCTGGAGAGCCAGCAAGCCTGGCCCCGCCGGCAGCGCTGCGCGCCGCTCGGCCCCGCGTTACCGAGGCCCTGGTCCGGCCGCCGCCACGCCCAGTCCCAGCCACGTTCCAGCCCCAGCCGGTTCCAGCCCAGCCTCACGCTCTGGCCTGCTTTGCCTAGCTCTGGCCCGCCCTGCCGGCGCCCTGGCCGGCGCCGCGCTGCTTGGCGGCCTCCGCCTGCCTGGCGGCCGCCATGAGCGGCGCCAGGCGGCCCTTCTCGGCCAGCAGGCGCAGCAGGTTGAAGAGCAGCGGGATGCAGTTGGCCTTGCGCCGCACGTTCTCGTCGCGCCAGCGCTGCGCCTTGGCGGCCTCCTGCGCCAGGTCCTCGTGCGCCCTGGCGCGGGCGCGAGCACAGGGTGAAGCCCTCGGGCGTCGGCACGTGGCTGCAGCCCTCTTCCCAAGACCTGCGCCCGCCTGGCCTGGCCACTCCTGGCCTCGTGTGCGAGGCTCCCTGGCAGGTGCGAGAGCGAGTCCGGGTGACGGGTACCTTGACCTTGCAGCGGGTGCCTGCACCACCGCGTGGTTTGCTGGGGCGGCTGGTTGGCAGTGACGTACGCTGCCAACTCAGCCCGTCAGTGCGCTCTCGTGAGCGAGGCGCACTCTGCGAGCTTGGCCGCGATGTCCGCCAGCTCTGCAGCTGCGGCGTCCGCTGCGGCGCCGCCTGCGGACGACTGCGCCGCACCGCTGCCGGGCGGCGGCTGGGCCGCGCCGCTCTCGGCCCCGGCACCGTCCACGTCCATTGCAGCCACGCCGCCAGCGCCCGCGCTGCGAGCGCCTGGTGCGCGCCCACCCTGTCAGTACGCAATTTGTATGTAGATATATACATGTGAGTGATGCAAGTTGTATTGTGGCAAAGGGGCATGCTGATGCTGTGGCAGCCTGCCGAAATACCTTGCCCACACACCTGTCTGCATTCTGCGCTCACAGCAAACATCATGGTAGATTCAACCTGCGGAGGCCAAAACACGCACCACTGGAGAGAGGTGCGCTAGCCCGCAATCCCAGACATCATACACTCACGAGCTTTGCTGTCCTAAACACGCGAGCTCCTGGGTTTGTGACACACCACATTCTGTGTTTGCGCTCAAAGCAAGTACATGCCCCACCCATATCGAGCAACGCACCTGCAGGCAGCATGCCCAGCTCAAGGCTGCACACATTAAAGGCTGCACAACGAAGCGAACTGAGCTCCGCTCGGCCCGGGGGCGCGCCAGGCAGCGCGGCCTCCAGCGCTCCTTGCCGCGCCTCCAGGCCGGCGACGCGCTCGCGCAGCGCGTCGCGGCGGCTGCGGATGACCGCCATCAGGTTGAAGCGCACCTCGCCGCGGTAGCCCTCGATGCGGCGCTGGATCACCGGCGTCACCCGCTCCAGCCAGTCCTCCTGCGGGGCGCCCATGTCTGCGGCACTGCCCGCTTGCATGAGTGCCCGCTGGCACGCGAAGGAGTGCGCCCCCCTTCCGATTTGTCGCTGACTGCGCAGTGCCGGGCATGGGTGCAGTCTGTGCTGGGTCGGGCTGTGTCGTCTCAGGCGGCCCGTCGCTGCGCCCCGGGCCGCCTGATCAGGCTGAGGCACGCGTGGAGTGCGCGCGCAGGGGCGGCACGCGCCTCGCTGCATGCGCCCAGGCTGATCGGCCCCGCCTTGAGGCCGTCGAGCTCGTACAGCGTGCCGCCGATGGGCAGGTAGGAAATGAAGTGGTACACGTCGTCGCCGTCGCGCGCGGCGCGCGACTCCTCCGGCCCGATCGGCTGCGGCGGCGAGAAGCTGTTGTGCGCGCGCCGGATGGCCTCGCTGTTGCCGATGGCCAGGCCTGGCGCGCGCGCGCGCACCGCCTGGGCGCCTGTGACCCTGTGTGTGCGCAACTGCGAGCATGCCTGGCTGCGCAACGGGCAAGCTGCTGGGCACTGCGCCGTGGCAGTCTTTCCTCGCTGCGCAGCTCTGGCACAAGCCTCCGAAAGCGCGTGCTGCAAGGCAGGGAGTGGGTGGACTCTCTGCTGCTCGCCAGGCTCCTGACCGCACGCCGGACTTGACCTGTCCGTGGCGCAGGGGCGGGCCTCGCCTTTCAGGTCGGGCGGGAAGTCTGCAGTGAAGTCCCGCAGGCTGGTCAGCTCCGGCCCCAGCTCCAGGTCTGGCCGGTTGAGCAGCACGGACAGGATGGCCTGCGCGGCAGCACTGACGTGAGCGCGCTGCAGGTACTCTGCAGCTTGCTGGTAGGCATGGCTGGTGCTGACAGCGCTTGGCGCAAACCTGCACAGAAGAACACGAGGGACACGCAGCTGTCTGGGGCACTGGCAAGTGCAGGCAGGCGAGTGGGGAGGGGGACCTGCGTCGCGCAGGCATTGCTGATCACTTGCTGCGCGAAGAACACCTTGCCGTGGTAGTCGCTCTCCGGCACCGAGGTGCGCGCGTCCTCTTCTTTCCTCCACTTGAACAGGAAGATCAAGCCGTACACTGGCCTGCACGGTTGATTTGTGCGATGGTGAGTAGCGCGGCTTGGCAAGCGGCAACTATGCGCTCATCAGCCACCGCGCACCTGAGAGCATCAAGCGCGTCTGTCTCCAGCGCATACAGCTCCTCCATCTATCGTAGACTGAAGCTTTCAGCCGCGCGGCCAATAACCGAGCAGAGAGAGTGCGGCCACCTGACATATCAAGCTCTTGCATGCTTGACAATGCAAGCAAGCGAGTGCACACCTGCACTCCCGACACGCCCATCTCCGTGATGAGCTCGGTGAACACGCCCGGATCGCTTTCTATGGTTGTCCAGTTGTCGTTGCCCGACATCGTGCGTACCTATTTACTAAGTACAGAGGGGCGGTTGTAACACGCTGAGCTAAGTCTGGCGCCCAGGCTGTCTGCTTTTCCAGCTCGGTCAAACCCCGTTTGGCCAGCAGGGTATGCTCGCCAAAGTGGAGGCGGCGGGCAAGACAGGACATACTTGCTAGGTGTGCCCCCCTGACTATGGTAATTGCGTGATGTGACCAGCATCACTTCCACCAAGCCGGCGTACCTTCCAGTGCAGGTGCACGCTGATTGTCTCCTTGCTGCGCAGGCTCCCACCTCGAGGACGTCCAGACATCCGGGAGGCAGTCACTTGCCGAGGACCACGATGTCTGACGGGTGCGCTGCCTCCTGCTCCCTAGCTACACGCTCAGCCTGGTTGCTCTGGTGCAGCTAATACAAGTGCGTCGCAATAAGCCGTGCGGTCCATCCACTGCACAGTGCTGTCAAGTGAAGGCTGCAACGGCAGAGTGCGGCCTGCAGAGAGGCGGAAGTCAAGGCGCCGGACGCCGAGGAGGCGCCGGCGGCCGAGGAGGAGGAGGCGCCCGCGGCTGCGCCCGCGCCGGATGAGCCCATGGACGTGAACCAGGCGGTGCAGCAGGTGCTGAAGAAGGCGCTCGCGCACGACGGCCTGTCGCGCGGCCTGCACGAGGCGGCGCGCGCGCTGGAGCGCGGCAACGTGCGCCGCCCCGCAAGCGTGTGTGTCCATGTGCAGCTCCTGCGCCACAGCAATAGGTCGGGGCTCTGTGTCTCGCTGCCTGGCTGAGCGTCTCAAACAGCAACAAGAAGAGGGCGCGCGCGCTGGAGCGCGACGTTGGGCGTTGCCCCGTGCGGCACATGTGTTCCAAGTAGCTTGCGCTCTCGCAATGTGGTGTCCAGCTGGGCCGCACTCTGCCTGCATGCACCCCCATCCTGTAGGAAGCGTGACCAGCATCCTGCTCCAGCAGTGCGCAAGCTCTCCTGCGGGTATGTGATGCAGCCTCCCTCGTGCAGGGCTCAGCAGGCAGAGAGCGATGCACTTGCAGGTCCGGCCCCTGCCCGTGTCGCGCCGCAGTGCTGCAGGGTAAAAGAGCGCTCCCACGATCTCGCCGCCGCGCGTGCGCAGGGCCAGCTGTGCGTGCTGGCCGAGGACTGCAACCAGCCGGACTACAAGAAGCTGATCGAGGCGCTGTGCGCGGAGCACAACGTGAGCCTGCTGGCCGTGCCGGAGGCCAAGCAGCTGGGGCAGTGGGCGGGCCTGTGCAAGATCGACGCGGAGGGCGAGGCGCGCAAGGTGGTCGGCTGCTCGTCCGTGGTCGTGACCGACTACGGTGACGAGACGCCCGGCCTGTCCGTGCTGCAGGACTACCTCAAGAACGTGCGCCGCGCGGCCCTGCTCGCCCTGTCGTGCGCGGCCTGCAGTCACAGTGCGGGCTCTGCCGGTGCTTGTGCAGGGCAGGCTTTACGTGCGAGCTGCCAGTCATTGATAGCTGCTAGTGTGGTGTGTAGCGCTCTTGCCTCCTCCATTTCCTCACTGGTTGTAGTGTTTCAATGCTCAAACTGTATACATGCATTGTGAATGCCCTGAACCGGGGTGTGCACATGCGATGCAGCGCTGAGGACGAGCATGGTGTTGGCGCGCTGCGCGCTCGCCAACTAGCACAAGCTTGGCAACTAGCACAAGTTTGGCAACTTGCATAAGCCTGGAAGTGAGGCGCTGGCGTTCCAGCGGGCTCGCTTACTAGCCGCGGTGTAAGGATTGGTGCCAGAAGGTCTCAGCCTCCCAACACGCTCTTTGCATGTGCTGAAACAGGTGTCACTTGCAACCTGTGAGCATCGTGTGTGTGCTGTTATAAGCTCTAGTGAGCTGCACGACAGAGGCAGGCAGCACTGTACACTTCCAATTTTTCATTACACAAGTCACAGCCCGCTGTTTGCTCAAGCAGACTTTGCCCTGAAGCAGGTATGTATGTATATATATGTTACCATCCTTCTACACAAGCGGGGGGGGGGGCAAAGTGCTCAGCAAGTGCCTCTCACTACGCTGTGCTAATCCGCAGCTTAGCTGCCCTTTGTCGAGTCCTTGCCTGCTCTAGCCAAACGTTCGTCGCATACACAGCCACAAACCTAAGAGAAAGGGGGTCTCATCTGCCAGCAACACTCGCACACACCCCAGCACCTCGTAAATGCTGACAGTCCAAGCAGGCAGACACATGCTTTTTACCTCCTCACACTCTCCACCAGACGCCACCGTGACCAAGCGCTAGGGGGTCAGACAACAGACAGAAGCATGCAGGCCACAAAGCTGCCCAAAGCCGCCACCTAGACATGTATGTCTAGGTGCCGAGCCCACGCAGCACACTGGCCGCCCTGCTGTAGCCCGGGGCCCCGCCATGCGGCACATGTACCATGTAGGCGGCGCGCCGACATACACTGCGCGCCGCACGCTCTGCGGCCGTGCTGCTACCCGCTGCGCCGACACGGGCCGCGCTCTTGCGCGCCTAGTCAGGCGCGCTCAGGTCAGCCAGGACGCCGCGAGCTGCGCGGCCAGCGGCTCGCCCTTGCACACGCGGATGAGCGAGAAGTGCAGGCAGGTGCAGTCGCTGACGGCCGCGCGGCTGCGCACGGTCTTCAGGACATAGCAGCCTTCGGCCTCGCTCCGCGCGCGCGCCTGCGCAGGGCGGGCCGCCGCGTCACACGGGCTCCAGTGGCCGTGCGCGTGGCACCGCCCTTCGCGGGGCGCAACATGAGCTTTCTATCAGTACACCTTTCAAGAGGTTGCCTTGCGCGGCACGCTGCCAATATAGCTTGCGGCAATGTGCAGCAGCAGCGCACACAAAGCAGGTCGGCAGAGCTCCATCTTGCACGCCAGGCTGAGCTTCGCAGCACACGCTCGCCGCCACTCGCATCAATGACATGGAGGGTGGCCGTGGTGCGCGCCTGCACAACCACGCCCCAGTACTCGATGTCCTGCCCGCTCGTGCCATGCTGCTCGCTCAGGTGCACCTCGCGCTCCGCCCTATGCATCGCTGCACTCTGCACCCGCCAAACGCCGGGGTGAGCCGGCTAAAGACGTTGGGGGTCTTACACCATCAACACAGCAGCATGTACGTGTCACCTGACGACAAGTTTCAACACAGCAGCATGTACGTGTCACCTGACGACAAGTCAGGGGAAGCTGTCTACCACACTGCCTCCCCCGTAACTGCACCTGCTGCACTGCTGAGCACACTCCCGGCTGCAACCCTGCTGCAGCATACCAGAACCCTCCCGCTCTCACACAGCAAGCCGCCCCTCCGCCTCGGCATGCTACCTCGGCCCCACGGCTAAGCTGCACCACAGCGGCCCCCGGGGGGGCGCGCCAAGTCGTCCTGCTCATCGTCGTCGCAGCAATCGCCGACGCGGCCGGCAAATTCAGTACGCGCGACGCCCGTGGCGAGCAGACGCGCGCAGGTGGCCAGCCGCAGATGGTGGTCGCTGGCCAGGTCGGGCCGCCGGCCGAGCGCGATGCCAGTCAGCACGTCCGCCGCGCTCTCGCGCTCGCGGCCGCGCGCCACCTGCGCGCGGTGCGGGCTTACGGTGAGGTTCCATCCCTCCAGCAGTCACTTCAGGAACGTATACTAATAAGGTGTGTATACACAAGTCACCACCAACTGATTTTGCGCAGGCCTGCTGTGACTGGCAGACTTCCGACCACCGCATCGAGGTACAGCAGTAGGATGCAATCTGCCCCAACATCACATAAGCGGACAAACTAACTCAAACTTGCACACGCGCAGGGGTCACCTGCACGGCGCGCGCGGTGGTCGACTGCGGGCCGATGGCGATCGGGTGCACCAGCACAAGCGCCTCCGGCGACGCCCGGCCCAGGTGCTCTGCGATGCCGCGCCAGAGCTGCGCGCCGACCCCTCACCGTCAGCCAGTGCAATCAACCATAGGTGCAGACACGCGGCTATGCATAGCAAACCTGTGTTGGCCCTGCCAGCCCTCCATGACAAAGACAGTGAGCTTCCAAGGCCCGAAGGGTACCAGACTCAACACAGCAGCAGAAGGCCCTGCTGCGCTCGTCTCAGGGGAACCGCGCGCCTGCGGCGCCTGAACGACGGCGTGCGTCACGCGGTGGCGCTGCATCCGCCCCACGCCGCCCGGCAGCTGCAGCTGCAGGAACGGCGCCTGGTCCAGGTGCTTGGCCGCATCGCTGATGCAGGCGACGAGCCACTCTGGCGCGGCTGGCGGCGCGCGCACTGGCAGGTCGTACGTCGCCAGCGCGCCCACGCACGGCACGGAGCGGCACACGACGGGCCCCATGCGCGCCTGCCGGGTGGAGCAAGAGGTTAGATACCAACTTGCGCGTGGCAGTTACGAGGCCACCAACTGCCACTCTGCCACTCGGCCCACGCACAACAGCTTAAGTATACACGACAGCACCACACGGCTAGCAGCCCCGCAGCCTGCCGCAGGTAGCCACCAGGTGACCCAGGAGTAGTAGCGCGGCGTGTCACCTCGACGCCCACTCAACCCCTTCTTGCCTGAGCTACTGTCAACCTGCCCGCGCAAATATCAGGTAACAGCAGAACCAGATCATGTCCCTGTACAGACCAAGGCCGGAGTGCGCCACGCACAGTGACATTGGAAGCCCAACAGTCCCATACTGCTCGATGCCCTAGCTTGGGCAAGGCAGGACCACGAACAGGCAGCTGAGCAGCTGCGTAGGTCAACTGCGGAAGTCACATAGGCACCAACTGACATATACACCCAAGACCCAAAACCAGCGCATATGGCGTACCAGCACAAACCACCGATGCGCGCCAGCCACAACTCCCCTAGTGTCACTGCACTTCCTGCCAGGTGTCCTTCGATAGCGTGACAGGCAGGAGAGGGCTGCACCTGCCGCTGGAGCCTGCTGCTGGGCCTGGCGCGCGCTCGCAGCGCATCACCCGGTAGACTCGAAAGTGCCCCCCTTCCGCCACCCACAGAGGTCCCCGCCTCGCCCAGGCAGTGCCCGCTCGGCCCGGGGCGCGCGCGGTGCGCCCCAGCTGGCAGCAAGGCTGCAGGCGCCGCGGCCCCACAGCACGCAGCGGCGCTGCAGCAGGCCAGCGCCTGCGGACCACTCGCGCTGCAAGCTGCAGGCAGCATCACGCGTCGCAGGCTTCACGTGCGTGTCCAACGGGAGTGCGCGGCACTCTGCAAGCGGGCTCACATGCACCGTCAAGCTGCCTGGTGAAACACCTGTTGACTAGCTAGCTTCAAACGACGTGTGCGCGACGCCTTCTCGCCTCTACCTATGTACTGGTGGTTCCCAGCGAGAGCTGGTGGCCACCTTCAGCCAACTGCGTGTCAGGCATGTGCCCAGGGCCTTTACCCTGGGCAATGGGGGGGCCCACCCTTTGAGGGTCTCAAGTACACGTCCTAGCGCCTATGCTACTCCGTGTCTGCCCGTTCCGGCGTGAGCAGACTCCTGGCCCCCAGGTACACGGCCAGTCTCGTCGCGGTGTCACGCTGCTCCTCCTGCTTGCTGCGCGCTCTTTGGACACAGCGCGCCTAAGGTGCGCATATCCGTCCGCTGAATTGCCGTAACAGGCCAGGACTACATGTGAGCAGGCTGAGCGCACACGAGCGCAATGGCCCGCGTGACCATGCCCCCTGTCGTCGCCCGCGCACCTGCTTGGCACCTGTGCAGGCAGCAGCTTGAAGGCTCGCGCGCTGCTCAGGCTCAGTCGCACAGCACTCTTGTGTGAGCAGCTTCTTTGTATATGGCTACGTAACACAGGGGCCTGAGTGTATCGCACGCGGTGTGGCTGTGGCTATTGAGAGCACTGGAGTGATAGGAGCTGCAGCAAGTGCAAGCCAAGCTTGTGCTTTGTCTCCTGTGTGCAAGCCGGCTCGGCCGATTGGTACACCCCTTAAGACCAACATTGGGTGGTTGTAGCTCCCTCACCTCCACTGCCGGCTGAAGCGTGGCTCACGCAAGTGCGGCCGCTTGCTCGATCGACAGGCGGGCCCACTGCGTCTGACTGGCGCGCTCACGGTTGACGGGCATGGCCGCTGCGCCTGCGGTCTAGCTGTGCTGCACGCAGGGCAGGCTGCAGTGGCGGGTGAGCAGCTGCTCCAACACAGTGTTTGTGCGTGCCGCAGCCCACCGCTGCACTGCGCAACTGCCGCGGCGCCGGCGTCTCGTGGGCCAAGCAGGAGTGCGTTCGGTGCTTGGCGCAGGAAACAGGCAGCCCCGGTGCTGTGAGGCAGGTGAGCCGCTCGCTGTGCCTTATGCACGCCTTGCGGCGCGGAGGCGTCCACAAGACATGCGCAGGTCCCTGCCACGCTGCCCCGCTGACTAGGCGCGCAGACGCGGGTTGCGCAGGCTGCGTGGCAGCGTTCTCGGGCCGCTCGAGCTGCCCGGCTTCAGCGGCGTTGCTGCGAACCACGCACCAAGCACCTCAGCGGCCGCGCCCCGCGCACGGGGCATACGCGCGTGAGCGGCCGAGTGGCAGACCAGCCTGGTTGCATACGAGCACGCCAGCTACTAGGCGGCGCCCGCTGACGTCGCCCGTCCGCTCACCGCCCGCCAGACAGCTGCAGCCGGGTGGCACCTGCCGGGCTAGGGCGCCTGAGCTGGACGGCAGAGGGGCCGCAGCGCCAGTCCCCTAGCTCCGCCCGCGGTGCGGCCCGCGGCCGGGGCCGCGCTCGGGCGCGCTGGCGATGGCGCCGCAAGCGCCTGCGACGCCGCAGCCGCGCATGGACACCGCCAACGGCAAATTTGAGCTGATAAAGGACATCGGCAGCGGCAACTTCGGCGTGGCCAAGCTGATGCGTGACAGGCAGACCGGCGAGGTGCTGGCTGTCAAGTGCGCGGCCTACAGGGCTGCCTCCAGCTGCACCCCATCCGGCATGCACGTGCTGCAAAGCACACTGGGCAATGCAACCCAATCGCAATTGGAAAAGAGCATGGCGCATAGGGCTGTATGTGTTGGCATGAGCTGCTGGGTCGCTTGCTCCTTCTTGTTGTGTGGCCATGATGTGTGGTAGCATAACAGAACTGCGTGTTCACGAGCTCTTGCGTGCCGGGGGACACCAAACAGCAGTTATTCAGTGTGCAGTACGCGCGCTGCAGAGCCGCATGCCCCCCCGCATGCTGGCTTCATGCTGGCATGCCATGCGCATGGGATGCAGCGCGCCGGGCGCCGGGCATGTATGAACCACACATTGTTGGGGCGGCTTTGTTTTAATTCACGGCAGACCTGCGTCTGGCAGCAAGGACCTGCATGGCCAGGCAGGCACCAACAGCCGGTTCGCGCGCACGCAGGTTCATCGAGCGGGGGGAGAAGATCGACAAGTGCGCCCGCCCAGCGCTCGCTCGCCACCAGGGCGCCGGGCAGCCATGCGGGGCCGTAGCCCGTTGTGTGACTACATGCATGACGGGTCATGACTTGTCTCACGCACAACCTAGCCTGCTGTGTGTGCGGGGCGTTCGCGGGTGTGCAACCCTTCGCTGGGTTCGGCCTGCTGGAGAGCAGCTGAGCGGTGGCGTGCGCCGCAACCGCAGCGCAGCTGCCGTCGTGTTGCCCACAGTTGGAGGATCGCCATGCTGACCGTGGCCGCCGTGCACGCGCAGCCACACACGCAGAGACACGCGTAGCCAGGCTCCAGGTGGGATGTTTGTGGACGGCGCGAGCGCGAGCGCGCGCGCGCGCGCGCCGCAGGAACGTGGAGCGCGAGCTGATCAACCACCGCTCGCTGCTGCACCCCAACATCATCCGCTTCAAGGAGGTGTTCCTGACGAGCACGCACCTGGGCATCGGCATGGAGTACGCGGCCGGCGGCGAGCTGTTCGACCGCATCGTCAAGGCCGGCCGCTTCTCGGAGGACGAGGCGCGCTACTTCTTCCAGCAGCTCATCTCCGGCGTGGAGTACTGCCACTCCGAGGCGCGCCCGCGGCGCGGCGCCCGCCGCCGCTGCACAGCGCCATCTGTCAAAGTGCTCCAGGAGGCGCGGGGCGCGTCCCGCGGCCCGGCGCGCCTGGCGCGCCCACTCGATTTGTGCGGACCTAGCTGGCGGCGAAATGTGGGCTGCAGCCATCCTCGTGTCAGCTCGCCCCGCGAGGCCGGCAGGGTGGAGCGCGCGGCCGCGCCCCTATGGCGGACCAACGCCCCAGTCAGTGCTGCGCCGGCGCCGACGCGGGGCGGCGGCGCGCGCGCAGGGCGTGTGCCACCGCGACCTGAAGCTGGAGAACACGCTGCTGGACGGGCGGCAGGCGCCGCGGCTGAAGATCTGCGACTTCGGGTACAGCAAGTCGGCCGTGTTCGACTCGCAGCCCAAGTCCACGGTCGGCACGCCCGCGTACATCGCGCCCGAGGCGCGGCGCCCCTCCCTGCCGCTAACGCCCATGCCGTGCAGGCCGCTGGGTGCTTACGAGGGCGCAGCGCCCTTGAGGCGGCAGGTGGCGGCTTCAGCGCACCTGCACACTCCGCACGTGCTGGCTGTGTGCCCAGTGCGCGCATGTGTGCCCTCCTCGAGCCGCGCTGCTACCGGCACGGCCATGCGTGCTCACCGAAAGGGAGCGGGGGCCTGAGCGGGCGGGCCTGGGTTGAGGCAGGTGCTGTTGCGGGCACATGTTCTTACCGGAAGGCAGAGGGGCCCTGAGCTCGCGGGCCCGGGCTGGGTGCAGGTGCTGTCGCGGAAGAAGTACGACGGCGAGGTCGCGGACGTGTGGAGCTGCGGCGTGACGCTGTATGTCATGCTGGTCGGCGCGTATCCGTTCGAGGACCCGGCCGACCCGCGCAACTTCCGGAAGACCATCCAGGCGCGCGCGCGCGCGCCGGCCACCTTTGCCCCACAGGGCGTGTCCCTCGGAGTGCGACTGTACCCGTTGTGAGGCAGTTACCAGAGTGTCCACACCCTGCCACGGCCCATGCTTGGGACACGGGCGGCCCGCGCACAGTCCGCACGGCCAAGCGGATGCCCGCGCCCTTGCCGCCTGAGCTGCTGAGCGAGGCTGGTCTGCTGGCTTCCTGGCGGCACAAGGCGGCCCCTCGAGTACATGCGGCTGTGAGGACGTGGGGCAGGAGCACAGACGCGTTCGCTGAGCGGCTGTGGTGCCACGCAGCGCTGGGTCCATGCAGAGCTGCGCTGGGACCTCGCAAAGTCAGGCACCTCCTGGCTCCAGGCGGGGGTGCTTTGCTCCGCGCCGTTGATGCACAGTGCCAGGTCGGACTACAAGTCTCAGCCGCTGATCCGTTCCGCTCACCGCGGGCGCGCGCGGCGCAGCGGATCATGGGCGTGAAGTACAGCTTCCCGAGCAGCCTGCACCTGGCGCGCGAGTGCATGGACCTGATCACCAAGATCTTCGTCGCCAACCCGGCCAACCGCATCAGCATCGGCGGCATCCGCGCGCACCCCTGGTTTCTCAAGAACCTGCCCGAGGAGCTGCAGGCGCGGCCCGGCGGCCGGGGCGGCGCCCGCCACCCGCCGTGGGTTGCTTCGGATTGCTGTGGGTCTTCCGCCCTGCGTGAGTACACGGGCACGGAAGGTGGTTTGGTCTTGGCGCTTGCGTTGTCTTCTGCGGTGCCTGCTCTGTCTCGTCTGGCGGTTAAAATTGGCCCGTTGGCGCCTGCGTGCGCCCCCTTGTTTCTTGGCGCACCTGGGCAATAAGCTGCCCTGTGCCTGCAAACCTGCCCCCAAAAGAAGGGTCACACAGAGCCATGCGGGGTGCCCCGGCTCCAGCTGAGCTACCCCAACAACAGCCGAGCTTCTACATCTGCGATGTGGAACGTGCGGCGCATGCGGCGCCCTCAGACAATGTCTGCACACCACGCAGCATGTCACGCTCTAGATGCGCGGTCCCGCCCCATCGCCGGGCATGTGACCCGCGCGCGCGCGCGCGCGCAGGACGGCGGGCGCGCGGCGCAGGCGCAGATGCGGCCGGCCACGCAGACCGTGGAGGCGGTCAAGGCGATCGTGGCCGAGGCGCGGCGCAAGGCGGACGCGCCCGCCGCCGCCGCGTACAGCGAGGAGGCCTGGATGGACGGCGACATCATCGACGACGACATGCACTAGGTCCAAAGGAAAGCCTCCGCCAGCAGAGCCTTTCCGATTCCTGCAATGCCTCGTGGCGGCCGAGGGTCTGGTGCGGACCTGAAGCAGATGCGCCAGGGTGGCAACGCGCCTGGCTGGCAGCACCTCAGTGTTGAGAGCTTTTGCCGGGGGCAGCGCGGCAGGGCCCGGGCAGGGTCGGCGGTGCTGCAAAGCGCGCCGAAGGGTGCGTCAGTCTCCGCGGGGCCTGGGTTACAGGCCGGGGCCCCTCAGGGTTGGGGGGAATGGGCTCAGGACCAGCTTGAGGGCTTGTTGCGTGGCGCGGGCGGCATGTGGGCGCCTGGTTTGGCTGTTGGGCGGGACATGGCCAGCTGCCAGGCAGCCGGCAGCCGCCGCCTGTGCTGACGGCGGCGGAATGAAAGCGCACCCCTGACGCGCTTAGCCTGCCAGGCAACTTTGCAGGTGCATGCGCCCATTGGTGTGGGTCCTGGGTGGATGGGACGCCGGGGGTTTTGCAGTGTGGAATTGGAGTGATGGATCAGCAGCTTGCCTGGGGATGCGCTTGGCGGGGCCCACATTACTGATATTGTTATTCTGCATTTGGGAGCCCGTGTGCGCGCCGGCTCTCTGCTGCAAAGCAGGGGCAGGCAATCGCACCCTGTGTGGGGTGAGCTCATGCGCTCGCATTTGCATCATGTGTAGCGCACCAGGCACTTGGAGCGGCTGGAAGCGTCAGCCGAGGCTTCCAGTCCGCCCCCTGGCTGCAGGTCCATGGCGCAGAGCTTGCCTGGCCGAAAACGTGGCCGTCCTTCCCCAGCGTGCTCTGCCGCACTCAGGCGTGCGAGCGCGGCAGCCCTTTGCCGCCTTGAAGCAGGCATGCACAGGCTCGCTGCGCGGGCGCTGGATGTCGTGCACGCTCTGGCACTGATATTTAGAGGCTAGGTGCATGGCCGCTGGCGATGCGCCGCTGTCTGCCTGCTGCAGCCACGTGTGTGCATCATGTGGCTTCCAGCACGCTGCAACCTCCAGATGTTACAGACCAGCAGCAAGCCAGTGCGCGCGTGCGGATCCGCCTCGCCTCAGAGCCCACGCCCCAGCACAGGAGGCTGGCAATGTAGGCCTGCACAGCCTAAACACCCAACAGCAACCTGTAGTCGACAGCAGTCAGTTGATCGCGAGTCTGACAAAGGAAAAAACATGCTCAATGCCTTGATGCTGGCACCTACTCAACCATGTCGCGCGCGTATCATGGTGTGCACACAGGCCGCCACTCCCAACAGCGTCAACGCACCCAGAAGCATGCATGGCGCATCACCACATGCACACCAGGCTCGACTGAAGCTCGTGCTCGCACTGGCGCACTGGGTTTCTGGGCACACGCTGACCTGGTGGCAACAATGCACAGATGCTGCCCGCTGTGAAAAGCTGAGGCCTGTAAAGAAATGAGCTGGGGTGCGCTACATCACGGCGCAGCACGCGCACTTTGCCGGCGCCTTGCCAGCAGCTGCAGAACCGGCTTGCGGGTGCTCGCCGGCGCCCGGCTTGGCTCCGTCGGCGGCCCCGGCGGCCTTGCCCTCGCCGGGCGCGCCCTCCGCCTGCGCCGTTGCGTCCTCGGCGCACGCGCCGCCCGAGGCCGGCGCCTGACCTGGCTCCGCCCCGCCTGGCTCGCCAGGCGAGTCGCCCGCGCCCACCCAGCCGCGCTCCAGCGCCGCCAGGCGGGGCTTCGGGGGGCTCGGGGGACCGGCGCACGCGGCGCCGCCGCCCTCGCCGGGCTGGCCGGGCGGCGCCGCTGCCGCCGCTGCAGCGCCAGCGTCCGCGCTGTGGACAGCGGCAGCCGCGTCGCCGGCGGGCGACCCTGCAACTGCCGCCCCGGCCCCAGCATCAGGTGAGGCAGACAGGCCTCCGGAGCCAGGCCCGCTGCTGTGCGTCCCTTCCAGCGCGGGCCCGTCCTCGGCTTGGTTGACGCCGCTGGCTCCGCTGCCGCCGCCATCCCCAGAAGCTTCGCGCGTAGCGCTGGCCGTCGGTGCAAATACGGGCGGTCGCGCAGCAGAGCGTGGCCGTGCGCTGACGCTCCCGCTCTGCGGGCGGCCGCCGCCGCCGTTTGTGGGCGGCGGCGCAGCGCGCGCCTTGCGCGCCGCGGCATCACTGCCGGCGCGGACCGGACTGGGCCGCGGCGGAGGCGAGAGGCGCGGGCGCGGGCTCGAAGCACGCGAGGGCATGCCGGCGATGGCGGCCGCGCCCAGCGGCGACGGCGCCCCAGAGGCAGGGCGGGCGGCGCCCTGCATGTCCTGGCCCCTGCCGCGGTCGGCGCCCGACCAGGGGCGCGCAGGATCGTGCGACGCGCGCGGCGGCGTGCGCGCGGACTTCAGCACGCGCGCGGCGGCGTCGGGCGCGGCGCGCGGCGGCGAGCGCGCCGAGTTGGGCGCGCGGCCGGCGGCTGGCGTGAACGCCGTCGCACGGCCCGCCGCGCTCGCCCCGGACGAGCTGCGCGGGCGCGGCGCGGCGGCGGGCGACGGCGCAGGCGCGCCCGTCGTGCTGGCCTGGATGGCGCGCCCGCGGCCACGCTCAAACTTGCTGACGGCGCCGCGCGCGTCGCCCCGGCCTGCGCGCCGCCCGCGCACCCGCCTGACCGCCCGAGGCATCCAGGGCGCGCCGCGTGGGGGGCGCGACAGCGGCAGCCAGGAGGCTGTCTGTGTGGAGGACACAGGCGGGGCGACCAGATGCTGCCGGCGGTCGTTGTCTTTGTCATCGGTGCGGTGTGGCCAGGAGGCGGCAGCAGGCGGACAGGAGGCGGCAGCAGGCGCACCTCTGTGCCATGACAGGGGCACGCAGGGACTGAGTGCCAGTCTGCATGCAGACAAGCGTGGCGCGTAACTGCGGCCGGGGAAGCCGCGCCTGTGCCGCGCCACGTTGCGCCCGGTACCTCCAAGCGCGCTGGCCGCTTCTGTGCTCGGGCGCTGCCCGTGCTGCTCGCGTCCCGCTCGTCTGACCTGCGCATGTTTGGACGCGACGCGATCAGCACAGCAGTGCAGCACGCGTCTACATGCGCTACGAGGAGGCGCAGTTCAGATGGACTTTGCTTGCTTAAACAGTGCAGAGTGAGTAGGCACTTGGGGCGCACAGCAATGAGAAAATGTCGCTGGACTGCTCGCTCGTTGGCGTCGCCACCAGCCTGCCGCAAGCGTGCGCAAGTCAGCCCAGAGGAAGCCGGCAACAGGCAGGAGGCCACGCCGCTGAAGCGCGAAGTTGCGCCAAGTATATAACAAGATGAAGGCAGCAGTGCGCCCGGGTGCGCGCGCAGGCAGGCGGCCTTGGCTGCCAGGCCGCACCAGTTCTCCTCGGACTCGTCACCCAGCGTCAGCGCGTCTGCGTCGAGCGCCGGCCGGGCCCGCGCGGCGGGCGTGGGCCCCGGCTCATTGCCCAGCGCCCGCTGCTCCGCATCCTCCGTCTCCCCCGCTGCGGGGCGCGCTCACTCAGCCGGCCAACCCGTGTTAAGAGAGGCGTGCTGCTCTTGCCAGAGGAACCCCTGATACACCATGAGAGGCAGGGGCGCGCGAGGGGCGCGCACTGCGCAGCCGGTTGACATCGTCGACGGTGAGCGTCTGCGTGTCCAGCAGGTACTCGCTGGTCGTGCTGGCCAGCGACGCGTGGAACGCGCGCGACAGGTGGTCGCTGTCGATGCGCGGCACCACCGCAACCTCGGCCGCCATTTCCGCTGCGCGCTCACCCCCTCCTGCCCTGAACGCCGGGCCTGCCCGTTGGCCAGGCTGAACACACCGAACTCCTTGTTATGAGAAAACCCTGCTAGGTCAGCTCCCTGCGTCCGGTGGCGGGCAGGACTGTGAGAAGCAGGAGGAGCGCAATGGCGCGGTCCAAGGTAGTGCGTAAGGTGAAGGCCGGGACGCAGCCGCGCCGCGCGCCCATGGAGGAGATGCCCTCCGACGACGAGGTAGAAAAGTTTCACAAGTCGGCGGACAAGCTGAGCCTGCGCGTGTCGGACGATGAGGAGGCGGACAGCGGCGGCGCGGCGTCTGAAGAGGAAGACGAGGCTGTGTTCAACCTGAGTGATGGCGGCTCGGACGAGGACGAGGACGACAGCGACGCAGAGGGCGGCAGGCGGCTGCGCCACCGTGCGCTCCCTGTGAACCAGGCCGCCGCAACCGTCCTGTGAAGGGTGGCTGCGAGGTTTAGTAGTAAGCTGCGCGTTGCAAGCAGTTCATATTGACAATTTCAGAGAGAATAAGTGCTCGGCAGAGGTGTGCGTTAACCGCAAGCACAAACTTTTCACGTCTCAAGAAGAACAAGAGCTTCGCAGAGGGATACGTTACCTGCAAGCACACGCTTGCTCACACGTGCCCAGTGCCTCAGAGCGCTCTGCGCGGCGCGCAGTGCGCGAGCAGGAGCAGCTGCTGCGCCGGAAGCTCGCACTGCAGGAGGGCGAGGGCGAGGGCGACGAGGAGGGCGAGGAGGACGACGGCGCCGAGCTGTGGGGCGCGCGCAAGCCGGCGTACTACGGCGAGGGCGTTGAGGTGCGTGGCCCCGCCAGCGCGGCCGTGCCGCAGCCTGCATTGCGAGTGGTCGCCTTGGCGCGGCCCGCCTCTGCAGTCCTCACGCTGCCGCCTACGGCACAGTGCGGCCCTGCGTTGCGGCGCTGCATATGCGCGCTCTGAAGGCGCCACCACCCAGGCCAGCAGTTACCGCTGTGGCCTTGAGTCGTGCTCGTCGCGGCGGTGCGGGACGCTTGCAGCGCAAGCGACCGCCGTGCCCTCCTGCCGCACCGAGGCAGCCTAACTCGGGCGGCCGCCGGGCCGCAGGCCGACGACGAGGAGGCAGAGGCCGATGAGGTTGCCGAGGCGCTGCGCCTGCAGAAGGCGGCGGCCGCGGCGCTGGCGCCCGAGGACTTTGGCTTGGGCGCCGGCGCGGCCGACGGCGATGCTGCCAGCAGCGGCGGCGAGGAGGACGGCGACGAGCGCGGCGAGGCGGCGACGCTGGGGCGGCGCGCGCGCGAGGCGCGCCGCCGCCCGCCGCCGCGCGCGCGCGCGTCGCCTGCCCCGTCCTGGTCGGGGGCTGCAGCTCGTGAGGAGCAAAAGCACGCTTGTGTGTGGCAGACACACATAAGCATTGCAGGGCTGCGCATGCGGCTGGGCCGCGTGGAGGCCAGCGAGCTTGGGAGCGTGACAGAAGGAGAGGTGCACTGATGTCTGTTTGCAGGACGGGCCCGCGCACAGCTGGAAGAGCGGGAGCGTGAGGGGCCGCAAAGCGCGCTGCAGTCTGGCACAGGCAAGGAAGTTTGGCAAAGGTGAGGCGGCAGGGGCGGGGGCGCGCGGCCGGCAGGGCCGCGTGGAGGTCGAGGAGCTGGAGCGCGAGGACGCGCCCGGCGGCGAGGAGGCGGCTGCGGCGGCGCTCGCGGACGCGCCGGAGCTGGCCGCGCTGCTGGCCGAGCTGCAGGGCAGCCTGGCCGAGGTCCGCTCGCGCGTGGGGCCGCTGCTGGCCGAGGCGCGCGCCCGGCCCGCCGCCACGCGGCCCCGCCCCCTGCGCGCCCGTACCTCGGCACATGTCAGCAAGCGCTGGGCCGGCTCGCTTATCGCGGCCGCCTGTGGCCTAACGCGTTGTTTGAACGCGTTGTTTGAACAACACGCGGAGACCCTGGAATGTGCGCCGCGCCACCGCAAGCAAAGGTTGGCCATTTGCCGGAGCTCTGGCTGCAGGGCCGGGCAGGATGAAAACTCTCCTCTCGGGGGCGCGCAGGTGCGGCAGGGCCGGCTGGCGACGGCGGAGGGCATGAGCTACCTGGAGGCCAAGCACCTGCTGCTGCTGCACTACTGCATGCGCCTGGTCTTCCTGCTGCTGCTCAAGGCGGAGGGCCGGCCCGTGCGGTCGCACCCGGTGGTCGGCCGGCTGGTCGAGGCGCGCGCGTTCCTGGAGCGCCTGCGCCCGCTCGACCGCCGCCTGCGCTACCAGGTGGACAAGCTGCTCGCGGCGGCCGCCGCCGTGCAGGCGCGCCCTCCAGAACCCCGCTCCTCCCAGCAAGCGGCTTGTGCATAGATCTTGAGCGGAGCAGGAGCGATGAGTTTGCGCAGCCAACGCCTTTGCTACGCCTGCTGCTCACATCTGCAGTGCGGGCTCTCCTCACATTACAAGAGACGCCTCATGGAGCGCTGGGCTGCGTAGGCGGGCGGCGACGGCGCGGCGGTGGACGCCAACGGCGGCGCGGCGCCCGACCCGCTCAGCTTCGGGCCGCGGCCGGAGGCGCTGATGCCGCGCGACGGCGCCATGGCGGCGGCTGCCGACGCGAGCGCCGGCGCGGCCGGAAAGGGCCTGGGCTCCGGCGACGGCGTGTACCGGCCGCCGCGGCTCAACCCCGTGGCGATGCCGGACGAGGCCGACCCCGACAGGCATGCCACAGGCTAGGAGTGTGGTTGGATGCCAGTACACGCTCGCTCGTACCGCTCGTATCCTATGCGCGTGGCTGACAGCAAAGGTTGTCTCCAGTCTCAGTTGCGCTGGGCGCTGCGGAGTTTGCGCATGATGTGCATGCAGCAGACCTGACCTGGGAGCGCGTAGCGGCTTGATGCCTGGGAGCAGCAACGCTGGCAAAGTCAGCTGCTGGTCTGAACCTGGGGGCCGCCCCCTGCGCGCGCCAGGGACTACGGGAAGAAGGCGCGGCGGCGCGACGCGGAGCGCGCGCGGCGGGCCGCGCGCAGCGGCCTTGTGCGCGACCTGGCGGCCGAGGTGGAGGGCGCGCCGGAGGAGGTGCGCGGCGCATGCAGGTTTCAGAAACCTAGTCTGGGAGCACAGCTCTCACAGGGATTGCATGTTGCTTGGCAGTGGCATCGTGTGAGTGTGCGGCGTTGCGTGACGGGGCGCGCTGCTGATGGTCCTTGTACGGGGGGTGGTGGGGCGGGCGGCGCCGCTGGTATCGGGCACAGGGGCGAGTGCACCAACAACAGCCTGGTCGTTGAGCTCTGACAGGGTCTCATGAAAACGCGGGTTTCCATGCTGCCGTGAGCCCCATTGACTGACCTGAGCCTGCTGCGCGCGGCAGCTGCGCGAGGCGCCGGCCGGCGGCGACAGCGCGGGGCTGCTGCGCGCGCGCGCGCGCCTGGCCGCGCGCGCGGCCGAGGAGGAGGGCCTCTTCGCGCGCGTGCCGCTGAGCCGCGCCGAGCGCCAAGGCCTCAAGGCCGCGCGCCGCGCGGGCCTGGCCGGCGGCGCGCTGCTGGACGACTTCGCCGACGACGTGGCGGACCTGGTGCAGGTGGGGCCGCCCGGCCCTGATATCAGGGTTGTGCGAGCCATCTGGCTCGAACGGAGGGGCTGGCTGTGTGGATGCTGCACTCGCACATGCCGCCTGTGGCGGGGGCATGCGGAGCACATCGTGGCGCTCGTGCTGGGCAGCGCCGCAGCAGTCCTCCCGTGCGGCAGTGCGTCGCCCGCCCTCCTGCTGTCCAGGCTGTGTCCGTGCGCGAGGCGGGAGGATGGCGGAACTGTGGCGAGTGCTTGAGAGCGGCTCAGCACGGCGCGCACGCGCCTGCATGCGCAGAGCAGCCCTGGGCATGCGCGCCTGGCCCGCTGCTGTCCCTGCGGCGCGCGTCGAGCGCCGCGCGCGCGCAGGGCGCAGACGAGGCGGCCGGCGGCGTGGACCCCGCGTTCCTGCGCGCGCGCGTGTCGCAGCGCTTCGGCGCGGACCTGTCGCGCGAGGCCGGCGCGGGCGCCGCCGGCCGCACCGGCGACGCGGACGTGCCGCGCCGCGCGCCGCTGGCGGAGCAGCGCGCGCGCTTCGACGCGCAGGCGCGGCCCCAGCAGACGCGGTCCTGGGATGCACCTGAGCTTTACAACTGGGGGACAGGAAGTCAGTGGTTCTCAATGCTGTGGGTGCCGGTTATGTCTTGGTTACGCTGCACACTCGGATACGCCCCGGCGGGATGGGTGAGCGACGGTGGAAGCGACGTGCGGTGACTTTCGGGCGGCAGCTGGCAAAGCGGGCGCGCCGGGCGGCGGACGACGGCGGCGAGGACGACGAGGCCCCCGACGAGCAGCACGAGCGCGGCGGCAAGAAGCGGCGGCGGGGCGCGCCGGGCGGCGACAGATTTGGGGTGGACGAGGGCGGCGGCGGCCTGGACGAGGACGCGTTCTACGCTGACGCGGCGGCGGCGGCACAGAGCAAGAAGGCTGCGCGCAAAGACAGGCGCGCTCGTGCTGGCAGTTCAAAAGGGCGCCAGAGGCGCCGCTGGCAGCATCGCAACCGATAAACGCTTTTAACCATTAACCATGAATAGTGCAACGGTAGCTTCACCCATCGTACGCAGGTTTCAAGCTGCCTAAACTTGGATGCTCCTAAGCTTCAGCGCCTGGCTGCCGCGGCAGGTACACGGCGCCCGCACCGGCGCCGCCATTGCCGGACGCGACGGTGGAGGGCGCGCGCAAGGTCAGCCGCGCGGTGGAGAAGAACCGCGGCCTCACGCCGCACCGGCGCCGCGACATAAAAAACCCGCGCGTCAAGGCGCGCCATCCCTGCGGGGCAGGGGTGCACGGCGGCGTGTGTGCAGTGCCCGACATGCCTGCAGTGTCGCTGCCCCTGTGTTGTACTAGGCTCTGCAGTGCATGCAAATTCTTGCACGCTGTGTCCTCGTAAGCGCCCATGGCTGCATCGCGCGTGCGTGCTGGCAGCTGGGGGCACTTACCATGTCACTGGCAGAGAGGTCACGGCTTGACATGGCGGCGGCGCGCTGCAGGGCCGCAAGCGCTTCGAGGCAAAGAGCAAGGCGCGGCGCGGGCAGGTGCAGGAGCCGCGGCCGCCGTCGGCCAGCTACGGTGGCGAGGCGACCGGCATCAAGTCGCGCGTGGCTAAGAGCCGCCGCTTTGGCTGAGGCCCCGCACCGGCAGCGCGCTGCGGTGGATGTCAGTTGCTTGCCCACCCTGCATGCTGGCAGTGTCAATGGATGCTTTACATGCTTTGGTGAAGGCTTGCGGCTGTGTGAGCGTGCTTTGTCAGTGGGAACAGCGTCGCATCATTATTGTCATTGTGGTACAGATGTTGCAGGTCTTTGAGGCACGGTGCTAGAACGCTTTGCAAACAGCAGCTGTTGACATGAAGCAGTTGTTATGTAGCTCCGGCATTTTTCATGCCAATTGAGAATACGTCTTCTTTTTGTCATGGCCAGGGAAGCGTTCAGACCTAACAAAGCACTGCATGTTGGACAGCGCTCAGCCCTGCGGTGGCCTCAAACATGCTGTTCGAGGCCGGCTACTTTGCAACTAGAATGCACGAGCTGGCTTTGCAAAGGGCGCCACTACATGCGCAAGCCTACCAGGGCCTCGGACATGGCGCAGCCGCTCAGCCCGAATGCTCTGATACATGGAACAGAGGCGCGCTCCTGGTGTACACCAGCTCATGCTCCAGCGCGGCGGCCAGGCCGCGCCGACAGCAGGTCGCTAACTCCCCGCTGCGCCAGCTGCCGGGCTGCGAGCCTAGCCGCGCGCGCTCTTTCCGCAGCGCGGCCGCGGCGCCTCAGCCCAGCTGCTTGTACAGCTGCATAGGGTTAGGGTAGCTGCTCATACAGCTGGTACAGCAGCACGCTCTTGGCGTACATGGGTTCGTGCTCCAGCGCGGCGACCAGATCGCGCAGGCGCAGCACGCGCGGGCCGGCGCGCTGCGGCAGCCCCGCGCCGCTGCCGCCCGCCGCCGCCGCGCCCGACCCCGTGCGCGCCGCCGCCGCGCCGCCCGGCGCGCCGCCCGCCGTAGCCGCCGCGGCCGCCGCCGGCTGCGCTGCGGCGGCGGCGGCGGCGGAGGCCGGCGGCGCCGCCCCTGCCGGACCTGACGCGGGCGGCGTCGCGGCGCCCGCGGCGGTGGCGGCGGCGGCGGCTGCGGCGCCGGCGCCGCCCTTCTTGCCCCGGTTGGCCCAACGGTCCCACTTGGCGCCCGCGCCGAACGCGGTCAGCGTGGCCGCGTTGGCCGCGCTCGCCTGTTGCTTGTCCTGCAGCTCGCGCGTTACCTGGCGCGCACGCGCGGCAGGCGTCGGGCGCCGGGCGCGGCCGCACGCGTTGCCGCGCTGCCCCCGCAGCGCGACAGCTCCTGGCCGCATCCGCACCAAGCAGTTGCTTGGTCTACAGGAACAAAAAAAACATGCGGACATGCGGAGCACCAGTGGGTGTGTAGAGCAGCCCGGCGGCGAGCCGGGCCGGCGCCCCAAGCGGGGGCGCGCTCGCCTTGGCGGCGCGCTCGCGCACGTCATCGTCCGCCTTCTTCTTGTTGGCGGCCGCGCGCAGCAGCTCGTCCTGCTCAGCCGCCTCGACTGCCTCTCCCTTCTCCCGCTCGCGCCGCTCAATCATAAGCACCTGGCGCGCACACGACTGCATGTCGAAGACCGGCCGCGAGTACCGACGCGTCGCACGGCGTCTTTCCCGCTCCCACCGGACCTTCACCCGCAGCTTTGCGCCGGGAAATGCGCATAGGTCGCAGTCTGCCATCTTGCACTCTCTCTTGGGCGCAAGATGAAGCGCGGGTCGGCGCACACAGGTCGGCACACACAGGCCCGCGCCTGGCGCCGCGTGTCGCTGGCGGACGCCATGCCAGGCAGGCGGCGCGCCGCGTCGGCGCGCTGGCGCTCCAGCGCGAACGCGCGCTGCAGCAGCCCGGCCAGGTGCGCCTCCAGCGCCAGGCTCAGCAGCTGCGCCAGCGGCGCCGCCACGCTGGCCAGGCCGTGCCGCCGCGCCGCCTCTCGCGCCTGCAGCCGGCGTGCAGAGCGGCGGTTCACAGGGATGCAGGGTTTTTTTGTTGCCTGTCTGTGCCGCAAGATGGTGACTGCTGGACCCCTGGGTCTCACGCCTGCGCTGCGAGACTGCAAGAGACCCGAGCCTGCATGGAAGCACCCACTAACCAGGCGAACCGCCGGACCAGCATCCGCCTCGGCTGCATGCGGAGAGGGCGCGCGCCCTGTCGAGCAGCGGGCCCTCGTTGAGCAGCGGCTCGTCGCGCGGCAGCGGCGCGGGCGCCGGCGCGGCGCCCGCGCCCACCGCGCCCACCATCGCCGCCTCCTCCTCATTCAAGTTCACGCCCGTGTCCTGCGCGCGCCCGTCCAGCCGCTTTATTAGGGATATGGCTTGACTTAGGGCCCTAACACTCGCAGCCTGCTGCACCGTCCTGATCCACAACATCATGCTTCTTGCGCGGTGAAAATTTTTCCCTTCACCCTGCATGCAAGTATGAACAAGATCACGGACTGCAGCATCATGGGCGCTGTGCGGGGCGTCTCCGACGCCTTGTCAGAGCGGCGCGGCGGGGCGCGCGCCTTGAGCACATCCTCGCCGACGTCGTCGTCGTCGTCCTTGCGCGCGCGCTTGGCGTCGCCGGCCACGCCGTCCGCCGGCCGCTTGCCCAGCACGGAGCCCGCGCCCGCGCCCACGCCCGCCGGCGCGCTCGCGGCCGCCGCCGCGGCCGCCGCCGGCGCATGGTGCGGGCGCAGCTGGCTGGCGATGTGCGGTTGGCCCGGCTGCAGGCCCGGCTGCGGGCCTGGGCGGCCTGCGGGGCGCCGCCGCAGACATGTTGCCGCATGGCGGAGGCGGCAGCGTGCGATACTTTGGCGATGCAGTCCGTCTGCCTGACTGCTGCAGTGTCATGAGCAACCTGGTGGACCAGACCACCGGATGATCAAACCCCAGGATGAGGACAAGCAGGGGCCACGATCTCCTGAGAGGTTAGCATACGCGTGTCCGTGACCGGGGTGCGCGATGGAGGCGGCGGGTGCGGGGTGTGCGGGCGCCGCGCCTGCAGGCCTGGCAGGCGCGGGCGCCGGAAAGGCGGCGCGCGCTTGCGCCTGCGGCAGCGCGGCCGGCTGCGGCCCGCGCGCACGCGCCGGCGTCAGCGCGCATCTTGCGTGCAGACAGGTCACCGCGCGTGCGTCAAGCCGAGCCTGATCAGGCTGGGCGCGCGGCGCACCGACGCGGCGCGCTGCGCGGCCTGCGCCTGCGCCTGCGCCTGCTGCAGCGCCGCCGGCTGGAAGGGCGGCTGGGCCGCCGGCGGCGCGGCGCCTGCGCGCGCGCGGCAGCCCACGCTGGCCGATGCATCAGCCTGCTGGGGGGACAACCAAGGCACTGCGCGCCGACCGCGCATGAAGCCGCCGCACGCTCTGGAAAGCCTGCACGTGGTTGTGGGGTGGGTTGAAGTGCAGTTCAAATTGCTGTCTACCCCTTCTGCAAACGTAGATTTGTAACTGAATCATACGACTGCTTTGTTGCGCGTCCTCAGCTGCGGCGAGCCGCGGCCTGGCCGCAGGCTGCGCGGCGTGCTGCGGATCCCGCGCGCATGACGGAGGCAGGCGCAGCCGAGGGCCAGGCCCGTGCTAACAACACAGGGACTGCACAGCGCACGTGTCTGTAGCCGTCAGCGAGCAGCGCACCCGCGGGCGGTGGGCCGGCCGCGGGCCGCGCGGCGTGCTGCGCGGCGTGCGCGGCCGCGGCCGGCGGCGCAGGCGCGCCAGCGGGCGGCGGCCCCGCCGCGTGCTGCCGCGCCTGCTGCGCGTGCAGCAGCCTGACCGTGAGTGCTGCAACACAGGCTGCTCCAGCTGCGCACAGTGCCAAAACACCAGCAGTGCCTGCTGGCGACTGAGCTGCGCGCACAGCTGAGCCCAAGGCGACGCAGGCACACAGTGGCTGGCGCACACAGCAGCCTACCCACCACTGCTCAGCGCATGCACTGGTGACTTGGCGTGCTGGCAGGCGATGCCGGACAGGCTGGCGGCTAGGCCGTCAGGGTAGGGTTACAGTAGGACTGCAGGCACCTGGGCCTGAAACGCGCGCAGCGTGTCCTTGCCCACGGCCTCGATCAGCCGCGCCTGCCAGGCTGCATATACCTTCGGGTCGGGGCCCGTCTGCGGCACCCCGAGCGCTTGCGCGTCAGCCCGCGCGACACGCCGAGCCGCAAACACAGGGCGCGCCCATGCAGCGTACGCGCGCACGCTCCGTCTCACCCGAGCCCCGCAGGTTTCAACCGTACCCAGCCCGAAAATAAATAAAAAAACCCCCCCCCCCCAAAAATAGCGCGGTTCACAACCTGCGAGAGCTTGTCCTTAGCCAGACAGCACACAGACTGCTGCAAGTGACTTTTGTGCGCACGTGGCCGGCCCTAGGGGTTGACATCTCCTGCGCGCGCGCCAACCATGATGTCATTGGAAAAAACCTGCAACGTCTTGTGCGCACTTCACACTCTGCTTTGTCAAATGCAAGACCCAAGAATACCCAGGAAAATGCAGCAGCACATAGCCTGTATTAACAAGGTTGCATGCGGGCAGTGAAGTTGCATGCAGGCATTGGACGTACGAGCCCAAAATGGTTTACAGAGGTTCAAGCAAAGGCGGAAGCCTGATGGCATGCCCTGCCGCATGCTCAGAGCGCTGTGACGTTCCCGAGCAGGCACCTTGGACCGCGCTTGCTCACGTACAGAGGCAGAGGAGGCGCGGCGGGCGCGCCTTGAACTCGACCATCAGCGCCTGGATCTGCCGCAGGCGCCCCGCGTCGCCGGCCAGGCTGCGCCCGCAGAAGTCCAGCAGCGCCTTGGCGCTGAACAGGCTCGCCTGCCCCTGCGTGCGCGGCGCGCGCGGGTCAGCGCTCCGTGCGCAAGCCCATGCATGCGCCCTGCCAGCACGGGGCTGTGTGGGCGTCAGCGCACAGGCGTGAGCCAGGCCCGTCCGAGCTGTGAGCTGCGCTCGTGCTGCGCGTGCAGGGCAGGGCACGGCGGGCAGCGCCTGCCGCGGCGGCGCCGGCTGCTGCGCACCCTGCGGGCCGCGGCCCTGGCGCCCCAGCTGTCTGAGGGCGAGCAGGGCATGGAGCCGGCCGCACCTGCCCCTGCGCTCCCGGCTGCTGCCCGCGCTGCGGCGGGCCCTGCTGCGCAGTGGGCGGCTTCTGGTGCCGCGGCTGCGCGGCCGCGGGCGCGGCCAGCGGCGCGTGCTGGAGCGGCGCCGGCTGCGGCGCCGGCACGGGCGCCGCGTGCGACTGCACGGCGGCGGCGGGCGCGCCGGGGCGGACCTGCGCGGGACCTGCACGTGCCGGCACTGCACGCCATCAGCTAGCACCAACTGGTGACAGCAAGCACGCCGTGCGCCAGCCTGCAGCCTGTCTGCCTCGGGCGCAGAACAGTACATGATTACACATGGCTGGACCCGAGCGGTGGATGGGTTGCAGGGCTGCACTTGCACAGCCTGCGGCCAGGGCACGCCTGTTTGGCCAGCGGCAGCGGCAGGCGTTGCAGCAGCAGCCGCGGGGTTGGCCAGCGCGCTTTGGAGCAGCGACGCGAACTGATTGGCCCCAACGGAGGGCGGTGCCACCTGGACAGTAGCACAGCTTGTTACTGTGTGGCACTGTGAATATGCAAGCACTGCTGCCAGCGTGATGAGCCCCTTCTGTTTACTTCATAAACTCCGTGGCACTTGAAGCAGTAGCAGTGTTCCTGAAGTGCTCATTTACAATGGCTGCAGTGACCCACACCACATCATCGTCCTCGTCCTCAAGCAGCGCTAGAAGGTTGTCCGCCATCCTGCTCAGCACAGAGAGCGACTTTCTTGCAGCCTAATACCTTTCACACGCCCATGCTGCAAGCATAAGACACGCACATATACAGGTATAACCAGCCTGCCACCTCTGCTGCTCTGACAGGAAATCTCTGCGTAAGCAGAGAGCTGGTCCTGACAGGGGTTCATGCCCCAGCAGCGGCGGCCAGCGGCGGTACCACAAGTCGCGCTCGGGACGGGAGACGCGCTATTGCCGCCAAAAGGCTTAAGCTTGGCAGCCGCATTTTTGGAGTGCTGGCAGGAGACAGATGGTACGAGTGGAGCTGCAGTTCAGGGGCTAGCGCAGTGCGATGGCCGCACCAGCTCCAGCGCCGAGTCAGAATGCGGCGGATGCGCTGTATGCACCGCCAGCCCAGAATGAGACGGCGTCGTTCTTTGGGCGCCTGCCAGTGGCGCCCCTGTCGCAGCATGAGGGCTGCATGACGAACGTGTCCGGCACGCCAATCTACACGTGCTTCACGCAGAATTCGACCTCCGACAACCAAATCCTGACCTCGTGCGCCCCACTGCGCCTTGAGCGCCCGCTGTGATTTACGCTGAAGTCGTGGAGCAGTGCACGCTCCTCCTGCGCTCCTGCTCGCTCTGAAGCCCGCACCGCGGAGCGCCTCACGCAGGCACGCTGCGCACGCAGGCTGTGGTTCTGCTTGGTGGGCGGCAGCGTGTGCCTGCTGCTGTTCGGACTGCTGCGCGGCCTCCTGCGGAGCACGTACCACAAGCGGGTGGTGCGGCGCCCGCCCGCAGAGCTCCCCGCTGGCCCGCCAAGCTTCACCACGCTGCTGCGGCAGCCCGCCCGGCAGGCCCACAGGAGCGCGCCTGGCCGGGTGCTGCACGGTCCATATGGAGCACGTCACGCAATAGCCCACGCGGGGCACCCGACTCACCTCCCCCGGCCTGCACAGCGACATCCTGGGCCCACTTGCTGTACGTCCGCAAGCGACTCTGACACAGAGCGGAGCACTGCGTTGCTGCACGTGCTCAGCCAGGCTCCCCCAAGCTGCCAAGGGGCGTGCACGGTGTGAGGACGCCCTTGCGGCCCCTGCGGCTGCACGCTGGCTGCCACTCGCTGCATGCCTTGCTGAAGGCGAAGCGCCGTCCTGACCTTGCGCCCAACGCTCGGGCGGCCCAGTTGGACACCTGGCAGACATCCTGCAAAGACGGAGATTCCCTGTGCTGCTGCCGAGTAGGCTTAAGAACACATAGGTGTTAGCCCTCTCGAGCCCCAACTTGTCTGACCCAATGCAAATGGTCATGAGCTGCCAACCACGCAGACATGATGCTGAGTCTCGAGCGCGGCTGCAGGACATCCTGGACCTGGAGGCAGACCCGCCCGCTCCCCGGCTGGGAGGCCTGCAGCAGCTCTGGTGCGCGCACGTCGCGCAGCCTGCTTGCCCTGCTCCTCGCAGAGCCTGTGCAGGGTAGCCGAAAAGTGCGTGGGTGCGTGCTGTACCCTGTTGAGGTCCTGCAGGAAGTTGAGAAGCGATCTGTTGTCCACACATCCTGGTTCCAAGCTACGAGAGCTCCGACTGCACTTTGCGCCGTATGGTGTCATGCGTCTGCGTCCAGGTCATGGTGCACGCGACCATGTCACTGTGACAACATGAGCACGTCTGGACAGTGCCGGGCGTGCATATATGGACGCCAGCAAAGCGCTCCCGGCGCGCAGGTCGTGGATGGGCCCCGTGCTGCTGCTGAGCGACGTGGACCTGCTGCGCACGGCCGGGCTGGACGCGCTGGCGCGTCCCGCAGCGGGCCCGGCCTCAACCCGCATGTGTCACGCACCTCTTGCCTTGCGCACGCGCGCGCCTTGTGGATGCCTGCGATGCCAGGGAAGGGACGGGCTCGGGCAATGGGCGGCCGGAGGGGAGACGTCACTTGGGGCGTTACCCACTGGCGGGCATGGCAGACGGCGTGCTGATGTCCGTGCGGCATATGTCCTGACAGCGCTTCTTTCCCAGCCTAGGCGCGACGCACCGATCCGCAGGGCGCGCCGTCAGCGCACGGCCCTTTGTCAAGCACTTACATTTTTTCGGCGTCGCCGCGGCGCGACGGCGCACATTGTTTGACCCACACTCCAGGCGCCTGCAGTCCGTCACAAGCAGTGAAGCGTGTTTGTGTCCTTATGCGCGTGACCTGCTCGTCCATGTGCGGGTCACCGCCTGAGGGGGCCGCGCCTGCGCAGGTGCTAAACCGCTGCCTGACGCTCGGCGTGCAGCTGTTCGTGCCCATGGCGGTGCTGGGCTGCGCCGTCCGTGCGCCCCCGCAGCCAGCATGATTACGTGCATGTGCCTTGCGTGTCGCAGCAGGAAAGTTGTCGTGCACTGGCTTGCGCAGCTGAGCTGCTACATGTGCCTGGCTGGCTGATTGACTGGACGGCGTGGTCCATTTTTGAGTGCAGCAGGGAACGCGCTTGGTGACGCCAGCTTCAAAGAGTGTGCAGACACCGTGAATAGCGCTGACTTGTGGAGTCCCGCGTGTGCCTGCATGCAGACCCGCAGTTTGCACCTGCTGACGTGGGCGGCGCGCGGGGGGCGGCGGCAGTCCTGCCGGTGAACATGCACGGCACCGGCCTGCGCACGCAGAATCCGGACGCGGCGCAGCCGAGCGAGCTCATGCTGCAGACGCTGAGCAACCTCCCCGACGGCTCGCGCCTGCTCTGGCTGCCCTGCGCGGCCGCATACGTCTTCTGCGGGTACACCTGCTGGCTGCTGCGGCTGCACTTCCGGGTGCGGCCGGCCGCGTCGGGCCTGCCCTACTTTTGATGCTGTTACCCGTACGCCTGCTGGCTGCTGCGGCTGCACTTCCAGGTGCGGCCGGGCGCGTTGAGACTACTCCAGCGCACGGCGCTGCCATAGCGGGATGACAGGAGAGGCAGCCGTGACAGCCACAGGCCAACAGGGCGCCAGCGATGCCAGCTCACCCGCAGCAGAGCAGCAGGCCGGCGGTTCATCAGACCGGCCGGCTGAACGCATGCCGCCGTACCATGCGCGCAGAGCTACGTCATCCTGCGGCACGCGTACCTGGAGAACCGCGAGTTCGAGCCCTGCCCGAGCGAGCTGCCGCCGGGCAGCCCGCTGCTGGCGGGCGTCACGACGGTGCTCTACAACCTGTTTGCGCTGTTCAACCCGCTGCAGGCGCGCTCCCTGCAGCGCCCTCCCGACCAGAGGCACATTCTAGGCACATAAAAATGTGTCCACGCTGCAGTGCACCCGCTGGCAAGCGGCAGACCCACCATGGTGCCCTGCCCTGCGCTCCTGAATGCCGATTACTTGAGCGTCTATGCAGGTTGCTGTGTTTCTGCTGCGTCCTGGACTCAAAGCTTGACATTAGCTTCACACAGGAGTCCTGAAGAAGTGCGGGAGTCCGTAGCTGCCGCCAAGCCAAGGCCATTTCTGGAGTGTCTCTGCTGCAGGTTTGACAGACTGATCAAACATGTGGCTCATGAGCGCCTGCCGCGCAGATGCTGCGTAACGATGCGGAGGCCGTGCCCTGCGCGGTCACGGTCAAGCCCATCCGCCTGCTGGGCGAGGCGGCGGGCAAGGGGCGGCCGCCGCTGCGCTCCGCGCCCCCGAGCTGCGACGACGCCTCCGCCGGCCTGACCGCCGTGCTTGGCAGCCGCTCGGGCGCGGCGACGCCTGCGATCGGCGCCGCCGTGGGGGCGCACCCGACCGGCGGCGGCGGCAGCGCTGGCGACGGCGGCCTGAACGGCGGCATGCACGGCCTGGCTGGTGCGCACCTAGCCAGTGCACGAGTCTGCGCAGCAGCCCGGCCGATGCAGCCGAGCGGTGCGGGTGACGTGCTGCGCGCGAGGGGTTGCGGCGGGCGGGCGCTGGGCGCGCATGCGCCTGGGCTCCAGGGATGCTGCAACTTGTGACCAGCATTGGTCGTGGTCGAGGCCGCCCGCAGATTGTCCCAGTAGGTTTTGGCGATAAAGTACAAGTCGCGCGGTGATGCCAGCACGCCTCCCGAGCCCTTGAGCTTCCACGTAAATGCAACATTCCGAAATGCGCCCGCTGGGCGGCCCGCGCAGGCGCTGTATGTGAGGCGGCCGCGCACGATGAGGACGACGGCGTGGCGCTGGGCGTGCACGCCCCAGGGGCGCCCGGCACGCTGCGCTCCGCGGGCAGCGAGGCGCAGCGGCGGCAGGGCGAGGCTGGCACGCTGGCGGGCGAGCACGACGACATGGCGGGCCTGGGCCGGGGCGACGGCGCCCGGGGCGACGCGGGCGGCGGCGCGCCCGCGGACGATGGCTACCGCGGCATGCTTACAGACCGCGCCGCGCACAGCAGCGCCGAGTGGGCGGGTGCGGCGCGGCTGGATGTGGCGCCCGCGCGCGCGCGCGGCGCGCTGTCTGCTGCGGCCTGCAGGGCTGCTGGCCATTAGTGACAGTCTGCTGTTTGCGCTTGGCCACGCGAGGACGCGCAGGACCCTGCCGCCATACCCTGCCTCCGGTGCCTCCGTGCCTTGTCGTCCGAGGCGCTGGGGGCATGCCGGTGGCGGGCGCTGTGCTGCAACGCCGCGGGCGTGCCGTGACGGGTGCCGCGCGGCCGCGCAGAGGGCGTCGCGGTCTACCCCTGGTGGGTGCAGCGGCCACCGCCGGGGCCGCTGCCGCCCGCGCTGGCGCAGGTCGCGGACCACGTGCTGCCGGGGCGCTCGACGGTGCGGCTGCAGCAGCTGGTGCGCGCGCTGGAGCCGGCGCGCGGCGGCGGCGGCGCCGCCTGGGTGAACGTGTCACAGTACGCGGTGCTGGTGACCGACCTCACAGAGGCCGAGGAGGAGAGGCGCGCGGCCCGTCCGGCTCTAACCCATTTCTAGGTTAGGGTTAGGGTTTTACCTCAACCATATGTTTAGGGCAGGCTGAGGACTGCCAGTTTGCGAGCATGCGGCGCGCCCTGGCACCGTCGTGCAGCTGCCGGTGTTGGCATGGGGAGAGACGGCCGGCGCCGCCGCGACTGAGCGGCGCGCTGCGCGGGCGGCAGCGTGGACTCCGCGCTCACGCTCGTCTCACCAACGGGCAGCCGCCGGCGCGACGTCGCAGCCGCGCCCTCCGCCGCCGACATCGAGATGGCCACCGTCGACCTGGGCGCGAGCGCCGCGGACGCCGAGGACGATAAGCGATGGGCCGGCGGCGCGGGCGGCAAGGGGCGCAATGGGGCGGGGCTGAACGGCGGCGCGGGCCTGCGCGCGGGCTCGCTGTCGGCGTCGCGGCGGCCGCGGCGGCGCGACCGCGCGGACCTGCTGGCGGAGAGCTTCCGCTGGATGTTCCCGCGGTCCTTCGAGCGCCTGGTCCCCGTGCCCAACTGCCAGGCGCGGCGCGACAACCCAAGCACAGGATGTTGCGGCTAGGGCGCCGCGCCGAGGGCGGTGGGCGCGACAGCTCGCCCGGCCGCAGGCGCTGCTCGCGTGTGCCTTGCTCTGCTTCACCGCGCCCGGAGGCCTGCGACCGCTTGCGGAGACATCCTGCAGCAGCCACTGTATGTGCGGCTTCGCAGCTCGGTACCTCCTGTGCAGCCTGGCGTGATTCAATCTAACCCCAACCCATATCTCAGACCTGACACTCAACCCCCGCTGGCGCCGCAGAAGCTGGACGGGCTGCTGCAGCGCTGGGACCGCGCGCAAGGCCAGCTGGCGGTCGCACGCGTGGAGCAGGCCGCCGCCGAGGCGCTGGGCTGCGCGGCCGGCGCCAAGCGCGCGCCGACCGTGCGCGTCGGCTGCTGCGGCTGCCTGCGCCCGCGCGTGGACGCCGTCGAGCACTACAGCCGGCAGGTGCCGCCCGCACGCGCCGTCGCAGGGGTCGAGCGCGCGCGCGCCGCCGGCCCCTGCGTGCCTCCCGCACACCTGGCGTAGCAGAAAAGCCGTGCTGGGTATGCGCGCAAGCTCATTCACGCCTGCCTCTCAGTTCGCTGGTCTGGAAAGCGAGCATGCCTGTGCCCGGTCGCCCGCCGCGGCCCTCGGACCAGACGCCTTCCTGCCCCGCGCCCACCGCTCCGCCCCGGGCTGAGGGTTGTAGGCGGCGCGGTCAGGACCGGCGGGGCCCGATGCAAACCTGACCCTGACCTCGCGTGCGCCCCCGCCGCCCCGCGCCAGGTGGACCGCGCGGCCAAGGCGGCCGCGCGGCTGGAGGGCGAGATCCTGGCGGAGCGCGCGCGCGTGCTGGCCGACCCGCGACCTGCCTCCTACTTCGCGCTGTTCAAGTGCGGCCCGAGGCCGCAACATCGATTTTGATTTTGTGGGCACTGCCCCGCTGGCCGCGCTTTCTGGACCCAGCAGGCTCTGCGGGGCTACGCATCCTGCATGCGGCGGGCGCCCGACCTGGAGGCGCCGGCCGCCGCACTCCCGCGCCCGAGCCTGCGGCGGTTTTGGGCGCCCGAGCGCGGCGGACGCGCGCAAAGCTGATTGGCGGCGCGCGCGCAGCTCGCAGAAGGACGCGCTGGTGGCCGCGCAAGTCAACCTGATCGCGGACGGCGGGCTGTCGTTCGCGGTGCACACCGCGCCCGCGCCTGACGACGTGAACTGGCCCGCGCTCTGGCTGGGCTGGCGCTCGCGCGTGCTGCGCACCGTGGCCATCGTGCTGCCGGTCGCGGCCGTCATGGTCTTCCCGATCGGCATCTGCACGGGTGCGCGCCGCGCGCGGCCGCCCCGCCGGGCCGCCGCCAGGGCGGCGCGCTCTGCCCGCACCCTGTCGGCGTGCGCGGCTGCGGGTTGCTTGTCCTGCCGGGCGCCGCCGCCGTGCTCTCCCCGCGAGCGTGCCATCACCTTCAGTGCGTGGTGTGCGCGGTGCGGAGATGCGGAGATGGCGTGGCTGCGACACGCTGTCACCTCGCCTTGTTTGCAGGTCTGTGTGCATGCGTGCATGCGTGTGAGGGCCTGCAGGGGTCTCTTTCATCAGCAACCCTGCCAGACCGCTGATGAGGAGTTGGCAGCATTTGTCCCCTGCTTGCTGGCAGCCAGGCAAGCACTCGCTCTCGCCAACTCAAGGCATGCGGCCGCCCACGTCGAGCAGCCAGCCGCGCGCGCCCGGCCCGCCGGCCGCAGCCCAGGCAGGACACGCGGCGCGGCTGAGCGGCGCGCGCCGCGCGCGCAGGCGCGCTGACCAACCTGCACATCGCGGTGTGCGGCGGCACGCCTGAGACCAACAAGCTCTACTGGCGGTGGTTCTGCAGGTGGGGCCACGTGTGCGTGCTGCTCAGCCGCACCGTGTGCTCTGCTCAGAGCGAGGGCGTGCTCGCACGCGCGCATGGCGGCGCGCGCGTGCAAGCGCAGGTGCTGAGGGTTGGGAAGAGGTTAGGTGTGCGTTCGTGACGTGTGGAGCCGGCGCTGGAGCTGCGCAGCGCTGCTGCTTCCCGGCATGCGCAGGCGGTGCACACGCCCAGGCCGGCCCCTCAGGCTCTGCGCCGCGCAGCGCGTCGGGCGGGAACGCGCGCGTCGCGCGCGAGCTGCTGACCGGCGTCGTGCCGGTCATCATCTCGTCCGCGTGGGACACCTTCGTGCTGCCGCTGTTCTTCTACATGCTCGCGCAGGTGACCCGCCGCGCCCCGCGCACCCCGGCGCCCCTGCACGGCAGCACCGCACTGCATTCTTGCCAGGCGCTTGCAGCGCCTGCTCACGAGGCGGCCGGGCCCGTCACGGCCTGACGCCTGCGCTGGGGGTGCCGTGCAGAGCGAGCGGCGCTGGCTGAGCCTGCACGCGCTGGACAAGCGCGTGGCCACCTTCTTCTTCTACTTTGCCACGTTCAACACGTTCTTCGGCGCTGCGCTCGGCGGGCGCGCGGCCTCCCCATCCCCCCCTGCAGCTTGGATGCGCAGGCGTGCAGGCTGGGCGATGGCCGCGTCCGTTCTCGGCGATCTGTGCAATCAGAAGGTGTGCTGGTCGCATGCGGCACGGCAGGTCGTGCCACTGTGACCAGCCTGCCTGTGTAGTGTGCTCGCCTCACTGTGCTAAGAGCAGTCACTGTGCAGCCTTGGTGTGCTGAGGATGCAGTTGATGTGAAGACCTAACCCTTGCGCGCAGGTCCATCTTCTCGCAGCTGGGCGCCGCCATCACCAACCCGGGTGCGCCGCGCGCGCGCCGCCGTGCTCCCCCACCTGTCCGGCGCCCCAGCAGAGCGCTGGGCGCGCCGGGGGAGCGGGCCAGCATGCGCTCCGATTGCTGTGTGTGCGCGCCGCGCGGCTGCTGCGCCACGGCGGCTGACCTGGGAGGGCGCCCGGCCGCGCAGGGCAGATCTTCCGCCTGCTCGGCACCGCGGTGCCCTCCTCGTCCAATTTCTTCCTCAACTACGTGCTGACCAAGGCGCGCCGGCCGCCCTGCCGGCCGTGCATGTCCTCTCTCCCCATGAGTTTCACAGAGCCTGCCTCGCAGCTCTGTGAACACTCGTTCGCACGCGTCTGTTTATGCTTGCAAAGTATCCACGCGCCTCTGTCAATGCTTGCAAGGCTGCAACGCGCCTCTCCAGTGCTGGCAGACTGGGAGCCGCCTCATGCACGCCTGCAAACCTGGAGCGCCAGCAGCATTCTGGCCAAGTGTGTGTTGCAGGCTGGCTGCTTTGAGCTCATCTCAAGTCCTGATCTCATCCATAAGATCAGGCGCGCCATGGCGGCGCAGGCGCTGTTCTACAATTTCCTGCGCCTGTTGTGGCCGCACAACGGCGTGCTGCTCGCCGCCATCATGCGCTCGCTTGGCCTCTCCCGTGCGCCGGCGCCCTGTCCGGCCCCCCCGCGCGGGGTCACAAGAAGGGCAGGTTGACTGGGAAGCGCGTGTAGGTGGCAGCTCTCAGTGCAGCGCATGGCATGGCCTGATTAGCCTGCACATCTGCAAGCTCACTGTTTTCCGAGCGAAAAGGGATGGCGGGCTGCGCTCCTCCCGTGGAAGGGCGTGCAATAGCCCGCCACCCCATGCAAAACCACAGCGCCCTGCAGGCCTGCGGCGTGCATGCCCTGAGGCGCGGCAGCGCTGCGGCCAGGGCCCAAGACGGCGCAGCAGCGCGAGGTCGTGCGCCTGGCGCCCAGCTACCGCAGCGGGCGCCACTACGGCGCGTTCATGACCATCTTCGTGATTGCGCTGGCGTACGCGGTCACCGCGCCGCTCATCCTGCCCATCGCGGCCGCGTACTTCCTCACTGGCTGGGTCGTGTGGCGCTACTGCCAGCTGTGCGCCCTGGTGGCCTTCGACCTATGGCCCCGTCAGCCTGTGATTGGTGGCTTGGGCTGACCGATGTACCCTCCGCCAGTCCCTGCGGCTGACCCTTGCTTTAGTGAAACAACGTCACGAGCATGGGTACAGTTGTATGACCTGCTTCCATGCACGCTTTCCTCGCCACAGCATGCCTACGGAAGACATGCAAACATGCTCACGGTTCCCTTGCTTGAGATGTGGCGGCGTGGGCGCAATGCATGCCCATACCTGTAGCTGTCAGTTTTGCGTAGCTGAGCACGTACATGGAGCGAAAGGCTGCATGCGCGCGCTGCCAGGTACTTCTATGAGCGCACGTACGAGTCCGGCGGCCTGATGTGGGTGTTTGTGTTCAACCGCATCATGATCTGCCTCATGATCCTCTCCTTCTTCTCCGGCTGCGTGTTCATCGTCAAGCGCGGTGTGCGGCTGCCCAGGCTTCCTCTTTCCAGGCGGCTTGCTGCAGTGGTTCATGAAGCTGGCAGCCCTGCTTGCAAGACCGTGCAGGGTCAGAGATATACCAGGCCCCGCAGGCTCTGCCTGATAGGCTGGCGTTGAGTACCATGTTCAGCAGTCTGTGCTGACTGCGGCTGGGGATAACAGGGTACTGGCAAGCTGGCCTGCTCTGGTTTACGCTGACGCCGCTGCTCGCCCTCTTCTGGAAGTGCGCCCCAGCATCTCAAAGCAGCCCAGCCTATGTCCCATGTTATGTTGTTGGTTACTTGTGAGGCTGCTTACTCCTCTGGGCATTGTGTGAGATGCGCGAGGCAGTGAGACTTTTGCCCACCTCCTGGCATCATCATCCGCAGTGGCGCCTGTGCCCCTGCAGCCCTGTAAGCGGACTGCCACGCCAGCCGCGCATTAGCAACCGGCCGTGCCCTCGGTCATGCCGCGGGGCCAGGAGCAGGGGAGGCCGAGCCTGACTGGAGATTGCATGCCGCAGGTACTGCAACCACTACTACCAGGTGCGCGGGCGCAGCATGCCGCTGAACTCGGCCATGGCCGCGCCGCGCGTGGTGCTGGACGCGGCGGTGTACACGCAGCCCGCGCTGCGCCCGGGCGCGTACGGCTGGTTCCCGGAGGCGGGCGTCGTGTGGTTCAAGTACGGCCTGCCCAAGTACACGCTGTGAGGCCTCGCGGCTGCGGCATGGAGGGGAGATTGCCATGTGCTTGTCGCTTCTGGCTGGGACTGTCAGGGAGACTTATCAGGGTGCCATGCACAGGCTGCCATGCACACTGCAGGGCTGTTGCAGCCTACCAAACAACCCCATGTCCTAGATCGTGCATGGGCCACGGCCCTGCAGCATGTAGTGCGTGCGGGCTTGGGCACGATCTGGTTTTAGGTTCCGTTCCATTTATGACAGCATTCATTGAGTCCATTCATTGCGTCCGATCGGGCAGTGTGTCTATGTTTGGGTTTGCGGGCAGTTCGTCCAGTGTTTCCGGGTTGGCAGTAGAGTACTCTATTCAGTAGGTATTGCTGAAGTATGCGACGTGATCCTAGGTGGCATGGGAGAGTGTATATTGACAGTTCTAGCCACTAAGTGTGGTTGTCTCCAGCTAGCCGTCCATGCCACACAAGATGCATGCAGCACGCTCCATTATGTCACATGGTCCAGCGTGTTTTGCTCTTTGCATTTTCAGAGGCGCCGAGCATGCATAACGCTTACTCCGCTTGACAGGCAGTCTGCAGACACTGGGTTAGGTGTGACACCTGAAAAATCTGGGTTCGCAGATTTCTTGTATGTTGGCCAATGACGCCAGCGCTCTCACGTCACGTCTGACTTCTCTGCTTCCATGTAACATCAGACTAAATATGACAGGCGCACAAGGCTTTCTACAAGCCGCTTTTACCTCGAGCGATGTGCAAATGCAACAACACCCCAGGCGTGCACTGCAGTACATGCATGCGTCAGAGACAGAATAAAACTTGTACACATGAGAGTTCGGGGACTGACAAATGCAGGGCGACAGAGACACCAGCGCCCACGCGCGACTCTACCACCGACGCTGCTCAAGCATGTCTCTCAAGTACTGCGCAGAATTTGATGTTTGCTCCTCGACCCCGAATGGGTGCCACAGGTGCCGGATGAACTTGCTACTCTTATCATCCGTCCCCGAAAGCCTCAGGAATGCCTGAGGATACTTGCGCGAAACATTATGATTTAGCACCGGCTGCTCCCAAGGAAAATCCAGCAAAAAGTTGCGATACACCTCGCTGAGCGCTGACGTGTTGTACCAGAAGTCCAGGATCTCAAAGGACCGCCTCGTGCGCGTGAAAAGCAGGTTGCCGGCGCAAAAGTACTGCCCCCGGCTCTCATACGGCGTGTTTGAGCCTGTCATGGCAATGGGGTCCGTGCCGTCCCTGAGCAACCCCTGCCCAACAGGGTACATGTTCCCCAGCAGTGCAGTCATGTGTGGGGCCTCATCCTCCGCCAACCAGGCCTCCAGGGACAGGTGCTGGTCCTGCATGACCAAAAAGCTGTCGCTGTCCATGTACAGCGCCCACTGGCAGCAGCACTCCAGCTTGTCGCGCAGGAGCTGGACCTTGGCCCAGGACTGGGCCCTGTCCTTGGCGGCGCCGGCCGCCGTCTGGTACAGGAACGAGTAGCCGTGGCGGCGGGCGTACAGCCGGTTGATGTGGAAGGTCGCCTCATAGTACTTCATGCCGTCGACCTCAGCGGAGCTGCTCAGGTTGCGCTCCAGCCCGGGCACGAAGCGGCTGTCTGCGCCGCGCGAGTTCTTGCTCCGCGGCGAGCAAAGCCTTGTTACCTTGGGCTCTTTGCTGGCAGAGAGGCAATGTCAAGCAGGCCTTGTGTCAGCGGTCAGCGCTGGGGCGCGCCGTGCATTAGTATACAGCCCGGCATGGGTCTGCGCGTGCCCAGCTCAGCTGTGCGCCGCGGTCCGGCCGACAGTGCAAGCGCCCCAAAGGGAATGCAGTACAGCAGCAGCGCGTGCAGCTTCATACTCGCTCAGCAGACCCGCTGTGCTGCGAACCCCGGCCAAGAAGGCTGCACTTCCAGTACTTCGTTCCTACGTGCAACTGCAAACAAGCTCGCCCACGGCGCAGCTATATGTCACACCGGTGCGCATCACGCGGAGCCGAACCGGGAGTTTTTCCGCCCTATTCAAAGTTCTCGGCAAAGTTCTTCGGCCAGGTAGACCTTAGCAGCCTTGGCCGGTCATTCTGCGGAATCTGCTGCATGACCGCATACAATACAGGCGCGGTATGCCTGTCACCTGTCAGAACAGGGCGCGCCCAGAACCGTGGGCAAATGGTTTCGCGCTTCCTGGCGGCAAGGTGCAAGGTCGTGCAGCTGCTGCCACTGCGTGGGGTGCACGTGCAGCGAGACTGCCCAAGAAACGGCTGTGTAGCAAGGCGTGTAAACACTGCAGTGTCAGAGTGCGGCTCCTCATTTATTCACGGACGATGCTTTATGGGAGCTACAGACTCACGATGCAGTTGTCGCGCTGCGGGCCACTGTGCGGCCGGGGGAGGCGCCTCCTCTTGCACGTACAATGCTGTTGTGCACAAAGTCAGTGGAGGGGAGCACTGATAGCCAAAGGAGTGCCTCTGCGCAACCCAGGGCTGTGCCCTGCACTTCAAATGTGGGATTCCAACATCACTGCCGCCTCTCATTGTTATCGCATGTGACTGGTCACTACAGAGTCAGATATGACTGACGGCCTGTTAAGATATAAGAACATACGGAGTCTGATAACCCATAAAAGCTCATGTGCGCCGGCATGCAGCGTCTGTAGCATGTTAACGACAGCCTCTGCCAGCCAAGTGGCCACAGATGTCGCCAATGAGTTGCCAACCGATCTGAAAGACACATCCGCGCATCAGCCAACCTGGGTTTCCTGTTTGAAAGCAGCCAAAGTTGGCTGATATTAATAGATGGCTGTAAATTTATTCATTCATCCTGGCCAGCTGATAGGCGCTACCTAATGAAGATGCTTCGCTGCACTCAGTGCGGGCAGGCTGGCAGGCCGCCTGTGCGCGCGCACACAGCAGTCACATACGCAGCAGCAACTGCACAGGCGGACGTGCGCGTGCGGACGTCGGGCTCCTGCACGGTGCAAGGGACGAGCAGGAAGAGGAACGAGGACCGCCTAGTCGTAAACGTGCACCCCCTTCCCTTGTACTGTCGCTGGCACGCCGTGCGCACCGGCACGCATGCACGAAAGACGTTGCGACGTGTTCAAAGCTTGCTTTGCACAGCGCAGGTGTCTGACGAGGTAACAGAGGTCGGCGAGCCTTTTGGCTATGCAGGAGTGTTTGATGGCCACGGTGCGTGCAGTGGTAATTTCTATCAAGCGAGTCCCGACACGCCGACACGCAGAGGTCGTGCTTGTGATTAGTGTCGCCATGGCGCTGCACATGGCGCAGGCGGCGACGCCACTGCCTGCTGGCTGGTGGACAACCTGGCCGACTTTGTAGAGACGCACTGGACGTCCCGCGGAGCAAAGCCAGAGTATGATATCACGGAGGCCTTTGTCCAGGCGCGGCCCATGCAACTAGGGCGCACCTGCGCTGGGCCAGCGTTGGTCCTGAGTCAAGAGGCGCCTGGGGCTTGACCTGGCACCCAGCCTGGCTTGCCCTTTCTTGGCCAGTCACCTGCAGCAGCGGCTCTTGTCTAAAGTGTGCTCAGGGGCACGGCGTCTGGCTCTGCCTGCGCGGCCTGCAACGGGCTCTGTTGCTTGCCGGCGGGGCGCCAGGGTATCTTGCAGACACCAGGGGAGCTCCCTCGCATTGTGCATGCAGGCAGACCGGCGCTTGCTGGCACCCAAGGGCGGCTTCTTCGGCAGCTTGGGCGAGCGCGGCGTGGGCGGCAGCAAGTGCGGGTCCACAGCGGCTATTGCGCTGCTCTTCCCCGGCCCGGGTGGCGGCACGCAGCTGCTGACGGCGAACGTCGGCGACGCGCGTGTGCTGCTGTCGCGCGGCGGCCGTGCGCTGCAACTTACGGTCGACCACGTGCCGGACAGGTGCGCACGTAAGCGTGCGCTGCTGCCAGTGAGCGTGGGGTGCCTGTGCTGCGCTGAGTCCTGGTCACATCATCAAGCAGGAACATGTACAGAGTGCTAGCTTGTGCTTGCATACAATCGGACAAGCCACAGCCTGCGTCTGTGCTTCGAGCGCGGCCCAACAGTGCTGGCCCGGCGCAGCGAGAACGAGCGCGTGCGCATCGAGCGCACCAACCCCAACCCCAAGATGAAGCTCGTGCGCTACGTGGCGGGCACCTGGCGCGTGGGCGGCATCCTGGCGCTGTCGCGCGCGTTTGGCGACGCGTACATGAAGGGCAGCCTGCAGTTTGAGGGCGTGCGCGCGGGCGGCGACGGCTACTCCTCCGGCTTTGGCGTGACCGCCGAGCCGGACACGACGCTGACGCCGCTCACCCGTGCGCCTTCTGAGCAATCCACAAACGACTGGCCCTGGCAATAACTGAACCCCTGATGTATGCGCGCAACAGACTGCGCTGCATGGTCGAGGTGGCCAGGCACGCAACTGACATTTAGTGAAATGCATGGAACTGCATTGTGTAGCGTGTGAGGGTGCGCATGCGCTGAGGAACGGCCTTGCGCATGTATGTATGGTGTGTCGTGCACCGCATGGCACCAAATGCAGTGTCATTCACTCTTTTCAGGCCAGACAGCAAAAGTCCAGCTATCTTGTGAAACAAGGCATGGTGACATACATCGTTTGGGTGCATGCAGCGGAGGACACGCTGGTGCTGATTGCCAGCGACGGCCTTTTCGCAAACGAGGAGCGCGGCGGCGGCGGCGGCCTGACCAACCAGGAGGCAGTCCAGCTGGCGGGTCAGGTGGCCGACGCGGATGATGCAGCGCGGCGGCTGGTCGCGGCAGCGCAGGACGCCGGCAGCACTGACGACGTTACGGTGGTGCTCTTGCGGCTGAAGTAGGGACAGACGGCAGTTTGCCGTGTATGAGCGCGGGAGGCCGTCACTTGAAACCAATGGTGAGTCATGCATGCGAGGTTGCGGCTGCAGTGCTGGAGTGTGTATGCAGCAGGGGCAGTTTCTTGCAGACGCGCACAGTGTTGGCACCACCACGGACGGGTGCCGGTGCATCTGTGCTGCGGCTGAATTACCAGCCATAGGTGCATGATATGGTGGTCATGTGCTTTGCTTGCCGGCAGGAAGGCTGGCAGGCAGCGACGCTTGCAGTAGGGGCGCGTCAATCAGAGCAGGCGCGAATGAGTCTTTGCATAGCTGGTTTCAGTTCGTGAGATTCTTTTGCCTCCTGGAATGAGGGGGGCAAGATGCGCCACCCAACTCCTGGGTCGCACCTATGCCTGCTACAGTGTGGCTGTGAATAAACATTAAATCGAGGATGCTGCACCTGCCGGCAAGGCTGCTGTCGCGGGCCGATGTGGCATGGCCTGCATGCGTCGCAGAAACTTGGCAGCTCATACTGCTGCGCATGCAGGGGCTGGTCTGAGTGCCAGTGGAACTATGCAGGTGCTTTGGTGGGAATTCTGGATAGTCGGCAGGTGCATGGGAATGCGCGTGTGCTGCTGAAGCGCAAGGTGTGTGTGCAGAAGCGTTAGCTGCACATGCACCAGGCAGGCGCTTGAGTCGAAGTAATGTCACCACAAGAGCATGATGCATGCTTGTAACCACTTTACAGCATGCATATGAACTGCTCAACAGCCCGTGCATTCTGCGCGCAGCAGGCCAGCCGCACGCCTGGACATGGCTCATGCCAGCAAGGGCAATGTGCTGTGTGCACACAAGCTGCTTCAGAAAACAACTAGCAACAGGAGCGCAGGGCGCTAGTCCTCCAGGTTGATCTGGTCGCCAAACTTGCCGTACAGCACCTGTGGCCCCGCACCTGAATCGCGCGCCTGGCCCGCCAGCTGCAAGAACAGCCTGGAGGCCGGACGAAGCACACCTTTTTGGCATCTGCGATGCTGCTGTCCATGCCCGCCAGCTCCTCCTGCAGCCCGGCCAGGCTGGCCTGCGCAGCCTCTGCGTCTGCGCGGGCGCACACCCCATGTGCTTTGAACGCACGTTGAGGTTTCCCGGCAGCAAGCTCTGGTGCAGCCGCACCAGCCTGCAGCCTCTCCTCCGCGGCATCCTTTGCGACGTGGCAGAAGCATTCGCCGATCACGTACCTCACCTGGCGGCCGGCAGTGGCTTAGATACCGTGGTGCAGGTGCCGAGTTTTTGAAAAACCTCTTATCGAGGAGCGCACCTCGTCCTCGTCGACCAGCATCACCTCGTTGGACGCCTCCTCCAAATCATCCACCACTGCCTGGGTGAGGTGCAGGGGGGTGAGGGCGCGGCCTGCAGCTGGGACGCGCAGGCAAGGTGCGGGCGCGTGCCTGCTTCAATTTTATCTCTGCGGCCACTTCCTTCGCCCGCTGGAAGGTGCGGTTGAAAGCGTTTATCCTCTGCTGGTCCTCGTATGTGACCTCCGGGCCGCCTCCCTGCCGTGCATGCAGAGCGCGCTCAATTACATGCCTTCCGCCCGCTCTCTGCACGCGCCAGGTCACGCGCAAGCCACCTTCTGCATGGCGTGTCAGCTGGACATCCTCGCTGGAGGGGCCTGTACGCGGCGCAGACACAAGCAGACACTAGCAGGCTCGCAAGCTGGCAATGAGAAGCTTGTTCCTGCAGAAACTGTGTGCGCGCATAACCTGCCCTAGCCTGCGTTTCACATAATCCGTCGGTGATTTTTTAACCTTCGCAACTTCTTAACTTCCAACGTCGCGCGTGCTTCGAGCTATTCAGTGGCCCTGCGATCTATTGAGTATCTTTGCTTGATACATGGCCAGCCTGGCTCAGAACACCAGGTGAGCAGAGGTATGCAGCAAGTTGCGCAGAGAGAAGCAGCATAATATTACCATCGCTCTAGTGCAACAGGAGCTCAGTAATGGTCTGCAGTACACGGACTGCAGGCGCGTCTGCACCTCTGCTACCAGCTTTCCTTGCAAGAGCCTGGCTTGTTGGAGAGCCTGTTTGCAGAGTAACATTTCAAGTCAAGCTCGCACGACCTGTGTAGGAACCGCCTAGTCTGGGCGTGCTGTTGCAAGGCGCTCCGAGGATGCTACTGCGGAAGAGCGTCTTTGCCGCGCTTCTATTGGTGGTGCTGGCAGGCTTGGGTGCAGCTGACCGGCGTGACGGTGAGCTCCTGGCTTCTCCCGGCAAGCAGGACTACATATTATATCTCTGCTTTTAGCTTGCAGCGGAGGCAGGTGACCTTGTGCTTGGGCGTGCAGCGAGCAGCAGCACAGAAGGCTCGGCCGTCCCCTACGCTTCAGTCAGGCACTCTCCACGCTGGGAGCATGTGCGAGAGCTTGCAACGAATCCCTATTTCTCAATCCACCAGCCGGCCTTGCAGCGCTATGCGAGCAGGCAGCCGCCGCGCTTTGTCGAGAACGACGAGATAGGTCATCATTCTCATGGCCAGCGAGCAGCGTGCGGACCGAGCGAGGATGCAGCGCGAGACGTGGCTGCGCAACTATCCACATCTGTTCATTGTGGGCGATGCTGAGGACCCGAGCGTGCCGATGCTCACTCTCCCCATACTAAAAGGACGGGATACCTATGAGGACGCGCAGCATCGGCAGCTGCGCTACATGCGCTTCCTGTACGAGAACCGCCCGGAGCTGCTTGACAAGCGATATTTCTTTCTTGTGGGTACGCTCTCTGGAAGCGCTCCTGCGCCTGTGCAACTTCTGGCACTGAAGCGTTTGCGTGTTTCCCGTTCTCTGCTGCCATTACCTTGCATGCTTGCTACTGTCTTGAGGCTCATGTGAACGCTCCAAGGTCTCAATTAAAGTGCACCTGCTTGCGTTCCTGCGAGCGTTGGTGCACCCACCGTGTCATGGTCACGCACACATAGCATGCATGCCTGCACATAGTGCATGCATGTGCAGCCTGGCAACATGGTGGTCAGGTAACAGGGTTAGGTGCAAGAGTGCCTTTCGTTAGCGAGCTTTGACACGAGCATCATGCAGCTCTAGGCGCCACAGCAGAGTTAACTGTGCTCACAGCGTCAATCATGCCACACACCTTGTCGGCCAGCACGCCGCTCCCAGCTCTCCCAACAGGCCGTTTTGTGTACCTGAGCAAGACTCTGTGCATGCCACGGCTGCAGGCTGGCCTATCTGTGTCCTGAGTCAAGATGTGTACTGGAATAACAACACTCTTGCATATGCAGATGACGATACTTGGGTGAACATGCCGCGTATGCAGTCACTGCTGGCGCATTACAATGAAACGCATCCGTTTGCGCTGGGTGTCTTGATTCAAATACCTATGGATGTCGTCACTGGCCAAGCTCTCTCATGGCATCGTGGCGGGGCAGGCATTTTCATGTCACAGGTGAGCCCCCTGACGGTGGGATGCCCCCACCGCGCGTCACTTACCATGGCGTGCATGTTTGCTTGTTGAAAGCGTGAACATCGTCAAGGGGAAGGCCTTGCTGCATGGCTCTTGGGCGTTGCCGTTCACGACGGCCACATGTCTTAGTGCATGCGCGCCTCCAGAGACGCGTCAGGACAACCTGCTGCCCACTTCTTTAGTGCCACACTCGCTGATGTTGCATGCAGGCAGCGTTCCGAGCTGTTGCAACGGAGGTCTACGGTAAGCTGTGCCCCTTTGACCGGTTCAACGATATCACGCTGGCGCGGTGCTTCAGCGCGCTTGGCATTCTGAAAGTCAACGATGACACCTGCAATATTCGCAGCATCGTGGAGAGCGCACCCAAACTTGCAGAAGAAATACATAACACGGTAACCGCCCCAACAGACTGGCGCGTGGGGGTGTCTGTTACAAAACATGGCCAGGCTTTTGTGTCTGATCATGTTACGTTCCACAGCAACTGTCAACTACCACAGCAACTGTCAAAGAGTACCGGGGAACTTGGCATGCTGCATCAACTAGTGCAGGCTGGCAGGGCCACTCACAACGCCAGAGTCCTCTGCTTCAGCTGAGCATGCTAGCCGAGGCCCGGCGGCCTGGTGCGCTCAGCTGCAGCCGTGGCACGCCTTGATGTGAAGGGGGTTAGGCCTGTTTCACAATTAGATCAGGACTGCCACATGTCGCTGTAGACAACGGAACACTTACGCTGAACATGCGCATGCAGGCCCTCGCCATCCATAGCGGCAGGGAAGGAGCGTTGCATTACGGCACCTCTCTGCACAACCACCTGTCCTTCCACCATATGTTCGACCGCGCGGAGCTGGCAGAGGTCACCTGTGTTGCTGAGTGGGAGGCGGGCTTCATCAATGATGTTCTTCACTGCGTTGCAGCAGCTGGGTCTGATCGGCTCAATGCCACAGGGCAAGCGCACTTAGCCAAGCTCAGGAGCTGACAGTGCATGTCAACTTGCGGCATTGACCTGCTACATACATGCCTGTGACAACAAGGGCACAGATTCCTGAGAGCCTGTCCGCAGAGGGAATCCTGTTTCTGGAGTTCGCTCTCTCTTTGTCGAGATGGTAGCAAAGAGGTCACTGGCAAGTGGTAAACCATGTAAATATACGCGCAGGGTGATCCATGTGAATGCATCCCAGGGAGCGTTTGAACAACGCCCGAATTCCGATGCTCGCACAGGCCACTACCTATGTAGCATGCTACAACATGGCCACGCTGTGCAGGAGGTTATTCACAAGTAGCACGCAATGTGCATATCGTTGTTTATAGCTGCTTTTAGCACGCTCGCTACAAGGTGCGGTTAAACACGTTTATCCTCTGCTGGTCCTCGTACGTGACCTCTGGGCCGCCTCCCTGCAGTCCGTGCTGAGCGCTCTCAGTCAAATGCCTTCTGCCCGCCCTCTGCATGCGCCAGGGTATGCGCAGGCTACCTTCTGCGTGGCGTGACAGCTGTACATCCTCGTAAGAAGAGGCCTGTACGCCGTGCAGACAAAAATTGGTAATGAGAATTATGGTAGATAGAGTCAACTATGCACAACAGAGACTGTTGCAGGAGACAAATTTGTGGGCGAAGGAGGAGCATATAAGGCAACATGCATCGAGTGTGGTGCATACCCTGGCCCTAGGCTGCAGCGTTTGCACGTAACCCGTAACCTGTTACAGTGCAAATCAAAAGTCTAAACTTCAATATGATCAATCTTGTGCGCGCTTCGAGCTAGACAGTGTCGCTGCGCCTATCTCTTTGCTTGCTATATGGCCAGTCGAGCTCTGAACACCTTAGTGAGCAGAGGAGTGCAGGAAGTTGTGAAAAGAGAAGCTGCTTCTGTTGCAGCAACACTTCAAAACTGCTGTAGTACAACAGGAGCTTAGTACCATTCTGATGTGCTCAGACTATACAGGCGCGTGTGCACCTCTGCTACCAGCGCTCCTGGCATAAACCTGGCTTCATGAAAAGCCTGTTTACAGAGTAACAGTTCAGATCAAGCTCGTACTACCTGCATGCGTCGTGCAGGAAGATCCTCAGTCCTGGCGTGCTGTTGCAAGGCGCTGGGAAAATGCTTTCGCGGAAGAGCTTCTTGGTCGCGCTGTTGTTTGTGGGGTTGGCAGGATTGGATGCAGCTGACTGGCACAGCGGTGAGTCCTGGCTTCTCTCAGCAAGCGGGGCTTGTGAAAGACCTTCAGTGTGAACTCCTCTGTATCAGACGCTCGGATCAGCCTGCAGCTGTGCAGGTAATTTTCTGCTTGGGCGTGCAGCAGGCAACATCACAGAAGCCCGGGCCGTCCCCTACGCTTCAGTCAAGCACTCTCCACGCTGGGAGCTTGTCCGCGAGCTTGCAACAGACCCATATTTCTCGATCCACCAGCCGGCATTGAAGCGCTACGCAAGCCGGCAGCCGCCGCGCTTTGTTGAGAACGACGAGATAGTCATCATACTGATGGCCAGCGAGCAGCGTGCTGACCGAGCGAGGATGCAGCGCGAGACGTGGCTACGCAACTATCCACATCTGTTCATTGTGGGCGACGTTGAGGACCCGAGCGTGCCAATGCTCACTCTGCCCGAATTGGAGGGCCGAGGGAGTTACGAGGACGCGCAGCATCGGCAGCTGCGCTACATGCGCGTCCTGTACGAGAACCGGCCATAGCTGCTTGACAAGCGATACTTCTTCCTTGTGGGTGCGCTCTCTGGAAAGGTCAGAGCGCTCCTGCGCCTGTGCAAATTCTGTTACTGAAGCGTTTGCTTGCATCGTTCCCCGGTCGCTGCTGCCTTACCTTACATGCTTGCTACTGCCGCAAGGCTCAAATGGAGGTTACAAGGTCTCACTTTAGGTGCGTCTGCTTGCTTTCTGGCGAGCGGTTGGTGCTCCCGCTGTGTTCTTGAGTATATACTCATAGCATGCATGCATGCGCATGGTGCTCTGCCTGCAGAGCTCAGCTACATGGTGGTAAGGTAACAGACAGGATTTGACTGCAAGGGTACTCCGTTAGCGAGCTTTCATAACAGCAGAGCTGACAATGCTCACAGCATCATTACCAGACGCCTTGAAGACCAGCGCGCGGCACCCAGCTTTTCGAACAGGCCACTTTGATGTGTTCCTCTGAGCAAGTCTCAGTGACATGCAGCCCAGGCTGGCCAGCATGTGTCCGAACCAACTCTTGTTGATTCCGTACTCATACTCTTGTAAGAACACTCTTGCTTGTGCAGATGATGATACTTGGGTGAACATGCCGCTTGTGCAGTCACTGCTGGCGCATTACAATGAGACGCATCCGTTTGCGCTGGGTCTAGTAAGGCGCACAGCTTTGCCTCCGGCCGTCCCTGCTGGCCATGCCCTCACATGGCTTGGTGGCGGTGCAGGCATTTTCATGTCACAGGTGAGCCCCTGATTGTGGGGCGCCCCCGCTGCGCCTCAGGTAATCATTTTGTGCATGTATCGCGCGTAGAAAATAGGAAGACAGTCAAAGCAAGGCCCTGCTGGCGTGCTCGTGGACATTGCCTTGCATGGTGGCCACACGTCTTGGCGCGCGCGCGCCTCCAGAGATACGTACAGACAACCTGCTTTCCACTTTCGTCTGATTTCGTTCTTGCTGGTTTGGATGCAGGCAGCGTTCCGAGCTGTTGCAACGGAGGTCTATGGTGAGCTGTGCCCCTTTGACCGTTTCAATGACGTCACGCTGGCGCGGTGCTTCAGCGTGCTTGGCATACTGAAATTCAACGATGACAGCTGCCACTCCTTCAGCATTGTGGAAGACGCACCCCAGCTTGCAGAACAGATACACAACCAGGCGAGCGTCCCTGAACAATGGCTCATGAGGGTGGCTGTTACCTAGTGTTGCTAGGTGAACCCACGGTGCAAGATGTGCGTGAGATGATGTCTCGAACAACTATGAAATAACTAATATTTAAGAAATTTGCATGCTGCTTTGATGAATGTAGGCTGACAGGCCACCCATGGCCAAAGTCCTCTGCTTCAGCTGAGCATGCCAGTCTAGGCCTGGCAGCTTTGTGCGCTTAGCTGAAGCCCAGGCACTTGCTGTGCGTGTGCAGAGCAAGGGGGGACTAGGTGTATTGCATGATCAAAGCATCCGGACTGCCACATCTCGTTGTAGGCAACGGAACACTTACGCTGAACATGCGCATGCAGGCACTTGCCATACACAGCGGCAACGAAGGAGCGTTGCATCACGGCACCTCTCTGCACAACCACCTGTCCTTCCACCATATGTTCGACCGTGCGGAGCTGGCAGAGGTTACCTGTGTTGCTGAGTGGGAATCGGGATTTATCACTGACGTTCTTCCCTGCATTGCAGCAGCAGCAGGGTCTGATCAGCTCGATGCCACAGGGCAAGCGAACTTTGCCAAGCTCAGGAGCTGACAGTGCATGTCAACTTGCGGCATTGACCTGCTACATACTTGCCTGTGACAACAGGGGCAACCTGTTTCAGAGAGCCTCCTCTGCAAAGGGAATCCTGTTTCCGGAGCTCGCTCTCTTTTCGTCAAGATAGTAGCACAGAGGTCACAGGCTGACTGGCCCTGGCTTGTTAAGACTGGTTCGTGCTAGGCGCTGAGGTTGCTCAGCACGCACAACAGTGCACACATACACCATGCCAGCATTGCAGCGATACGGGACGCTGCCTGTGCGCGGTGTACAGTCTGGCAGCATAGTGTGAGCCCCGCTTGCATGCAGGTACTAGGGTTATGGTGCTGATGTGCACGTTCCGACCCTAGCTAGCTGAAGTGCATGCCCAGCTCTCTAGCATCATGCCACCAGCACTATCTGATCACCACCTGTAATCTGAGCTGCCTGCTGTTGAACCGTGCCGGCTGAGCCTGCGGTGTGAGCCGTCGCACTTGGCCTGCACGCACTGAAAACACGCGCGGCACGCTGGCAACTAACATTGTGCGTGTACCTGCTGTCAGCTGCTTGGAGGCAGCCCCAGCATTACCGCCAGGAGCCCTGCATGGCTCTTAACATATTGCAAGCACCCGCTGACAGAGCAAAGCTTGACAGCAGGTTTGTACCTGTACAATCACAACTAACAATGCCAGCGTGCCGCGCAGGTTCTGAAAGCATGCAGATCAAGAGTGACCGCTTGCACTGCAGGCTCGGCTGGCACGGTTCAAAAAGCATGCAGCTCAGATCGCAGGTGATGATCAGGTAGTGCTGGGTGGCACGATGCAAGACAAGAGAGGTAAGCATGCACTGCTGGTCTGTCGCAGGAGCCTGCCTGGACATGCTTTCTGTGACAGGGGTGTATAAGCTCAAGCTTGCAGGCAGGGCGCAAAGTCAACACACGATATGCACAGCAGGGTCGCCTCAGTACCAAGCTTCATCACATAGAGCTTGGGGAATGGTCTGTCTGGGTTGCTGCTTGCTGCTTGCTGCATGCTGCTTGCTGCTTCCTGGTTGCTGGTTGCTGGTCACTTGCCGCGTCAGGAGCATGCAAGCTCACAGCTTGCAGGCAGGGTGCTGTGCTGCAGCAGGACCTTCATGGCAGAAGCGCTGACAGGTGTGCATGACAAGCAGGACGCGCCTGCTGCTGCTGCCACCGCTGCCGATGCGGGGCCAAGGACGGAGAGCTTAACTGCGAGAGGCTGCGGCCGGCCCAAGGAGCGCTATGCATTCTATGCCAAGCTTGCCTATGCGCAGAACCAACAGCAGGAGCAAGCTGCTGCTGCTGCCGCGCGCTGTCAAGCGCTTGCTGCATCGCAATTATGTCATGGCGCACCTTGGACTGACCACAGCCTGCCGCGGCTACGCTCTCCGTGCTTCAACCCAGATCAGCGGCAGGGGCAGCAGCAGCAAGCTTGTTGCAAGCAGGGCTACAAGCAGGGCATATCACTTCAAGTTTGTTGCAGGCAGGGATGTGTAGCATGCCTCAGGCTGCGCACAAGCGCGTGCGCTCACGGCTCCTTCCATGAGACGGCTCTGCCACCTTTTTTGCACCTGCCACCACAGCTTTGTCACTCAAGCGGCGCATTGGCAAACATAGAAAAGGGTTGTGCCTTACTTGGCTTCTCTCCAGTCGAGCTGCACATGAAAAAGTATCGCTGCAAGCCAGCCATGATGTCGTTGCGCTCACTGCTGCTGGCTGCCCTGCGCAGGACCGGCCCCGGCCTGCACTGCTTCACTGGCCCCGCGCTTACAAACGTCCGCAACTTTTGCACTGCCGCGGCCACAGACAAGAACCGGACAGCGCTATTATATTGCGTGAACCAAGTTCGGTGAGAACACGCCCTGCTCAAGCTGTATGCGCCTGGCATGGACTACTTGTAAAGTGTGTGCGAGCGCGTCGCAGAACTTATGACTATGAGAACTTTGTCTGGGCGGTCCAGCTCCCAAAGGTGCGTGAGCTGACTTGCATGCGGGGCTGCTAGAACTGCACAGCAACACGCAGAGGCAGAGACAGAGGATGGCATCTTGGCCGCCAGGAGACCAGGGCGGCCGTCATTGCTTTGCGAGCCTTCAACGTGGAGACGGCCCTTGTGGCAGACAGCGTGCGGGAGGGCGCACTGGCACAGATACGGATGCAGTGGTGGCGCGACGCCGCGGACAGCGTGTTTGGAGCAAAGCCGCAGCCGCACCCCGTCATCCAGGCGCTGAGGGAGGTGGGTCTGCTTAACATGTATTCAAACGACTGCTGTGCAGGCAGTGCCATTACGATCACGTCAATGGTAGACGGCTGGAGAGAAGTGTATAGGCAAGATGGAGAGTGCATGAGCACCCACCGCTGGCCACCTGCTCAGAGTGCAGTACCTAAGTTGGCAAGGGCGCACACAAGCTCTGCTGTCACGCTCGATACCTGCTGCGCTCCGTAGGTGTTCGGCAACATGCCGGCGGCGCGCTACCGGCTGCAGCGCATCGTCACCGCGCGCGAAGCGGACCTGAGTGACCGACAGCCGCCCGCCTCTGTCGCCGGCCTGGAGGCCTATGGCGAGGACACAGCCGCGCAGCTGCTATACCTGCAGGCAATGGCCCGGCCTGCTGCCAAACAGGCCTTCACGCGAGCACCCTGCGAGCTGCCTCGCACGAGGCTGTCTGCCGTCACCATGCTTGGCACAGACACGGCAATGCAATTCTACAGTGATGAGCCTGCTAACGCTCGGCGTGCTGACACCTCTTCGAGATGAAAGGTGGCGGTTGCACGCTGGGTGATGAAGAGCACCTCAAATGGCCTGCATGCTTGATGTAGGTGAGCGCATTGTCCCTCAGTTGCGCGTGTGTTACCATCCTCCTCGTGGCCCGCGGCGTGGTGCCCTTGCCAGACTGCAGGCATGCCATGTACACAGTCAGCTGTGCGCCTGAAGTCTGGCAGCTGTGTGCAGACGGCGGCGGCGGGTGTGCGCGACGCAGCGGCCGACCACGCCTGCTCGCACCTGGGCAAGGCCGTGGCGCTGGCCACGCTGCTGCGCGGCACCAGCCACCATGCGCAACGGTGCGCCCCCGCCGCGCCGCGCGCAATGCGCTAAAAGGGAGTCTCCGAGAGGGGCTTGTACCAAACAAACGAAAGGGACATTGCGCAAGGGGCTTGCCGCGTTGCACTGCGCCGCTCATGCAATAAAGAACACATGCCTTGCCATCCATCAAATCACTATGCCGTGGTACGTGTCGGCACGTGCCTTGGTGCTAGCCTGCCGTCGCTCGTGTGGCTGCATTGTCGCTGAAGCATGGCGTCGAGCGCCGCCCCAATGATATTGGGATGCATGCAGGCGGCACTCGTACATGCCGGTCGACCTGTGCGCCAGAGCGGTGCGCTGATGGGCCTGCAGGGTCTCCTGACTGCGTCCTCACTTGCGCACTAGGTGCCCGCCTCTGCTCTGAGGCAAGGAGAAGCTGAGCGCTCATGGCACACTGCACCCTAGCATGCATTCTTGTCACGAGTACTCATTGATGACAATCAGGATGGCCTGCTTGACATCGCAAGCGCAAACGCTAGCAATGACCAACGTGTTCTGCCGCGCAGGGCGTAGCGCAGGAGGACATCTACCGTGGCAAGTCGTCCGAGGCGCTGAGCAGCGTGGTGTACGATGTGGCCTGCGTTGCCAAGGTGCGCCATCCCGCTGCTTCGCAAACAGGTGGCAGTATTGGACTTGTAGCATGCGAGCATTGCCGATTTGCTGCCGCAAAGCCCCTTGCACAAGCTACACTCCATGTGATGGGAGGCGCCTATTTGCACTGTGTCTGGTTGTGCTGGCTGCAGTATGTGGTGCGTCTGCCTCTCCTCACTTGTGCAGCTTCACAGTGACCCAAGACGGCGCGTGCTCAGTTATTTCATACGGCGCACATTTTTTTGTTTGCAGGGCCACCTGGACGAGGCGCGGGAGCTGCAGCCAAAGGTGCCGGCGGCAGCGCGGCCGCTGCTGCTGCCCGCAGTCGCGACTGGGCTGTACCTGGACGCGCTGCAGCGCGTCGACTTTGACCCCTTCGCGCCAGCGCTACGCCGCGGTGGCTTCTCCCCGCTGTGGCACCAGCTGGTCGTCAAATGGCGACTGTTGCGCGGCACATACTAGGGATGGCGCGCCGGCTGTGACAGACCGCGCCCGCGCTGCGCTGCGGTGGCTGCTCGCCGCTGCGGCACTGGATAGTTGATGTCTGGCACCTTGTGCCGGAGCATGCTGGCGCACGTCTCTCGATGCTGCCCAAGCCGCAACGGGCCTTGCCAGCGGAGGCCAACGCACTGCGCCTAAGTCATGCAGTGCGAGCTTCAGTCCAGCCTGTCTTTTGCATGTGCTGCGGCGCAACCATACTCCTGCAGCTGCGGCTTCGAGTGATAGCATGTGGTATGTGCCGGAGCGCGCAGCGAGTTCATGCGCGCCACACACATGCTGCCACACTCAGGGTGCATGGCGCAGGTCATGAGGAGCAAGCCGCAGTGTGCATGACCTTGCCAATGGCTATCGTGCCTGAAGGAGGCTAGTGAACATCGGATATTGGCACACAGCTGGTTTCAGCTGTAAGATGTACACCCGGTGGGCGCCATGCACTGTTGCAGCACGAGCCTATACAGAAGAGAATTTGGAAATTTCCTACAGACTGAAATATCGGCAGCCTCCTTACATTTGTGTTTTCACTCTGCACCTCGGCATCCACTGTAGCACGTTATCTGGCGCCCGCTTGATGTCTGTGTGCAATTAGCAGCTCGATGTGCATCAAGCTCATTCACACGCTCTCTCACATCAAGCTCATACACTTGCTATTTGATGTGCGTTGCACTCTCAAGCATGGCCAATAGTCAGCCACCAGAAGGCCAGCAGCAAGGCATTGCAGATGATGCAGCCGCACAGTGGAACACCATAAGAATTGTCGCATGCTGTGCACGACCTGCACTGCGCTGCACTGCAGGCCACAGGATCCGTGACAGCCATGGAAGCCACGGGCCATGCACCGTCAAGAAAACGCCAGGTGTGGAGCATAGGGTCAGTGCAAACCTAGCTACGAAGTCTGTGCAGACCTAGCTGCTCTGGCGCAACGGTTCCCAGCGGTACGCGCTAGCCAAATCTTTTGTGAGTGCCTACCACGGCATGACTACCAGCTCGGTCAGCTTAACACGGTTGCCGCCCGGTCGCTCCGGCCCGGTGCTGGTCAGCCGCACAATGCAGTCCACAGAAGGGTCGGCGATGTGGAGGTTGTGTGTGACATGCTCCTGGTGGCCGCATCGCACAGAGTCTGCTGCAGCCACTACAGGGCCTCGGCAGGGCTAAGACCTCAATGAGGAGGCCCTGCATACAGGCTGTGTGCAGGCGGGGCGAGTCATGAGTTGCTTGTGCCTCATAATGTGCAAAGAGGGCCTCCGCATGCATGGGAGTGCTGCCGCCACCCATGCGGCGCGCTATGGGCACTGGCGCGAGCAGCATGCATGGTCGATATTGCGTGACTACATGATGCAGCTTGGAAGGAGCGGCACCTTGAGTGACATGTTGAGCGTCCACAGACCGTCAAAGTCGTGTGGAGCGCATTTGCAGTTCTGGACGCATTTCTGCACGGGGAGCATGCGTCAGATGCATGCGCAAGGTAAGCGAAGTGCGAGGGCCTGGGACTTGCACTGTCTTGCAACGACTGCGAGCAGGATGCGGGCCAGAAGCGCACTAGGCGGGCTGTGCCCATCCTGTTGTAGCTCCTCAGCATTGCGACCTTCAGGCGGCCTCTGGATGTCTCCTGGTGCCCTGGGACCGCAGTCTTCACCTGCAGAGAAGACAGCCTTCTGAATCTTGACAGCAACATTGTAACCCCATGGACAAACAGGCAGCACACAGGTCGACTTGTGCTATCAAGCTAACGGCCGCCACCACAAGCCGCGCGTGTCCCGCAAGCGGGGTGCTGCGCCATATCTGCATTTTTAGACATAGCTCAACAAGTGATTAGCCAAAGGCAGTACACACCCGCTGGATGCAATGCATGGCCGTGTGCACCTTGAGGTCGATCCAGTCGCCCACACGCTCGGAGACCCAGCCCCACCGGTGCGAGCCGTAGGATGTGGTGTCGTCCACCCACTGGAAGCCCTTTGCCTGCCGCCTCACAAACGGCCCGCATGACCGCACGCTCATGTCAGCTGCAGGGGTACCGCACTTACGATCAGCAGGCGGCCACGCCGCGGCTGGTCACCGAGCAGCATGCATCTTGCGGCCCCTTGCGGCCCCCTCCATGTGCATCCACAGCACCAGATGTGCGCGTTATAGGGGGTCTGTCCAGAACAGCAGGTCATGCGCAAGGCGGGCACTCACTGGACCGCCGTGTTGGGCACAGAGCGGGCCCGCAGCCATGCGCATGCATTGCCTCATGCAGGCAGGGGCTGACCAGTGGGGTCACATCTACCCGAATCCACAACACAAGCACAGTCCTATGCAGGTGCAGATCCGCAAACCGCACATGCTCCTCTGCCCAGGCAGGGCGCTTCCTGCGAGCAGGCACTCTCGCGAGCAGGCACCCTCTATTAAGCTAGGTCGCCTGTGATGCAAGCAGCAGAGGCGCGCGACATGCTGCGAGGAGGCGCCTGGCCAGCAAGGTGCCTGCTGTGAGACCGCGCCTGCACCACGGCCGAGTTCAGGGACTCATCGCTCAGGCAGGCGCCGGAGGCGTGGTCCCAGTTGCCCGGCAGCATCGGCTCGGGCAGGCCGCGCGCGGCGTCGCCGCGGTCGGCCGCGCCGGCCGGGAACAGCGCCGTCGCCGCCGCGTAGTTCTGCAGCAGCGCAATCAGCAGGTCCGCCACATACCTGCGCACGTGCAACCCCCTGCAGATTGGTTGCAATAGCGCAGGACGCATGTCTCTCCCAAGCGTCCGCTTGCGCGCTGCCACCACCTGCACATGCGGGGGCCCGGTGCTGCGAGGCCTCTGCAGGTCACCGCCGCCCAAGCACGACATGTGCGTACCACCTTGGTCAGTTGGGTGGTGTGGGGCCGCTGTACGCCACCTGCTCTGTGCCTCTGACGATCTTGTTCTCTCCTGTCCTGACGTTCAGACGCGGTGTTCAAACGTTAGCGCAGGTGTGCACGGGAGCAGAAGTTGCTCAGCCCGCAATGTGCACGGGCAGACGAGTCCGCCCTGCGCCAAGCCCCGCACACATCCGAGCAGCGTGCTGGGATCTGCTGCGGCAGCTCGCACTGGTGGCCCAGGAGGTTGGGGTGCATGAGGTTGCACATGACGTCGCGCTGGCGGAAGCCCGGCTCGTTGCGCGCCCACTTGTGGAACCACACGTCGCGCAGGGACACCGCCGGGATGCCGTAGTAGTGCATGATCAGGCCCGTCTCTGCGCTCGGCGCATGCAAGCCCCCCAGTCTGCACATGCGTCGGACCCTGTGACCAGCTTGGCAGCGCTTGGCACCCCTTACCGAATAGCGATGCACAGGGCGTGCTTCGCGAGCCAGCAGCCCAAGCGGTGCAGGCAGCAGCAATGCAAGCAGGCTTTGCACATCAGCTTGACTTCGTACTGTTGTCGGCAGCCAGTCTCTGGTCCCTCAACACAAACACACAACATACTCACACTCTAAGTTATTACTCCTCCGCTAACAACAGCGCTGCCGCGCGGAAGAGACTGCTGGCCCTGCGCACCGGGCTGTACAGTGTGGTTCCAGAATGATGCCTGGCCCTGGTTCATCGTGGGGGACCAGAAGTGCACGTACACGAGCGCGGGGCGCTGCGGGTGTTGCAGCAGCTTGCGGATGATGACCTCCAGCGAGCGCCTGAACAGGCGAGACAGCATGCACTTGCGACTATTGCGCGCGACAAGACCCGCGCAACTGGCAGGGGCCACCAACGGCGGACTTGCAATAGCAGGCGCTGCGCATGCGCCATGCAGGGCCGCCGCACGCACCGGTGGCCGTTGTTCATGAACGGCAGGCGCATGTGGTCATTCACGTCAAACTGCATGAGCACCTGCCGGCCGCCCTCCGCTCCGCACGCGTCAGCAGCCAGTAATAAAGTTGGTGATTCTCTACAGCTGGCGCGCGGAGTGCTGCAGCACCGGCGCAAGCTCCAGAACAGGCGCACCATAACGCACTGCACCAGTCATCAGTGGGCGCACCAGGTCCACGCTGTCAGGCACGCGATCACGGAGGCAGCTGCACAACGCTTAGCCACACAGCACTGTCAGAGAGTGTACGTCCATGCGGTCGCCAGGTGCGCTGGTTGCAGTGTGTGCGGGCATGGCGGAGAGTCCACAATGGGCATCACCGTTGCACTCGGGGCCACGCTTGACACTCACTGCAATGTGTCCAAGACATCGAGGCTCATGCAGGCAGGAGCCTGCGGCCCGCAACGTGGCAAGGCCTGCGCCTGGCAAAGTAGTCCGAGCCCGTCGAGCTGAGGCCAGCGTTAACAAAGGTGTGCCTCGCAGTCCTGTCGGCGACCGGGAATGTGGTGTTGATCCAGTTGCTGACCGCAGCCTGCCCCAAGATGCCTGTTCAGCATGGAGTCAGCTGCTGCGCCGCTGGGCAATGGCACAAGGCACAACCAGGCACCCGTCACTTGCGGGACGAGGGGGCCGCGGCGCACAAAGTAGGCGTCGTCATGCAGTGCATGCATGTCAGCCCCGAGCTCGATGGAGCCGCCCAGGATGAGAGCAGTGATGGGCAGGCCTGCGCGGCCGGCGCTGCGCTGTTTGGCACCCATTGTCTCGCCTGTGGGTCATGATGCCGTGCGCGCTGGGGCGAGCGGCCACAAGCTCTCCTGCCGCCCCCGCACCCCTAAAGAGCTTGTCCATCAAGATGCGCAGCCGGCTGCCCGTGCCCCGAAGGCTCAGGGAGCGCGCAAAGTCCTCCTCCCCAAAGCGCAGCGGGCGCTCATAGATCTTTTTCAGGAGATTGCCTGTCTCTTTCGGCGCCTGCACCGGTGCCAGCAGCCCCGTGTCAGCGTGCTGGGTGGCGCGCAGCGCATGCATGGCCCGGCACACAGCGAGGCAAGGCGCTCACCCGCTGTCCCGGCGCGCCTGCACCGCCGGGTATGGCGGGCAGCAGGCTGGCAACCCCCTGCAGCGCCTGCCCGGCCGCTCGTGGCGCCGGGGGGGTACTGTGGTTGTACCAGCCCTGCTGCTCGTACGGCAGTCCTACGCGTGCTGCCCTACTCAGGCGGCATGCGTGTAGTATACTTGGTGGCGGCGCCGCTCGCAGCAGCCCGAGCATGCAAGCCACTCCAGGCACCCGTGCGAGCGCACGTGCCCGGGGGAGTAGACGTCCCGATCCTCTGTGCAACAGGATAGGCGGGGCGCACTGCAGGCAGTGAAGGGCGGATCCAGGTCGCGGTATGGCTCCTCGTCAGCCCCTTGCAGGCCGCGGCGCATCACCTGCCCGGGCAGCCTTGCGAACACTCTAGCTGTGCGCAGCCAGAGCAGGGCCGCAGCGCAAAGCAGGAGTGCAGTCCATGTCTTCTTGCACGTCATGTGAGCAGCCATGCTGCCCACGCATACGGGAAGCGCCGTTTCAGCTGCAGTGCTTGCGCTGCTGACGCATATGACACAACGGGGTCGTCTGCCACTCACACGTAGGCAGCAAGCGTGCAAGTTCACGAAAGGAGCAAACGAGTGTGGGCTTTAGGGGCACTGGCAAAGCTCGAGCAGCAGCCTCTCAGGGTGCTTCAGACACAGAGTAGCGATGTTGCTAGAGGCGACGGCCCGGAAAGTACTTTCAAAAGAATTTTCGTACTCTGAAGGGTTCGCATCCCAGAGTGCATGGCGTTTTGATAAACAAAACAAAACAAAACAGGTCATGCTGTCAGAGCCACACGCTGTGCGAGCGACGCTCGCGCCTTTGCAGAGCTGACTTCAACAACCTACTGCTTGCTAAGGGTGTATGCCTTGTGCATCGGTGTGCTCTAGCTGAACACGGTCTGTAACAATACGCCAGCGCGTCAACACAGTCAAGACTCAATGGTCAAAGAGCCTGCATACCATGTGTGATACAAAGTCCCAGTTGTCTGAGAAATGCAACATAATGATTAACCGTTATCACCACAGAGCACCACAGAGCACCTGCCAGAGCATGCACCGGCTGCAGCGCACGCTGGCGCGTGGCTCTCTCTGCTGCCGATGCGGCGGCGGGCATTGCCTGCCGAGTCCGACGCGCACGTCTGGGACGTCCTGCTGAAAGCCCGAGGCAAGGCTCAGAGCGGTGCATGTGCTGCGGCGCGGCACTTGTGCTGTTGCTCAAGCTGGTCAGCATGCGGCAGCTGCCAGAGCGCGCCGCTCGCCCATGCGCACTGCACATTAGCTGCTGCTGTCAGCTGGAGTTAGCCGGCAGTGTAGCCTGCTTGATGGGGATGCCTTTCTACAGAAGGGATTAGATGCTACAGGCAGCTGGTTTCAGCTGTACATGTATGAACCCTGGGGCGCTCCACAGTGTTGCAGCATGCACCAAAAATCAAACAGTCATAACACAGACTCCAATCACTATGCAGCCTCCTGAAGAAGTGGTAGCACAATTATACACGGCGTTGACAATCAGCCATTAGCTATCTGAAAGGGCAGCAGCAAAGCGATTGCATGATGCACCCGCAAAGATGGAACGCAACAGCAAAGGTTGCATGCTGTGCGGGCCAAAAGAGCAGTGGCTGCCACGGCAGTCACGGGTCATGGGCTGGTGCAGCTCTTACAAACGTGCCAGGTGTGCAGCTTACGATGCTGGTGCAAATATGGCCGCACACATGCAAGAGCTTCCCAGCGGCCAGAGCCTTTTGACATCACTGCAGCACATGCAGCAGATGAGGGCCTACCACGGCATCACCACCAGCCCGGCTAGCTTCACCCGGTTGCCGCCCGGCCGCTCGGGCGCGGTGCTTGTTACCCGCACAATGCACTCCTCGGCCGGGCGATCTGTGTAGAGGTCGTGCGCAAAGTGCTCCTAGAAGCAGCGCGCAGGGCGTCAGCTGGTGGCGGGGGCGCACCCCAGGCGGTGCTGACCGCGCGTACTTGGAGGCAGAGTGCGCTGGCAGAGGGTGGGCAGCGCATGCCATCCGTTCTGCATGCCTCAGCGGGGCAAACAGGCTGCACATGCGAGGGGCTGCCACCATGCACAGCCACTCCGGCAAGACCGGGCATTGCCGGGCGCCGCGCTGCTGCGGGGAGGAGGGGGCCACCTTGATGGACATGTGGTAATTCCACAACCCGTCCAACTCCAGCGGGGCGCATCTGCAGCTCTGGACGCAATCCTGTGCAGGGAGCACATGTCAGGTGGCCAGCTGCACGCCGACCTTAGCAGAGTGAGAGCGTTTGTTGCTGATTCAAATGGTTTCCTGACATGCAGCAGTGGTTTATGCAAGACATGGGGCGCACCACGCGGAGCATGCCCATCCTGTTGTAGCTCTTCAGGATAGCCACTTTGAGGTGGACTCTGGAGTTGTCCGGGTGCCCTGGGACAGTGAGGTTCACCTGCACAACAAAAGGCTTGCCGACGTGTCTGCATCTTGTAAAAGAGCTCCTTGGAACATAAATCAAGCAGAGCTGGCATGGCCGCCAAAGCCTAGCATGCGGTATGTGTCCCCAAAGAGAATGCTGTGCCCACACGGGCGATCCTAGAAGGGCATGCAAGAGAGAAATGCCAAGTATCATCCGCATACAGACTGATGTCGCCTGTCGCACCTTGAGGTCAATGGAGTCGCCTATATGCTCAGTAACCCAGCCCCATCGGTGCGTGCCATAGGACGTGGTGTCGTCCACCCAGTCAAAGCCCTTTGCCTGCCGCCAGGCAGCCACAGCAGCATGTGCATGTGCTGGCACACATGCTCGCACAGCCCTGGCACATGTGCACCCGCATCAAAGAGGCGGGTGCACTGTGCTAAGGAGAGAGACACATCCAATGCGCACGCCCGCTGCGCAGGCGTCCTGGCAGGGTGTAGGCATATTTCCATCGAGTGAGCAGCGCCGGGCCGAGGGCCCCATGCCAAAATGATCACATGCAGGGTATGTGGAAGAGCCGCTGTTGAAAAGCGGCGCACCAGCTCCAGTGGCTGAACAGGTGTGCAGGCACCTCTGGATGGACAGTGCCTATGGTAAAGCTGATGAAGACAATCACATGCAGGGGCGCGACATGCAAGCAGGTGCCTGGAGCAAAGTCGCACCAGTACCATGGCGGACTTCAAGGACTCGTCGTGCAGGCAAACGCCAGTTGCAGAGTCCCAGTTGCCCGGCAGCATCGGCTCGGGCAGGCCCTGCGCTGCCTCCTCGCGATCGGCCAGGCTCACTGGAAACAGCGCCGTTGCCGCCGCGTAGTTCTGGAGCAGCGCAATCAGCAGGTCTGCCACATACCTGCGCGTTGCACCTAAAGGTATCTGAATATGAATGAAAGGCAATCTGCATGCCATGCTCGCCTGCTGTGCCAGAGCCAGCAGGCAGGCCATGCTAGCTAACAGGGTCACGAGTTGTATGTAGCTAGTGCTACAAGACTTGCCAGAGCGTGCCGGATGCTACAAGTCTTGCAGGAGAGAGAAGATCCAAAACATGCCCGATCCAGCACACGCTAGCACACAGCGGCGTATGGTCACCAAGCAAAAGGCGCTGAGAGCAGTAGCTTGTCGTGACGCTGAACCACCAAAGTATGATGAACTGATCCTGTTATGCGGTAACAAATTGTGACCACAGATGAGCGAACAGCACTGAGCTCGCACGGGGAGTTCTGCGCAAGCATGCGTGCGCGCGTCCACCCAACGCCTCTCACAAATGGATTGCAGTGAGCTCCATTGTCAATTGAGCCCGCACTGGTGGCCCAGGAGGTTGGGGTGGTTGATGTTGCATATGACGTCGCGCTGGCGGAAGCCCGGCTCGTTGCGCGCCCACTTGTGGAACCACACGTCGCGCAGGGACACCGCCGGGATGCCGTAGTAGTGCATGATCAGGCCCGTCTCTGCGCGTGGAGTGCGAGCCTCGCAGTCATGCACGCGCTGGCTGTGACCAGCTCGGCAGTGCGAACAGCCTTCAGCGAGATGGCATGCTCTGCAGGCCGCAGGCGCAGCAGGGCAGGCCGCGCCAGGCAGCTTGCACGCTGACAGCGTCGCGCGGCAGCACAGAGCGCGCCCACCCCAGCACTCGCACACAGGCTCGCGCACACAGGTGGAGGTGTCGCGAGGGGCCGCGCCGCTGGGCGGGCGGTTGCCGGGCGCACGCACCGGGCTGGGGCGTGTGCGCCCAGAAGGATGCGCGGCCCATGTTCCGGGTGGGGCCCCAGAAGTGCAGGTACACCAGCGCAGGGCGCTGCGGGGACTGCAGCAGCTTGCGGACAACGACCTCCAGCGACCGCCTGCCGCCAGCAGGCGCCCGTCATTTTTCCATGCCTCGCGCTCTGAACAAGCAAGCTGATCAAGGGTGCAGGGCCGACGACGCGCTCTGCAGCGAGCAGCAGGCGCGCTTCGCTCGGCAGCACCGCGCGCACCGGTGGCCGTTATTCATGAAGGGCTGCTGCATGTTGTCGTTGATGTCGAACTGCAGGAAGACCTGCCGGCCGGGCCACGGCAGAGATGGTCAGCGGCTGGGCGCGGGGGACTGTTGCGCTGCCACGCTAGGGGCGTGGCAGCTCGCGCGGCCTCGACTGGCCATGGGTGGGCTCACCAGGTCCAGTCTTTGAGGCACGTGGTCGTCCAAGCAGCTGCGCCGAGCACACAGCATTGTCAGGAAGGCACTGTGCAGGCCGTCACCTGCTCCGCTTCCCAGGGAGCGCATGCATGCAGTGCCTGGTTGATCCCAGCTCCTACAGCCTCAGCTCAGCCGCAGCGGTGTCGGCCATGCGCTGCAGAGCCTGGCGTGCAAGTACATGCGAAATTAGAAGGGGAGCCCTGGTCCGGCAGCATGGCCAGGGCCTGCGCCTGGCAAAGTATGGAGAGCTCGTGGCGCTCCGCGCCGCATTGATGAAGGTGTGCCTCTCACTGCCAGCAGCAACGGGGAAGGTCATGTTGATCCATTCGCTGACAATGGCCTGGCCGTGCATGCCATGTCAGCACTGACCCTGCTGCTGCACCGCCAGCAGACAGGCAGGAGGCATGCACGAGCCAGAGTGTTGGCTGGCAGAGAGCTAGGGCGCACAAAGTAGGCGTCATCCTGTTGGTGCAGGTTCCCACCGATCTCAATGGAGCCGCCCAGAATGAGGGCAGTGATGGGCTGGCCTGCACGGCGGGCGTCAGAACATCGCATTCTGGCAGCGCTTGTCTTGCTCTGTGTCATGCCTTGCGCCCTGTGCGCTAGCATCTCAGAGCTCTCCAGCCACCTCGCACCTCTCAAGAGTTTGTCCATGACGATGCGCAGCCGGCCGCCTGTGCCTGGGTGGCTCAGGGAGCGCGCAAGGTCCACCTCCCCGAACCGCAGCGGGCGCTCAAATATTCTGTTCAGGAGCACGCTCGTGTCCTCACCGACCTGCAGGCAACACCGAATGGGCGTGCTGTACACGCGCTGCGTTTGCATGGCCTGCAACGCAGAGAGAGAGAGGCGCACCCGCTGACCCGGCGCGCCTGCGCCGCTCACCACGGCGGGCAGCTGGCCGACGAGCCCCTGCAGCGCCTGCCCGGCAGCTCGCGGCGCCATGGGCATGCTGAGGTTGTGCCAGCCCTGCTCCTCGTATGGCAGATCTGCGTGTGCTGCCCTGCCTCAGGCCGCATGCATGTGGTGTTCTTGCAGGATTAGCACAGTGGCGCTGCTCGCAGCAGCCAGAGCATGCAGGCCACTATGGCTAACCGCACGAGCGCACGCGGCGGATAAACCCCCGCACATATGACCCTCAGCTGGCTGAGGCTGTGCTGCGCCTGCACCGGTAGCGCTGGCCGTCTGCAGCAGGGTGAGCGGTGCGCACTGCAGGCAGTGAAGGGCGGATCCAGGTCGCGGTATGGCTCCTCATCAGTCCCTTGCAGGCCGCGGCGTATGAACTGCCTGGGCTGCCCTGCAGGCACTGTGGCCGCATGCAGGAAGAGCGGGGTCGCGACGCAGATCAGAACTGCAGTCCACATATCTTTGCACGTTACGCGAGCAGCCATGCTGCCCGCGCACAGTAAATGTCAGGCTAAGTAGCTTGCGCTGCTGGTGCGTGCGCCACAGAGCGAGCCGCATGTGGCACTCACAGGTAGGCAGCAAGCGTACACAGTCGACGAGTGTGGACGTCAAGCCCAAGGCTTTGAGCAGGAGACCAAGGCCTCAGCAGTGCTCGCCTGCCAGCGGCACCTTCCTGCTCGTCGCGAGTGCGATGAGGCAGGTCCACTGCTGTCGCTACTGGCAGCACCTCGCGATACGACGCTGTAGACCTCTACTACGCGGATCACGTCCCTCTAAAAGCGAGGTAGAAGTGTGTTGTATCCGTCGGATCGGTCTGCATTCTCTTGAAATCAGCTGCAACTGATCAAATGCGCTCAGCTAGACTGCAAGGACGGAGCATTGACTTTTTGGGGGGCAGACATGGAATGGCCGGCCTGCTTGGTGCGGTGTTCACGCGGTACCTTGACAATTGTGAAACTTACTTCGCTGCTGCATTACAGATATTGCACAACAGCACTGGGCTCCCTGCAGGCGTTGGCGCCTATGCAGAAAGACCCGACGCAGGAGGCCTGCAAACCAGAAAGTCCTGCCACAACTGTGAAGCTCGACTTGCTCGGCCGAGTCCAGGAGTCCGAGGTTTGCAACGGATCACAGGCGCAGACATGGAGCTTCAGGCAGTTCGCAACCGATGTTATTGGTGACTATGCCTTGCATTGGCCGGCTGTCGACTGTTCTTTGGCCCTTCCCTGCCCAGTTGCCACCTGAAGAAACGGCCTTGCCGCCTTGCACATTGTGGTCACATGAGTTTAGCTTGTCCGTATGTCTAGCTTCTCGCCGCATGCACTGTGCCAGCCACATCCCACACCCAGCGAGGCATGCTCTGAACGAGTTAAGCCGTGTGTCATCTTCGTTTCAACAGGTCTTGGGGCCAGATAGGGTTGCAAAACCCCGGCACTGGGAGTCGCTCTGAGCAACTTTGGAAATATGGAAATTTGCTCCTCGGCCGTTTAACCGTGGCGCGGCTGCAGAGCAACTGCTCACTTACCTGCACGCTGGCACTGTGCGAGACCTGACAACCATGGCGTGCCGAGGCGGACTCCCCGGTCGGTGCCTGACGCTGGCAGCCGCCGCAGCCTGCTGCCTGACACCAGCCAGCGCCTGCACGGTGTACGACCTCTTTTCCAGCGGCCTGGCGTCGAGCACGTGGCACATGATCCCCGCCGTGGGCCTGATGGCCGACAACGGGACCTTCTTCGTGAGTGTTGGCCCCACGACTTCACAGTGCAGGTTCAGTTCGAGACAGTGGCTGAGTGGCAGCTCTGTGCGCAGGTGAACAACCACTACTTCCCATGTGCGCCCCTCGCACGCGACTAGGATGTGCTGCACTTCACGAGTCCCAACTGCAGCCTGCCCCTCACGGTGACATCAAGGTTTATATGGTGCTGCCCGCGCAGACAAATGCTCCGAGGACGGCGGGCTGCACGACTGGTTTGAGAACAACGCCACGACCAAGTGCGCAGCGCGGGACACTGGCCTGCGAGTGTCACCGCTTCCCGAGCAGCGCGCCGGGCTGACTGCGGCCCGGACAGGTGGACGCAGGAGGCGGAGGACGCAGACCCTGGCGCCCCCTGCAGGCGCCTCAACTCCATCTACACCATGCACGCCATCCTGAAGGGCGCGAACGTGCAGCCGGACGGCTATGGCGACCTGGCTGAGCTGGCCATGCCGCAGGCGCGGCCTGTTTTGCATCTGCACGCCGCCGCAGCGTGCTCCGGGTCCAGCCTCTGACAGGCGGCGCCTGCGCCGCCGCAGGTGTGGAAGTACAAGGCCACGGTGCAGGCCACGATCGACTCGGTGGTCGCCCAGCTGGACCTGGAGGAGAAGCCAACAATCGGCTTCCACATCCGCGGCGGCGACAAGCTGATCGAGGACAAGGACGGGTGCGCGCTTTGCTTCCGAGCGGCCCTCGCCTCAGCAGGATGACGCCGCTGGCTGCCAGCAGGGTGTCACGCATGCACGCGGCGCAGGAACCGCACCACCACGCTGGCGCACCACTACATCGAAGCGTTTGCGGAGGAGAAGAGGAGGCAGGCTAAGAAGGGGCAGGCGCGCATGCGCGGGGTGCCCTGCCACTTGTCAGGGCCTTGCCCGACATATGCACACCGCAGCATCTGGGCACTTTGTCACTGCACATCACAAAATGTGGTTTCACTGACAGAATTCATTGATAGAGCGCATTTCTCCTGTGTTTCTCACATGTTTCTGGCAGGACAAGCAACGGCGGGGTAATGACAGGCGGTTCAGCTCCTGCATTGCAGACGTGATTACATTTTGAAGACGGCAGTGCATGAGCAGAGCTGCGCGGGCGCGCAGATCATGCCCAACGGCACGTGCGTGCTGGTCGGCGACGACGAGGCCTTCCTGCGCGAGGCGCAGGCGCTGGCGGTCGAGCGCCTGGGCTGCAAGCTGTTCACCAAGCGCGAGTCGTACGAGATGAGCTCGCACATGCAGGGCCTGTTCAACCAGCTGCCGTACGAGCAGCGCTGCCCCGCCTCGCTGCACCTGCTCTCGGACATGGAGCTGCTGGGGCACACGGACTACTTTGTTGGTGCGGCCCGCCTGCGCCCCTGCAGCCGCACATCGCGCCCCTGCAGCTGCTATCACTGCATGCCGCGGCCGGTGCATACACACCAGCGCATGTTCATGTGAACCCAGCGTGATCTGCATCCCCAAACCTAAAGGTCTGTGTGACGCTGGGATACATGCGCTGGCATCCGCATAGACCCTCGCGCCTGCCTTATGGGAAAGCCCTGGTTTTACGTGCGATCCGCACGCTGCTGCCTGCAGGCGTGGCCCGGCGAGCGTAGCAGCTGCCCTGCATGGCGCCGTGCAGCTGAGCAAGGTTTGATGCGCGCAGGCTCCTTCACGTCGGGCCTGACGCATCTGGTGGAGAAGATGCGCTACACGCTGTACGGCAAGCACCGCCGCACGACATTTGACGCGTCGTCGAGTGCGCAACCCCCGCTCAGGCTGCCCTGCGCCCCGTCCCTGACATTGCCGGCAGTGTCAACTATGTCACGATGCTGGCGAGCCGCCGCCCTGCGCTGATAGTCATTGCACGAGCCTCATTAGACTGCCACACTGCACGGCTGGACGTGTCGCGAGCGTGCCGTGTGTGCGGTCTGCAGGGAAGCGGGACTGGTATGCACAGATCCGGGCGTACTTTGACAAAGTGCATCCGCCGTTTGAGTACGACTTCCACAAGCAGAGGATTACGCGGCGGAGGCTTTTTGGCTTTTAAGCACGATTCTTTGTTGGTAATGATTTGTTCTGCTTGCGTGCAGCCCTGCAGCGGTTTCTGTGGGCCCATGGACTGGGCGACAAAAAATCTGTCATGAAATGGCATTTGTTTCCACCATTTGCTCCTCACGGTTGTCAATGCTCGGCTCTCGCTCTCCATAGCATGACCATAGCATGACTTACACACTGGAGCTAGACTCTATCACATGACTTCAGCACAGGAGCTATACTCCATCACATGATCTGCATATACAAGCGATACTGGCAGAGCCACAGCCGTGTCAACAGCGTGCTTGCTCATGCTGCTGGCTGCCTCAGGAACTCTGGCAAGGCCTGCAAGGCAGCCCTTGTACTGAACTTCAGGCTACCATTACAAGCAGCATAGCCACATGACAGCAACGTGTTGCTTGCGGAGCGGCATGGCCAGCATGTTCACATACGCCTATCGACACATGGTATTTGGAGTCTACCGCACTGTGCTCGGGCCATGTATGTGCGACCAGGCGCTGCTCATGTTTGTCACGTGACACACAAGTTTTCCGCATATGGAGCCGTTGTGTCGGCGCTGCTATGCAGCCTGTGCATCTCAAAACCAGACTTTTGCGTGACGCGAATGGCGGGCGCCGACGCGGAAGGAAAGCATTGTGGATGGATGCAAGCGCTGTGGGTACGGGGCACATGCTAAGAGCCCACTGAAGCCAATGTGGGGCACAACCTGACAGTGCATGTTAACCCACAGAAGCAAGGTGGCGGAGCTGTGACGGGACATGCTGTCAGCTGCATGCCCGGAACGGCATCTTGCGGCCGGAAGAGACTTAAAAGGGCCATGCGTTGGTTTGCCTAGGCTCCAGCCTTGCCGTGCGCTGCTGGGTTTATGGGATGGGTTGTGCAGCTTTTTTATCCTGTAATAGGGCTGTGGACAGCCTCCGCATGATACATGGGCGGCAGGCATACCCGAAAGCAACCTCTCCGCAGGGCTCTCGCTGCACACCCCGTACGAAGACATGCTCAATAGCTGATTATATTCCTTTTGAATCCAAAGCCAATCGGTTAGGGTATGCTTGAACTTCGCGCCAGACTTCGCTTCGCTGCGCCCTCCGACCAAGGTGCAGAGCGCCGCAGCAAGTGCTGCGCGCAGTTTTGAATAAGTACAGGCACGTGCAGCCCTGAGCAATGCGCCGCCTGACGCTAACAGCTGTGCTCCTTGTGGCGGTGCATGTGAGCGCTACCAGGTTGAGGGGGCCGCTGGATGACAGCAGGCCAGCGACCGCTCTGGCTAGGAGGAGCGGGCCTGCGGTTGCGGTCATCAACGGCGTGGGCTTCCACACGGAGGTGTACTGCGCACTCCTGTGGTCCCTCGTCCAGGCTAGTGTCAACGTCAGCGCGCACGTTCTGACCAGCACTACCTCCGGCATAGAAGAAGTCATCAGCGGCTGGTAGGGCCCTGTGAGTACCCGCTCTCTGAGCGCCTGACGCTCTGGCGCGACAAGTCAGGTTGCGCGCCGCCGGCGTCGCAGGTATGATGTGCCGTTCCAGGAGTACGACAACTTCCTGCCGTCGGCCTGCGAGTACAGAGCGGTGGTCTTTGCAACCTTCCCGGACCAGCACGGCCAGATCGCGGAGCAGCTCGCGAACAAGTGCCCGGGCCAGAAGCTGGTCTTTGTGGTGCACAACTCGCAGGAGCTGCTGCGCAACGGTGCGCGGCCGCCACCGTTTGCATGCACGTGCGCTGTGCTCAGCGCGCCGCCAGAGCAGGACTGAAGCGGGCGCCGCGCGCAGACTACATGCACCTGCTGGGCCTGCTGAAGGACGCCGACACGCAGTTCCTGTCGCTTGCGCCGCACACTGCCGTCGGGCTGGAGGCCGCGCTGCGGGAGCTAGGCTGGGAGGCGCCGCGCGTGGACGTGTTTGTCCCGGTGTTTCCGATCGAGACGGGCCTGCCGCCCGACGCTCTGCGGCAGGGCTTTGTCCTGCAGGGCAACCTGCAGGGGCACCGGTGAGCGCTCTCAGGCCAGGAGCATTTGCAGATATCGAGGGCATGCGTGCATGCGTGTGTGGGCAGCAGCTCTGCATGTACGCACGCTGACTGCAATAATGTAGCCAGCAATGGAGGACCTGAGCCAGGTCATGACGTGCCCTGCTTTTGCGTGCAGGCGCAACTACTCAGCGGTCTTTGAGAGCATCCTGGAGTCGCCGGAGCTCATGCAGACGCCGGGCGTGGTGCTCACGCTCATCGGCTACGGCGACCTGGCGATTCCCGCCATACTCGAGGACAAGGTTGCAAAGCGCGTGTCGCTCAGCTACAAGGCGCGCAGCCATCCTCCCGGTCATGCTGCTCCCTTCGTGGCCTGTCTGCATGCCCAAGAATTTCAAACTGTCTAACAGAGGGCCAGGAAGAACAAAACTACCTCGCGGGTGAAGTGTCAGGCGGCGGCAAGTCTGCCTGCATGCAAAACCTATGCGCGCGTCCGCCAAGCCAGCAACATGACGTTAGGGGCAAATGCTGTTGCTGGCAGCGCTGTTGCTCGTGATTTCCTGGCGCACCTGTCAACTGAGGGCCTGCTTGCATGCGTGGCAGGAGTACTATCGCGCAATCCAGGGCGCGCTGGCGGTGCTGCCGGCGTTCGCCTCGCCGGTGTACCTGACGCGCAAGGCGTCCTCCTCGGTCGCGGCCGCCGTCATCTGCGGCACGCCGCTGCTGGCGGACGCGGCACTGCTGCAGGCGTACTCGTACCTGCCGCCGCGCGCGGTGTTTGAGACCACGGCCGACGAGCGCCTGGCCGTCGCGGTGTCGCGCATCGCCGCGCACAGCAGCGAGGTGTGCATTGCCCTGACCGGCACGGGCTGCCCACGGCAGGACGCTATCCAAGCCTGTTCCAGGAAGTGGCAGGCGGACTGTGCTGCATAAACGTTTAATTCCTCATATGAGCAGGGCTGGGCGGTGACGACAAATGCTCTACGCAGCACAGCAAGCACTGGGAGGATGTGATCTGCAGCTCTGCTGTGGCACCGGCTGCTTACTGCCTAGTTTGCCAGCTGTGTGGCCTGGCAGCTACCTGACGCAACTCGCCTTGGCGTGCAGTCGCAGGTCAAGGCCAGAGTCACCGCAAAGCTGCGGGCGAAGCTGTATGCGGACAACCTCTACGTGTTGGCAAAGTTCCTGGATCTGAGTGGCGCCAGTCGTGACTAGGCAGGTGGCAGTGCACGCTTGAGGCACGGCAGTGACTTAGTGATGTATCTTACTATGAGTTGTGAGACGTCTGTCTGGCCGCCCTGGCCTGAATACCGTACTTTGCAAGCTTCACCTTGTGTACAAAGCCTTGGTTTGAGTGCCATGGTGTTGTAGCACACACTGAAGAGACATCGGCATCCAGACCAAGGCCACCAACTGAATTTGCATGCACGACTGAAACTGCATGCATGACTGTTGCTCCTCTGTGAAGCACTACTGCAGCCTACAAGGATTTCCCCGTGACGAGACGCCGTGCAAACTGCCAGCCTATATACGGTGGGACTTCTATCTGCCCTCTACCCGATGAACTCCCATTAGTGATCTTACCGCTGAGCTGAACGTTTGGAACTTCGCGCTGCGCTGCTCAACGTAAAACACAGCAAGCGTGCGAAGCTGATCGGCAAATCTGCAGTTGACCTCGACCTTGCATACCTGCTGCAGTGCTGAGCTCAGTCGAGCCTCGGGAAGGAGCAAGACTGCGACTTCAACCGGCAGCTCAGCTTTGATCGCAAGCAGCGTCTTGGCTGAACCAGCTTGTGGCCCGGCCCGGGCGGCTGGGAGATGAGAGCCTGCTTGGCCGCAGCGTGTACGCTTGCACTGCTGCTGCTGCTTGCGAGGTCGCCCGCGGCGGGAGAGTGGGTGCCGGCAGCCAGTGCGCGGACGTGCGAGGAAAAGCTGCTGTGCGTGGGCAGCAACGTGACCTGGGCCACTGCGCACGAGTATGGAGCGGAGGACGGCTGCAGGGCGATCGCCAGCAAGGGCCTCACGGCCATAAAATTCTACGGCGACAGCTTCATGCGCCACATGTACGAGGGCCTCGTCCTCACCCTCACAGGCGCGCTACTCAAACGCCACAGCGGGCCAACGCGCTGCTGGTGGAGTGCTTTGGCTGTCGTTCCTGATCAACCTGCTGCTCTTTTTCGAGCCAGGGCAGGCTGTGCTCGAGCTGGGGCAAGTGAGCCACCTGAACCCATCAAGGCCTCCTGGTAGCTGATATTGCACTCCCCAGTTTGGGCGCTGACTGTGAAGCGCACTGGTTGTTGTAACCAGCAGCCTGGTCAGTTGTGATCATCCGCACCTGAGTCTGGCGTGCTGCCGTGCAGGCAACTATAAGGACGGCGCTATGCTGCCCGGCACGCGCGACTGCGACTACAACCTGCAATTTGAGGAGAAGCGCTGCCGGTTGGAGCTGCTTCTGAAGATGGAGGTGTGCGGGGGCGCCCTCAACGTGACCTACGACTGGGGCGCGCCGCACATGGACGCGGTGTGCGGCGAGGCTGCGCGCAGCCGCCTCGCGCTCTACAGCGTTGGCAACCATCCGCTTGAGTGTGCGGACCACGGGATATGCTCTGCCATGCCTTATAAACCATACGCTGCATCATTGAGGCATACCATGCCGAGGGGGAAGCGTTCGGCCATGGTGTGAGCCATGCACAGGTCAGAGAGGAGACTCAGCTTTGCCTAAGGCCCGGTGTGGAGCCGCTGCGGCAGCAAGGTCAGGCTACATTTCCTGACACGTCTGGGGTGCCGGGGACGCAGCGGTCGACAAGAGCGGGGACCCGGGCGGCGGCCGCAACAGCATACCACATTACACGGCCATGATCCAGCGCAACGAGGTGTGCCAGTTCGCGATCGAGCACCCGGACGCATGCCGGCTGTGGTGGGTCACCACGCACCAGCGGCTCAACAGCATCCGCCACATCGGCTTCCCGCTCGAGAGCCACCACCACATCCGCACGTTCAACGAGGGCATGCGCATGTGGTTTGAGGCCGGCCACTGCGGCCCGTCGCATGTGGTGAGGCGCTGCGCGGCGCTCTGAGCAATTGCGCCCCGTGTCACACCAGCTCACCGCCCCCGGCCTGACTGAGCCCTGCTCCGCAGGTGGACGTCTTCAACATGACGAATGCGCTGGTCGGGGAGTGGCCGGACGAGGCCGCCGCGCTGACGCACGACGGGTTCCACTGGTCCGAGGTCGTCAACCTGCTCAAGGCGCAGCTGCTGCTAAACAACATCGCCGAGGCGTTGCCCCCGGCCGCGCTCCGGCGCGCTGCGCCGCTGCAGCGGCGCCGCCTTGGCAAGCTCTGATACTTGGGCATGGTGTTTGGCCGTGCCACTTCTTGGGTTGGCACAGTGCGGTGGGGTGGCCAGCCGGTCTGGGGCGCAGCTGCAGCTGGACTCACTCTGCAGCCGCGCTGTCCATGGCTGAGCTGCGGGCCGCTGCGCCCTGCAGGGCAGGCTGGGCATTTTCTGGGTAGCCTCTTGTGCCGTGTCGTATGCAACGCCTCGTCATAGGCTTGTCCTCTTGGTCTTGCTAAAACGCACTGCATAATGCGGCAGCAGCTCTTTGCGGCGGGTACGCACGATGGGCTGGTGGAGAACACAAGCACTGTGCTTGCAAAGCGTGCCGTCCACGTTATGTATGCTCTAGTCATGCCTCACTGCCCCAATCGGGCAAGTACATTCGAGCAGCGTAGCCACGAGCTCGCTGCTGCGCCAAAACATGGCTGCCCTGCCGCCAGGCAGCGGCAGGCCCGCTGCTCACTGAGCGCAGGCAGGCCTTGCCCATGTTGGCAAACATATGCGCATGGAGATGGGGCTGGGAAGCGCTGAGCTCGGCAGTTGCACCAGCACACAGCTCCTTTGCTGACGAGAAGCTCAGTGCAGACAGCCCAGGGCAGCGCCCGTTGGTAGCGTGAATGCAGGGGTGCCGATCGTGCTTGGCAAAGCAAATAGAAATGCACGAGTTTGCGTTTGGGAAAAGGTTGTCGAGCAGCGCGGGCTGCTGCACCTGCCATCTACCGGATCACTATTTAGTTAATCAGTTGGACCCTATCAATTTGAACTTCTTCGATCTTCGTGCAGAGTGCGCGTGTGACCACTTTGTGAACAGGTACTTCGTGTTTCACGCCAGACCTGCACACCTGTGATCGAGAACAGCTCAGATCTTTTGGTCGCACTGCTCCAGCTTGCTCCAGCACCAGCCTGCATACCTGCTGCTGTGCTGAGCACATCCAAAGCCTGAAAGAGGGGCGGACCTGTGCATCCTTTAACCTGCCAGTCACTTAGTGCCAAGAGGGCCTTGCTTAACACAACTCTTGGCTGGCCGGGCAGCTGGGAGGCTGCCCATGGGTGGCTGCTTGGCCGCAGCATGCGCAGTCGCGCTGCTGCTGCTGCTCAGCGGGTCGCCCGCGGCAGGAGAGTGGGTGCCTGCAGAGAGCGAGCAGACGTGCAGGGATAAGCTGCTGTGCGTGGGCAGCAATTTGACCTGGGCCACCCCACATGAGTATGGAGCCGAGGACGGCTGCGCGGCGTTTGCCAGCAAGGGCATCAAGGCTGTGGAGTTCTACGGCGACAGCTTCATGCGCCACTTGTACGAGGGCCTCGTCCTCACCCTCACAGGCGCGCAGCTGCTGTGAGTGTGCTCGCCGGCAGCCTCGCAAACCATGGGCCTGACACGCTGCGGGTGCAGGCAACTACAAGGACGGCGCGCTGCTGCCCGGCACGCGCAACTGCGACTACAACCTGCAGTTTGAGGAGAAGCGCTGTCGCCTGGAGCTGCGCCTGAAGATGGAGGCGTGCGGCGGCGCGCTGAAAGTGAGCTATGAGTGGGGCGCGCCTCCGCTGGAATCTGTATGCGGCGAGAAAGCGCGCGGCCGCCTTGTGCTCTACAGCGTCGGCAACCACCCGATCGAGGGTGCGATCACGCCGAGCGCAGGAGACCTGCAATGCATGAACCGCGCTTGGCTGAGGCACCGCGGTGTGGCTGCTATTCACCTCAAAGGAAGTGCCTGTTCTCACGTGAGGCTTGCAGAAGAGGAAGGGCGACGACCTTCAGCAGGGTGACAGTTATGCACAGACAGCCAGGCCAGGCACGTAGCAAAGGCTTATATGCGTGCGCGCTTGGGCACGCAGGGGTCAGCTTGAGCGAGGACCCCGGCAGAGGCCGCAACAGCCTGCCGCATTACACGGCGATGATGCAGCGCGACGAGGTGTGCACGTACGCAGTGGAGCACCCCAATGCCTGCCGGCTGTGGTGGGTCACCACGCACCAGCGGCTCAACAGCATCCACCACATCGGCTACCCGCTGGAGAGCCAGCGCCACATCCGCAAGTTCAACGAGGGCATGCGCTCCTGGTTTGAGGGGCACCTTGCATGCAAACCTGGGGTCGGTGGCTAGGACATGGGCTGCATGCACGCCATAACATTCCTGAGCAGCCACTGGCAGACATGCGAGGGCCTCCCCAGCGCTCACACACAGGTCCTGTCAGTCTCTGCGCACACTCATGTCAGGAAGCTCACAAGAGGGGTGACAGACGCATGGGCAGCACAGGCAAGGCTGGCTGGTGCCCTCAGCCGCATACGAGGTAGTGCGCCGTACCCGGGCGTGCCCGTGAGGGCCAGGTGGCCCCACAGCGGCTCGTTGAGCCAGCCAAGCATCACCACCGGCGATGTGGCCAGCACCGTGTACTCGCCGGCCCAGCCGGTCATGTTTGTGAGCAGCAGGAACTGCATCGGCGCGCGGTGGTTGAGCAGCTTGAAGCTGCGCTCCAAACAGCACACTCAGTGCTATGCTCGGGTCGCACAAGCCAGTCATGTACTGCTCGAGGGGTGACCCGCATACAACAGCCTCTGATAGAGCAGGTCACTCAGAGCTGCTGGCAACTGCTTGTGCGTCAAAAGTGACGCGGGTGCAGGTGAGCGGTGGCGTGCGCACTTCAGGGCGCCTTCACCATCACTCAAGTGCGTGTGCGCGTCGGAACACCACTTGTGCTTGACGGGTGGCGTGACAGTGGCGTTGGCACCGGCCGGCACTGCCAAAGCGACTACATCCCGCTGCGACGGGTGTTCAACCCCCGACCAGCTCACCTGTAAGCAGTCTCTGAGTTGATGGCTTGCGTGAGAAGCATTGCACTGAAAAGCAAGCAAGCCTAGCTGCGTCCGAGCGCTTAGCACAGTTCTTCGGACAGCACAGGTCGATTTGCTCTGCTGCTATGGCAGGCAAGGCCAGGAGGGCAAATGAAGCATCTGTCATGTGCCATATGCCTGTCATGCAAAAGCACACAGTCTCAAAAGCTAACGCTGTGCTGGCACCTGCACCCACTGTCCTGAACGCTCCAGCACGGTGACATTGACGCGGAGGGAGGGCTCCGCTATTGCGCTGTGCAGGAACCAGCAAGTCAGGAGGACAGCCGGCCAGCTGCTCGCACCCATGCCTCCAAGCGGGAAGCGAAATTGGAGGCAGCACAGCGGAACAGTCTACGTGCTATTATATGGCACGTGCTGCCAAACTTGGCAGCAGCAGTAGACTCTAGTTTGCATGCGTTCCGACGTTTGCATCATATGTCACGCGTTTTCTGTAACCCATGCGGTCTAAATACGTGCAAGGTAGGGGTGCAACACGGCGCAGTGGGTCACAACTCAGCGGCCATGCAAGCAATACACTGCCATGGTATTTGTAAACAACCAACATAAAACACCTAATGTCTCACCGAATGTCTGCTTGGCACTGCTACGCAATACGATACGAGGGTGGCGACATATCAGATGCGCCGCGCCGCAAGTAATTAACGAGACAACTCAACCCGCGCATAGGAATAAATGGCACCAGCTGAGCAGGCTGAGCGAGGGCGTCACAGTGCGGCAAAGAGGCTGCGCAGTGGCCGTGCAGGCTCGCCCGCCCGGCTGACCACCTCGCAGACCTTGTCCTCGGCCTCCCTGAGAGCCAGCGCCTCCACGCACACGCCAGCCACCTGCCAGCGCACCCCCCTGCATCAGGGCCACGCATCCCACTGGAGCAGGCCTTCCAAATGGCTCCTTGGTCCTGCACCAGCATGCGCCTGCGCTACCCCCGCGGGCGGCGTGATTGCAGGACGGGCCTTCAGCAACGCTCTCGCCCTGCTTGCCTCAACGGTCTTGAACCAAGGGCTGGGCGCCCGACATAAGTGCAGGCGGTGCAACGGCGCGCCTGCGAGCGCAGGATGCTGCCGGGCGTGCGCCGCGGCGGCAGCCCGAACGCATTGGGGCCGGCCATGACCAGGCCGCCCGGTGCCGCGCCCGGCCGCGGCGCGTCCAGCAGGCCGCCCGGGCGTACCTGCGCCCGCGCTCTGTTGACCAGGCGCCCCCCACAATGACGGGCATGCGCATGGACGCCGTAAACCAAGTGTGCTGTGTTCATTGAGGAGGCATGCATGCTGACGCTTCCCGACTATGCGACAGAAAGTGCAGGGAGTGCATGTACGTGCTGGAAGCTTTGCTGGTAGACTCGGTGCCTGAGCTGTGAGCGGCCCGCTGGTGGGCTTTAGCCCTGTGCGCTGGGGCAACCCGCGCCGAGCGCGCTGCGCGGGAGCACTCGCGCGCCTCGCATGTTTGCGCACGCGCCTTCCTCTTTGGGAGCCCAGCATGCATGTCTGCCATGCTCGCCCAGCCCATCAGCACGCATGGGCGGCAGCGGTGCGCACGATGGTGTACGGGATGCCGGAGCGCTGGACGGCCTCCTCACCGCGCTTCTTCCAGAACAGCACCTGCGGCGCGGGCCGGGCGCTCTGCGTGCGCGCCGCTGGGCACACACATCACGGCGCATGCTGCCGTGCCAGCGCTAGGCCAGGCCGCGCGGTAGCGGGCTGCAGCTGGACGTGCAGTGCGGTGCACAGCGGCTCCGGCGCGGGTGTGGTCCAGGATGAGAGGCGTGCGCACCCCCCACAACGCGTTGAGCGGGAAGAAGGGGTCGTCGGCGCCGATGCTGCTGACCAGCACGACGCGCTGCACGCGGCCTTGCCGCTGTGCCGCGGTCACCAGGTTGTGGCACCACGGCTGTCATGAACAACCTGGCGCATGATTACATGGCCCTGAAGTACCAGACAGCCGTGCGTGGTGCCGATGCACATATAACTTGCCGTGCAAGTTGTGGAGGTGTGGGCCATGGGCGCTGCTGCTGCAAACCACCTGGACCAGCCGCGCCCCTGCGGCAGCAGCAGCTGGTGACCTCTTACGGCCAGGTGCTTCGATGTGCATCACGCTCTTGACTACTGTTCATGTGCATGCACACACGATTTCTCACGGCCTCGGCCACTGGTCGAAGGAAGGCTCTGAGTGTGCGCGCCTTTCGCACCCAGGCGTGTTAGGTTAACTAAAAACTAAAAACTTCATAGTAACCTTCAGCCAGCTAGGGCTGCTTAAGCAACGGGTGTCAATATAAGCAAATATTCAGTCAACCCGCGGAGTCATCGGGCACATCTTCAAGCATGCCAGGATGAAGCAGGTACCAAGCTTGCTGCCAGCGTCCGACATGTCGGAGCTCGCACATGTCGGATGCTGCTTGACTCGCAGCGCCACGCTTCCGCAGTGTCACAACCTCTGTCTCAATAGGATAAGTGTCTCTGAGCCCAGCGCTTGCCTGAGGAGGGCAGACACGAGCGAGCACTCAACTCTTGAGGCACGTCAGCGCTTGCCACTTCTTATCTGTCTGCCATGGCTGAGGAGGCAGCGCCGCCCGCCTATCTTGCAGAATTCACACCAGCAGATTTCCAGGGAGCCGCGGACGTGGTGCTGCAGCTGCGCGGCGGAGCGCAATTGCCCGCGCACAGCCAACTTTTAGCGAGCACCTCGTCTCTCCTGTGCGACCTGCTGAAGATTGCTGCCAGCCAGGCGCCTGCAGGCAGCAAGTCTGTCCTACAGCTCGAAGACTTCTCTGAGCAGGAGGCCCTCGACGTCTTAAAGGCGCGTGCTGGTGAAGCACCTGCCTGGACTCTGTGTGGGTCGGGACAGCGTCGCGAGGTATACAGGCTTCCCTTGCTCCTGCCAGCTCCTGGGTAGTACTAGTAAGTAGTATTGTGGATGGCATACTCAACAACAGTTGAGCTACCCCTTCTATGTAGTTTAAAAAAAAGGCAAGGTGACTGCGCTACATGGCTCTCCTGCAGGTCATCTATCCTGCGACGAGCAACAAAGCGCTGATCAACACCGTCGCACCAAATAGCGCGGAGGAGCAAGCCGCAGCCATGCGGCAAGCATTTGCTCTCTTGCGGTGGGCTCACAAGTTTGGCCCCGAGGAGCACTTCCAGCTCGCCGAGCGCTTCCTGTGCGAGCGCATGCAACTCATGGCAACCGTGCGGCCCCAGCACTGGTCACCGCATACATGCTGGCACTGCACAAGCTGCACTAGCTAGACAGCGCGCTGACTTACTGCAGGTGGAGGGCAAGCACTGGAGCTCTGAAGTGGACATCCTTTTCGAGTGTTGGGCGGTTGCGGACAGGCTGGGCCTGCACAAGGTTGCAGCACACTGCGAATGGGCCATGGCGAGTGTGTGGACGGAAGCGGGTGTCCATGCGCGCGCCGCGCTTGAGCTGAGCCCGGGCGCGGTGCGCCGCATTACTCGCAGCCTGCGGGCCCGCATGGACGCTGCAAGCCAGGAGCTGCAGAGAGTGCTGTCATTTTCCCGGGCTCATTATGGCTGTCATCTTGAAAAAAACGGAAGAAGCAAGATTGAGGCCAAGGTAGAGAAGGTATGTCGGTGCCTGACAGCTGCGGCGCCAGCTGGCACCATGGCGCAATGGCGTATCGATGATGAGAGCATGCCGAGCACATGGCGGCAGACCGTGGGTGCCGTGGTGACATGGCTTGGTCGTTAAGTGCAACAGCACTTGTGTGCGGCGCAGTTCTGGCCGCCAGCAGTCATGGAGATCGCACTGCTTGCACCAGCCTCTGTTCAGAGCCTATGCGTGCTTATTTCCTGCACTTGTGGCACTTGCAGGGTGTGAGCGGATACAGAACCGCTGACCAGAGCCGCACCGCATGCCAACTCTGAGCCCTTGGTGGCTGCATGCATGCCTGCTGACATGTGCGCATGATGTTAGTACATGCATGCGGCGCGGCTGTGCCCCAGTGAGGCGGCTGTCGTGTCTGCCTGCACAGTTGTCGGTTTGGCAGGTTCTGCAATGCTTGCCTGCATGTCGCGTGGGGGTGAATATATGTGCAGGCAGCTGAGCGTTTTGCCTTGCATGCTTTTGCTGCTGCCCATAGCTTTGCTTTTGCGGGGAAAGTAAGTTACAGTCACGCAGGTCTTGCACCTGCACCGTCAGAACCCCCTGCGCTCCTGCTCCCTGGCTCTGTGCTCTGTAAGGTAATGAAGTGCAATATGTGACTAAAAAGTCTGTGTAATCACTGCCGCACGCTCCAAGTCCCCTATGCGGACATGTGTGACACTGGGTGCTTGCCAGATGTGCGCGCCTCATGACTACCAGCCAGGTCGGCAAAGCAAACATACACTGCACACGTTCTGAAAGTGAGCGGCATGTTGCCTGCCAGCTGGAGATGAGCTAAGTATCAACTAGCAACTGGCTTGACAGACAAATTGTAATGTAGGGATAGTCTGCTAAAAAGTGCGTGCTGACAGGTCAGCGCGGCCAGGACTAGCCCATATGTGGAACCGGGCATCAGTATACAGGCGAAGCATGAGTCATGAGTCCTCATGCAGCGAGTTAAATATATGGCAGCCCCGACTGATGAGCGAGGCATGCAAAGACAAGGTGGCAGGCTAAATCTGGTGTCTTCACGCCGCAGTGCAACGGCCACGTGACTCGCTAGTAAGTGTAGAGTGTATGCATGCGCAGGGCACATGCTGTGGATGGTTGACATGGCGGCAACTCAGTACAGCACGAGCCCAGAGCCTCAGATGCAGCCACGCACGCGGCCGTGGGAGGGCACCGGCAGCATGCGGCCGTGGAGGCGCGGCAGGTGCAGGGTTCAAATGATAACATAAACGATGAACTGTGGCGGTGCCGCGGCGGCACCCGCGCTGCCCACGTCTGCGCCGTGAGTGGAGGAATCCGCTGACGTGCCTGTGTCCCTATGCTGCTGCAGCGCACGCCGTCCCTAGCACGCTGCCCTCCCGGCACCACAGCAGGAGCGCGCCACTCCGCGCGGGGTGCCGCACTGGCAAGCTCGACACTGACAACTGGGACATCAGCAACTGCCTTGTGTTTGCTGCGCAGCATGAGCGCTTGGCCATGCTGTGTCACCCGCGCAGGCAGCCCTCACCTTGTATTAGTCAACCACATGCACACTCTCAGCATGAAGTCTTGGCAGCTTCTGGAGATGCTAAACTTAATTTGCTTCTCTGCCAAAGCCACCCCACCTGCCCACATGCTCGCGCGGCGCGGGCTCGACCATCGGAAGCTTGGATGGCCGCCTCGAGGCGGTTGTCAGCCCAGCGTTTTCTGACCACCTGCATGCGCGGCGACGCCGCGTCCAGGACGCGCACACCTAGCGAGTCTCGCACGCAGGCCTGCCTGGCGCAATGAGAGGCAGCCGCTGCTCCGCGCTGGTACAGGTGCTCCTTGCATGAGGCGAGGGCTCTGAAAGGTGGGAGGCCCACCTGCGCTAATCATAAGGATGTCCTGCTCGGCCGCGCCTGCTTCTACATATGGGCCAGTCCTGGTCGCATTGATCTGTCAGCGCACACTCTATGAAAGTCCAGATAGCAGCGGGCTATTCCTACAACAAATGTCCTGCCAAGGCAACCGCTAGCTGGCATTGGAGTTCATCTCCAGCCCGGCAGGCAACATACCATAAGTCAGCAGAAGGTGTGCAGTGCCTATTTGCTATGCTGATCCAGCGGTAAGTCAAAATTGGCACATGGCTGGCAAGCACTCGCGTATTGCTTGGCAGAACTCAGTGTCACACATGCCTGCGAAGGGGACATGAAGCGCTGGCAGTCTTGTGCACACATCAGTTTCTGCCACATCCTCCGCTGCGTGTTACAGGGCGCGTCAGAGCAAGTAAAAAGAGTGCAGAGTATACTGCCGGTGCAGGTGCAAGACCTACAGACTGTAAACTACTACTTCGCCCGCAAATGCAAAGCTACTGGCAGCAGCAGCAAAAGCATGCAGCACTACAAGGCAAAAACGCTTGGCTGACCGCACACATGTTCACCCCCACGCAGCACGCAAACAAGCAATGCCGAACCAGCAAGATTGGCAACTGTGCAGCAGCAAACAGGCAGACATGCCAGCCGCCGTATGGGCCCAGCCGAGCCGCATGCGCGTACTCGCATCATGCACACACCTCAGCAGACGTGCATGCAGCCACCAGGGGCTCAGCATGCGGTCACCTTTGCTCAGCGGCGCACTTTTGACCGATGACACCAGCAAGAGCCACTAAAGCGTGAAACAAGCACGCACAGGCCCTGAACATAGTAAGGTGCAAGCAGTGCGACCTCCAGAACTGCTAGCGGCCAGGACTGCGCAGCATACTCAGTGCTGCTGCAATTCAACTACCAAGCCATTTCACGATAGCACCTATGGTCTGCTGCCATGTGCTCAGCATGCCCTCCTCGTCGATACGCCATCGCGTCATGGTGCGAACAGGCGCCGCTGTTGCTATGCACCTTGAAAAGCGCACCTTGAAAATATTATCCTTCATCTTCTTTTTGTCGCCGTGCTTGAGGTGATGCTCTGAGCGAGCCTGTGCATATGACAGCACGCTCGGCAGCTGCTTCCTGCCTGCATCCATGCGGGCCCGCAGGCCACGCGCGATGCGCCGCAGCGCGCCCGGGCTCAGCTCCAGCGCGGCGCGCGTACAGACGCTGTCTCTCGTCCACATCCACGTTATGGCCCATTCGCAGTATGCTGCAACGTTGTGCAGGCCCAGCCTGTCTGCGACCGTCCAGCATTCAAAAAGGATGTCCACGTCAAAGCTCTGGAGCTCGCCTCCCTGAGCTCCCTGAGCTCGCATCCCCTCAACCAGCAGCAAGCCAGAGCGCTGGCTCGCTAGTGCAGGTTGAGCTAGTGCAGTGCCAGCGCAGGTACGGTGACCAGTGCTGGGGCCGCACGTGTGCCAAGACTTGCAAGCGCTTGCACAGGACGCGCTCGGCGCGCTGGACATGCTCCTCGGGGCCGAACTTGTGAGCCCACCGCAGCAGAGCGAGTGCTTGCCGCATGGCAGCAGCCTGCTCCTCCCTGTTATCTGGCGAGACGCTGTCTAACAGCGCTGTGCTGCGCGTCGCAGGATAGATGACCTGCAGGAGAGCCATGCAGCGCAGTCACCTTGCCATCACCGTCGGTGCGTGCGCCCTCCACTACTGTGCGACTCACAAGCGGACACGAGCAAGTCCAGCCAACCTACTGTCCTGACCCTTGTGTAGTCCAGGCAGATGCTTCACCAGGATCACCAGGAGCACGCGCCTTCAAGACAGCGAGGGCCTCCTGCTCAGAGAAGTCTCCGAGCTGTAGCACAGACTTGCTGCCTGCAGGCGCCTGGCTGGCAGCAGCCTTTAGCAGGTCGGACAGGAGCGGCGAGAAGCTCGCCAGAAGCTGGCTGTGCGCGGCAAGGCGCGCCCCGTCGCGCAGCTGCAGCAACACGTCCGCGGCTGCCTGGAACTCTGCTGGTGACCCAGCAAGATAGGCGGGCGGCGCTACCTCCTCAGCCATGGCAGACTGACAGGAGTGGCAAGCGTTGTTGAGCCTGGAGAGTCGAGTGCTCGCTCGGGTCTGCTCGTGTCAACTACGCGCAGAGCGGAAAAAACTAACTCTGTCAGAAGAGTAATAACACAGTGTGCCAGCCAAGGCGAGCCAGCCTGGCTCAGCCAGGTGAGCCGTGTCGGCAAATTTGAAAAGCGACAACCCTAGAAGCGCCCTGTCGGTTCGACAGCCTGCAAGGCTGCTCGGTCTCACTCACTCCGCGCCCCATCTCGAAAACAGGGCACCAACGTCGAAAAACAGGGCACCAACGACATGAGCAAACAGTCCTCACGATTGACAAACAGCGCATGTCTCTGGCCGTGTGCGTTTGGCGCGGCAGCTGAGCGCAAAGCGCCGCCCGCCTATCTGGCAGGTTTTAGATCAGCAGAGATCCAGGCAGCCGCAGACGTGGTACTGCAGCTGCGCGATGGGGCACGCCTGCCCGCGCACAGCCAGGTGCTGGCAAGCACCTCGCCGCTCCTGTCGGACATGCTCAACATTGCTGCCAGCCAAGCGCCCACGGGCAGCAAGACAGAAGTACCGCTCCCAGAATTCTCAGAAGGGGAGGCTGTCGACGTGCTCAAGGCGCGTACTTGTTTATGAACTGTAGGCAAATTGGTTTAGTGTCAGCACCGCATGCCAACTGGTTTAGGCTCTGATCAGGCAGGTGGCGACACAGCGCTGTGTCTGCCTGTTGGTCCCCGTGGTCTAACCGCAGCCCCCTTCGCAGGTTGTCTATCCTGCGACAAGCAGCAAAGCGCTGAGAGACGATATCTCCCCACATGACAGAAGAAGGCAGGCTGCTGCAATGCGGCAAGCACTCGCTCTCCTGCGGTGGGCCCACAAGTTCGGCCCCGAGGAGCACGTCCAGCGCGCCGAGCGCTTCCTGTGCGAGCGCATGCGGCTTATGACCACGTGGTGCACCGTGCGGCCCAGCCCTGGTCACGTTGCAAGCGCTGGCACTGCACCCAGCTGCACTAGCAAGACAGCGCTCTGACCTGCTGCAGGTGGAGGGCCGCCACCGGAGCTTTAAAGTAGACGTCCTGTACGAGTGTTGGGCGGTCGCGGACAGGCTGAGCCTGCACTCGGTTGCAGGACACTGCGAATGGGCCCTGGCAAAGATGTGCGGGGAACGGAGTGTGTATGCGCGCGCGTCAATGCTGAGCCCGGGCGCAGTGCACCGCATTGCACGCAGCCTATGCGTCGGGCTGGACGCCTCACGCCGGGGGCTCTGGGGAGCGGAGTGCGCCCGTGGGACATCTAGCGGTCCTCATGATGTGGTGGTGGAGCTGGAAAAGGTGAGCAAGGTGAGCAAAAGCCTGACCGTTACGGCCACCGCCGCTGCCATGGCGCATTGGCGCACAGGCGAGGCAGAGGAGACACAAGGGTCGGCCGCAGACTGTGGGTGACATGGCGTGGACCATGAGCCTGCAACAGCGCTCTGTACGTGGCGCGGCCATGGCCACTAGCAGCCACGGATGTTGCACTGCCGGCACCTGACCATGCTCAGAGCCTGCGCGCGCTGGGTTCTTGTAGCGCGCACATGGCCATGTGAAGCGTGTTTTCCGGCAGGCACCCAGCAACTGCTGGGTGGGCGGCAAGTCAGAACATGCTGCCTAGCAAAGGTGGCTGCATGCCGTCCTTGAGCCCTTGTAGGCTGCATGCACGGCCGCTACATCGTTCTCATGTGTGCACATGTCTGCTAAGTGTTTCACCATGTTGAGACCAGCTAAGTTAGAGACACACACGCGGCGTGGTTGTGCCCAGACATTGGCTGGCGTGTCACGGGGTCTGCCCCTTCATACGGCGTCTGCTCTTCAAAACAATGTCAGCCTGTGCACTGCAGAGATGCCCGCATGACTGGCCTTGGTGCTTGCTTCCATGCTGCGCTGGGGTGGTCGCCTAGTTTTGTAGGTGTATGTACGGGCGGCTGAGCGCTTTGCATTGCAATGCTGCATGCTTTTGCTTTTGCTGGGATGTGTTGCTGCGCTTACACGCGACGCCACTTGTGCGGAAGTGTCTGTCTCGTCCTTGGTTGCCCCGGGCCAAGAGACCTGCACAAGTTGTTGAGGAAGCAGGCGCTCTGAACTGAGCAAGGTAATCTTGTACATGGACCTGTGTGACCCATGCAGACAATACGTTGCAGCCACGAGACGCGCAAGTGCCGCAGGTGACGCCTGTGGGACGCCTGTGGCACGTTACATGCTGTCGTCTGCGCTTCAAGCACAGGAGGCAAAAGAGTGGAAGAACTGACGTTATGCATACGCATTTTTGCACAGGGGCCACTGGCTATCCAATAGACAGAGCATGCACAAGGACTTTTAAGCCCTGCCCGGACTGGCAGAACGGATGCACTCTGCAATCCTGTACACACTCGGCAAAGCGTCCCGGCAAGAATAAGGGCACTAACCCAAGCAAGCAAGCACACCAACACACTTCAAGCAAGCACACACTCATCGCATTAGCCAGATCAGCAACTGCGCGAATACGTGCGGACATGCCAGCCGGGACATTGCAGCCATCAGCATACTGCACATGCCTTGCAAGGCATGCATGCAGCCACCCCGGGGTTCTGAGAGCCCGCATTCTGCCACCTCTGCTTCAGCTGCCCATAACATCTTCAGCATGTGCACAGCAGCCAGCAATTGCCGGCTGTTGGCCTCCGCCAAAGATTGTTTGACGTGTCGTGAGCGCAAAGTATGCAGACAGGGAGCGCGCTGTGAATAGACAGCCGGTGCCAGGCAGTGAAGCGCTCCCGGCTGCTCATCCAGTCATAGCACTGCTAATGCGTGCAGGTGTGCACTCGATGGCCACGCGGCCTCACAGATGGCCCCTTACTGTCTGCCGCGAACTCTGCCTACTTGGGGTTGCCCATGCGCCACTGCAGCATGGTCGCGGCAGGCATCTCCGCTTCTTTCAGGTGCATTTCCAGATTGTTCAATTGAATTCCCAAGAAATGTCTATCGTGAGCAGCTAAGCTCCGTTTCGCCCTTGGCGCCTCTTGGCGTGCAGCACGTGTGCCGGCGCACAGGGCGCCCAGGCTGCGCGCGACGCGCTGCAGCGCGCCTTGGCTCAGCTCGAGCACGGCGCGCATGTGCACACCCTCCGCGCTCCACAGCACTGTCATGGCCCACTCGCAGTCTGCTGCGAGCGCGTGTGCGCTCAGCTTGTCTGCAATCGCCCAGCACTCGAAGAGGACATCGTAGTCTATGCTCTTGACGTGTTTGACTTCGTCCTGCGGCAAGCCAGTGCGCTGCCTCAGCGCTCTAGCTGGTGCAGTGCCAGTGCGTGCAAGCTTGACAGAGGCGCGGGGCCGCGCACGGTGGCCATGAGCCGCACGCCCTCGCGCAGAAAGCGGTCGGCACGCTGGAGGTGCTCTCCAGCGGCAAACTTGTCAGCCCAGCGCAAGAGAGCCAGCGCTTGCCGCATGGCTGCAGCCTGCGCCTCCCTGTCCTGCGGAGGCTTCCTGTCGGTCAACGCCCGGCAGCTCGCCGCAGGGTAGACGACCTGCGACATCAGCACGGCGCGTGTTCACGTGTGCTGCTGCACACCCCGCCCTCCACGCCATGAGCGCCCACCGGATGGACACAAACAGGTGCCTCCTCAGGGACCGAGCGGCCTGACCATGCCCCTGAAGGTCTTGCCCAGGGAAGCGCGCCGTCAAGACATCAACAGCCTCCTGCTCGGTGAAGTCGGTCAGCGGTAGCACCATCTTGCTGCCCGCGGGCGTCTCGCTGGCAGCAAACTTCAGCATCTTGCACAGGACCGGCGACACGCTCGCCAGAAGCGCGCTGTGGGCGGGCAGGTGCGCCCCGCCGTGCAGCTGCAGCAACAGGTCCGCGTCTGCCTGGAAATCAGCTGGTGTGCCGGCAAAGTGCGCATGCCCGGGGTGCTGCGCAGGGGGCGCATCCGGCACAACCACCTGACGCTTCATGCGGCCAAGCATGACGCGGGGGCTGAAAGCAGAGCGGACACCTCGTTCCTGCAGCTCCACAGGGACCGTTGGTGCTGGTGTCGGAAAGGTCCTGTCGTACAGTCAAACAAACTGATTTCTCGAGCACACACACTTCTTTCTCTACGTCTACGTTGCAGTCTCCGTTGCCATGGGCGTGCAGGAGGGCGCGCCGCCCGCCTACTTTGCAGGCACGCACGCAAAGTTTCAAGCGACTTCGGACGTGGTGCTGCAGCTGCACGACGGGGCGCGCCAGCTGCTGGCATGCTCCTCGCTGCCAGCCAGGCGGCCGCAGGCGGCATGATGGTGCTGCCGCTCGAGGACTTCTCGCAGTCCGAGGCTGTCAGCATACTGGAGGCGCGTGCTCCCTGACACGCGGGCGCAAGACACACAGCCCTGTGATCCGGGCCGCGTGCAAAACGATCTGCTGTTGCATCTTCATAGTGAGAAGGGGAGTGCACGGGGACACGCACGCCTGCTTGTCAGTGCAACACTGCCAACTATTCTTACTGCAAGGTGGCTCACTGCACGGTTGTCAGTGCAGGTCATCTATCCTGCGACGAGCAGCGCAGCGCTGTCAGAAGCAGGCATACAGTCTGCCACCAGGGAAGCGCAAGCTGCAGCCATGGGGCAAGCGCTTGCTCTGTTGCGGTGGGCTCACAAGTTTGGCCCCGAGAAGCTCGTCCAGCGCGCTGAGCGCTTCTTGGGCAACAGCATGAAGTCCTTTGCCAGGGTGCGGTCCCAGCTTGCATCACCTCTCACGCGCTGGCACTGCACCAACTACAGCGGAGAGACACCGCTCTGGCTCGCTGCAGGTGGACTGGCCTCGGAGCTATGAGCTTGACACGGTCTTCAAGTGTTGGGCTTTTGCCGACAGGATGAGCCTGCACGCGGTCGCAGCAAATTGCGAATGGGCCTTCACGCAGCTGTGGAGAAACAAGAGTGTCCACACGCGCGCCGTGCTGGAGCTGAGCCCGGGCGCGGTACACCGCGTTGCACGTAGCCTGAGCGCTATGATTCGTGAGGATAGCCGCCGGGCCAGGCGTCTGGACAAGTACTACACGGAGGAGTCGCCGGAGTCTGCTGAGACCATGATGCAGTGGCGCATGAGCTAGGAGAAGGACCCACGCGCTTGTGGCAGCAGTGAGGAGGGCCTGAGCTCTGCGTGGCTTGTCGACATACTCGCAACAGCATGCATCACGTTCGTGGTGCTGCGAGTGTATGCGCAGGCATGGATTTGGCACAGCCTGGTACCGCTGTTGTGTGCACAGCGTGTCTCCTGGCCCGGTCTGTGCCGGCACATGCTGGCTGTCGGCAGGTAATCGCAATCATAGAAGGCTGAGCGATGCTGGCAACACGCCCGTGCCTGAACCTGGTGGCTGCATGCACGTCTGCCACGGTGCAGACATGCCAACGGGACTCCTGTGCCCTGCTCGCGGCTGGGCGTGCACGTGTGGATCTTGCACAGTTGGGCAAAATTGGATCTTGCACAGTTTGGCCCTAGGCGCAAGCCATTTTTTATGGATACCTGCTGTGTTGCTTTGCTGAGTGCTTTGCTCGCTTTGATCTTGCTGCTGCTGTTGATACGCCTCGCCGCTTGTAAGTGCACAGTTGCTTTAAAAGACTCCATGCCCTCGGCCCGCCTGATACAGCTGGGCGAAGCAGACCTGCATGCCACGTTCCTCATGGCTTCGTGTCTGCAACTGTCCGGCCGAGCAAAAGCATGATGTGCCACAAACACAAAGCTTCTTCTTGGCAGGTTTTGGGCAAGTGCTTGCAAACCGCCGAGACTCTTACCTTCTTCGAGAGGCGCGTCCCAGACTCTGTTAGGACTGATTGCTTTCAGCCTGCGCCTCATATGCGCATCTGCACCCAAGCTACTGCACAAACCCACGGCATCCTGGAAATGCGGGCCTGCGCCCGCCGGGCATGCCAGACGTACGCGACCTGGACGCGGTGCTGTTGTGCGTGAAGGCCGCTGTACGTGGCTGGGCTGACCGCGGCTATGGCAGGCTTGCTGGCATGACGTGCAGGCCGAATCATTGCAATGCACCAAGCCTTGGCTAACGGGGCCGCTGCTACGCGCGCGCGCTGAGGTCTATCTCAAGAGGGCGTGTCCCGCCCCTTGGCATGGCATATCATGGACATTGCGTGCAGGCTAAAGCTGTCTCGGCAGCCTGCCGCGCCTCTAGCAGCTGCTCCTAGGGGTGCGCAAACCAAGTCTCAGCTGAGAAAGCCGCGCCCCCAGGCATGACATGCAGGCATGGCATGCCTGGAACGTGGCTGCTGACACGTCCAGGCACTACCGCGCGAGCAACGAGCTCGGACACGCATTGTACGTGAGCAACTGAGGGTTCCAGAGCAGCAACAGCACCCAGTGCACCTCGTGCAAGTGTTGCCAGAAGTGTTTATCTACGAGCTTCACAAGCTCGCAACAGCGCAGACATGTGCCGCAAAAATTTTTTTTCCCTGTCAGCAGGCACAGCACAAGCAGTCAGAAGTCTGGCAAGCACACAAGCAGATGAGCCTGAGCAGGTGCTTGGATATTCACCTTGATGAGGTACGTGTAGTCAGGTCACGCGAGGTCTCAGCTGTGCGCCTTCTAGCAAAAATCACTCAGCCGCAGCTGGTCTTTCGTATTTATAGTTTGGTCATATGACCTACCTCTTTTCAAATACTGTCACTGCTGATTCTCGTCTGAACGTATTCCAGCGAGCTTTGTGTCGTGCCTGCAGCACAAGCATCCGGTCTCTCGAGCAAGGCCCTCTGCTTGGCCTTGGGCAAGCGACTTACGCACTGATGGAAACGCCAGCGGCCAAACGTGCCTGCACGACCTTTGAGCAGGAGGCGCCGCCCGCCTACTTTGCAGGCACACCAGCAGACTTTCAGGCAGCCGCGGTCGTGGTTCTGCAGCTGCGCGGCGGGGTGCACTTGCCCGCGCACAGCCAACTTCTGGCAAGCACCTCGCCGATCCTGTGCGACCTGCTGAAACTTGCTGCCAGTCAGGCACCCACTGGCAGCAAAGCAGTGATACCGCTGGATGAGTTTTCTGAGCTGGAGGCTACCGACGTTTTAAAGGTGCGTGTACCCTTAATGTGCGCTGTGCAAGTCAACTTGGCGCGTGAGCTTGGTAGCGGGAAAGCAAACTCGTGAAGCCTGAGCCACACTCAGCACCTGCTCTTGACCCTCCTCTGTGTGCAAGACATGCACAACGACAATCGCATGCAGTCCACGTAGAAGGCGTGGCAACCTGACGCACGGTACACTGCAGGTCATCTATCCCGCAACGAGCTGCAGGGCGCTGCCAGACAAGTTTCTGGTATTTGATACTGCAGCGCATGCTGCAAGTGTACGGCAAGCAATAGCGCTGCTGCGGTGGGCTCACAAGTTTGACGCCACAGAGCACCTCGAGCGTGCCAGTTGCTTTCTGCATGACCGCGTGCGACTGATGCTCAGCGTGCGGCCCCGACATGCCAGTCACCATACGCGCACTGGCATGCACCCCTCACAAACCAAGGCTTCGCTCTGGCTTGCTGCAGGAGGAGCGCAAGTACTACACGAGCACAGGCTACGGCATCCTGTTTGAGTGCTGGGCAGTGGCAGACAAGCTGAGCCTGCACGACATCGCAGCTCTGTGCGAGTGGGCCCTGACCCAGCTGTGGGAGAAGGAAGCTGTCTACATGCGTGCCGCGATTGAGCTGAGCCCGGGCGCGCTGCAGCGCATCGCGCGCAGCCTGGCCGCTGGCTTGGCGGACGCGCGCCAGCAGCTGCGAAGCCTGAAGGGAGGCGTTACGCCCAAGACGGCGTCAGCTCAGTCCATGACGCAGTGGCGCACGAGCTAGACGGTGGCGCCGCATCGAGGCGGCGTCGGGGAGGGGCTGAGACTGGCGTGGCTGCGATGCGCTCATGCAGCGACGCTCCTCAGATAGAGGTGCTGGCTAGCCGGCAGAGTTAGAGATAGAGGTGCTGGCTTGGGTGAGCCACCTTAGCGTCCCACTGCCTGACGCTGCTCTTCTGCTCACAGCCTGCGCGCGCTGTGTCGTGCAGGCTGACAGCCAGCAAGCGCTGGGTGTCGGCAGGTCACTGCGTAGACAGCTCATGGAACATGGCCAAGTGTCATCACTGCACTGAAGACTGTAAGCCTGCATGCTTGTCTGCCAAGGTGTTCAGCTTCGTTAAAAGTTTTTGCCCCCTCGTGGCTGGCATGTCTGCCCATCCCAGCAGAGCTGCTACTTTCGCTGGTTTGTTTATGCTCGGCCGCTGATTTGCTCTGGGTTAGTGTCTGGTCTCACAGCTTTGCAGAGTGCTCTGCTCTGCTTTGCTGATTACCTCGGTGCTGCTGGGGCGCCGCTGATCAGGTGTGTGAGGACCCACCCCTTCTGCGCGCCCAGCCAGGGCTGTGCCATGCAAACATGCATCTGTCCTAGTGCCTTGAGGAGACCTTTCAATGAGTGCAGTCAGATACAACGCAGAGATAGGCAACCTGTTTTTGGAGTAGAGCGTGCGCGCATGCATGCCCCATGCTGTTCACGCCTCAACCAGGCTAGGACTGCTTCAAGGTGATGAACGCGTGCCTAGGACAGGAGTGGCTGTACAAATAGATCCCCTGGCATGTAAGAACCTGTCACCCTTTCCAAGGATTCCAGCTTGCAGGTTGGCCAGGCAGAGACACAGCAACATGAGGCTGGCCGCGACCTCTTAGCTGGGCACTGTGCCGTGCGGGCGCACAATAGAGTGGGTAGTCCCGGAAAGAGCCAGGCTTCCCGGTCACCCGACACCACACTTGGCATGGCAGCTAAACAGGATGTTCCGCCCGCCTACTTTGCAGGCACGACAGCAGACTTCCAGGCAGCCGCCGACGTGCTGCTACGGTCTAGCGACGGGGTGCACCTGCCCGCGCACAGCCAGCTCCTGGCGAGCACCTCGCCGGTCCTGTCGGACATGCTCAAGGTGGCCGCCAGCCAGGCGCCCGCGGGCAGCAAGGCAGTGCTCCCGCTTGGCGACTTCTCCGAGTCCGAGACATGCAGTATTTTGAAGGCGCGCATTCATTGTCAAGTGGCATGTGGCCAGGGTTGCATGCAGAGTGGTTCCATGTCCTGTGATGGCAGCCTCATGGGGCATACTTGAGGACCACAATCTGGAACACCTGTGCAGCAGCACGGACAGACCGTACATGGAGCCCAGGAGCGCGGTGACACCACCTCACTGCGCAGTGCTTCTGCAGGTCTTCTACCCTGCAACAAGCGGCGGGGCGCTGTCCGACAACTCTGATGCAGCCACGCGGCAGGCGCTTGCTCTCTTGCGATGGGCTCACAAGTTCGGCCCTTTGAGCAGCGCCCAGCGAGCTGAGCGCTTCTTGAACGAGCGCGTGCAGCTCTTCAAGCCAGTGCGACACCCGCATGCCAATCAATTCAGCGTGCTCAGGGCACTGCACCAGCTGCAGTGACATAACATTGTGGGCGTTCCGCAGGGGCAGCTCCTTCACTGGCAGAGCATAGACCACGACATCCTGTTCGAGTGCTGGGCCGTGGCAGACAGGCTGGGCCTGCACGCAGTTGCCGCAAAGTGCGAGTGGGTGTTGGCTCAGCTGTGGGAGCGCGAGACTATCTACAAGCGCGCTGCGCTCGAGTTGAGCCCGGGCGCGCTGCAGCGCATCGCGCGCAGCCTGTGTGGTGGCAGGACTGCCGCATACCAAGCATTCAAACGAGTCCTGCACCTCGCAAAGTACCCAGGGAAAAAAGAGAAAGCGCAGCTGAGGACCGCCGCAGAGCTGGACGAGGCGGACAAGTACCAGGTTGAGACCGAGTCTGCCGGCACAATGGAGCAGTGGCACAAGTGGGCTGACAATTAGGCAGCGGTCCTGCAGAGTGTGGGGGCTTTTTTCTTCCTGCCTATTTATCGACTCGACTGGACACTTCAGTGCCAATGTGCTAGTACGCATATGCGCGCATCAGTGCTGCATGCACAAAAGTGTGTAGCACGGCTGCTTACCAAGCATGCTCTGTAAGCGCCAAACGCGGCTCCCATGCTGCCATTATATCACGTCGGCCCACTGATGCACTATGTGGCCTCATTATCGTCATGTGTTAATCTATATAAATGAGGCCATGCGCAGTTGTAGCCGGAAGATGACTGATCCAGATAGCCTGATGCACCCATGCCTGGTGTGCATGCGCAGAAGCTATGCAGGTGGTGGCTCACAACAGCAGGGTCGGGCCTATGAGAAGCTGGGCCTCGCGTCACCCGCAGTCTGGAGGATATCCATTCCCGCACCCGTCGCCGCCTCCAAGCCAGGCTGCGCATTCGGACTGCGAGAGCAAGGCATGCCAGCAGGTGTGCGTGTGCACACATGTGCAGCCTTACAGCTCAGCGAGTCCAGGATGCATCTTTCAGAGCTGCCTGCCTCTACCGTCCTCCGCACAAGGTATTGGGGCATTGCACATGATGTGGCCGTAAGTGGTCCTAAGTGGCCACACGCAATGTTGCTCATGGCAAATACGCCTCCGGCGCCTTGAGTCAATCTGAGACAATGACAGCACACCGACCTTATCTGTTAAAGGAAAAGCAAGAGCCAGACAAATCATGCGGCGGCTCGGAACCTCCTGTAGTCCCCAAGTCAAGAAAAGCAACCCACTCTTTGTCTCACAGCTCAGGTACGATTCAGTATCTAGAGCTCGACCCAATCCAAAATTGATTTGCTTGCTGCGTGCAGCTACCTGCCTCCTTTTTCATTGCCACACAAGTGCAACACGGCAGCAACCCAGCAGTGGCGGCGACGCAAAAATGCCACCAGCCGCCCTACCGCTCCGCAGAGCAGGCAAGCTTCTTCCAGCCACATGTGCCCTATTCGGGCAGCCAGCCGGGCGCGCGCGCGGCGCGCGCAGGTGCCAAATAAGCGTGCCTGTGCATGGCGCGCCTGTCAGCACCAGCGCCATGCGCGCCGGCGCAGGCGGCCACCTCCACGTCGCAGACGCGGCGCCCCTGCAGCTGTGCGCCCAGACCTCCCTACTCGGCAGCACCCGCGTCGTCGGCACGCCCACCGGCGGCGCCGCGCCGCGCGCGCGGGTGCGGCGGCAGCGCGATCAGCGCGGCGCGCACCAGCAGCGACAGCGCGCCGATGCCGGTGCACGCCGCCCACTGCGCCGCGGACAGCGGCCGCGTGGCAAACACGTCGCCGCCAAACTGCACGATCAGCACCTGCGCCGCCCCGGGCGCGCGTCAGCACGGCACGCTGCTCTTGCATTCCTGGTCGGTCATCTCAAAGACACTGGTTGTCCACGCGCGTACAGGCTGGAGCTGTAATGATGTCACGGTGGCCACAAGGAGCAAGTATCAGCCAGGCAGGCACGCCAAGGGCGAGCCGCTCCTCTTGTCCGGGCGCGGCCAGGCAGTGCACACCCGGCTGCGGTGAGGGCGCCGGGTATGGCCCTTTAAAACCTGCGCCCGTAGGCGCCCGCGTCCCAGGGCAAGGCCGGGGCGGCGCGCCTGCAGCAGCAGCTCGCCGCCCAGGATGCCCAGGAACAGGCGGTTCCCCAGCACGCCGCCCAGCACGTCGGGCTCGTCGTATATCTTCCGCGCGTTCACCTGCCGCAGCGCGCCTCCCGCCCTCAGCAGGCTGCAGCTGCTCGTCCTCACAGAGTCGTGAAGCACCCCACACCACCTTCGGCGGCAGACCGCGCGGCACATGCTCTGGACTCAGCTGAACGTGCATCCGCACACGTTTCACTACAGGCGGAGGGAGCAACTGGGAAGGCTGGCGGCAGGCCACACGACCACCACAGAGCTGCGCCAGCGGCCGGCCGGCGCGCGCGCCTGGTTGAACAGCTGCATCATCACAAACGCGTTGAAGACGAGCGTGTAGTGCACGCTCGCGCCGGGCGCGGCGGCGGCCGCGGGCACGCCAAACACCGCGTCGCCATGCACCACGAGCGCATACATCACGGCCAACTGGAATGCGCTCTGGCCCGCGACAGACTTCAGCACCTGCGTCGCGCGCCCCGCCCGTGAGCCGCATCCCCCGCCCATGTCGCGCGCGCAAGGCGCCGCCGCCGCATCGGCCACAGCCGCCGCGCTCCCTGGCCGGCGGCGGGCGCGGGCGCCGCCCTGCAGGCACGGCACGCAGGGTGGCATTTTTACGCGGGCGGCGGCGGCGCGGCGCGCGGCGCACCGAGGGCGTGAGCAGCGGCTGCGAGGGCGCGTAGGGCGGCAGGTCCAGCACCGCGTCCGTCGGCGCCTCGGTCGCCAGCGCCAGGCTGGCCAGGCTGTCCATGATCAGGTTGACCCTGCAGGGCGCGCACGCGGTCGGGTCAGGAGGGCCGGAGCCTGCGCGGGGGCGGTGGTGGATGCGGGCGACCAGGCGGCCCGCCCGTGTGCCGCGCTCTGGGTGGTTGCACGGTAACAGCGTAGAAACAGGGTGGAAGTGCTGCCCATGTCACCGCCGGCAGTAGCAAAGTCCAGGCCATACATTGCGTTGGCTGGCAGTGGAAATTTACACATCACTGTTTCAAGGACCAGGAGCTGCAATGTGTTAAGCCGTGCGAGCGCACCAGAGCATCTGCACGGCAGTCAGGGGCGACTCCTGTAGCGCAAAGGCCCCGGTCGCGGCCGTGGCCACCGCCACCACGTTGACAACAAGCTGCGCGTCAACACAAACACATCAGAGCGCTCGCTGCTGTGGCAGGCTGCAGCTAATCACCGCGTACGAGCCGCTCCAAGCAAATACGCATGCGGCCTTGCAGCGTCTGTGCTGTGCCCGGGCTGCAGCACACCCGGGCAGCCAGCGCGCCGTACCTGACTATGTGCACTCAACCCTCACATAACCAAACACCATACACCTTCGCCTGGCATGTCACCCGATCCGGGGGGCAGAGCGCGGGCAGCGCCAGGCGGGACAGGGTAGGCTGACCCTATAAAGGGGGGGGGGGGGCCCGCGCCCGCGCCTGGAACTGCAGGAACTTGGCGATGCTGGCGTACACGTTGCGGCCCCAGCGCACCGCGCTCACGACCGACGCAAAGTTGTTGTCCAGCAGCAGGATGTCGGAGGCCTCCTTGGCGATGGACGTGCCCGCGTTCATGGCGAAGCCGACGTCGGCCAGGCGCAGCGCGGGCGCGTCGTTGGTGCCGTCGCCCGTCACGGCGACCACCTCGTCGCTGTCGCGCTGCAGTGCTGCGCGAGAGCACGCAGACCGATCTGCCCTGAGACCTGCCCCACAGCCCCGGCATGATCGGCAGGCAAGGGCCTGGTGACAGAGGGCACGCAGGCTCATCACGTCAGCCCAAATGCCCGTGATAGGCAGCTGTAGGTCCGCCTGAATGGACATCAGCCCGCCCGCCCACGCAGGCGTCCTTCGACCCCCGCGACCCCTCATGCGTCTGCACCGAGCATGTCAGGTGGCTGCAGCAAATGATCAGTTGCTGGGCGCAAGAGTGTGGCAGCAGCAGGAGATCACTGCGAGCGCAAGACTAACTGCAGGCATGGCTCGCATGCAGAATCACACGCTGCCCTGCCCTACCAGGGCACCCCTGCCCCGCGCGCAGCCTGCAGCGCCGGCCGCGCGGCGGGTCGCGACGCACCCTGGACGATCGTGAACTTGTCCTTTGGCGAGCAGCGCCCGATGACGCGCAGGTCGGGCCAGAGCGCCGCGAAGGCCGGGTAGTCCAGCGAGCCATCCGCCCGCAGCACCTGGGCGGGGCACCGCACAGACGCATCTGGCCGAGCCACAGCGTATCAGGAAAACGTAGCTCTGCCCACAGACGGACAAAGCAGCGAGTGCGAGCTCTGAGACAGAGGCGGCAAGGGGTGCGCATGCGGGGGAGGCATGGCCGCCACGCGGGACACCAGCTGGGCGCTGTGTGCGGGGAGGTGCACGCGCACCCGTTTCCGAAACTCTGGCCCGGTCATCACGACGCTGCCATCGAGGCCGCCTGGGTCTCTGCGCCTCGCTGTCGAGCCTGCGCAGAGCGCCAACCCACTTCCACTTGACAGGTGTGCTCATGTGTTTGAGCTGCAGGGGCTTGGCATCAGCCACAACAGCGTGTAGCATGTTACAAGAGCAGTCTGGTGTGAGCATGTGGGCCAGCCCATGCAAGTAAAAACGTACATGGGGTCAGGTGCCTTCAGAGCAGCAACACGTCTCCGTGCCACAGGGCAGTGAGCGCAGCGGCCTGCCTCACCGCTACAACTTGTCAGGGCGTACCAGCTTCGCTGCCGCGGCTCCTCCTGGTGACTCCTTTCCTGCCGTAGAGGGTCCCCTGCAGGAGCAGGAACAGACCCAAGTGCTAAGCATGCATAGCTGTCACTTCATAATGCAACCATGTCTGCCACAATGTACTTATGCGGCCCAGCATCGCATTTTGTACACATACGTGCCCCCTGTTAGTGCCCCCCCTCGTGTAAGTGCCCCCTGTAAGTGCCCAGGAAGGCACCCAGGCATGCCACTCCAAGACCTGCAGCTGATGGCAAGCACACATCACAGCCGTACACCTATAACTTGGCATGCCACAGGCGAAGCCTGCAGTATGCCTGGATTTCATAAAGGCCACGCCAGCTGCGTGTGCTGCCCGCGCGGGCGCCGCCCCTGCTCCGCCGAGTGTCAGTCTGAAGGCGATCAATGACGTTCTGCTCCAAGCAGCGCGACCCACCTTGAGCGCGGCCGTCCCGTTACGGCCAGCCGGCCCCTCGGCGGACGCCGCCCCCGCAGCGCCGCGCCCGCTCACGCTGGCGCGCGCGCCCGCCTGCCGCCGCGCGGACGCGCTCGCGGCGGCCTCTGCATCCGGCGCGCTGTGCGGCGCGCCCGGCGCGCCCGCGGGCTCGCCGGGCTCGTCCATGGTGGCCATGACGGGCGCGAGGTACGGCAGCGGCGCGTCCGGCGGCAGGATGCCGCACTGCCGCGCGATCGCCGTCGCGGTGACCGCGTTATCGCCTGCGCAGGCCCCGCACCTTGCATTAATGCACCCCGGGACGATCCTGCGGTGTAAGCAGGCCCACATGCAGCAGCAGATGCACGGGTGCAGTTTAATATGCCTGAGCGCTGGAGTGTGCCTGCACACAGCCAGCTCACCACCTGCCAATTCACCATCAGTGTCGCCACGCACAGCCCCCCCGGGCGCCGGCGCCGCCCGCGCCGGCGCGCAGCGCGGCCCAGCCGCCGGCCGCGCACCGGTGAGCATGCGCACGGTGATGCCCGCGCGCTGGCACTGCCGGATGGCGTCCGGCACCTCGCGCCGCAGCGGGTCCTCGATGCCGACCAGCGCGACGAGCGTCAGGCGCTCCTCCAGCGCGGCCGCGTCGGCGCCGCCGCCGCCGCACGCGGGCCCGTCGCCGGGCAGCTCGTCCGCGGGTACGTCGCGGTACGCCAGCGCGAGCATCCTGCGCGCGCGCGCGCGCTCGGCGGCCGCCCGAGGGCCGTGGCCCCACAGCCGCCTGTGCGCTCCTCCCCGCTGCCCTCGCTGGCCTGCTGCTTCGTGTGCTCTGCAGGCCGCTGGCCAGACAGGCCGCGACGCCCTCAGCGCGCTGTGAATCATGCTGCGCTGCAGGGCTGCACTCTGAGACCATGACATGGCGCCCGCCTGCGCGCCTGGCTTGGATTGCACAGGCCGCCATCACCCCCTGGCACAGCAGCAACACAGGCGCCCGCGGCGGGGCGTGCCGGTTGCCGTCCGCCGAGAAGCTCTCCAGCAGTTCCTGCTTCTCCTCGGCCGGCAGCTCGGCCGCGCCACCGTCGGGCGTCAGCCGCCGCGTGCACATCCGCAGCACGATCTCCGCCGCGCCCTTGCAGAACAGGCGTGCGCCCGGCGCGCCGTCGCCGCCGCTGCGCGCAGTGCATGCCTGAGGCATGTGAGCACTTGCGTGCAGCTGCGCAACGGAAGCTCTGTGACCACGCCAGACACTATTTACTGTGTCCCGCGCGCCTTGGGCAGCCTGGGCCATGTACAGTCCGGCTTGTGGGTCCCGCAATGCAGATCACCAGGACGGTACATGCACCTTTAGCGCAACACACCCGAGGTGCGTGGCGGCGCGCACAGTGGACCGGCGCAGGCTCGGGAGTCTCGCTCGAGATAAGGTCCCAATGGGCGCGCCTGGGCTCGGCGGCCGCGACGAGCGTGGACATGCGCTTGCGGTCGGAGGAGAAGGGCGCGACCGCGAGCAGCCGCCCGGCGCCGCGCGCGGCCGCATAGTCCGCGCCCAGGCCCCCCGCCAGCGCCAGCAGCGCGCACTCCGTGCGGCTGCCGACCTGCAGCGGGCGCCCGCCTGCGCGCGAGCGCGCGCGCGATGGGCCGCTGCCGTCCTGCCGGCGGCGTCGCGCTGACGCCGGGCGCCGCGTCTGTTTGAGGGCTTGGGCGCATGTGTCTGTGGGCATTGCCCAGCCACGCAACGTGGCTGCCCTGCGCTCATGCCCTTGCGGCCCATGCAGGGTCAGCGCTCCAGAGACACACGCCTGTGTCACGCAGCCTGAGGGGCCAGCATGGGTCCGAACGCCAGCAAATGGAGACATGCTGGGTTAGGGTTCGGGCTGAGCGGCCCCCGCACCATCCTGCGCGGGCCGCAGCTCGGCGGTGGAGTTGATGGCGATGCCGTCCGCAAGCAGCTCCACGACAACGGGCGGCAGTACGAGGCCGGGCAGCGCCGCGCCGCCGCCGCGAGGCGCCTCGCGCAGGGCGGCCAGGTCGCGGAACTCGGCGCCGGCCGCCCACAGGCGCACGACCGCCATCTCGTTCTGCGTCAGCGTGCCTGCCCGCCCGGCGCGCCGCTCTGGCTGCTTCGGGCGGAGGCGTCGTGGCAACTCAAGCCCGCAAACCCTTGCAGGCTGACGTGGATGCGTCACGGGGGCCTGACGACCGCGCCGCGCCGTCAAGCTGCATGCCCTGCCAGGACCACGCCGCGCGCTGATAGCACAATGCCATGGTGTCATCACCGCGCGGCTGGGAAGCACAGGGCCCCGCGGCCCCGCACCGGCTGCAGCGTGGGCATGCTGGTAGGCACGCATCATGGCCCCATGGGCGCGCCCGGGCGCGCCTGTCTTGTCGGTGCAGATGGACGTGGCGGCGCCCATGGTCTCCGCGGCCGACAGCGTGCGCACGAGGTTGCTGTCGGCCAGCATGCGGCGCACGCTGAACGCGAGCGCCACGGTCACCGCCAGCGGCAGGCCCTCCGGCACCGCGACCACCTGAGCCGCGCGCGGCGCGCATCGCCGACCCTGCCCTACCCTAACACCCTATCCTGTCCACTTTGAGCGCCTGGTTTGGCGCAGGACGGCGCTGCGCTGTTCGCCTGCGCAGTGGCGCACTCACCTGTGCGACCACTCACCGCAGCCCAGAGCCACATGCCGACAGGGGATTCATCAGGGTAGATGCTTGCTTGGTGAAACATGTGCATGGCATGTTGAAGCATGTCCAGCGCGTGCTGCGTCCGGGCTCGCGGCATGTGCAAGGCCTCTAGGCAGTCTGCCTGCTCGCCCGCGCTGTGATCCGGCAGTGACACGACGGAGCAGAGCGCCCAGGGCGCGCGCCACGATGGTGATGGCGGTGATGACAAAGTGCAGGTAGCGCGGCAGCAGGTCCCAGGACCAGGGCCGGCCGGCGACCGCAAACTCCGCCCAGCTGAACTGGCCGGCCATGGCGATCAGGCTGAACAGCGCGGCCGCGAGCCCGAACGCGCCGATCTGGCCGGCCATGACCTCCAGCTTGGTCTGCAGCGGCGTGGTCTCCCTGGCGCATGCGCGCGCCGCCGCTGCCAAGTCAGGCGCTGCCGTCAGGCGGCAGGAGCGAGGCATCACAGCCCCTGCAGCACCTCGCTCAGCGGCGAGCCCTCGCCACCGTAGGAGTGCAGGTCTGCAAGACACTGGTGAGCGGATCCGCAGGGAGTCGGTGCGCGGGTCTGTGAGGTGGCGGTGGGCGGAGCGCACCGCAGCCCGTCGCTGGGGTCGGGCCTGTCGCCGCCGCCGAGCGAGCCCAGGATCTGCCCCTGCGCCGAGTTGAGGCCCACGGCGGTGACCATCATGCGCCCGTAGCCCTCCAGCACCTGCGCGGTCCGCCGGATCAGCAACAGCGGAGCCGCGGGCGACCTGTGCCACCTACATATGTCTATACATGCTAGGATCCAAGTACAAAAAAACCCATGGATAAGATGGTCTGCACACAGCCCCGGCTTCGGGGCGGGGGGGAGGGCATGCCTTGGCGCCGCTGAGCATGAGCGCGGCGCCGCCCGGCGCCTTGAGCACGTCCCCGCTCTCGCCCGTGAGGTGGCTCTCATCCGCCCTGCGGCGCCGCGGGCGCGCGGGGGTCAGGCGCCCGCCGGCCACGCGCCGCAGGGCGCGCCCCCAGCGGCGCTGAGCTCGCAGGCACCCCGCATGACCAGCCGTTGAGCGCTGAGGGACGTGCGGGGCCGGACACCCGACACCGCACTGCCGGCCTCCTGTGACCGTCCCCGGCAGGCTGAAAGCTGCTTGACTGCCAGATTCTGGCACCTGCTGCACTTGTTGGCAGCGCAACTTATTAGTCCGCTTCAACTCTGGTCGGGTGAGTGCGCAGGTTGCCGCATGGGGGCATGCCTGCCGGGGCCTGGGCGGGGCGCGCCGGATCTCGTCGCCCTGGAAGAGAATGCCGTCGGCGGCCAGGATGTTGCCGGTCGCGAACAGCATGACGTCGCCCACCACCAGCTGCCCCGTGTCGATCTCCTGCGTGCGCCCGTCCCGCAGCACCGTCACCTGCGCCCGCGCACGCCCCGGTCGACGCCAGCGCTCACACGCCGCCCGCTGCCCGTCACACACGCCGCCGCCCGGCCCGCCCGGCGGGGTCGTGCGGTTGCGTAGGGTAGGGTAGGGTGCGCGCACGTCGGCCGCCGACGACAGCTCGGACAGCGCGCGAAACTGCTGCTCCTTCTGGAAGTCGTTTGCGGCGGTGACCAGCGCCACGACGGCGACCGCCGCCAGGATGGCCGCGCCCTCCACCCAGCCGCCGGCCTCGCCATCGCCGCCCAGCGCGGCCTGCAGCGCCAGCGACAGCGCGCCCGCGCCCAGCAGCACGCGCAGCGTGAAGTCGTCCAGGCTGCGCACCAGCAGCTCGCCAAACGTCACCTGCGGCGCTGTAGGCCTGCGCAGTGAGCGCCCGCCAGCAACCTCCCGCGCCCGCACGCGAAGCTCGCGGCCCGAGCCTGGTCGCAGCGCCACCGACATAGCGTGCCGCTGCCGGCGATGTGGCGGGCGTGCGCGCCAAGCTGCGCCGACAATGAAGCCTGCAGGGTGGGGAGATGAGCTCCTCATCTCCCTGAGAGAGAGGGGAGCGACGCTCTATACATAATGTGTCAGCATGACTGACGAGACAGAAGCCAGAGCTCCTCTGCTGCAGGGTTAAACCGCAGGTTATAAACTGCCGGGCGCGCGCCTGGTCGCGGTCGGGGAGGCTGTTGGAGCCGAGCGCCTCCGCGCGGCGCGCCAGCTCGCCCGCGTCGCTGGCCAGGCCGCGCGTCAGCGACGAGCGCAGGCCCTCCGCCAGGCGCTCCGCGGCGTCGCGGTCGACGCTGCAGCCCTCGCCCTGCGCGCGCGCGCAACGCGTTCAGCACGCAGGGCGCACAGTTGCTTTGGTGTGAGCGCGGCGCCCGTTGCCGAATGGCCTGCTGTCCCGCGCTGCGGCTCGTCCGCTGCGTACTGGCGCACGCTCGCTGGCAGCGCGGGCGGGTAGTGCAGCACTCCGAAGCAGCGCTAGTCAGCGAGCAAGCTCCGGGCTCCCTGTCTGCTCCTCAGCCGGTGCAGACTGCCTGCCTCCTGCTTGTGTGCCAACTTTAGTTTCGCGCAAGCACCATGGTATGCGGGCTGGCCTGGGCCCCGGGGCAGCACAGCTCACGTGCTTGCAGTGCACCCGGCGGGCTTGGTACGTGCCTGGTCGGCAAGCTGCTCGGAGAAGCGCGCCAGGTCCGCCACAGTCATGCCATATCCGCCGACCTCTGCGGCCTCGCCGCACTCCTGGGGCGCCTCGGCGGTCTGGACTGCCGACACTCGCAGGTGCCAGGCTCGCTGCGCTGCAGCGACTTTGACAGCGCCGCTGGCCTTGACGCAGCGCTGCCAGGCGCTCTGGCACAGCGGGGAGAGCCGGCGCGCGCTGGTCATACGCTGCGGCGCGCTGCATTGGGCCCCAACACGCGGCCTGTGCGCGGGGCTGCTGCACAGTTGCTGCATATCCTATCTGAGCGCGAATAACGTCAATATGTAGGAAGACGCAAGACAGGGCCCTCCGCAAAACTGATGCCACACGCCAGAGTTCAACTCATCATCCCAACTAATAAGCTGCACAGTTTGTGACTCACACAGATTTGCGATGCCGCCCAATGCAGGCAGTTAGGCACGCCGGCTAACAAACATAGAGCGCTCTTAGCCTCTGGGCTGCGTTGGCAGATTTCAGGGGGTCTTTCACCCCACTGAAACCCTGAAGATGCAGCACTGCTCACTTGGCAAAAAGTTTGCCGCTTATGCGCTGCTTGCTGGGCTCACTCTGCTCTAGACTGCCCGACTGTTTCAAGCTTCAGTAGTAGCGACGTCCACATTTTGACAACCTGATCAGTCTGAACAAGCAGGGAGCGCGATGTGACAGCAACCGGCTGCGTGGGCCATGGTCGCATACAACATCTACATTTTCAATCGGCAGGGCACCTGCCTGTATTACTATGAGTGGCACCGGCCCAAGTCAGTGCGGCAGGGCGCCGGCACGCCCGCCGACGACCAGAAGATGATGTTCGGGCTGTTCTTCTCGCTGAAGACGTTTGCGGCCGCGATGGACCCGCGCCAGTGTGCCCCAGGCTGTGCTCTACTTACATGCTTACATGCTGTGCCACGTTTCAACGTCAGTGCCGGCGCCTGCTGCACAGTGCCTCAGCTGCCGCGCTCTGCTGCTGAAGCGCACACTACTGCCTGAAGCTGGTACACGGCCGGCCGGGCGCCGCAGGGACAACAAGGTGCTGGGGGCGCCGCTGCGCATCGGCGAGGCGTGCACCTTCCACTCCTTCCGCACGAACAACTACAAGCTGCACTTTCTGGAGTCGCCGTCCGGGCTGAAGGTGCAGGCGTCTTTCCCTTCAAAGCTGGCGCACTCGCCGCTCACACGACCTCTCTCTCCAAACGGGCCGGGTCATGTGGGCCCCAGATTGTGCTGAACACGGGCGCTGAGGCGGGCGACATGCGCGACCACCTGAACTACATTTACGGCGCAATCTATGTGGAGTGCGTGCTGAAGAACCCCGCCTACACGCCCGGCCGGGCCTTCAGGCGCGCTCCGCCACCCTCGTGCCCCTTGCGTCCTGCCCAGCAGCGCATGTGCAAGCTCGAGCCGCTGTCTGTTTAAACAAGTGCCGCGCGTGCTGCCTGACGCGCTGCTTGGCCGCAGCTGCGAGCTGTTCACGGCGCGGCTGCTGCAGTACATACGGAGCCTGGGCTTGTAACCCTGCGCGGCGGGGCCCTGCGCCGCAAGCGCGCGGCCGCCGCCGCGGTGCCGTCTGCCAGAAGAGCTGCTCTTGGCAGCGGCTGGTTGTGTGTCCATATAATGTGAATGCATTCCTGATCTGGCGCATGTCACATGTGCTCACTGACACCGAAGGAGTTCGCTTACAGTACTGGGTGTCTGTGCTATAACCACGCCAGGTGAGGTCGCGTGTACAAGGTGTGTGAACCCGAGTCAAGCTCTCCAGGGCGGCACAAAATGAGTTGGTGTGCCTGAAGCCCCACAGTAGCCCCCAAATGGCCCGCAAAAGCCAACAAATGCACCAGCTGGGCGGCAAGCCAGCAGGCGGTGCGCCTCTTGGCCAGGCAGCATACACAATAACCCAAAAAGCAGGCAGCTGTACGAAAGAGTCCGGTCTCATGTCGACGTGAACGGCATAGAGGGACAATGCCAGAGGTAGCCCAAGCTCCCTTGAAAGAATGCAGGGGCTGCACGCATGCTAGTCGCCAACGAATTGCCTGCCACCAAATCGAGGCTGAAGCAGCCAAAACAGGGCTACCGGCAAGGCTGCACGCACCGCGCGCCTGCATGCCCAATCAGCTGCCAGCAATCAAAACATGCCGCAGGCAGCAATTCATGGTGTAGAGTTTCAGTCGTTCGCTGCAGATCTTGCACGCCAGTCCTCAACCGCGGCGCTGTGCACCCGCGGTGACCACGCCGGTTGGAAGCCCTCCCAATTCATCACGTGTCCAGTATCATGCACCTGGGAGCGCCTCAGGCTGCGCCTGCAGGCTGGTCACTTGGGCGGCCGCATCCCCGCCGCACACCCCGCGCGCGCCTACCACGGGGCAGGAGCAGCGGCCGGCGCAGCCGCGCCCGCGCCGGCGCTGGGGCAGGGCGGGCCGTCGGAGCAGTCCACGAGGCCGCCGCTGGGCAGGCTGATGCACGACGCGCACACGCGCGTCACGGCCGCGCCGCCGCTGCTCGCCTCGACCAGCCTGCGCGGGGGGCGCCAAGCGGTTCGCCTTCCTAGCGGGGGTTTCGCGCTGCCGGCCTCTGGGGCTATCTCCGACTTGCTCTGGCCCATCCGCACCCGCATAGCATCACGTGACTGACTCCCTGCACCGTGGGCGCGTGCGGGCCACACATAACGACCAGGGTGCAGGTCGGCAGGGTACAGTGAGGGCCGCACCAGCTGACGCGCGTGCCGGGCCGCAGCGTCCGCCCCAGCACAACCTGCGCACGGGACATGCAGCTGTGGTGAATGCCAAGTGAGGGCGTGCATGCCAGTAGAGGGCTGCTGCACCGCGCAGTGGCTTTGTTGCATGCAATGTAGCGCCTGATACTCATCATGCGGTGTGTGGCCACACGGCCCAGAGCAAGGCAGAAGCAGCAGCTCTCCGCGCATCTGGCCTGGAAGACCAACATGGGCCGGGACGCAGGGCGTGCACACGACCTGGGGCGCACCGAGCCGCCCGCAGCGGTGACCTGGCAGGGCGCGGCCTCGTGGCTCGCTGTGCCGCAGCACCGGACGGAGTCCGGCCGCACGCGGACCGCCGGCGGCGCGCAGCCATTGGCCTTGGGGCGCGCGTAGCTGGCGGCGAAGCGGGCCCCGCCGGCTGCCGCATCCATGGCCGCCTGCGCATGCCGACGCCGCTTGGTAGGCTTCATAGCGCGGGGATTACGGGCTGTGCCAAGGCGCCTGAGCCCTGCGGATGAGCCCAGCTCCGGTCCACGCCACACCATCCACCTACCCTGGCACATGCTGTGCAAGTCTGTTTTTTAATGCTTGTCATGGGCACTCTTCAGTACCCCTGGCATTCTTCACATGCAGCCGCTCCAGCGCCTCACGGCATGCCCCGCCAGCAATTTCCACGCGCGGCAACGATCTCAGTGCAACGGCGCGGCTGCGTGAGCGGCGGCGCCGCCGGGCGCGCGCCGTGGCATTGCCGGGCGTGCCGCACGACAGCAGCGACGCGTCCGGCGCCTCGCGGTCGACGACCGACAGCAGCAGCACCGCCGCGCTGCCGTCCAGCGCGGCGGCCCTCACGACGCGCTCGCCGAGCGCGTACGGCCCGCGCGGCACGAAGTCAAGGCCTGCGCGGCCGGCCGGCAGCCGCGTCGGCATGCAGGAACCCAAGCTCCTCAACCCATCACTCAGCAGTTGGCACAGCCCCAGGGTGGCCCGGAGCGCGGCACACAGGCACATCCTGCTTACGTTGCAAGGACTTGAGCTCTAGCAGCGAGCCGCGCCGGGCGCGGCCGCAGCCCGGCAGCGCTTCATTCGAAACGCCGCAGTGTGCCGCGGCGGGGGGCGAGGGGCAACAGGCAACAGCCGGCAGCCAGCGTGAGCGGAAAGCGACGACGGCACCCTGACGGCCCCACATGCGCAGCGGCGCCACGCTCCGCCGCATGTACATGCATGCGTGATTGCAGTGCAGGCGACGCGCACCGGCAGCCGCGGCGCCCGGGGCCATCGCGCTGACGACGTCCGCCTCGCGCGCGGCGCACGCCGCCGTCGCGCCCACCGTCAGCGCCACGCGCTCCAGCGGCGCGCCGGGCACGGCGGCCTCGACGGGGTACGCGCCCTGCGCAGGGTCTGGCCCGGGGTACGGCGCGGCCGCCGCGTCCGGCACGACCACCACCTCCGCGGTCGGGCGCGCGTCGGAGACCGTAACGTCGTTCGCGGGCGGCGCCGGGGCGGCGGCCGGCGCGGACAGGCCGCCCGCGGCCGCGGCCGGCGCCTTGGCAGGCGCCTCGAACACCTCCGCATCTGCTGCCTGACCGTCTTCAATGGCGGCCGCCACGCGCGCGAGCAGCGCCGCCTGCAGCGGCTGGGCGACCGTGTCCGCAGCGGGTGCCGGCGGCAGGGGCCTGGCAGCGCCGGCGACGTGGCCGCCGTACGACCCTGCCGCGAGCGGCTCCGCGCCGGCGCCCTGCAGCGCCGCGACGCGCGCGGCGGGCGATGCCGCTATGGCTGGCGGCGGCGGCGGCGGCGGCGGCGGGCTAGCCGGCAGCGCTGCCAGCGGCATGCCATGGGGCACGACCGCGGGCATCGCCGCGAAGGGCTTGGCGGTGACGCCGCCATAGCCCCCGTACGACCCTGCAGCATAGGGGCCGACAGCGGCGGCGACGTGGCCCCCGTACGACCCAGCGGCAAAGGGCCTGGCGCCCGCGGCCTGCAGCGCCGCGGCCCGCGCGGCGGACATGGCCTGCGACCCCCTGGTGATCGCCGGCGGCGGCTGGTCGGGGAACGCGTTTGCCACGCTTGCAGGCGTCTCCGGGAAGGGCTGGACGGCGGCCGGCTTGGCCGCGGTGGCCCCCGCCGCGAACGGCTCGGCGCCCGCGACCCACGCGGCGGGCGGCGGGGCGGGGGCGGCCTGTGGCGCGGGCAGGCCGCCCGGCGCCACGGCCGGCGCCTCGGCCGGCGCCAGCAGCAGCGCGGCTGTGGCTTGCGCGGCCGCAATGACGGTCGGCGGCGCGCCCCGCGGCCGGCCTCTGGACGGTGTCGGCAGCGGCTGGTCCGGGAACGCGTTGGCGACGTTCGCAGGCGTAGCCGGGAAGGGCCCGCCGCGGCCGACGGGCGCGCCGCCGGCGGCCGCCTCTGCCCCGGACCCGCCGGGCGCCCGCGTGGCCGCCCCGCTCAAGCTCGCGGCCTGGCCGGCGGCGCTGCCGACGAGCGTGGCTGCATTGGCAGGCGCGGCAGGCGCGGCTGGTCCGCGAGACGCCGCGGCGCCAGCGGCGGCAGGGCTCGCAGGCCCTGTCGAGCCGGCCGGCAGCGGCTGGTCCGGGAATGCGTTGGCGACGTCCGCCGGCGTGGCCGGGAAGGGCCCGCCGCGGCCAATGGGCAGGCCGCTGGCGGCCGCCCCGGCGCCCGCCCCGCCCGGGGGCGCAGGCTGGGCGGCCCTGCTCACGCCCGCGGCCTGGCCGGCAGCGCTGCCGGCAGCGGCCTGCGCGTCCGCGGACGTGGCGGGCATTGCCGGGGCGCCGCCCTTGGCGGCATAGGCATGCGCGCCGCCCCCGGCTGTGCTGGCCGGCAGCGGCTGGTCCGGGTACTCGTCGGTGACGGTCGCGGGGGTCGCCGGGAAGGGCCCGCCGCGGCCGACGGGCAGCTCGGCCAGCGCAGGGTTGCTGTACGCCATCCCCGCGTCCACGCTGGGGCCCTGCGCGCGCGGCGCGGCGGGACCGGGCGCGGGCGCGGCGCTCGCCGCGGCGGCACCAGGTGCGGGCGCGGCGCCCGCCATGCCCAAAAATGCATCGGCAGGCGCCGGCGGCTGCATGGGCGCGGCGGCGCGCGCGGGCTGCGGCGCAGGCGCGGCGGCGCGCGCGGGCTGCGCAGCGGGCGCCGCGGCGGGCGCTGCGGGCGCGGCCGCCGTGGCCGCGCCCGCGGGGCAGCCCACGGCGTGCATGGCGCAGCAGTAGTTGTGCTGATCGCGCCGCCAGAGCGCGGGGCTGGTCGCAGCGTACGCCTGCGTGCGCGCGCTGGGCGTCGGCGGCCGGTGCGCTGCCAGGGGTCACTCAGCAAGTATGCGGTGCCCGGTGCATGCTGACCTGCGCAGCCCACTGCAGGTCCGCGCTCGCAGGGTCAGTGCACGGTCTGTGCGCGCGCGGCTCGAGCCGAGCTCTGCACGACCCAGCGCGTTGCCGGCGGTGGATCTGGGTCAGATTTAGAGATCACAATCCTACCCCAATAGTACATTTCACAGGGGTTTGCCGCCGGGCATGCCGCGGCCGCGCACCAAGTAGCCCGGCATGCGGCCGACCGCGTCGGAGTCCAGCTCGGGGCCGGCCTCCGCGGGCACGAGGCCACCGTGCACAGCCGCGCTGGTCGCGGCGACCTCCTGGAAGTCATTGTGCGTGAGCCAGATCAGGCTCGGGTTCGCCTCCGCGATCAGCTGCGCCACGCAGACGTTGCGCGCGCGGTCGCCTGCGCGTGGGCAGGCGCGCGGCTCGTGCTATGCAGGGCGGTCGGGGCTGACCCCGGCCCTGGCGGCGGAGGGCGCGTCAGAGCGGGACCCGGATCCAAGCAGATATCCCACAGGCTGGGCGTGGCAAGTCCTCCTGGCGGTAGCGGACCACACAAACATTGACCGGGCCACGACATGCATACTGAGCCGATGCCCTGGCTGCCGGCTACGCCGCATGCGCGCACGGCTGCGGCAAGATGCTGGGAGGGCCGAGCGGGCGCGCACGCGCGCTGCTGGGCGGGTTGGACCAGCCCTGCTCGCTGGCCGCCAGCAGCTCCTGCGGCGCCAGCCCGCCTCCACCGCCTGCCGCGCCAGCGCAGCGCTCACGCATTGGCCGGAGCGGCCTGCACCCGTGCTCAGAGCGCGCCAGCGCTCACACCAGAAGCACGGCCCTGAAGTGCCACTGCCCGTCCTGCCGCGCCGCCCGCGCCGCCCTGTCCCTAGAGCGCCCAGTTCCTACAGGTGGACAGGGTTAGGTTTACATGCCCTGCCTCCTGGAGCGCCCATCTTCAACACCCTTAAAATGAGTGCAGCAGGCGGCGCACGCTGCGCTAAAATTTGCGCCGCCCGCCCCTCACGCATGCGCCCGCCGCGCGGGCCCGGCGCGCGGGCGCGCACCGGTGCCGTTGGCGCCCGCGGCGGCGCGCGCCTCGGCCAGCTTGGCGCGCTGGTACGCGATGACGCGTGGCGCGTCGGCGAGCGTCGCGCCCTGGAACGGCGCCGCCGCGCGCCAGTCGGAGGTCAGCGGGTCGCCGTACGCGTGCAGCGCGACCGCCCAGTCCACGCTCGTGCCCAGCCTGCGTGGCGCCCCCGGGCGCGCGTCACCCAACGCTGCACGCTGCGCCGGCCACCATGCGCGGCAGACATGGCGCGATCCGCCCGCGCGCTGCCAGGCGTGCGCGGCAAGCACGCGCAGGCGTGGGGCAAGATGCAGCATGCTGCCGGCACCGCCGCCCGCGCGGGCGCCGCGCGCGCACGCGGGCGCGCACCGCTGCCAGAGGCCGTCCAGCAGCGCCTTGGCGCCCAGGCTGCCCTGCGTGCGCCCGGGCACGAGCGCGCCGCCGGCCGGCGGCGTCCAGATGCGGTCCAGCGATGCGTACACCAGCGCCGGCGCCGCGGGCCCCGCGCTGCCTGCCGCAACACAGGCCGCGGGCGCGCTCACGCTGTGCTCACAGACGCCTGGCGCGCCAGTGACGCGCGCCGGCTGCAGTGCGGCGGCGGCAGCACCTCGCACCCAACACATCGCAGCAGAGCGCCCGCCAAAGCCTGTCACTCCCCGGCCCTCAAAGGCGCATCGGCACACCCGCGCGAGGGGGGAGGCGGCGCGCCTGCAGCCGCGCGCGCGGCGGCGTCGTGCACGGCCGACAGCATTGCCGCGTACTTGTCCAGCCACGCGGCCGCGGCAGCAGCCGTCAGCGGCGCGCTCGCGTTCACGCGCGGGCTGTAGTCGAACCACTCCGCGCTGTCCGCCTGCGCGGCGCGCACGGCGCGTCTCACACACGAGCGAGCAGTGTGCGGCGGCCGGCGGGGCGAGCCAGGCGTGCGCGCCAACGGCCGCGCCGTCGCGCCGCGGCCTGCGCTGGGCACCACGGAAATGCCCTGGAAGCGTGCATGCAGGTGACTTAGCGCGGATCGAGGCTGGCGCAGGCTGACCACGCGGCAAGCGCCACCTGTTCACGGGCGCAGGGCGCTGCTTGCACACTGCCAGGCAGCCGGCGCGAGCAGCTCGAGGTGCTGCTGGGGAACTGTCGAGGAGCTCTGCGCGCGCGCCTCATTCCAGACGATGAAGTGCGTGAGGCGGCCGTCGACCAGCGCGGCGCCGTCGGCCGCCGCGCCGTCGGCCGCCGCGCCGTCGGCCGCCACGACGGCCGGCGCGCGGCGGCCCGCCAGGAACGCTGCAAAGTCGGCAAACGCGGGCATGGCGTCGTCGCGCGGCACGCAGCCCGAGAACAGCCAGGTGTCGGGGCCCACCACGCGGCCCGCGCACTCGGCGTAGCGGAACTGCTGCGGCGCTGCGCGCGCGCGGGGCCACGTCTCAGGGTGCGGGTCAATGAAACACCCCCATGCGCAGGCAGCAGGGCTGTGAGGGTGGCTGCTGTGCTGCACACGCGGGACAAGCTGCTCGCGCACGCATCCTGCGAGCTGACCGCTCACGCGCCTGCGGCGCCGCGCGCGCCCGGCTCGCAGGCGCGGAAGGCTCTGCGGCATGCAGGCACCCGGCAGCGAGCAGTTCGCGCAGTCCAGGAACCACATACACTCCCTGCATGCGGATACCCAATCTACATTAATCCGTGAAACCCAAGGCGCAGGCAGGGGCGCACCGCCCCACACGACGGCCACGCTCTCCATGCCGTGCGCGGCGTCCAGGCGCAGGTAGCTGTCCAGGCTGGCCAGCGCGGCGCTGTTGTAGCAGTGGAAGGCGGCCATGCCGGCGGCGCGCCGCGCGGCGTCGTCCGCCGGCACCTGCGCGCGGGCGGGGGGGGGGCCATTAGCAGCCCGTGCGCGGCCGCGTGTAGGGCCTGCAGATGAGTGGGCATAAACTGTGCAGGCGCGTTGAACACTAGGTGAGAGTTTGAGTAGTGCGCCGCCTGGTCAGGGGCCGCTGCCAGCATGCAGGTCTGGGAGCGTGAGCTCCGCGGCATCCAGCAGCGAGTCCGGGAGGCCGCGCCGCCGCACGAGCGGCGCACTCAGGTGGCCGCGGCGGCAGGGCCGGCCAGGATGGGGATGCCGGGCTGTGCGGAGGCCGCGCCTGCTCATAGCCGGCCGGGCAGGCGCGCGGCTGCGCAGACGGCGCGGCGGTGGGGTGCTCGTAGGCGTCCCAGAACGTGTGGTACAGCCGCACGCCGGGGTCCACCTGCGCGGCGCGCGCGGCTCAGGTTACTGCCTCGTGTTAGGGTAGGGTTAGACTAAACCTCTGACCTGGGTTGTGGGTGCCGCAGCTCGCCTGGTACCCAACCCGTCTTTTGCGGACCAGCGAGGGCATGCCAGGCGCGAGGCCTGCTGGGTTTGGCTCCAGCCCCGCTGCGAAGCCGCGCCAGGGTGCAGGGCAAGGGCATGCGGCATCCCGCCCGGCCAGCCTGCTCGGCATGCACGCTGCCAGGCTCAGGGCACGCCTGCGCAGGCTGCGGCATGTGCTGCACTGCCAACAGCTTTGCCACCGCGAGCATGCATGCAGGCGCTGCGCGCAGCAACGGCAGGCTGGCGTCGCAGTGCGGAGCGCCCCCCAGCCTGCGCGGCCGTAGCGGAAGGCACTGAACAACCTCGCAGGTGCGCACCACGCGCTTGAGGGCGGCGTAGCGGGCGCCGCGCGCCGCGTCGCCGACAATGCGATTAGCGTCGCAGTAGCGCTGGTCGAAGACGCCCTGCTTGCGCGCGGGCAGCCGATAGCCATTGGCGGCGCCCGGGCCTGCGGAGGTGGCAGCCCGGTCATACGCGCTAGATTTTGGTTGCACACGCCACAGAGGCGTTCTGTGCACCGGCGATACGTGTCATGCATTGCGGCTGGGCGTTTTGGGTCCGCCAAAACCAGGGCATTGCGCTCCAGCGAGCTTGCAAGAGTGCAGCCGGCCCTGCTCGGGATGGCTCACTGCGGGTGCATGCCCGAAGCTCAAGCAGGGGAGCGCGCAATGGCACGGTAGACATGGACATGGTATGTCGAGCGGGCGGGCAGCGGCGGCGCACTCTGCACGACGAGCGGCGCGCCGCTGGCCGCGGGCGGCGCGGCCATGGACAGGTTGGCCAGCGGCGAGGCACGGAAGTCGTCGTAGTCCCAAAGCGCCAGCTGCGCCTGCGCGCCGCCCCCAAACCCCTTGAAACCCTTGAAACCCTTGAAACCCTTTCTAGAAACGCCGAGACTTGCGGGCCGCGCGCGCGCGCTGCTCAAGCGCGCCACGTCTGAGCGCGTGCTACACGCAGCTGCAGGCCTGCCAGTCGCTTTGCCATGCACGAGCACTGCATGCACACATGTTGCAGAGGTGGGCGGCTCCAGGCGCATGTCCTGCAAGCTTGAACGCAGCGGCAACGATGCGCGTGCAGCCGCGCCTGTGTGTAGTTGCTCAGCACGATGACCTCTTGGCCCGCGAAGGAGCGCAGGGCGGCCGCGCGCGCCGCGCCGCGCGCCGGCGCCGCCGGCGCCGCCGCGCCGCCGCCCTGCCCGCCGGCGGCGGCCGGCACGGGCGCCGCCGCGGCGGCCGCGCCTGCTTCGGCGCCCGCCGGCGGCGCGGCCGGTGGGGCCGCGCCGCCCTGCTGCGCCTCCGCCTGGCTGTGCACACTGCCGGCGCTGTTGCCGTCGCCCCCGCCGCTCGCAAACTCGCTGGAGCCCCCGCCGCTCGTCGGAGCTGCGCCCGCAGCGGCCGCAGGCGCTGCCGCTGCCGGGGCTGAGCCGCCCTGCTGCGCCCCGGCCTGGCCCTGCGCCCCGCTCTCGTTCCAGATGGTTCCGCCTGCGGCGGCCGTTCCTGCCGCGGGGCCCGCCGGCGCTGCGGCCGCGAGGGCCACGTTGGCCTGCTGCGCCCGCCCGCCGCTGCGCCCGCCCGCCGCTGCGCCGCCTGCGCCGCCGCCTGCGCCGCCGCCGCCGCCGCCGCCGCCGCCGCCGCCGCCGCCGCCGCCGCCGCCGCCGCCGCTGCTATCCGGCCCCGCGCGCCGGATGCTGTCGAAGGTCGTGCCCGTTGGCGCGGCGCGCTGCCTGGCCGGCGTCGCGTCCGCCGGCGCAAGCGCCTGCAGCGCGGCTAGTGCCGCCATGTTGGCGGCGTTGGGGTCGTACGGGCCGGGCGGCGACGTGGGCGCGTCCGGCGGCGGCGTGAGCAGGCGCGCGGCCTCGGCCTCGGCGCGCCGGCGCTCCGCGCGCGTCGGGCTGGGGCGGCCCACGATGGTCGGCGGCGCGGCCGCGAGGCCCGCGGCGGCCGGCCCGACCTCCAGCGCGCCGCCGGTCGGGCCCGCGTCGGGCGCCAGGTTGCTCAGCGCGGCCGCGCCGCCGGCGCCGGCCGGTCCGGCGACGCCGCCGCCAGCGCGCCCAGCGGACGGCTGCGCCGCCCCGCCAGCGCCGGCCATGGGCTGCCCGAGGCTGCCGCCGCCGTCGCCAGAGGCCACCGCCGCGGCCTGGCCCGCGCCGCCGGCCGCCTGGTAGGCTGCATTCCAGGGCTGCGCGGCGGCGGCGTCGGCCGCAAAGTCGACGCGGGCGTCGTCCGCGGGTACGACATATGGCTGGCCGGGCGTGTTGTGCGCCAGCAGGCTGACTAGGAGGGGCGCCGGTCCCGGCGCGAGCGCTGCGAGGCGCGGCTGGGCGGGCTGCAGCGCTGGCGCCGCCGCGGGTGCCGCGGCGGACAGCGGCAGCGCGGCGGGGGTGGGCGCTGACAGCGCGCTCGCGCTCGGCTGCTTGGCATCCGCACCAGCAGCACCCGCCAGCGCCGGCTGCACGGCAGGCGCCGGCGCGGCTGCCGGGCCCCACGCCTCTGCAGCGGCTGCGCCGGCTAGAACCGCCGGCTCGGGCATCCCCTGTGCAGCCTGCAGAGGCAGCCGCCCGCGGCCCACAAGCACGCCATCCGCGGCGCTGCGGACAGGCGGAGCGGCCGCGGCCGCGAGCGTGGCCACATCAGGGTACCCCAGCCGCCACAGACACAGGCAGCAAACAGTCAGGACCCAGGCAGGCCCGCGCGCTCCCCTCCGCGTCATGACTTGCGCCGGGCGCCTGCGACGTCAGGCGAGCCGGTGTTTATATAGCAAGATGACAACCTAGCTAAGCAGTGCTTCCGCAGCAAGCTGGCTCAGCTGCGCAGCAGCTACTTGATGGCCAACATCATGCGGGCGTGCGCTGCGTCGCACCAGGGGCGCTCATGCTGGGCGAGAGTGTATGGGATAGGCGGGTAGCGCGGGCGCAGGACGTGGTGCCGCTTACTACCCTCTCCTGTGGTGGCCGTACCCGCCACCTCAGCTGTGCAACCCCTCGCGCTACTGAAACTGCCCCGCAAGCGCGTGGACGCGCTCGAGACTTTGCGCTCAGCCTGTCGCAGCGCAGTGAAGCAGCGGGGCAACAGATGATTACAGCTGCAGTGCGCTTGCGGAGCAGCGGGGCTTGCTTCAAAAGTGCACCTCTCAGGGTTTGAACTCGATGTAACATCGACGATGAAGCAGCTCGGTTAGCTCAACCGAGGTGTGCCAGTCTAGTCCTAGGAGCCACGCCAGGAGCTGGCACAGGCGGCTGAGGGCTGTGCCGGCTTTTCCAACTGTTGGTAGACGCGCTGCAATCAAGGGGGCATGATGAAGTTAGCGTCTCCCTGCACACTTGCCCCTCCACTGCTTCGACCACGGTGCACCGCAGCTCTACCAGCGCAGCTCGGCAGGTGTAAACACAGTGCGTGCACGCCGGCGCGCGCGACGAGCGCCGACGCAGCCTGCACCACCGCGAGCTGCATCCAGGGGAGCGGCTACGCAGTGAGCGCAGAGGACTGTGCGCTGTTCCACTCACAGGGGTGGGGTCCTGCCGTCTACACCATGCCGACTCTGCAGTGGCCATGCTTCCTGGTATTCTTGTTATACTGCTTCTCGGGTGACTTACTCGTGATTCCTCCTTTGCAGGTATGTACACCTGCCTGCTGTGCTGACAGAGGCTGAACTGTGCGCTGTGATCGACCCGGTGCGCCTGCCACTTCAAGCTCAACACAGGCCTGCCTGCCTGTCACTGCCCCTGTGCGCGCCGCTGGCGAGGCGGCAGCGCGCGCTGAGGTCCCAGCGCGAGCAGGTCTACGACGCCTTCCTCGCTAGGAAAATTGAGGTGCCTGGCAAGGACCTCTGCGACATGAGCGGCGCCAAGGGCCGCACGCCCGACGACTACAGCGTGTACAACGTCATGCTGCCGCGCACCTACTACCCGGCCTGGCAGGGGAACGTTTTTGAGCAGCGGTGCCAGGTGCACCCGCTGTTCCACGCTCTGCGATGTTTGAGCTCTGCCCGACCGCCGCAGCACTCCTTTTGTGCTTGCTCTCTCCTGGTTGTGCCCCAGTGCTCTTCCGCTTCCGCTCCCGCCCTGCGAGGGCGCGTGGCTCCCGCGCTGCCTGGCACGCCTCGCACACCCACTGCAGTTCGGCGCAGCAAGCGGCGCAGGTGACATCGCGGCCGCGCCGCCGCGCAGGCGATCGCCGACCAGCTGCAGGGCGGCGACATGGCGGTGGACTACGACCAGATCCTCGCCAAGCGGCCGCAGCGCGACGACGCCGTCTTCGCCTGGCACCAGGACATGGTATGTTCTGACTCCCATCATCAAGTCTGACTGAATACTGACAGAGTTGCCCCCCAGCAATGCATGTTATACATGCAAGTACACACAGGCAGGGCTGATGCTACAGAAAACAATGTACATTCCTGCACAATGCGCTCGCTAAGTGGCGGCCGTATGCCAGCAAGAGAGTCAGGTGAGAGGCGCTCGGGATGCGCTCACAACGCTCACCACTGGAAGTCAGACGGGATGAGGACCAGTGGTGTCTGGCGCTCAGGAAGACTGCCGCCTGGCGCCCTGCCATGATTCGCGCTGCCACCGCTGGGCTTAGCTGAGGCCACAGCCTCTGTCCCACTATGCCTGCCGCCATAGAATGCTGATGGACGCCAGGGGCACTGGCAGGCGTACTGGCCTCCGTGGACGGCCGCGACTGCCACGGCCACCTGCTGGCTCGCCGTCAGCGCCGCCACGGCCGCCAATGGCTGCATGCGCTTTGTACCCGGCAGCCACCGCGAGCGCGCGCTGCGGCCGCATGCGCCCGGTGCGCGCCGCGTCCGGCCCGCCGCCCGCCGGTCCCTGTCCTCTTGGCGACCTGGCACGAACTCACCGCCGCCTGGTGACGCGCAGTGGGCGCCAGCCGCGAGGAGAGCCATGCGCTGGTGACGCAGTTACTGCCAGACGACGACGTGGCCCTCGTTCCGATAGCCAGAGGCAAGGAGCCCTTCTCTTCTGTAGCTTTGTGAAGTGTAAATCATACACAATTGTGAACTTCGATGTCTTATCAGGTTTGAACATCATTGAATACGCAGTAGTTACTATTGCGTAGGCGATGTCACCGTCCACTCGGAGCGCGTCGTGCACGGCAGCGGGCCCAACCGCTCGCCGGGCTGGCGCCGCGCCTACGTGCTGGTGCGCCCCGTCGTGCCCCGAAGGAGCAGCTCTCCTGCCTCGCTGCTGGCCGGACTTAGTTGCGTGTACTGACCAGGACATATACCCTACCCTACATTCCATGCGCAGGCATTCCGCAAGGCGGCCTGCGTGGCCGAGGAACGCGCGCATGGCTTCACGCACTCGCACAACGACGAGTTCAACTGGTGCGCCTGCGCCCGCCCGCGAGCTCTGCGGCAGCCTGGACGCACAGCACGAACTGGCGTGTTTCGCTCGAGCGTATCCAGTAGGGTCAGGTAGAACGCGCGGGAGGCACAATGTGGTCAGCCGCCCGCCTGCGGAGCCCAACAGCGCTGGCGTCCTCTGGCGAGGCGCTCAAGCTCAGATCCCCGCACACTTTTCATCAGGGGGCAGCTCAGCAAGTCAATCTGCACATGACAAGCGCCAGGGGGGTTGCTGTCCCAACAAGGGCGTGCGTGCGGTCATTCAGGAGACCTGTTCCACCAGCAAGACGATGTGCGCGTGGCGAGCGCCAAGGGTGTTGCCGTCCCGACGAGGGTGTGCGTGCGGCCGTGCAGGGACCGGTTCCACCAGCACTCTGCAGCCGTGAACGCAGCCGCGAACGGGCGATAGCGCGGTGCGGGAGGCTGCGCGAAGGTGCTGCATCGCGCTTCCGGCGAGCGCCTGCTGCCCAGAACTGCTTGAAGCCACCCGCAGAGCGAGGCGTGCAGGCACTCATGCAACCATTGCAGGACGTTGTGGACTGTAGTATGCTCTATGATTACACGCCATGCTGTATATATGCGCTGTGCGGGAGTGCCTCACCCATGCATGTGGGCAGCTCACATGGCGTACACGCAACCCTGTCCGGCAATTTGCAGTTCACTCTAGATGTACAACAAATGAAGCAGGGCGGTGCTGCGTTGCTGCGGTGCGGCATTGCACAGTTGCTCCATCACTCCGATCTGGCACCAGCGGCGCAAACTGTGGCTGCTGCAAAATGTACATGCAACCAAACCTTGACCCTGCTCACGCTCGCGTTGGCACCGAGCGGGGCGCGCAGTGCCGCAAGCGTTGCATGCCCATCAGGTTTTGTTAGACCCTGGAAGGTAGCGTTAAGCGGCGACAGAGAAGTGTGTGCACGCATGCGCCTCACCCCAGCCCGGTGTGACAGATAGGCCAGCTGCGCAGTCCTGTGCCCTGGCAAAGCCAGCGGGCGCCCCAGCGCCGCACGCATGCCAGCAGGCGCGAACGCCGCTACTCAGCAGAGCCTGCTGTGGCAGCACGGCTGCCACGGCTCAGATTATTCCTTTCAAGAGCCAAAACCTGGCGCCCCACCCCCCAATGCGGAGATCGCCCCAACCCAAACTGCAAACGGCGCACTGCGGGAGTATTAGTACACTGGGGCAGCACACTGACACAAAGCGAAGCTGAGAGAGACAGAGGATGCAGCCCAGCTACGGCGCATGCATGGTCTGTATATACCTGCGCCAGGCCAGGGCCGCGAACCAGCCACACCCAATGATGGGCAAGCTCCATGGCTAGGGTGCCGCATGCAGCGCAGCGCCCCGTTTGAGCCTGTTCGATGCACTTGAAAACGCCACGGTAGGGGCCCCTGTCATGCACCCAGGCAGCACCACGGCATGTTTGAATAGACTGTATGCTAAAGTACATTATGTGCAGTGCGTGCTTGCCCTGAGCGCTGAAGCTATCGCCGTGGAAGAGCTTCTGAAGGGCTTAGAAACACGCACTGCAGTGCATGCGTACCTGCTCCTGCTGGATCTACAGCAGGACCGCGCTACAGCCTGCAGCAGGTCACCAGGCCTCCGCTGTCACCAGGTCTCCGCTCCCAATCGCACTCTTGCCGACACCCGCTCCTACATTACACAGGATGGGAGCCGCCGTCGTGACCTCGATCGGACGTGCCCTGCGCGGGCACCTTGGCGCGCCCAGTCAGCTTCTGCGCGCCCAGGCGCCGCGGGCGCGTCCCCGGCAGGGCCGCCACGGCTCTGGATTGCGCAGCAGCAGGCGCGACAGGCGCTGCGGGGCGGCCGGCCTCGGCCGGCTGTGCGCGCGCGGCGGGCGGCCCGGGCGCCGCGGGCTGCTGCGGCGCCGCCAGCTCGGCCGGCGCGGCCAAAGGCGCGGCCGCAGCCGGGCCCGGCGCGGCGCGAGGCGAGGCGGACGCGTGGGGCTTTGGGGTCGAGGCTGCGGGCTGCACAGCCGCGGCCGGCGCGGGCGGCGGGTAGGGTATGGGTTTTACCGGCAGCCCGGGCGGCACTGCTTCCACGTCGAAGAACGCGGCGGGCGCGCGCGTTGCCGCAGAACGCTGCGCGGACCCAGGGCGCGAGCCGCCCGCGCCGCCGCCCTCCTGCCTCCCTGGCAAGCGGTCGCGCGGCGCGCTGCGTGGCGCGCGCGCCGGCGGTGCGCAGGCGCAGCCCGCGCCCGCGCGCGAGCCGCCGGCGCCGCCGGGCGCCCAGGGCGGCTCGGCGCCGCGCTCGCGCGGGCTGGCCCACATGGGGTCGCCGCTGCTGCCGCTCCACTCGCTGCCGGCGCCGCCGGCGCTGCCGCTGTCGCTGTCGCCGCTCGCGCGCGGCGGCTGGCGCGCGCGCGCGCACCTCTCAGTTGACAGAACGCGAGGCTGCAAGTGCCAGACGTGCGTCACGCCGCCTCGCTGCACAGGACAACGCGTTGGTGCGCGACCCTGTGGCACTCTGGCTCCCTGGTCTCATGCAATCTCTCATCAACGCAGAGAGGCTGCCAGGCGGAGGCAACATAACCCTCATCCTACGCCCCGGCGCCATGCGTGGCCGCACCTCGGCATCCGCGCCGTCAGGGTAGGGCACGGCGCGCACGACGCCCGGCAGCTCCGCCTCGCGCTCGGGCCACGAGCGCCGCCGCAGCAGCGCCCACTGCTCCACGGGCTCCAGCGCGAGCTCCGCCGCGCCGTCGGCCTCGTGCGCCGCGAGCACCGAGTCGGGCGTCGAGCCGTACGAGGAGCCGCCGGAGGCGCCGCCGTCGCCGACGGCAGTGCCGCCGGCCGCCGGCGAGGCCAACCGGTGCCGCGTGAGCAGGCCGTCTGCGTGCATGGTGAACAGGTCCTCCGAAAACCCTGCCGTGCCCCGTCCAGACCCTACCCCGTCGCCCGCGGGCAGGAAGGCCGCCGCGACTGGGCCGCCGCCGCCGCCGCCGCCGCTCAGGCCGACGGCCGCCGACGCGGCCGCCGCGCCGTGCAGGCCGGCCGCAAGCAGGCCGCCGTGGCGCGCGCGCCCGGCCGCGCCCTGCCGCACCGGCCGGCAGCCGCCGCCGTCGTAGAGGCCGTCGGGGCCGACGTGTGCTGGCGAGCTGCCGCCGCCGCCGGCTGGCGCCCCCGGCGGCAACGGCGCCATCAGGTGCGGCGCGCCCGCGCTGCCCGCCGCGGCGCCTGCAGACAGGAGACTGCAATCAAAATTTTGACATCCTTTATCAAAAATCAAACCTGCAGCTGGGGAACGACGTTGCAGCAGACAGCGGCAGCCTGGGAGGTTCAGCCTCGCTAGCACTGACCTACGTGCTTGCTCGGGCAGTGTTGCAGGGGCATCGCATGCGCGCACATGCATCCAGAGCCAAAGCGCAGGGAGGCGGGCGCCAGTTGCGTGTCAGCCGAGACCCGCAGCGGATGCTGCCTGCGTGCCTGGCGGGCCCACCCGCGGCCTCGCCAGGCCCGAGCAGGCCGGCGCGTCACCAGCGCCGAGCCGCCGGCCTGTCACAGACAGCCCGCGCGCCACAGGGTAGGGTTAGCCTATACCCTAAACTGTCACAGGCAGCCCGCGCGCCGCACACCCGGGAGCGCGATGCGGAAGAGGTGGGTGGTGCCGCGGCCGGACGTGGCCGCCAGCAGGCCGCCGCACGGCGACAGCGCCACGCTGCGGATGCTGGCCGGCGTCAGGCCGCGCGCCAGCCGGTACAGGTGCACTGCGCCGCCCGGCCGCCCGCCGCCGCCGCCGCCGCCGCCGCCCGCCGCTGCCGGGCACACCTGTGGCGCGCGCGCCGCACGGCGTGACGCGCCAGCAGAAACAACGCGGGATCGAATTGCTCCAACCGCGCCCTTTGACAGTCAGCCCCACTGTGCGCTCGGCAGCCCCTGCTTGCCGTCAGGCCCCGGCGCCTGTCAGCGTGGCACCTAACATATAGGGGTTAAGTAGGGATAGGGTTAGTGCAGGCGGGGCCGCGCACCTGGAACACGTTGATGCTGTGCCCGTGCACTGACGCGGTGATGAGCAGCGACCCGGAGCCGTCCCAGGCCAGCAGCGCCAACGGCGCTGCATGCGCGCGGAAGTGCGCCACCACGGCGCGGCTGGCCACGTCGCGCACCATCACCGTGCCCGCCGCGCCGTCCGCGGCCTCGCCCTCCTCGCGCGGCGAGTCCCTGCGCGCGGCGACGCGTTACTAATAACGCGCTGCCCGCGCGGCAGGGCCGCGCTCGCCCGGCGCAGCCACGTGCCGTACCCCGCCCAGTGCGGGCCGCTTGCCGCGGCCCCTGGAGGAGCGCACGGACTTCCTTGACATCCAGCGGCAAGCCTGCGTCCTCACAGGGCGGGGACCGCGCAGGTCGCCGCTCGACATGCGCCAGGGCTCCCCGCCGCGCCCCGGGCGCGCACCGCGCCAGGCCGCCGGCGGCAGCCCCGCGCCAGGCACCGACGCGCGCGGACACCGCCTTGTAGCCCGCCTCGCCCAGCACGCGCAGCTGGCGGCCGCCGCTGCGCGCGGCGGCCGCCGCGGCCGCGCCCACGGCCTCGGCCGCGGGCGCGTAGGCGCCGATGTAGGGCGCCAGGGCCGCGCCCCCGGCGCCGCCGCCGCCGCCGCCGCGCCCGCGGCCGCCCGCCGCTGCCAGCGCCTGCGGCAGCACGCAGCCCGCCATGCCCTGCACGGCCTGCGCGGCCACGACCAGGCCGACGCGTCAGAGAACCTACCCTGCCCCCATCCCGTCAGGGACGCCCTGCCTGGCGCTGGAGCTGATCCAGTAGCGCAGCCGCTCTCAGCTATGCTGACAGCCACTGACCGGCCACTCCTCCTTGATCTGTGGATCCTGCTTTGAGTGCACACGCGGCACAGAGCCCTCTCCCCTCGCGCCACCCTGGTGCATAACAGAGAAAGGCGCCCGAGACAGCGCCGCGCCCGTGGCCTTTGTGCCCCGCGCCGGCGCCGGGCTCGCCGCGGCCGCTGGCAGACGGGAAGGCAAGGGAGGGCACGCACCTGGTTGGCTTCGTAGGCGAGCCAGCGTGCGCCGAGCGCGAGCGGCGCCGGCACGCTTGGCTCTGGCGCGCCGGCTGGGCGCGGCAGCGTGACCACGCTCCATGCGCACGCCAGGCTGCCCAGGTCGACCGCCATCAGCTGCGCGTCCAGCGCGACCAGCAGCAGCGCGCGCGACGCGCGCACCGCTAGCACCTGCGCGCGGCCGCGCGGCCGGCCGTGCTCACAGGTGCAGGGTTAGGGTTAGTTAAGGGTTGGGCACCGCGCTGTCGCCTGCTGGACAGGCGCCGAGCGTGCAGCCGCGGAGCTCGGCGCGCGCGCTGCGGACCCCACTGGGCGGCTCCCGCCCAGGCGCGCGTTCGGGGGGTCTGGGCGTGCGCACGCGCCCGCCCCCACGCACGCACGCACCGGGGCGCACCCGCCCGCCGAACGTCAGCTCGCGCGCGTAGCAGTGCCGGCGCAACGAGTAGAGCGCCACACGCCCGGCCGCCGCGTCGCCGCCGGCGCCGGCCGCGGCGCCCGCGCCTGGCCCCGGAGCGCTCGGGCCCGGGCCGCCAGGCGCTCCGTCGGCCTGCAGGTGACCGCCGTCACAGCCGGGGTCCCCCCATGGCGCCGACGTCTCAGCGCCGCAGTCCGCTCCGACGGCGAGCACGCCGCACGGGCGCTGCGCCATGGCGGCCGCGGGCGGCGGCGCGGGCGCGGCCACGGCCGCGTCCCCGGGCACCACCGCGAGCAGCGGGCGCGCGCCGTGCAGCGGCGCGCCGGGCGCGTCTGGCGCATCCGGCTCCGGCAGCGCCTCCAAAAACCTGGGGGCCGCACGCAGCGAGCGGGATTAGCGCGGGGTCCGAGCCCGGCAACGCCAGCAGCAACGGTGCGACTTTGCGCTTGTGGCTTGCAGGGCAGAGGTGCGCCGCCTTCACTCCACATTGTGCTCCTCGGGAGCGCAGCGCGCTGTGCCAACGTCACACTCCCGGAGCGCCCACCAATGCCAGGCACCTGGGCACCTGGAGGCAAGGGCCTGGCTGTGCTGCAGGCCCGGAGCTGCAGGCCCAGAGCCTAGGGCTATACTTCTGCCCATGCGGCTCGGCCGGGCACGCCGTGGGCAGCGCAGCGCCCCGGGACAGCCGCGCAGCGGGCTTCCCGCCGCCGCGCGGCGGGCGCCCAGCGGGCGGGGCGCCCGGGGCCGCGCCTGACGGGGCCGTCGCGGCGCGACACGAGCTCTGTCATGCTGCGGCTGCCCTCCAGGTCCCATACCTGCGCCGCGGCGGGCGCGTCAGCGCGCACGTCAGCGCACCGGGGCGCGCTGCACACAAAGCTGTTCGCCGCGGGCCTGCCGGCCGGCAGGCGGGCGCGGGCGCGCGCCTGGAAGCCTGTGTTGTATGCGAGCAGGAGCACGCGGCGGGAGAGCCGGGCGCTCTGCGCGCACTGCACGCAGGCCTGGTACTCGAGCGTGCCAAACTGCACGGCCTCCACGCGCTCGCGGTCGCCCTCCGGCGCCAGCCCGGCCAGGCCCGCCGCGAGGCTGGCGCGCACGCCCTGCAGCGAGCCGGCCAGCGTCTGCAGGCTCCAGTCAGCCATTGCGCGGCCTGCACCGGCTGCTCATCAGCCGGGGCCGAGTGACTAGCGCCCAGCATGTGCTCACTACGCACCCGAGGTCTCGCCCTATCCCTGCAAAGCCCTCGCGCTTTCGATTGCCCAGCATGGCCCCCTGCACCAGCACTAAAACAGCAACCATGGCGCCCGTTGTCGCAATGATCACGACTCCGGTCCTGGCCAAGCCGTTCCAGACTCGGGCGGCAGGTGGGCCTTTTCTAAGTGGTTGGGCCCCACACCTGCCGTCCGTGCGTCGCCTTTTCCTGATATTGCCTTTGTGGAAATGACTGGGGTGGTGGGTGCTTTAATGCCTGGTTGCCTCTGGGAGCTCTGGGAGAAAGTTTTCGAACCGTCCGTGCATTTCCATGAGATCGTTGCCCTCGACATGGAAGACCTTGAACACACTGGGTGCCGGGTGCATAACCGGGTCGTGGTCCGTGGGATGCCTGGATATGGGGGGTCGAGGATGCCTGATTAGCTGCCCCTGCGGCCCTGGCGAGAGGAGAGCGCTCAGGACAGCCCGGCAGCGAGCAGGGCCTGCACTCCGGCTCTGCTTTTGGGCGGTTCTTATCTCCTCTGTGAAGCTGATCGGGAGGGTCAGTGAACCAGGAGGAGACTCTGTGAGGCATGCCTGCTGTCTGCGCACGGCTGGACGCCTCTAAAGCACAGTAGTAGCCTTGGTCAGCGGCGCGGAGGTGCCTGCTTGCATCCGCCTGCGCGAGCGTCCCCTGTTGGCCTGCTGCTGCTGACTGGCGGTCCAGTGTTGCGTGCAGCACACGCGGGTGCTCAAGCAGCGCAGCCGTGCGGCGAGCAGGTGCACGCCCGCAGCGCGCCGCGCTCGCGGTGCGCGCCGCCAGCGGCTCGGGCGAGACGCCGCGCGACACGGAGAGCAAGCGCACCGGCGTGCTGCCCGGCCTGGCCAACTGGCCGCCCAAGCCCTTCACCTCCCACGGCGCGCACGCCGCCGTGGCAGCGGCCAGCGGTTTTGGCATGCCAAGCGGGGTGGCTGTACTTGCCACCTTTGGCCGGGCCGCCTGGCCGCCCAAGCCCGTGCTATGGCGTGGTGCTCGCCTGTTGCTGCACTCACAGGGCAGGTGTAGCACTGGGGACAGCTGCGGTCTGCAGCGGAGTGCGGCCAGAGGAGCCTGGCGCGTGTGTGCCAACCATGTGCCGCCCGCGCAGGCGAGCCCAAGCCGGAAGACGACCCGCTCAACTTCGACGGCGAGGAGCGCGTGAAGGGCCCGTCCGACAGCGACGTCCAGGCCCGGCGCTCCGAGCAGGCCAAGAACTCGGCATTCAGCAACCCCGACCGTGCGCCCCCATACGCCTGCAGCAACCTGCAGTTCAATTTTGGGCAGAAACCATGGCACCTCAGGGTTTCGCACGCACGTCAGATACACCCAGTTATAGTGCGGTAGCGTCTGAGGCAGGGCGCTCAGTTTTGCCCGCGAGTGGCTTGCGGCGCCCGTGCGCTGACAGTGGCCCCTACGCCACAGCTCTTGAGCGGTTGCTCTGCTCTGCAGGCGCCGAGGGCGGGACCCAGGCGGGCGGCGGCGGCGAGGGCAGCGCATCGTAAGCGGAGCAGTGTGCTTGGCTTGAGGGGCTGGGTGCGCGTGTGCCCGCGTGTGTGGGGCTTTGGCAGGCGCCTTGGCAGGCTTCGTGTTCATGTTCCGCTGGCCAGAGTGGGCGCTTGCCCGGGCGTTGTAACGGTATGTATGCAGAGCAGTGCTGCGGCTGACTCTTACCAAGATCTTGACAAATTCGGCAGAAAGCAGGCGTAAATGCATGTGCCCAGACTGGCAGTGATCAAGAACTACAGGTTGCAATCGTTGTTTAAAAAAAGCACTTGGACGATGCTATCAAGGCAAGCCATTGCATGCATGCCCTGCATGTTTGCATGCTCTCCCTTCTGGTCTCCGTTTCTTGCAGAAAAAAAACATATGCTTTCAAGGAATTCCCAGAGAACAGTGCTGCGCACAAACTCCTCCTGGGTCTTGTGTTCACTGGTCCTGTTTCACTCTGCCTGTCAGTGTCGCTAGAGGACGTGTGGCACATACGTGCTCAGGCCAAGCCAAGCACACGCAATGGCCGCAGCGTTCTGCCTCGGCGAGGTGCCGGGCAGGGGCCGGGCGCTCCGGGCGGCGCGGGACATAGCGGCTGGCGAGGTGGTCCTCACGGACTGGCCAGTTCTGCTGACCTGCAGCCAGGATGCGGTCGACAGCGTGTGCTCCTGCTGCTTGCGCCTGTTGCAGGGGCCAGGTGAGCGTGCTGCGTCAAGTGCTCTTGCCCAACCGATGCTGCCACACCTCCCACGAGGTTGTGCGGGCCACCAGGGACCGGCCCGTGCACGCAGTGTGGGAACGCACGCTTCTGCTCTGAAGCGTGTGCGCGGGCCGCGCTGGGCAACGCCGCGGGCCACTCGCCTGCCGCCTGCAGGCAAGCCCTCGCGTGCTGCTGCGCAAGCAGTCCATCTCCAAGTCTCGCTCTGCTGTTTCGCACCGACGCACCGCTCCTCTCAGCGTGATGCTCTGCGACGCAGCGCCCTGGCGCGCCTGGACTTCGCCGGCCTGGGCGGCGACGAGCGCAACGCGCTGCGCTACCTGGCGCAGGCCAACGCGCTGCGCGTCGGGGCGGCGGCCGGCGACGCCGAGGCGGCGGCGCGCTGGCGCGCGCTGATGGGCCTGGCGGGCGGCCTGCCTGCCGCGGCTGACGCCTCGGACCTGTACGGGCGGCTGGCCAGGGCGCTGGCGCCGCTCGGCGGGCCCAGTGCGGGCCCCCGCGCCCAGCGAGCTGCCGGCAGCGGAGCCGACTAACAGACTGGCCTTGCCGAGCTTTTAGACGACGTGATTGTTGTGACACCGCACCACTTGCACATTGCGGCGCAGCCACCGCAGCTGTCAAGCCTCCGGTCCCCGCTGCTCGGGAAGGGGTCTGGCCACAAGCAGACGCGCAAACCTGCCCGGCCCGCTGCCGGTCCCTGCCATGCTCTGCAGCATCAGCCACACTGCCCCGGCCATCATGCACCAGCTCCCCGCCGTCTGCGAGCGTGTGACTCCCCTGCCCGCCTGCGTCACCCGGCGCGGCCGCTCCGCACGCCCCGCCCACGCGGGCGCGCCCTGCAGGCCTGAGCGCGGCGGAGGCGCGCGCGGCGCTGGCGGCCGACGAGCGCTGCGGCTTCGGCGTCATGGCGCCCGGCGGGCCGGCCGGCGAGCGGCGCGTGCGCGGCGCCGGCCTCTACCCCACCGCGGCCCTGCTCAACCACGAGTGCATGCCCAACCTGGCGCGCTTCGACGATTTTGACGCGCCGCCGGGCGCCGCGGTGGCGGGCGGCGCGGGCGCCGGGCCGAGCGGCGCGGCGGCGCCGGGCGCGGCGCCGTACCCGGGCGGCAACGCGCGCATCGCCTTCCGCGCGCTGCACGCGCTGCCAGCGGGCGAGGAGCTGACGACGGCGTACTTCCCGCTGCACCTGGACCTGGCCGAGCGCCAGGCGCGCTGCCGCGAGCAGTACGGCTTCGACTGCGCGTGCCCGCGCTGCCAGGCGCGGAGCGCGCGTTGGCCCACATGTCCCCCGCACGATCGCACTGCATGCACGCGACGTCGTATCGGGTGTACAAAGGCCCCGCCCTGCGCTGCCTCTCGGACGACGCCCTGCTCTGCTGTCAGCAGCCAAGCGGGCAGACGCATGCAAGGCCTCGCGCTCATGTATCACAGGCTCTGGCGCCTGCCTGCCTGAGGCCCCGCGCCTGTACCTGCCTCACAGCCGCTTCCACCTCCTCGCTGCTCCGCACCACCCAGGCGCCGGTGTGCTGCAGCACAGGCGGCTCAGGGCAGGCTCTACGCCCCAGCCATTATAAGACTGCTCTTGCCGTAACCCAGCTGCAGCCGCTGCACAGGAGGAGGCGGCCTGGCAGGGCGCGGCGGGCAGCGACGAGGACGAGGACCTCGGGGGCGCCGACGCAGAGGAGGAAGAGGACGATGAGGGCTCTGCCGAGGGCATGGACGCGGCTGGCCCGCCCGGCGGCGCGGGCGCCGCGCCGGGCGCCCCCGCCGTAGACGGCGCGTACGTCCAGGTTTTCATGCTCAAGTGCGCGACCCTGCCCAAAACCCTCCGCGCAAGCGCGCTTGCCACCGTCCGCTGCCGGCCCCGCGCGCCGGCGCTGTCAGCCTCTGGACCCATTGGCTCGCAAGCTTGCCTCAGCTCCCCAGGGTGCCCCTTGGTTCAGCTGGTCTCTGGCAGGCTTCTTGGGGCATGGCTCGCAGGCGCACCTTGCGACCTTGCCATGATGCCGGGTGGCCGACAAGTGGCCCTCAGCACCCTGAGAGAGAGCGCTCCCCGAGAACTGACGCGCCCGCACGCGCGCGCAGGTACACGTGCCCGCGGCCCGAATGCTTCGGCACGGTCGCGCCGCGGCCCGGCGGCGACCCGCTCGAGTGCAGCCTGTGCGGGCACGTGCGCCCCGAGGCCGAGTTCCTGGCTGAGCTGGACGCCATGGCCAGCTGAGCGCCCATAGGTGTGTTATCAGGCCGGGCGATGTGCGTGCTGGAGGGCAGACAGCGGCGGCTGTGCTGACACTGCGCCTGTGTGCCGCGTCTGAGGCTGAGGTGCAAGTCTGGCTGGATATGCGGTCGCCGGGTGAGCATGCACGACGCTGAGAGCTGCCTGGTTGTGGGAGTGGATGAGAGTTGAACACTGTGCCGCAGCCAGGGACAGTGCGTATGTGCATGTGCGTGGCATAGAATGCATGTGCGCAGAGGCTTGCGCAGATCTGCCTGTCAAGAGTGTGAAATGAGTGGGGCAAGGTTGCCTGACAGAGGAGGGATGCACAGGATGTGGGCCGCTTCACGGCGTTGGCTGCATGCGGTCAATGTTACACAATTGCACCCTGACCATCTTATCTCGGGCGGAGCGCGCTCTTTCATGCCCAACAGGGTCATACACCCAGGCGCGGCAGCTGCAAAAGCACCCATGAAATTTCCCAGCCCGACTAGATGCCGGTGCGCCTCGCATAGGAGGGCATCGAGCCATGGCAAGTGTGGCATGGCTGCCTAAGCACACGCACATCGATGCCTCGCAGGCCTGCAGTCTCACAAGGGGCGGCACATGCAGGTCCACAGCGAGTACTGCCGCCCAGCGTCTGTTCTGAGCGGCAAGGCCACTTGGTGCGAGCAAAAGGGGGCAGAAGGGGCAGCATGCCGCACAACGCGCTGCCTGACTGCCGGTGCGCAGGCACCCTACATTGTGAAAAGGGCTCTGGAAGAAGAGTATTTAGACAGATCCCGCAACAATGCAGGCCCCAAAGGAAGACAGCCCATGCGACCTAATGTGCACAGCTCAAGTCCTAACCTGGGCGCATGTGCAGACCCCAGCTTCATACTGCTATGTACTCCACAGCTGCCAGAGCGCGACAAAGTGAGTTTCTAGGCACGACACTCGCACCCGCCCGTTGTTATACACTTCAGTGCTGACAGGCAAGCGCGACGGGCCGGCGCTAGCGCTGCCCAAGAGTACCACCACTACGCACACCCGGAGGCGCACACTGAGTTGTGCTATGAAGGCGGCAGGCAGGTGCTATCGTGCAGGTTGTACAAGTTACGGCGCGTCGCTGCCACACCGCCGATGAAATGTCGGGCCTGCCTCTGTCAAAACTGCGTCGCGAGGGTTGTGGCCCCGGCCCGCAGGTCCGCCGCTCGCGCGGCGCGACGTGCCATAGCCCGCGTCCCAGGTCGCTTCGACCCCGTCAAAAATGTTACCTGTATCGCGCGTCCGCGCTTCCCTGGCCCCGGCGCCTCGGGCGCTCACGCATGCAGCGCGACGGCCACGTCAAAGGCGAGCACGTTGCCGCCGACCGCGCCGGTCATGGCCACGTGGAAGCTCGTGTCGCCGGTGCGCGTGGTCGTGATGATCGCCTGCTCGTTGAGCCAGGGCGTGCGCTCGCAGCCGCCCTTGTAGGACAGCACGGTGTAGCCGGCCGCGAGGCGCGCGTCCGCGTCCGCAAACAGGCCGATCGTCTCAAAGCCGTGGCCGACCAGCAGCGACGCGGGCGCCATGGGCGCGTCCGGGAAATGCCCCGCCACGCGCGCCGGGTCGCCGATCGTGAACTTGGCCACGCGCACGTCGGGCGCCGGCGCGGCTGTCTCTGCGCAGCGGGTGCCGTGCATGTCGGTCCGACGCATGCTGGGTCTCTGAGGGCCTGTGGTCCACCGAGCGGCATGATGATGAAGTGCAGCTGCACCCATGAGATCCTCACATGTGATGGTCATAACATGTGTGTCGGTCTCATGGCGTTGCTGTCACTGCAACGCAGCCCTAGCAGCAGCCGGGCCAGGCACAACATTCTGGAACAGCCACGCCGGCTGCAAAGGGGTTGGGCGCGCGCGCCGTCAAAGCGCACGACGTTCTTGTACGGCTCCACCAGGCCCGCGCAGACCTCCTGGTAGGCGGCGGCCTCCGCGGGCGACAGCAGCGCGCGCGCGCACTTCTGCCGGTAGTCCTCCTCCGGCACCACCAGGTAGCGCACCTGCGCCGCCCGCTGCCCGCCTGTCAGCACGCGACAGGCCGCCCTGCTGCGCATAGCAGTACGGGAGCCGCACACGCGGCAGGCCGCCCTGCTGCGTGCGGCAGTGCGGGAGCGGCAGGGCGCGGCTGGCAGGCGGGCGTGAGCACCAGGGTTGCGGCGGCTACGCCAGACGCGGAGCAGCGCTGCCTGCGCAAGCGAGGGAGCGGCGTCGGGGGCGCGCCTTGAACAGGCCGTACGCCTGGCCCTCGACAAAGTACTGGATCTTGACGGACGCCATGCCGCGCCCGAACACGCCCACCTTGGCCTCCATGCGCACCTCCCTGTGCGCGCTCAGGTCCTGCGCGGCCTCGGCGCCTGCGCGCGGCGCATCCAGGAAAGCTCGCACCGCTCTGCGCACGCGCGCACTGTGGCGTGCAGGACAGAGTCTGACCGACAGACGGCTGCAAAGCAGGGCCAGTGCCGGAGAGGACCCAAACAGGGCTGACCACGGCTGCACGCGGCTGCCAGCGCCCAGCACTGCGAGGCTGGTCTCCGATCGATGGCAGCAGGGAAGCACTGCATGCTGATGGCGCATGCAGCCTGCCATCCTAAAAGTAGCAGCCAATCTGAGAGGTTTTCCGCTCAGGTTGCAAGGGGGCGCACGCTGCCGGCCACATGCAGGCAGCAGAGAGCACCGGCAGGCGGGCGGGCCCGCGGGGCAAGGGGCGCACCAGCGCCCAGCTTGTGCTCCGCCTGGAAGCCCAGGTAAAAGTGCTTGCTGCGCGCGGGGTTGACCGTGGTCACGGCCAGCATGCCCAGGTTGGCCGCGTGCCGCGTGAGCTCCTGCGCGACGTCGGGGAGAGGCGCGGTGACTGCCTGCCAGGGGCCTGGCAATCATCATGCATACGCGGTGTTTCGCAGCAGCGCGTCTCGCCGGCAACAGGTCCAGCAACGTCCACGCCAGGCTCGATGGGCAGACGGGCGCTGCGGAGCTGCCAGTGGCGAGGCGACCGGGAGGAGGTCGCGCACCTGCGTGCTCATCGGGCTGCGGTTCTCGGACAGCAGCAGCGACTCGCGCTCGAAGACTCCAGCCGCGGCGCCCATGCCCACGGTGACAGAGCCCAGCTGCATGTAGGGCGCGTGCGCGTTGGCCAGCTCGCACGCCATCGCCGTCGTAAGTGGCGCAGTCGCCGTGCGAGCCTGCAGCTGCTGCGGCGGCGCTGGCGGCGCCTGGGTTGCCACGGCTGCCGGTGCCGCGGGCGCCTTGCGCGTGCGCTCGCCCTGGCGGCTCGGCAGCTGCCTGCCACCACGCGACAGCAACCATCAGGTGTCTTTGGAGGCGAGCTGCAGGCGTTGCACCGCTTGGCGTCCCACATTCCTAGCCGAGGCGGAATACAATCAGGGCATGCCGGCTGTCAACCTGGCACTGCCCGCAACTGATCCTGAGCCAGAATCACCCCCACCAACAGTCGGCCTAGCGTACTGCAGGTCCCGACCTTTCGGCCACAGGCGTACAGACGCTCGAACGGCTGGCAGGCAGTCACGGAACCTTGGAGCCAGCTTGTGCACATCTCGCTGTGATGTCAACAGCTTCTCAGCGCCAGCGCTGCAGGCCCTCGGGGTCACTCACCTGTCCATGTCAGGCGACGGCGCGGCCTGAGCAGCCGGCGGCAGGCGGCAGCGGCGAGGTGGCCTGCATGCTGCCGGGCGTCCCAGCGCCGGCGCCACCGGCGATCTCAGCAGCAGAGGTGCCATCTTTACCTAAGACCTCCGCCCTCCGAGCGGCTCAGCAACGACCGGTCGCACACGTAGCCAGGCGGCACGCTATTCCGCAACTTGCAGAGAGCCCGCCAGCCCAGCCTCAGTGCAATACAGGCCAAGCTATAGCCAATCACAGCGTGTACAGCACGCGCACTTGGTCGAGTCCGAGCGAGAGCCGGGAACTCGTCAAACGGTGCCTGCTACCCTGGCCGTAATCCCTACCGTGTGTTGTACAAGGTGGCCGAGGCTCGCACCGAGACTGATCACTGCAGCTAGGTCGGGCACTAAAAGTAGAGCTGACCAGGTACTCCTTGCAGAGATAGCGCAGTTCACGCCACTCTCGCCGCTCTTGCTCGGGGTGGTTGTGCTGTGTATCGGCATGGATGTTGCCCAGCATTCCACTACGCACGCAGCCCTTGTCCTGTTTCTTGTCAAGCTAGATTGCTTAAAGTGTATGAGCAAGACTGTATAAGTTATAAGTCTTGCTGTGATGGGTAGCTTGTGCTGGAAGCCTGTGCCAGCGGGGCATGTCTCATCGTAGCGGCCACACTGATGCGCACTGCTGTCAAAGGTGTACGGCGCGCACAACCAACGGGCTACTGTGGCTCGCCGCGTTAAGCGCGGGCGTAGCAAAGCTGTCTGCACGCGTGAGGCCTGCAAAGTACTGGCAACCTCAAAGTTTGACCCTCTACCATGTGCGCTCGCGCTGAGCCACTGAGCAGCCAGGCAGGCTGGCTGCGTGCTGACGCCAGGGCACTGGCGCTCTCCGGCTGTCCGAGGTCAGCAGGCAACTTCGGCGCTCTGGTTGCACGCGAACCAGTTGCCAGGCTCGTTGCGAGGCGCCTTGAGTGCGGCAAAGCCCTCCGGCGGGCGGCGGTGCTGCGCGGCGGCCGTGAGGAGCCACTCCTCGCGCACGCAGCGCGTAGCGGCGGGCACGCCGGCCGGCGCCACCTCGCCGCCCACCACCACCGCCAGCGTGCAGCCGCGCGCGCCCACTACCTGCAAGCGCGGGCTGTTGCTCCTGAGCACTTGGTAAGGAGCCTCAGGCAGGACGCAGCACAGGAGATGTGCAGAGGCGCTCACAGGACCCTGTGTCATGAGCCAGCGGCAGAGACACAGCCGCAGCCACGCCACACTGCATGATAGCCCCTGCTGCAGCCCACAGGCTTCTGCCATAGCCATGCGAGCGGCCCGACGTGCTCACCTTGGCGCCCAGGGCGGCCGCCAGGCGCCGCAGCATGGCGCCGCTGCCGGCGCCGCCGCCGGCGTCCCCGCACACGTGCACGCGCTCGCCGGCCAGCAGCGGGGCGCAGCCGGCAGCGCGCGCGGCGCGCGCGCGGACGGCCGCATCGGCAAAAGTGATCTGCACGGGTTTGTGGTGTGTTGGTACAATGGCAGCAGCCCTCTATCTCGGCCCTTGCGCAAGGTCGGCCGTCAGGCACTGTGTCACGCACGCGTCTGCGCCCCAGGCACCCTGATGACAGCGCCTGCGCTGCCACCTCTGCGACGGCACTGCCTGTGCTTGGCAGTCGTGCCCAGGCTCAGGGCACAAAGGACGCAGCTGGTGCCAACAGGCCGCCAGGGACTGTTGCGCATCGCTAGAAGCAGTGGCAGTCACGCTTGAAAGGGCGCCGGCAGGGGCCATCTGCTGCAGGCCCAGCACGGCCCTGCTGTTTTCAACACACGCCGCGGCAGGCACGGCGGCTGGCGAGCGCGCCTGCGCCACGAACGGCGCCTCGGGCAGCCAGTGGCCGGCCTCCAGCGACGCACACACCCACTCCGGCGCCAGCAGCCAGGCGCCGGCTGCAACGGCCAGCAGCACCTGCGCGGGCGGCCCCGAGCGCCCCGAGGGTCAGGGCTCTTGCGCAGCCGCTGAGAGCCCTTGGCGACCCGCAGCCTGTGGTGAGACGCTTGTGCGGAGAGGGTTTCGCTGTGTATACACCTGCACACATGGTGCAGGGCCTCTGCTCCTCCCGTCTTTGTGACACGCGAGACATGCAGTGGCGCACATGCGCACGCGGCTTCACTCCCACCTCCTAGTCAAGCGCCTGGTGCCTGGGAACGGAGGCCTGGCGAGTGGCTGGGGCCCAGCGCGCAGCAAACCCCTTCATGCAAAGCGCAGCGGTGGCAGCTCTATGCAAACAGGGCGGAGATGGGCACGCCTTGAGCGTGCGCCGCGGCGCGCCGATGACCAGGTGCGTGACGGTTTCCTCCCGCCCGGCCATGCACAGCCGCAGGCCGCGCAGCCGCCGGGCCGCCGCGGGCACGTCCGCCTGCCCGGGCGCCACTGCGCGGGGCCGCAGCAGGCAGCGAGCTCAGGCCGTGGGCTCTGGCTTGCACAGGATGCACGGTGAGTGTGACGCGCCGAGCGGGGCCGCTGCAGCTGGTGCGCGCGGCCACCCCAGACCGCACCCTGGACCGCAGCGTGCCACACGGCCGCGTGGTCCGCGGTGCATGCGGCAAAATGGCATGGCACTGCACTGCAGTAGCAAAGGCTCGCCGTCCAGGCGCCTAAGGGACAATTCAGCTGTCAGTGCTCATGCCGTCCCATAGACAGGCGGCAGGGGCGCGGCAAGCTCCCGCGCGCGCGCCTGAGGAGACGCCGAGGATGCCGTGGCGCGGCCCCTCGCCGCCGCCCTGCGCGCGGAGGAGCAGCGCTGCCGGCGCGGGGCCCGCAGGCGCGCCCTCCGTGCCTGGCCCTGCCCCGAGCCCCGCCGCGCCGCCCGCCGCCAGCACGCCAAAGGGCGCGCGCTGCGGCGCGGCCGCGCGCGCGGCGCCCGGCGGCGCGCCCGAGGCGGGACCGCGCTCCGGGCCGCGCGAGCGCGGCGCGTTGCACGCGCCGGCGTCGTTCTCATCTGGGCTGCGAGCGCGCGGCCCCGCGCGGCCGGGCGTCACCGGGAGCCCCTGGAAGCCCATAGCGCTGGCGGCGCGCTTCCTGGCCCAGCCCGCTGCACCGGCTGGGGCCACCTTTTGGCGCGACGCGCCCCCGATTGACACACCAGGCGCCCGCTCGGCGCCCGCCGGCGTCGCGCGCCCGGCCGCTGCGGCGGCTGGCGGGGCCCGCGCGGCCGCCCCTTGCGTGCCCGTCGCCGCTGCGATGCGTACGGGGTCTGAGTGCGAGCCTGGTAGGGCCTGCCTGGCGGCCACGCCGGACGGCCCCCGTACGCTGCCTTCGGGGCCGGCGCCGTGCGCAGCGCTTGCGCTGGTCCGCTCGGCTGCGCGCGCCGGCGCCGCCCCGTCCGGGCGCGGCAGCGCTGGGCGCGGCCATGCATGCGCCACGCCGCTCGCGGCATGCGCTGCATCCTCTCCTGCACAAGACTGTTTTGATTCCGGCGCCATGGCAGGGCGTGCGGGCGGCTGCGCGCGCGCGTCTGCGGCGGCGCTGCACGCGGGCGCGGACAGGCGCCCTGCACGCGAGCGCAGCCGCCGCGGCACCGCTGCACCTGCCAGGCACCCCGCCGCGGCTTGGAGCAGTGCTCGAGCAGGGACGCGAATATGGGAGCCTCGCAGGTCCCTTGCAGCATATCAAATATTTGAGCACTGTCTCACCGAGCACAGGCGGTCACTGAGAGGTGAGGGCAGACATCAATGCTTGCTCGCGCAAGGGGCCGCACGAGATGTACATACAATCCTATACAGTCCCGCAGGCCGCTGTTCTCGCTGTGTCCCTGGTCGGCAAGGGCTGGGGAAGCGGGTCAACACAAAGTTGTGAAGGGCGCACCTGTGGGAGGTGTGGACACGCGCTCGCCGGCGGCGCGCGCGCTCGCCGCGCGCCTCCTGCCTGAGGGCGCGCGCGACGCGGCGGCCCTGGCGCTGGCCGGAGGCGCCCCGCCGGAGCCGGACCCGCGGCGCGCCCGGCCCTGCACTGGTGCACCGGCCGTGGGCTGTGCAGCGCCGCCTGGCGTGGTGACGCGCGCGAGCTCAGCCCCCTCTGCCACTGCCGGCTGCGCTGCGCGCCGCAGCACCCCGCGCGGCGCCGAGCGCGGCGCAGCCACCACCGGCGACTGACCGCCGCGCCGCGCGCGCACGCGCGCGCTGGAGCGCAAGCCGGCGGGCGCCGCGGCAGCAGCGCCGGGCTGCGCCGCGGCTGCGCCGGCGCCGCCCGTCGCGGCGTAGCTGCAGTCGGGGCGCGCGGCAGCAGCGCGCCCCGCGCCTGCGCCGCACAGCCGTCCTCTGAGTGGCACGCGGCGTCTAACCCAGGTAGAGGCTTAACAAGCAAGCGGGCACCAAAGCATCTGCAAATTCACACTCCAAACCTGTCCTCGTCCGTCACTCACGTGCCTGTATTGGCAACCCTCCTGGACAGCGCGGCGCACCAGGCAGCCGCGCCGCGCACAGCAGCTGCTCCAGGGTCTCGGCGGCAGCCTGCGTGTCCTCGCCCCAGGCGCGCGGCGGCGGCTGCCCCAGCGCGCCCCCGCCCTCGCCTGCCTCGCCGCTCGCGCCCAGCAAGCAGGCGCCAGACGCCGCAACCGAGGCTGCCGCCTTTGCACGCTCGCCGGCCGCGGCGCCCGCTTGCTCCACTGTCGGACAAGCAGCCACGGCCCCATCTATGATGTCTGGTGCTACAGTCGCGTTTGTCCGGCCCGCGCCCGCGGCTGCTGCGGCCACGGGGGCGTCTGCCGAGAGGCCAGCCCAGCGCAAAGGCGGTGCGCCCGGCTCGAGCGGCCGGTGCGCACCCGCCGCGACGGCGGGGCGCGCAAGCGGCCGGCTCGGCGCGGCGTCAGCCGGCGCGCTCGCACCCCAGGTGACGCCGCGTTGGCGCTTGGCGGGTGGGCCGCTGGACGGGCGTACCTCGCGCGCGCGAGCCGCGGCCGCGCCCCGGTCCCAGCCGCGCTGGGCTGCCGTGGCGTGCGCGCGCGCCGGCCCTGCGCGGCCCGCGGTGCTGCCGCTTGGTCATTGCAATCCAGGGTGAGTTCCAAAGTCTGTGGTGTAACGTTGCGCCCGCAGCCTCCAGGTTTGGGCCTCACTGGTGGTATGGCAAGGGCTGCGCACGCATGCGGCGCTTGGTTCGACAGGACGAGAGCAGAGCAGGGCGATGCCACCGCGTGCCCCAGCAAAGCGGGGCGCTGCGCCAGCGCCGCGCGGGCCGGCACCTGCGCGCGCGCCCGGCAGCGCGGCCAGCGGCGCGGCAAACTGCTGCGAGCTGGACAGCTCCGCCGCGGTCACGTCGAGCGCCAGCTCCTCGGCCGCGCGCGGCGCGAGCGAGCGCTTGCGCTTCTTGCCTGCGCGCGCGGGGCGCTGTCGGAAGCGCCCAGCGGGCTGCGTAACGGCAAACAGGAACCCTGGCATTGACAACTTCGCTACGTGGTGCAGAGCGGCGCTTGGGGCGCAGCAGCTGTTGTCGCCGTGCGCCCCAAGCAGCCGCCTTTGTCCCCAAGCCAAGTGTGGTGAAGGAGGGGGCGTGCCTGTGCCAGATGTCGGCGTCCTAGCCTTGAGCAGGGCGGCTGCTGGACAGGGAATCGAGAAGGCCTGCTCCTGCGGCCAGGGTCGGCACGGGTCAGCCGCGGCGCCCTCGTACAGTGCAGACGCAGCACAGCATGGGGCAAAAGCTGAGGCCAGACCTGTGCGCGGCTGTCCGTGCGCACGCAGTTGTCCACCCAGAGCGGCTCGATAAAATGGATGGGGACATTGCTCTGCGCGCGCAATTGCTCCAAACCTCACTTGCTTGCTATGCGCGGGTTGCAGCTGGGACACCTGCGTAGGTTGCACACATGCTTGCATCACAAGCTGCTGGGACCTCAGCGCCGTCAGGGCACACAAGGAAAGCACTGGGTACACATGCAGCAGACACACGGGCGCAACACCGCGACCGCGCAACCATAGTACCTGCACACAAGCAGCCCCGTCCGCCATAGTAGGCAACCGTCCTGCCTTGAGCTGCAAACGGAAGGCTCAACGTCAACATCACTTGCAAAACGACGGTGCGCGCCTGTGCCCGGGCGGCGCGCTCGAAGAGCTCGCGCAGGTGCGCGTCCTCGGCCGCGCGCTCGGCGCCGCAGTCGCGCCGGAACACGACGTGCGTGACCTCGCGGCCGAGCCGCTGCGCCACGCGCGCGCCCAGGCTGGCCAGTCGCGCCTCCAGCACGCGCCGGTAGTCGACCGCGTCGCCGGACCGCGCGACGACCAGCGCTGTCACGCCTGTCAGCGCGGCACTGCCGGCCATCGCCGGGCGGGGTTCGAGCTGGCGCGCAGCGCAGCCGGGCGGTTGGTGTAGCAACAGAGGTGTGATGTACAGCGCCTCGTGCGTGCGAGACGTTTGTCTATGCCACAAGAAGCCAAGCGCTGATGCAACTGGCAGAGTCCTTTACAGGCAAGACCTTGATCGCACGGGCAGCGATGCAGACCTCCAGGCAACAGCTCCACCTCGTATTTGCAGGAGGCCCGGCCCTGATGACTGAACCCTCAGGCAGAGCCACACGCCAAGCCCGAGACAAAAGCACAAGTGATCTGCAGTGTTCACTGCACCACAACATATGCGCTTTCATCATACGAAAAGCACACGAGCGATCTGTTAGGCAGCGTGCTAGGCGCGTAGTGGGCATGCAACATGTACGCTAGTGCGCAGCAAAGCATAGCCCCAAGTGCCAAGTGCCCTGATGGCAGGCGGGCAAGCCCAGACGGTTATGATGGCAACCATTCTGACCTTGACAACCAGCTCGCAGGCGCGGGCTCCCCCAGCACCGTCAGAGGTGATCCTGACTCACAGGCAGAGAGATGACTTTGTGGAGCACTGGCCTGTTGACTGAGTGGTTTCAGCCTGCAAGGTTGCCTCTGCCACTACTCCGCTGTTGAGCCTGCTGCTTCTTGCATCGACCCACACACCGCGCTTGTTGTTTTACACAGGGAGTCATAGCACAGCTGTGCCACGACGTTGTAACTCCAGTGACCGCGCACAACTCGCAACAGTGCCACTTGGAGCCGGAACAGCTGGCACGCCTCCTCCAGGCTGCCAGCCCTAGCGGTGGCAGTATGCGCCGTTAGGGTATTGCTGCCGGCGCGCTGCACGCCCGCCGCCCCGCCGCGCAGGGCCTGCTGACCACAGCGAGCAAGGCGCCCGGCGGTGGCTACGCGTACAACACGGCCAGCGTGCCGCTGCTGGCCGAGGCGCTGAAGCTGGCGGTCAGCACATACCTGCTCGCGCGGCAGCGCCGCGTCGCGCCCGAGGCCGCGCGCACCACGCGCAGCCTGCGCGGCGCCGCGCTGTTCGTCGTGCCCAGCCTCATCTACTGGCTGCACAACAACGTGCAGGCGCGCGCGCCCGGCCGCGGCCCGCGCCGGGCTCAGGGTCGGCCGGCGGCCGCAGCGCGCCGCACAGCCATGCCATGCGTGTAGCAGCTGCACTCTGCTGGACGACCGTACAGATGAGTGCCTGACATGGAGCATCCATGGAGGCTGCATGCCCGAATCGACTCCATGCGTTCCTGTGTCTACCCCGCACCTGTTGCCAATGCTCATATACCAGCATGCATCGCTGCTGCTTCGCCTTGCCTGCCGCCAGCAGTGGCACAGCGTGTGCTGCGCTCTCCAGGCGCCGGCTTGCTTTAGCCGCTGCTAGGCTGCAGCCATGGCTGGCCGTGCCGCGTGCACGCTGGGAGCTGATGTGGCGCCAGCCTGCGCACGCTTCCCCTAACGTGGCTGCAAGGCGATGCTGCATCGCGCCATCCGTGCACGCGCACAGGCTCGCTTGAACCTGTTTAGGGTGCGGTCGTGCCGGGGAGCGGCGCTGACATGCCCCGGACGCGCTCCGGCGCATGTGGTGGCCGACGTGCGGGCCTGCGCCGCGCGCAGTTCTGGACGCTGCGGCATGTTGACGCCGCGACGTACCAGATCCTGGGCAACCTCAAGATCGTGACGACCGGCCTGCTACTGTGGGCTTGCCTGCGCCGGCCGCTGAGCCTGCTGCAGGCGCTTGCGCTGCTGCTGCTCATGATCGGGGCTACCATCAGCCAGGCGCGCCGGGCGGCTAGGCAGCCCACAGAAGGCCCTCAGCCTCGGGCTGGACGCACGATGCGTGCAGGGTCATCGCGCGGCTGGCATGCTCCGCTTGCGCGGAGCCGATTGGCATGCTAGAAGCGCGCTGCGTTGCGTCTGCGATGCGAGCAAGGGCGCGCCTCTGTGCGGCGGGGCCGCCAGGTCTGCATGGCCGTGCAGTGCTCCGCACGCGCCGCGCCAGAGGCGGCAGCCCGCTGACGGCTGCGCGGCGACGCGGCAGGTGAACACAAACTGCGAGGGCAAGTCGTTGTTCACGGCGCCCTTCCAGGTGGGCGCCACACCCTGTTTGCGCGCCGAACCCTGTTTGCGATTCATGCATGTGCCTGCGCACCCCGGATTTTCCTCGTCAGGCCTGCTCCCGCTCGGCTGGACGACGAACACACACAGGTACGCGCGTGTCCTGGCGCGCTGGCACCTGCCGCCGTCCCGGCGCCCGGCACGCTGCGCGCCCGGCCCCGCGCGCCCCCACGCGCGCCCGTGCGCGCCGCGCCAGGGCTACGCGCTGGGCGTGCTGAGCGCGCTGCTGAGCGCGCTGGCCGCGGTGTACACGGAGTGGGTCATGAAGCGCACCAGCGACTCGCTGTACTGGCAGAACATGCAGCTGTACTCCTTCGGCGTCGCGTTCAACGCGCTCGGGCTCACCATTGCCGACGCGCGCTCAGGCGCGCCGCGCCGCGGCCGTCCTTCACCCGCCCTGCGCCTGCCAGCACCTCCTGGGTGCACTTTCTCCTGCATACGGTGTGATGGGGAGTAGCCGTACCCTCACCTACAGTATTGTACCCTACCCTATTGGGTGCACAGCCTCAGCATCTGGCGGGCGTCGCGCGTGCTGCGCTGCCTTGGCATGGTGTGTCGCTTCGCTTGAATCGGGCAACGCGCGCAGGCTTTGTGGACGGCTCCTGGCTGACCGCGCTGGTGCGCGGCTACAACTGGGTGACGGTGCTGGTGGTGGCCAACCTGGCGTTCAGCGGGCTGCTCGTGTCGTGGGTCATGAAGTTTGCCGACTCCATTATGAAGGCGCGCGGCCCGCGCGCCCGGCAGCATCCGCCGCGCCCCCCGCGTGCTCTTGCAGTGGTGTTGCGCCCTGTCAGGGTCAGGGCCCAGTACTCTCTTGCTGTGCGGTCAGTGCGCCGTAAGGCTGCGCTGCGCAGGCATGGAGCAAATGCGCTGCGAGTCCTGTCGAGCTTGGGGGCGCTATGCATGCCGTCACGCACAGGCAGGCGGCCGGTGTCAGGCTTGTGAGGACTGCGCCTCTGGTTCGTGTCGCAAGTGGGTATTCTCAGTCTGAGGACACCCACTGGTGGTGGGACAGCCCCGAGTCGCTGCAGCGCGCCGCACTGGGCCTGGGCGCCACATCCTCCCCGCGCGCCCGCAGGTGTACGCGACCTCGTCCGCGATGCTGGTGACCATGGCCATCTCAGTCGCCTTCTTCGGCCTGGAGCCGAGCCTGCAGCTGCTGCTCGGCATCCTGACGGCCGCCGTCTCGCTCGTGCTGTACTACGTCCCGCCCGCCACGCTGACCGCCAAGCCGGAGCCGCGCGCGGACAAGCCCGGGTCATCCGACGACCTGCAGCGCCTGCCGCGGTGATGCCCGGCAGCCTGACGGCCGGGCTGACGCGCGGCCGCGGCGTCCGGTGCGGCGCGCCATGACGGCGGTTGAGCCCAAGCCGCGCTGACTGCGCTGCACTGGAAGCACCGTAAAGGACGCCCCTGCGGGCACATCGAGCGTGTGGCCGTGTGCGGCCTGGCGCGTTTCGCGCAGCTGCTGCGGCAGGGCCTTGGGTGTGGTGCGCGCTTGTTTGCTCCTAAAGTTACCGACTGCCAGCTTGCTGTGTGGCCGGCTGTGCTGCTCATGACAAAGCTGCGTGCACGAGGGGTTGTAGGGGGGGCCACGTTGGCGGTCTAAGAGTGCGGCGAGCTGAAGTGCCAGCCAGGTCCTAGCATCTGCGCATGGTCACTGGACCGGGGCACTAGATAGTGGTATGTGGTGTTTTATACGGGTATATGCGCTGCCGTGGCAGGAAGGACATAGAGAAGCCAGTGGGGTCGTTTTGTTGCAGCTATGCGTTGCATGCATACGGTTTGCATGGTACACACACGCCGAAGTATATCTTTGCACGGTACACACACACCGAAGTATTTTCTTGTTTATGTGGGCAGAGTGATATGTGCAGTCTTCTCCGCTGCCAACCAGCACTGCGCGTGGCTGAGTGAGCGGACGGTGCCAGCTTTGTCCTGGTAGTAAGCATCGGTCACCTTGAGACTTTATGGGATGTGTGATGATTGTAATTAGATGGCAGACGCTCATGCGCACGCCATGCGCACACATGCCGGCACTTGCAGCCAGCTCACATGCTGCGCACCCAGCATGCCACCCTGACCGATGACCGTGGGCATGCTGGGCACACAGCATGGCCCGCTAGGTTGTGTCACATTTACGTAACTTGCAGCATAGCAAACCGCACCGAGCCTTGAATGTAGCCTTTGACTGAGCGCTGCAACCTGCTTGCAGCTCTGTGCAGCCAAGTAAAGCATGAACCGTCTGCTTCTGCCCACCGCACCTGCGGTTAGCTTCAAGGCAGATGTGCGTACAGGGAGAAGCAGCAGGGCCCAGCGCAGAATATGTCTGCAGACACGGGCGTCAACTGGGGGTGCGGGGCCTCTTTGCGCCCAAAGGTCCTGATCACCCGTTGGCTTGCACTTGAGGCTGCTTGCGCCTGTAAGCCCATCCGCTTCTATAGGTGTCAGTATGTATTATTTGAGCCTGGCCTTGTCTGCAGTATGATTGCCGATGTCAGCGGGGATCTTGGCTGCCATGCTTCGCTTGCACTTAAAAGTAGTAAAGTAGTACAGGTGAAATAACTGAGAAACTCTGGCCACTAAACAAAGGCACGTTCATATGCCTTTGGTCGTATCAGAAATTCTGTCTGGTTCCTGCTGTGCTGAGTGGATGTGCTTAGAATTTGCGCTACCTGTGCAGACATGGAGAACGGTGTTGTCGTTGTCGGCGGCGGAATAGGCGGCCTGGCAGCGGCGGTCGGCCTGCAGCGGGTGTGCACTTTGTGACCATACTTAATGCCGGCGCGTTCTTTGGTCCAAGCGTGAGCATGCCTAAGGCAGCTTCACTCGTAGTGTTCTGTGCGTGAAGTGTGTGTCTGTACTTACTGCCAGGACTCGCGTGTTCTGTGCTTGATGTTTATGTCTGTACTTACTACCGGGAATTGCGTGCGCTTTTGAGTAACGCTCGCGGTGTGCGCCTCACAGGTGGGCATCCCCGTGACGGTGCTGGAGCGGGCGCCCCACCTGCGTGAGGCCGGCGCGTGCATTATGATGCAGAGCAACGCCTGGCGCGCGCTGACCGCACTGGGCGTCGCGGACGAGCTCCGCGCCAAGCACACCATGCAGGTTGAGCGGTGCGTGGCCATTTTGCTTGAGAGTCAGCAGCGGTGTTGCCTACCAATTGCAGCAGGTGTGGAAGCAGCTTCGAGTTCTAGCTGGGAATAATTGACGATGTGCCGTTTTCGCTTATGCTCAGATTGTCATGGTTCGTATGCAGTGTACAGAACAGTCAGTCTTTCAACAGGTAGCTTCCAGAGTGGCTTTCAGTCCTTGCAATCACTTTGGTGCGCGCGGCGACAGCCCCAGGCTGCGCGCGCAGGATGGAGGCCTACAACAAGCGCGGCAAGCAGCTGAACGGGCTGAACATCGCCGACTGCGCGGGCGGTCCGCACGAGCTGCGCGGCCTGGTGCGCAACGAGCTGCAGTCCACGCTCGCGGCGCAGCTGGCCGACGGCGTCGTCCGCACCAGCACGGGCGTCAAGGGCGTCACCCACTTCGACGAGGGTGCGGCCTGGCCCGCCGACCGCCGCGCGTGCAGGGCGTGCGTTGCAGGGCGTGCGTGGCGCTGCTGCGCGCTGCAGGGTCGTGCCTGTTTTGGCTCCGACACGTGCCCCTGTGGCATGCAGGCCCCGTCGTGGAGCTGGAGGATGGCTCGAGCATCAGGGCGAAGGTGGTCGTGGGCGCCGACGGCGTCATGAGCAAGGTGGGCGGGCCGCCGCGAGCGTGTTGATTTGACGCACATGGTATTGCCCGCGTGTCAGGCCCGTTGTGCTCGTGCCGGGCTTACCGGCGCCCTGCGATGCCCCGCAGGTGGGTGCGTCGCTCGGGCTGCCCAAGCCGCAGTACGCGGGCTGGTCCTGCTTCCGGTGCGGCCCCGCCTCGGTCCTGCTTGGCTGTTAGCTATGTAAACTCATTCTCCCGTATGTGTGCTCTAGAAAAGGCTTGAACCAGGACCAAGTGCGGCATCAAGCTGTTGTTGAGGTAGTGCCAAGCACCTACGCTCAACTGTTAGGAAGTGTTTGGCTTGTGCGTGGTGCAAGACAAACACATTGTTTGGTTCGCTATCCGCTTGCAGCCGCTGCATGCGGAATTGTGTGTGTCGTGTTTCGATAATCCATATATTGTGTCCTGCGTAAAGTAGAGTACGCTGTGCTTCGCTCTGCGGCGTCCATACCCACACTTTGCCTTCACATACGATGCTCAGAGCTGGCTGTGTGGGCGCTTGTGTGGGTGCTGCATGCATGTGAGAGGCATGGCCCAGAGCGCGCACGCTTGCCCTCAGGCCCGCGCCGGTCCGCGTGCAGGGGCATGGCCGACTTCGAGCAGGGCCTGCCGGACGCGCGGCCAGCCTTCCGCGTGGTCATGGGCGGCCCCGAAGGCCTGATGGTGGGCACATACCCGGTGTCACCCGACCGTGCGTACTATTTTGTCTGCCGACCGGTGCCAGAGGCGCGCCCGCCCTCCCGGGCTCTCCTGCTCCGCAGCTCTCCTGCTCCGAGGGTGCAGGGCTTTTGCGCTGCGAGGGGCCAGGGCTCTCCTGCTGTGAGAGTCGCAAAAGGAGCGCACGCTCTCCCCCCAGCTCAACATCGCGGCGCTCGCAGACATGCTCGCCAGCTGAAGTCTGCATGTACATGTCCATGTCATTGCGCCCGCTGCGAGCTGCGTGTCGAGGCTGGCCTGCCCGGTGCGTTTGCAGACCAGGCGCAGGCAAGCCGTGCGCTCCTTATGCCTGCGTTCCTGCGCAGCCGAGGTATTTTTCGCTGGACGGCAAGCACCGCAGCCAAGTCCCGCCGTTCTGCGCGCGCAGAGCTTCGTGCACGAGCACAAGGACAAGGGCGCGATGCGCGCGGAGTTGGAGCGGTGGGTGGTCGGCCTGCCGCTGCACATCCAGGACTACGTCACAAACACGCCCGACGAGCACTTGTACCTGTCCATTGTGGGCGACCGGTGCGCCGCCCCCTTGCTGCACGGCCTGCGAGTGCTCATCTGTGCGAGTGCATGGCGCGTGCATGAGGGCATGGCGCGCCTGTCTGCGTGCTGCAGGCAGCGTGTGGCGGCACCGCACGCTTGATGCTGCAGCGCTCGTGAAGCTTGCGAAGCAAGCGACTTGTCCGTGGGCGAGACCATCAGCGCCGCTCACTGCTCCAATTATTCCTGCAGACACTGGCTGACGGGCGTCATGCATGTAAACCCATGTCTGAACTTTGTGTGTCATGCGGCAGCAAACTGACCCCTGGCGAGGCGTTTGGCCGCGGATGCGTGACGGCGCTGGGAGATGCCGCGCACCCGACGACGCCGGCGGTGGGCCAGGTGAGGGCGGCCTGCCCCACGCTCCTCCGCGGGCGGCACAGAGCGCTCTGGGCAATACAGTATACGCCACTGCCTTGGTATGCAAATTTACATGACATACTAACATACTCATGCATGAAGGACTCACACCCTGATGGGTAATTCTTGCCTACGCCATCCTGCATGCCTCAAAAGTCCTTTCTAAAAGCCATTTGGAGTGACGCCGTGCAACTTACTTCGCCAACTTTCTACAGTGCAGCTCCACACGACTTAAAAGACCGAGCCCAGGTGCTATGGACATCCAGACCCATGCAGTGATTGAGCCGTGGTGCCTGACATTGTCCGGACCAGGGCGGCGCCATGGCGCTGGAGGACGCCGTGGACATGGCCGCGACGCTGCGCGATGCGTGCTGCGCGGCGGGCAGCGCGCCGGCCGATGCCGCGGCCGCGTTCGCGGCCGCGGACCCGGCGGCGATCGCCGACGCACTGCGCGCCATGGAGCGCCGGCGCACGGCGCGCTGCGCGCCGCTTGTGGACCTCGCGCACAACAACGCCGAGCGGGCCGTCATGCCGCAGCCGCTGCCGGTGCGCTGCGGGCGTCGCGTTGGCGTGAACGGCGCGCTGGCAGCCACAGAAGCCGCGCATGCACCGTCTTGCTTGCGCTGAGATGACTCGGCGCATCCTAGTTTGGGCTGGCGTCTTACAGTCCCCAAACGCTGCAGCTCCTGTGCTGTGGCTTGCTACAGGCCGGCGGCCCCTTGCTTGTGCACGGCGCCTTGCTTGTCCTCGGTGACCACCTCAGGGCTCCAGGCTGTCCGAGCGATGCTTGGGCGCCGTCGGGCGTATGCTCCTCAGGCTGGCTCTGGCGGCTCGCTGATGTGAAGTGCTGCGCGTGCGCGCAGATGATCTGGCTGCGCGACTTCCTGATCAGCACGCTTTACTTCAACCCCAAGAAGCAGCTGGAGTACACGCTGGGGTGGCAGGCGAGCACGCTCTGAGCGGCCCACCTTAATGGGCCCGACCCCCCCTCGGCCGGACTCTGCCCGGCCTGGCACAGGTTGAGAGCACAGCATGCTGCGGCACCCGCTGCTGCACCAGGCAACGGCATATGAGGGGTGACAGATTAGTTGTTGCAGGCGCCTGTTTGTCCGGTCCCTGAGCCACTTTACCGTGATGCGAGTTGCGCTCATTGCACACACAGCATGTTATGATAAAACGCATGCAACGCAGTATGCATTGTAACAGTGCCGTGCTGGTTGATGGGTCAGAGGCCATGTCTTGAATGTGGTCTAGGTCTGCCTGTTATCATGCTGAGCGCTCGTGCGCTCGAGCTGGTGCGCCTTGCTCCAGCGTCCCCCTTGCCATTCTTATGTTACTCTCGTTGCCCATTCTTTATGCGCACTGGTGTTGCGTGGTCATCATGCAGAGTGTTAATGGAGATGCAGTAAGTACTACATGACACGTATGAAGGCGTGTAGGAACAGGGCCGTTGTGACGCGTGTGATGGTGCATGCCGTGGCATTCTAGGGAGTGTACCGTATCGCATCTGCAATCAACATCAAAGGATCTTTTGCATCCTTTGATACTATTACACAGCACGGCACTGAGTTAAGGCACGACAGGTCATTACCACTTTGTGCATGCGCATGTGCCAGGTTCCTGGCACTGTATGAAAGAAGCATCATTTGCAGCTACCAGGCATTCTGGGATTCCCAACATCAAGAACAGGCACAGGATAAGCATGGAACACATGCTGAACTGATGATTGACCCGCAAATCGACTACACAGCAGGCAAGGTTCCCATGAGCAGCTTTGCGCTCATTCTGAAAGCTGGGTCTGTGCAAACTGGACAGCTAGCGTGAAGATATCAACATGACATGCATGAACACCCTATCAACCCTGCAATTTGCAACCTCACTGAGGCGCCGCAAAACGCTATCTTCTCTTCCAGCCTGCGGCCGCAGGCTGAGCAGGCCGCCGGCTGAAGCCAGAAGAATCATAAACGGGGGGCGTGACAGGGAAGATTTCACACCTGTTGCACCTGCTGTGCATCAGGCTGAGCCAGGCTGGCATCGCAGAGCAGCGGCGCCGAGTGCTGCACAAAGCGGCCGCCGAGCGCGAGTGCCAGCATGTCCTCTTCCTCCACATACCTGCGAGCCACCACATGCCTGAAACCCGGCAGCATACTTTCCAGCGCATGCTAGACAGGAACTGCCTCCAGGCATGCTGGGGAAAGGAGAGTGTGTCTACAGCAACAGGTGAAGCTGGACATACCAGCGACGCCACATATGCGGTGGCACCTCGCCGCTGCACGCCAAGGGTCAGGAGCCCGAGCGGCATGCGGCCGCATGCCAGCTGGTGCTGGGCCGTGAGCAGGACTGCAACCGCTGCCGCATCGCGCGCCCCACCACTCTGGCTTGCGACGCGACCTGCGGGAACCCAGGGGGGAGGCAATCCGTCAACAGTGCGGCCATGACACCCAGTTGCAGCGCACCAGAGCTCGGGCAGCGTGGCCTGCAGGCCGCACAGCGACGCCGACATCGCGTCCACCGCCGCGCGCACCGCCCCCGCCGCGTCGCTCCCGTTGCCGGCGGGAATGCCGGCGCCGGCGCCGCTGCGCGCGTGCAGGGCGCGCGCGTGCTTGCTGTCGCCGCCGCCCGGCCTGTCGCCCTGGCTCCTGCCCCGGTCCCGGGCCCGGTCCCTGCCGCCGCCGCCCTTTGGCGCCCGGGAGCCGGCGTCATCCGGCGGCGCCACGACGCGCGCGAGCGTGGTGTAGAGAATGTGTAGCTCGGTCACGGTCTGCTGCTCTGGCGGCGGCGCGCGCGGCAGCGCGGCCCGCAGCGCCCTGCGCGGCGTGCTCTGCTCGAGTCAGGTGAGAGGGGGATGCCGCTGCCGGGCGTAGAGCTGCTGTCACAAGCAGCGCAGCTGACGGTGCGAGGCATGAAGTGCGCCCGGCAGGCAGGCTTGTCGGTGCGCCATGCCGACGCCCGACAGCGCTGCTGCTGAAACTGACCAGGCATGGGCTCGGCCATGGCTGCCACGGTACCGCAAGGCGGCCGGGCCGGCGCTGCCGGCGACCTGCCGGCGACGCGCTTGCACGCCGGGGGGTCACTCAGAATCAGGGACAGGGGCGCGCCGGCGCAGGGCGGCCGGGTCGGCGCCGCCGGCGACCTGCCAGCAGGCGAGGAGGTTGCCGGACGGCGTCAGCACGACGCGCTCGAGCACAACCGCGGGCGGGCACAGCGGCGCGGCTGCAGCGCGCACGGCCGCCACCTCCAGCGCGACCTGCGTGCCCGTCGCGCGCACGGGGTGCTGCGCGCGCGGCATTGCCGGACGCGTCAGCGCGGCGCCATGCGCGGAGCGGCCCTCGCGGATGGACCGGCAGCCTGCACCTGCTGGGCGCGCTCAGCTTTGAGCCGTGCCTGTGCACAGTGCGCGAACAGAGCCCGCAGCTGGCCATGCCCAACGGGGTCTTTGGGGCCACCCTGCACAACCCCAGGGGCGCTGCAACAGCCCCGGCGCCGCTGCCGGACAGCGCGGGGCTGCTGCCGGCCGCCGCGCCCCGGCGCGGGTGCGGCCGGGCGCGCACGGCGTGCGGCGACGCGTGGAAGAGCGTGGCGTGCAGCAGCGCGGGGTCCTGCGGCCACAGGCCGCCGCGCGGCAGCAGCGGCGCCAGCTGCCGCCTGACCTGCGCGCGCGGAGTGGCCCTGTCACGGCCCCGCACGCCCGACAACCAACCGAGGCTGCGCACCGGCGGAGCATGGAGCGGGATGCACGCGGGGCCAGCGGCGGCCGTGGCGCCACCGCCGCGTGCCCCGAACATGAGCAGCGCTGCCTGCCCACGGACACGCCTCCGCCTGCAAGGCCTCCGAGCGAATGCTGCGCTTGGGACCTCCAGGGCAAGCCCGAACGCGTGCTCCTCTCACGCACTGCTCCTCTCACGCACTGCTCCTCTCACGCACTGCTCTTGAGCAAGGGAGCCAGCGTGCTCGAAGCAGCGCCGCCCTATTGCCTGCCGTATGCCAGAGGGCGCGCACCGCGTCCTGCAGCCGCGCGGCGGCGCGCGCGTCGCGCAGCGGCAGCACCACCGCGCGCACGGGCTGCTCCAGCGGCCGCAGGATGGGCTCGGCCGCCGCGCCGGGCCTCAGGCGGAAGAGGGACGCTGTGCCCAGGCCCTGCGTCTGCTCCGCGCCTGCACACGCCGCACCGCGTTCATGTATGACCCTGGCTGTGAGCGAGCCAGGGCTCAGAGGGCATGTCTATGCACCACGGCATAGGAGGCGGGCAAGTGGGTGCAGGTGTTGCGAGGCTTCCAGCACACGTTTGTATTGTAAAGGGCCCAAGCGCCAATCGACAGGGCCATTATTCAGACAAGCTGCGATCGCTCAAGGCTGCATACATGCAGGGCACGTGATCGACAGTGGCAGCTGTGGGGGGGGCTGGTGCGCACCCAGGGACAGGCCGCTGCGCGCCAGCTGCGCGCCCATCTGCTCATACAGGCGCCGGCGCGTGCGCGTCGGCTCTGCCAGCGCGCCCGCCTCCGCCGCGCGCAGCAGCGGCTGCAGCCGTGCGGGACACGTCCGCTCCGGCGCGGCCGGCGCGCGCTCCGGCCGCACCAGCAGCGTGCGCAGCAGCCACCAGCCTGGCGTCCAAGAGAGTGTTGGGGGGCCCAGCCTGCGGCTGCAGCGAAGTACGCTAGGCAGGCACGCAGCCTGCCGAGAAGGCACTCGATTGCCGTGGAGTGCGCTGCCACACCACCTGAGCAGACACATGGGGGCACGACGGGTCCGAGAATGAGTACTCTGGGAGTCTGGGGTGCCCCTGACGACACGGTGCCCGGCAACGCCTGGGCGTGCGCGCACCCGCGAAGAGGGCTGCGCAGATGTACAGGGCCACGCGCAGGCGCGCGGCGCGCTGGCGCCCCGCCTCACGCATACGCGGCCCCTGCCGCTTGCCGGCGCTCGCCGGCGGGCTGCCCATCGGCAGCAGCTTGCCGGTGGGGCTCCGCATTGTGGGCACGGAGGGAGCCTGAGGCTGCATGCCTGCGGCTGCATGCATTGCCTTGCCGCCGGAACTGCCTTGCACAGGCGCAACGTGCTGGCGGTTTGCGCTGCAGCAACCCCAGTGCACTGCACAGGTGACAGATCACAGCAGATGCAACTAAATGCAACACTCAGAATCACAGTCCAGGTGGTCAAGAGCTCGTGCACAGCGCCAGTCCGCATGTCTGCACACGCGTGCGCAATGACGGCGATGCGCAATGCATGCTTGCGCAGGCTCACACGCTTTCCCGCTTTCACCAGCACATGTGCCTCCATGTGAACCCCCGTAAAGGTTTTACGACCAACGTATGCATTTACGGTACTCCCTGCGCCGTGGCCCGCAGATCTATTGTCTAGCCGGGGAGCAAGTGCATTGGCAGCTCGCCAGGGTGAGAGGCGCATGCCTGCTCCGCCAACCTCGCGTGGAGGCGCAGTCGCTTTGAACCGGCAGGCGCACGGACGGGCGGCGCTGATGTGCATTTAACCAGCCAAGACGCAGAGCGCTGCTGCTGTTGCTTGCAGGTTGGACAAACCAGCTTGCAGGAGCTATGCAGGTTGACCAGGTGGGCGTGCTCCGCATGGCTCAACCTGACCAAATCGCCGGGCAGTACCGCTGGGACCGAGGGGCGCTGCCGCCTCTGTCTGCTCGGCGGCGGAAGGCAGGGCGTGCCTGTCTGCTGAGCGCAGCATTGTGCAATATGGTGACGGGCTCTCATGTGCGCAGGGCCTGGCGCACGCCCGCCCAGGAGCCAGGCGCCGCTGCGGCGCCGGCGCGGCGTAGCGCTGGGCCGGGCTGACGCGCCGCCGGCGCCCCAGTGCAGCGCGAGCGCTGCCTCCCGCCGCGCCCGCCCGGGTCGGCGCCACGCGCTGCCGCGATGGTGCCGCCCAGCGCGGTGGCGCCCGCTGCACCGCCGGCCGCGCCCGCACCGCGCGCCCGCGTCGCAGCTGAGCCTGGCGGCGACGGCGTCGCCGCGCCTGCCTCCGCGCCGGCGCCCGTGCCCCGCCTGGAGCTCCGCAGTGCCGTGCTGGAGCGCTTCGGCGCGGGCGGCGCTGGCGCGGGCAACGGGCGCGCCGCGCCCGCTCCGGGCGGCGCTGCCGCCTCGCCGGGCGACCTTTGCGACCCCGGCGGCGGCGGCGGCGGCGGCGGCGGCGCGAGCGTCCAGGCGCTCGGGGAGCGCGGGCGCTCGCAGACGCTGCCGGCGGCTGCGGCGGTCGGTGCAGGGCTCGCGGAGGGCCTGGAGGACGTCGGCCGCTCGCTCACGCTGCCGGGCGCGGGCCGCGGGCGCGAGGCGGCGCCCGCGGCCGTCACCGTCACTGCGCAGCGCATGAAGACGTGGCCGCTCAACCTGGGGCGGGGTGCGCGCCTGCCCTTCGCGCCACGCCCTCAGGCGGCCAGCTCCACCGGGGTCCCGGGCCAGGGCGCGGCCGCCCTGACCCGTAGCGCAACGCGCGCGCAGACGCCGAAAAGGAGGGCCGGTCGGCGCTGCTGACGCGCTGCGTGGGCTTCGTGGGCGGCGTCAAGCGCGCGGTGGCGGACCTCCGCGCCGACGTGCGCGCGTGCACGCGGCACCGCGAGAAGTGCAGCCGCGTGCTCAGCGCCAGCCTCGCGGCCTCGCTGGCGCTGGAGCAGGCGCGTCCCTGGGGCGCCTCGCGCAACGAGGAGTGCGTCGCTGGCCGCCGCCCGGGCGGGCCGGACTGCAGGTGGCTGGGACCGCGCGTGCTGCGCCGTGCGATGTCGTGTGAGCAGGAGGCGTCGGCGGGTGGCAGGTGGCTGTCCTGGTCTGGGCGGTCGTGCCGGCGGCCTGCAAGCGCGGGCGCGCGCTGGTCCGTCCGCGCGCGCACGGCCGTCGGCACGCGCGAGGGCCGCCGCCGCAGCGGGCGCCAAGCAGCCGCGCGGCGCGGCGCAGCACGCTCTGCTTGCGCAGGCGCCGGCGGCCGACGCCGGCCGACACTGCGCCGCCGCGGCGCACAGGTGCTGTACTCGGGGAACCTGGACGCGTCCAAGGAGCAGCACCTGCAGCGCCTGTGCGCCGACGTGGCGGCGGCCGTGGACCTGGCGCACGCGCGCGTGCGGGTGCGCCGCCCGACCGCCCAAGCGGCGGCCCGCCCGGCGACGCGCCGCGCGTGGCCCCTGGGCGCGGCGCGGGGCGTGTGCGCGCGGCCGGAGCGGAGGAGGCGCCCGCCGGCGGCCGCGGCGAGCAGCGCGGTGCCGCGCGGCCCGCGCTTCTGCTGCAGAAACCACGGACGGCTGGGTGGAAGGCAGCGGCGGGCCCGCGCGGGCGCAGGTGTATGGCATGCAGCCGCGCTGGAAGAAGTACCTGAAGCTGCCGTGGGCCGCGGCCACCGAGGCCAAGTTCGCGGAGACGGTCAGCAGCCTAGAGGCGCTGGCGGAGGTGGCCTGGAGGCTGCAGCAGGGCCCCCACCCGTCCACGCGGTGCGCGGCCGCGGGGCCTCGCCGGGGCGCGCCGGTCGAGGGCCCTGGGCTGCAGGGCCGAGCCGTGCGGCGCCCCGCGCCTGTGAGCGCCAGGCCCTGCATGTCCTGCCGCGCGGGCGTCCCCGGCCCCCGGCGTGGGGACCCGGCCGGACCCTTGCATTGAATGGGAGTCATCTCTCGTTTCTAGCAAACCTAGTTCCTGTGATGCTACATGTTGTCCTGGTGTGCACCGTGCCACCCGCCCGCCGCTCACGCCAGTGCGCCCCTCGCGCAGGTTCAGTGTGGCGCGGCTCAACAGCCGGCAGCGGCGGGCGGCGCAGGGCCTGGCGAGCGCCGCCGCGCCCGACCCGGCGCGGCAGCGCGCGCGCAACAGCAGCCCGAGCGCGGCTGGGCATGGGGAGGCTGCCGCGCAAGCGGCGCCAGCAGGCGCCACAGAGGCCCCGATCGGCTGGGTCGCGGCGTCCCTGGCCAGCGCCCATTCGGACAGCGGCCCGGGCGAGGGTAAGGACCAGGGCCATGCGCAGAGCCAGGAGCGCGACGCGGGCGCAGGCGCGGCGGCCGGCGCCGCGGCGCCAGCGCATGTGATGGTGCTGTCGCGCAGCCGGCTGCGGCGCGGCGGGCGGCTGGCGGCCGCCGTGCGCGCGCTGCTGTACGTGCCGCCGCGCGCCGCGGGCGCCGCGCCAGCCGTGCTGGGCCAGGTGCGGCACGGCCGCGCTGGGGCCCTTTGCGCGCTGGGGCGGCGGGGCGGGCGGCGCGCGCCGCGAGCGCCGCGCCTGCTAGCAGGGGCGGCCCGCCGTGCCGTGGGGGGCGCTATGCGCATGTGCCCCCTGGCGCTCAGCGTGCGCGCGGCTTGTGCGCGACAATAAGCTGCTCAAAGAGGTTGTGCACACGGCGAGGCCTGGCCACTGGCGATTAAATGCTGCCCTGCCGCCATGGGCGCTGCCCGTGGAGCAAGGTACAGGCGCGTGCGGACAGCCCGGCGCGCCGGCCTGCAGAGCCTAGCGGAGGCGAGCCGGGCGGCCCGCCGTAACACGATCCTGGAGTCAACGACCTCTTTTTTCAAGGGGAGTGAGAAGGGAGTCGGAAGCCCAGTCGAACCTTGTATCTTTCAAAGTCAGTGGTGGCGGCGCGCGCGCGCGCGCAGGTGTGGTGGTCCAGCGGCAGCCCGCTGCTGGGCCGCCTGCGGGTGCACGACCTGGCGAGCGGCGCGACGGCCGAGGTGGCCCAGGCGCGCGCGATGCCGGCGGTGACCGCGCTCGCGCTCAGCGGCGCGGCCGGCCGCGTGTGGACCGGCCACGCGGGCGGCTACATGCGCGTATGGGGCGCGGCCAGCCGCAACCCCATCTGCCCGCTGCTGCGCGCGTTCCACTCGGACGTCCGGCGCGCCCCCGCGCCGCGCCGCGGGGCGGCCCTGCCCGGGGGCGGCACCGGGGTCTGGGCGCCGCGTTGCGGACAGGCGCGGCGGCGCGCGCCCGGCTGGGGCGGCGCGGCCGGACGCGGCTGCGCTGGCTCGGGCGCGGGCTGCGGGCGGCGCTGCAGCGCTGCTGGCAGCCGCCCTGCTTGCAACACAGGTCCATGGGTGCTCTGCGACCAGACGCGCGGGCCACCACAGCGCCCGAGCGCGGCACGGCAGCCTCCCTCGAGGCCCAGGCTTGACTCGGGGTGCGCTGCGCGCGTGTGCGACGAGACGAGAGACGCAGGCCTAACCCGCGCGCAGGTGCCTGTGCACGGACGAGTGCGGCGGCGCCTGGGTGGGCAGCGCGGCGGGCAATGCGCGGCGCGTGGCGCTGGCGCAGATCATGCAGCCGGGCGGCGGCCGAAACATGCGCCTGCAGGTCCGCCGCCGCTGCGGCCCGGCCGCCAGCCCCGGCCGCGGGCGCGCCCTGTGCCGCGGGCCGTGGGGCCAGCTCAAGCCTGGGCTCCTTTTGCCGGACTTGCCGCTCAGGACGGCCGGCGCAGTGTGTCGCAGCCGGACGCCTCGCACCGCGCACACTTTAGGCTGGGGCATGCTCTGCGCAGCCGGAGCGGCCTGTCTGTGCGGTCCTCGGCGCCCGCGCACATCGGCGCGTGTGGCACGCGCCGCAGCGCCCGGCGACCAGCGGCGCCCCAGCGTTATGCCGATGCCCACGCGCAGGTGTGCTGCACGCTGCGGTGGCCGGACGGCGGCGGCGGACTGGCGCTCGGCAGGCTTGCCGCGGGCGTCATCGGGGAGGGCCGGCGCAGCATGCGCAAGGTGCCTTCGCCACGGCCGCGCGGCGCTCGGCGGCCGCCCAGAGGCGGTGCGGGCCCGCACTGCGCTGGGCGCCTTCGGCCTGTGGGCCGTGCACGCAGGGCGCGAGGGAAGCGGCCCTGCATCGGCAGACATGCGCAGCGCCGCATTGTGACTTTATGTGGGCTATGAAATCTTACAATGACAGCCAGCGGCTGCTGCTGCCACGCCGTGCGCGGCAGTCAGCACTCAGCGCACTGCACGGCACCAAACCGCGCTGGTGTTTAGCCTGGGGCCCTAAGGATGGGGGCTCGTCTCGGCATGTGACACTCTCCATGTACCGGTTTGCTTGAAGGGCTAGGGCAGGGCGGTAAAAATTCCAGTGGCGCTGCGCAGGCGAGACACCGGTAGCGGCGGAGCGCGAGGGCTCGGGCGGCCTGGCGGACAGCCGGCGCGCGCACATCGGGCCCGTGGCCGCCGTGCAGGCGCACGCCGGCCGCGTGTGGACCAGCGGCGGCGACGCGCGCGCGGCCGCGCTTGCCGAGTGGAGCACCGATGGCGAGGGCCGCGCGGTGTTCCCGCTCGGCGCGCTTGGTGCGCCGCGCGCTTTGGGTTCAGTCTAGGGTTTAAATGAGACCCTGCTCAAACACAGGCAGGTTTGCTGGCAGCTTGGCAAAGGCAAGAGCAGGCAGCGGTGCGGCTCGGCGCGCTTGGTGCCCACTACGTATTCGTTGCCTCCGCGGTGGTCCTCGTGCTGTCATTGCACGCGCCCGTACGTGCCGGGCCGAGCTCCCGCGAGCTGCGGTTTGCCTGGCTGCAGGCGTGGCCACGGCCATCCTGGCTATCCCGCAGTACCTCAATGTGGTGGAGACGGCCGCGCCGACCAACGGCGGCGCCGCCGGCCGCAACGGCGCCCGGGCGGGCCAGGGCGACGAGGGCCCGCATGAGGGCGGAGTCGGGGCGGGTGCCGGGGAGCGGGACGAGGACAGCGGCAGCGGTGACCGCGGCGTGGGCCTGGAACCGGGCAAGGCGGTTGTGGCGGGCCGGCGGCTGGAGACGTGGCAACTGCTGACTGCGCACCAAAACGGGCAGTGCCAGCTGTGGCATGAGTGCAGCGAGGGCCTGCGCCCCGCGGCCATCATCGGCGCGGCATGCTCGCCGGCCAGGCGCGCCCTGTCGCCGCGTGCGCGCCCCCCGGTGCCTGCTGTGTCCGCATCCCGCGTCACGTTGCCCTGCCGCCGCCTGCACGTGCGCTCCAGCTTGCTGCGTTGCCATCGTGCAAAGGCGTTGACTGGTGATTCACTGGCTGCTGTCACAAGTGTCACCGACAGAACGCCGCAGCGACGCGCAGCACAGGGTGTGCTGCGAGCGCGACAGCGTAGCAGGCGCAGCAGCCAAATGCGGCGACCGAGCGCGCGCGCGCGCGGCCAGGTCCGTGGTGCTGTGCGAGGCCATGGGCCTGTGGGCGGTCGCGCACGCGGACGGCACCGTGCTGCTGCGCATGCTGCCGGCCGGCGCGCTGGCCGAGCGGCAGACGCTCGCGCTCGCGCGCGGCGCGCCACCCGCCGTCTACAACGACTCTGAGTTCCGCGCGCCCTTCCTGGCGCGCGCCCCCCGCACGCCCGACGACCCGCAGGGCTAGTGCTCTGCATGTGCCTGTTTGCTAGTCACAAGACCAGCCCATGCGCATGCTGGGATAAAACGCTGCACTATCGAGGGATAGAGGGCATGGCCTGGGCAGCAGCCGCAGGTTTGAGCTTGCCCATGGCTGCTCGGCTGAGCTGGCGAGCGCCGGCGCGCGCGCAGGCGCACCGCTCGGGCCTGGCGTGCGCGGCGGGCGGCGAGGTGGGCGTGGTCAGCGCGAGCGCGAACGGCACGGTCGTGCTGTGGCCGGAGGCCGAGCTGCGCGGCATGTCCGAGGCGGCCGGCTTCGTGCTGCCCGGCGGCAGCGGCTGCGCGCCAGGCCTGGCCGACGCGCGGCCGCTCACCATCTCTGACGTGCGGCCCTGCCGCTGGGCGCCTGCTGAAGCGGTTTCACTGCCGAAAGAATTACATTGAGAGTCGATTGGCTGTGCATCTCAGCCCAAGCAATGGTACAGGCGGTGCGCTCAAGCGAGCTGCTGGCAGCACCGCCGCGGGTGCGGCCCTGCTGCGCGCTCGCGCCCCGGCGCCCGCGCCTACCAGCCGCGCGCCTGCGCGCCGCCGTGGGCGCCGCCCCGGCGGCGCCCTGCTGCCCATTGCTCCTCAACATAAACCCTTTCGCGGCGCGCCGCACGCAGGTGCTGAAGCGCTACTTCACGCCCGCGTCGGCGGCGGTCGCGGAGGCGGCGCTCGTGCGCGTGGTCACCGGCCGCAGCGCGGAGCGCGGCGGCCTGTCGCCGGTCGCCTCCGCGGGCCCCGGCTCGCCTGGTGCGCGCGCGCGCGCCTCTCGCGCATGCACGGAGCCTGCGGTCGAAGGACGACTGCCTGTTGATAATCCTGCTTCTCTTCCTACCTCTCCCCCAGGCAATGCTCTGTCACCACACAGCTCCCTCTCCATGCCTGAGGGCAAGGGAAGTGAGCAGGCTGCGGCAAGCGGTGTCCTGGTTCTCGGCCGTGCGGAGCTGGTCAGAGGCGGAGCTGCCATGACCGGCCTGCCGGGCAACCCTGCCGGGTCCTCGGGCGCCGTCAAGCATGCGAAAGCCCCGCAGAGCTCCATCGCCCGGGGGAGCCCGCCTCAGGAGCCGCGCGGCGCGCAGACGGCGACGCGGAGCAGATCCTGAGCGAGGTGGCCGACCTGCTCAGCCGCGCGGCGGACGACGTGGCGCCCGCGGTCGGCTGCGCGCTCAGCTCGCTGCTCAGCGAGCACGGCGGCAGCGCCGGCGCGCCCGGCAGCGCCGCCACCGAGCCCTCCGTCGCCGGCTCCGGCCTGCACAGCGTGCACAGCGGGCAGCCCAGCTCGCGGCGCTGGAGCATCTCGTCGGGGCGCGGTGCGCCCCAGCACCCTCAGGCTCTGGACACAGGGTCGGCTTGCCCGCACCCTTGCCGCACTCGGCTACAGTCCTGCGGCTTACAGCGACCGCCCTCGCTGTGCGCATTGCAGTGGCTGCACTTATGCTGCCAGGCCAGGCTTTGGCAGCCTGAAGCAACGGGCGCTGGAGATTGTATAGATGGCCGTACACGCAGCACCCGCACCCGGTATTTCCAAGCTTGCTGCTCTTGCAGACCTGGCCCGTGAGTATTGAGGGCTTGGTGCCCGCCCGGATGGCCTCCAGTCTGCTGGCTTCTGCGCCAGCGCCATGTGCATGTCACGCTGTTGTTGCCTGCACAGCTGAGACTGCGCGTGCCTCCCTATCCGCTGCATGGTGGAGCCTGCGAAGCTCGCAGTGGCGCAGCGATGCGCTGGAGGCGGGGCGTGCCTGACGCGCAGGCTGTCTAGACAGCGTGGTAGCCCTCCATGAGGGCCCGCTGGCGGCCGTGGACGCGCAGCCGCCCACCGACGCCGCCGCTGCGCCGCGCGCGCCGCTGCAGCGGCCGCAGCCGCAGCCGCCGTCGCCGCCGCCACCAGGCGGCCGCACGCCGCCGCTGGCGCGGCTGGCCGTGCGGCCGCCGTCGGCCAGCGGCGCCGGGCCAGGCTCGGCGCCCCCCGCCGAGAGCGGGCCCGACGATGATCCGCCCGGCGACAGCAGCCCGCCCGCATCGCCGGCGGTCGTGCTCGCGCGGGCGGGCACCGCGGCGTTCGCGGCGGCGGGCTTTGCGCGCGCGGGGCTGGCGCCCACGGTGGGCCGCGCGCCGCCGAGCGCGATGCAGGGCGCCGCGCACCGCGCGCGCGACCTCCACGAGCTCATCACCGCTGAGCAGCGCGTGGCGGCGGCCGCGGCCGCCGCGGCGTCGGCGGCGGAGCGCGCGGACGACGGCGAGGGCGGCGCAGACGGCGGCGGGCGCATCCGCGGCGGCGCCGGGAGCAAGGCGGCTCTCTCGGATGCGGAGCCTGGCGAGGGCGGCTGCGGCGGCACCGGCGGCGCCGGCGGCGGCAGCGGCGGCCGGCGGCGCGCCGGGGCCGTCGGCGGCGGCCCGAGCTGCGCCTCGCTCACGCAGTGGAGCTCCGGCTCGTTCATGGCGGAGAGCCCGGCGAACTGGGTCATCGACTTCAGCGAGCTGGTGAGCCCCCGGCCAGTCGGTGCTCATTCAGGCTGCTATCCCCCGGGCCAGTCCGCCCCCGGGAGAACGCCAAGCGCGCTCAGCGCGCGGGCTGCGCGGCAGGCCGGCCGCGGCCGGCCGCGGCCTTCGCCCCCAGCATGCTCACCACTGCTGTTCGCTCCGCTCGCACGCCGCCTCAAAAGCGCTCCAGTGTCGCGGCACGTACAGCCGGCCGCACGCACTTTAGATGCATAGCCAGGGCCGTGCCCGAGCTGGGACCTACCCTCCGCCAACCGTGCGCCCACAGCCGCGGACCCACCTAGCCCTAGCCGCGCGCCGCGCGCGCGCAGACATTCAAGAAGCTGATCGGCGAGGGCAGCATCGGGCGCGTGCACCTGGGCCGCTGGCAGGAGACGGACGTCGCGATCAAGGTGCTGACCAGCCTGAGCAACATCGCGGTCGGCATGGCGAGCGCGTCGCCGACGCCGCGCGCGAGCGGCGCGCCCGGCGCCGCGCGCAACGAGGCCGGCGACAGCTACGCCGACGACGCGCTGGCCACCAAGCGCACGCTGGAGCGCGAGGCGCGCGCGCCGCTTCATCCTTACCCTCACCGTTCTCGCTTCGCCTGTGTGAACCTGGCAGCGACCTGCGCCTGCCGTGCGTCTGGCAAGTGCAGATGTCTGAGATCAGAGTCTGTGCTTGGCTTCATATGTTCGCATGTCATCTCGCAGCAGCGCTGCCTGAGCGGCGGGGCCGCTGCGGGTCAGGTCAACATCGTCGCCGCCATCCGGCACCCCAACGTGGTGCTGTTCATGGGCGTGTGCCTCGACCCGCCCTGCATGGTTACTGAGTGGTGCGCGCCACGGCCGCACCCGCTGCAGCGACCGCGAGGGCGGGGCCCTGCAGCAGGGCTGCTCTCGCAGCGGGTGGCCTGTCAGTGCTGGCGCGTTCGGGCGCGGGGCGTGCGCCACGACAGCGGCTGGAGGGAAGCGTCACGCAGCACGGCAGCTGGTGCAGTGGGGCGAGTGCGCGCCGAGTCCGCTTGACTGAGGCCCCTGTCAGCCCTGTCCCCCCCCTGTCACCAGCAGCGGCATGAGGAGGGCGCGGGCCCGCGCGCGCGCAGGTGCGCGCGCGGGTCGCTGTACGACGTGCTGCAGAAGGCAGCCAAGGTGCCCGCGCTCGCGCCGCAGCTGGACTGGCCGCGCCGGCTGAACATCGCGCTCGACGCCGCCAAGGCGCGCCGCAGACGCGCCCGCCGCTGACGCCTGCGTGGGCGCGAGTCAGGAGCTCGCTCCGCTGCAAAGCAAAGGACACATGCAGTGCGATGCGATGCTGCGAGCACAGCACAAGCAGGGCCGTCTGCTCGTGGGCTCCTGTGCGCTCGCATTGTGCCTGCTGTCTCGCAGGTGTCCAGAGTCAGGAGGTGCACTGTGCTGCGCAACGTGTCGTTCATGCTTCAGCGCAAGTGAAGCTGTGCTTGCGTCTGTCGAGTGGCCACACAACTGACTCGCGCCTCCCTGCCCGTTCACAGCCAAAATCCGACACTTTGACTGCACGCCTGCCCTGGCGGCAGGGCGTGCTGGCGCTGCACTCGCACAAGCCGCCCATCCTGCACCGCGACCTGAAGTCGCCCAACCTGCTCATCGACAAGCACTGGCGCTGCAAGATCGCCGACTTCAACCTGTCGCGCGTCATGGTGCGCGCCGCCGCCAGGCCTGTTTGTGCCATGTCATGCCCCGTGGCACAGGCGGGCCTGCCGCCAATTCCCACAAGCAAGCCGCGCTGCCGATCGGGCGCGGGGCATGTGCAGCCGCTCGGGGCCCTTCTGGGCATACCCTGGCCGCGCGCGCCGCCTGTTGACCATTTGCGCGGAGCGGCGCGGCGGGCGGTGAGCGCGGCGCGCGCGCGGCGGCGCAGGACTCGCCGGTGGTGTCGTCGGTCGCCGCGAACAACCCGCGCTGGCTGGCACCGGAGGTCATCCTGCACCAGGTGCGCGCCCGCCCCGGCGACGTGCTCTCGCACACGCGCGCGGCGCATGCGTACTCCTTCGCGATTCGAAACCCTGCCGAGCTGCTGCAGTGCCCTCACTGCCACTGCGCGGGGGGCCCTTCGAGCCTGTAGCCTGCGCGCGTGCGGGTGTGAGCCGTCCGCGCATGGGCTTCACAGAGCCGCGGCCTTAGCCTCGGAGGCGGCTCAGCGGTGGGGCGCGCGCACACGCAGCGGTACTCCAAGGCGGCGGACGTGTTCAGTTTCGCGGTGGTGCTCTGGGAGCTGGCGGTCTGGCGGCTGCCCTGGGAGGACCTGGGCCCCTTCCAGGCGCGCGCCCCCGTTTGAAACCCTGGGTCCGCGCAGGGGCCTAGCAGCAGCTGCGAGAGCAATGCCCTTGATCGCGCCTACTTCAGTGGAGGCGGGCGCCTGTGCTGAAGCGCCCGGTGCACGAGGCTTGCGCGACGGCGCGGTCATGCATCCCGACCATCACAACGGCGCCCAGTCTGTGTCGTCACGAGCACGTGTCCGCGGCGCCGCGACGCCGGGCGCCGTGCGCGCAGATCATGTGCGCAATCAGCGAGAAGGGCGAGCGGCCGGAGGCGCCGAGCGAGGCGCCGGGCGCGCTGGCCGGCGGCGCGTTCCCGGGCTTCCCCGCGTACTGCGCGCTCATGCGGCGCTGCTGGGCGGAGGACCCGGACGCGCGGCCGCCGTTCGAGGCCGTGATCGCGGAGCTGCGCACGCTGCTGGCCGACAGCAGCGCGCACGCGCGGCGCGCGAGCGGCGAGCGCGCGCCCAAGCCGCCGGTGCTGGTGCCGCGGCTTACGGTGCCGGGTGCGCGCGCACGCCGGGCGGCCCGCGCCGCGTGCGCTTGCAGTGTGGGGGCGGCGCGCGCACGGCCGCGGCATGATCTTCGTAAAGGGGTGGTGGCGCGCTTCAGGAGGGGTCCTTAGAGCCGGGGGGCTGCTGCCTGAGTTGCTGGCCCGCGCTTTGGCTGCATGAAGCGCATGTCACCCTCTGCGCTCCATCTCACAGTCGATTGTTCCTGAACGCGCTCGCGGCGCGCAGACGGCGGCGCGGGGGGCGCGGGCAGCGCGGCGTCGGGCGAGCCGGCGCCGCCCAGCGCGCACCGCACGGGCAGCCCCGGCGGCTTCACCATCGCCGGCAGCGACGGCAGCCGCGACAGCCTGCGCGCGGCGGCCGCCAGCGGCGCCGCCGGCGTGCCGCCGCCGTCCAGCATCGGCGCCAGCACCAGCGCCGCGGGCAGCCCCTCCGCCGGCTCCCTGGCCAGCTCCGACATCGGCTCCGACTCGGGCAGCCTGGACGGCGCGGCCGGCGGCGGCGACGGCTTCAGCGACAGCCCGACCAAGGTCTCGCCCGAGGCGGCGGTCGGCGAGCGCCAGGTGGGCGCGCCGACGCCGGGGCCCGGGCCGGCGGGGCCGGCGGGCGGGGACGGGCGCGGCCGGGCGCGAGGCCCGGGCGGCGACAGGGCGCCCGGCGGCGCGCGCGAGCCGCTGCCGGCGGCCGCCGCGGCGGCCGAGGCGGCCGCGCGGCTGAACGCGACGCTGCGCACGCCGTCGTTGCTGCGGCGCGCCGCGCGCGACCGCGCGGCGGCCGTCGCGGAGGCCGCGCCCGAACCCGCCGGCCCCGGGCCCGGCCCGGAGCGCGCGCCCGCTGCGCCCTCCGCTGCGTCCTCCGGCACCCCATTTGCCGCGCCCGTCGTCCAGGCGGCGGCGGGCGACGCCGCGGGCGCGGGCGCGGGCACGGGCGCTGCCGCGGCTGCGGGTGCGGCCGCCGGCGACAAGCCAGTGACGCCGGCCACGCCGGCCAGCGCCGCGGCCAGCCCATTCCAGAGCGCGGCGCGCCTGGGCAGCTTTGGCAGCGGCGCGCTGGAGGCGGACGCCGGCACGGCCGCGCCGGCGCCCGCCCCGGACCCGCCCTCGCCCAAGCCAAAACCCTGGTGCGGCTCGTGCCATGCGAGCGTGGCTGACCGCGCGTCCGTACGGCGCTCCGCGTCGCTGCCGCGCGCGCTGCCGCCGGTCGACGAGGCGCCCGGCTGCGAGGCCAGCGCGGCCGCGCACGAGGCGCAGGCGCGCGCCCCGCCCGTGCGCCAGCCCACTCGCAGCCAAGCGCAGTTAAGCGCGCGCGGTGGTGATGGCACCGCAGCGCCGGGGTCATGGTGTGGCGGCAGGGGCGCTGGCGCCCGGGTGCGCCAAAGGTCGGATGCGAAAACCTTGGTGAGGGTGTCTGGCGATGACGGAGCCTGCGGCGCGGCTGCGCAGGAGGCGGGCAGCGGCAGGTCGGAACACGGGAACAGCGGCGGTGGCAACGGCAGCAGCGACAGCAGCGGCGGCGACGAGCGGCTGCGGCAGCTGTCGCCGGTGCACGAGGCCACGTCCAGCATCGAGCGCGGCAGCGCGAGCGACGCGGGCTCTAACTACAGCCTGGCCAGCGGGCCATCGGGGCATCCGGGCGGCGGCGGCGGCCGCGGCGCGCCGGTCGACGTGCCGCAGGCGCGCCGCAGCGAATATTTGTTGCGGTGCTGCAGCATGGTGCAGGGCGGTGGGTGTCAAGCAGGCACCAGATGAAGAGTCAGCAGCTTACGACGGGCTGCGAGTGTGGCTGCATCCTGTGCACTGTGCGGTCTCCCTCCAGCGGTACCAGCCTGCAGACCCGCCTGTCCAGCGATGCGGAGGAGCGCCGCAACGCGCGTCCGGGGTTCCCACCCTCGCAAGCCGGCGTCGCCCGGTCTGGCGGGTGCGCGACGGCGCCCCGGCTGACACCCGGCCTGCGGCGCGCAGCGCGTGTCGGAGGAGTCGGAGCGCACCGCCGTGCTGCCGGCCCTGGGCGGCTCGGGCGCCTGGGCGTCCGCGGAGTCGAACACGTCTGGCACCCACCCGTCCGGCTCCGAGCGCTCGGACGGGTCGTCGATCGCGCCCGAGGCCGTGCCGGTGGCCACAGAGCCGCCGCCGCGGCGCGGCTTTCGTGAGGCGCTGCGCGCGATGCTGCCTGCGGCGCTGGCGGGCGGCCGGGCGAGCGACGCGTGAGCGCGACTTGCGCTAGGGCCCACTCGCTCTGAAGGCAGGGCTCTTGGCTGGGAGGTAGATGCTGCTCTAGTGTGCTTGGTTTGTCCATGTTAGGTGTAACGCCGTGGGCCCGCCAGGGTTTGGCGGAGCGCTGCATAGGGCGCTTTAGGGTGGCTGTGCATGCAGCCGTAATGAGGCTGTTTGGGTGAGCAGCGTGCGAAGCGCGCTTGCACTTGCATGCTGATGTGTGGCATATTGTCTTTTCACTGCGTGCATTAGATGGCGTTGCGTTGCTAGCGGATAACGATGTCGTGTTCAAGGACGCGGTGAGGCTGTGGTGTTCAAGGCTGGACAGCCGCCCGCCGCGGGATTTATTTGGCTGCGCTACGGTTGTATGATCAGCTGTGCATGTGGGCGCGGCGTTGTTGCTGCACCGCGGGACGGCTTCAGCAGCCGGCTGGTTGCGGCGCGACCTGCATTTGAACACTTGATGACCTGCTATTTTTTACCGCCATGCTCCTGGCGAATCGCGTCTGGGCGGGAAGTTTGGGGCGGAGAAGCTAGAGGCGTGCCGCCGCGATAGCCAGCGCGGGTTGAATTTTGCAACCTGGCTCGGGCTGGTGGGGGCCGAGCGGCCTTGTATGACAGATGGGGTAGGGCAGGCAGAGCGTGGAGCGTGTGGCACGCGGGTCGGCCCTGCTCGCTCGGCCGGGTGGTGGCGGAGAGCGGGCGCGGGCGCGGCCTCGGTGGAGCGCGTGTCAGCAGGGTGTACAGACTGTGGGAGGCAAGGTTTTTGCTCGCTGCCTGGCTGGCGTTGTGTGCAGCTTGTTCGACCAAGCGGCCGTCGCTGCATGGCAGCGCATGGCCTTGGTCCGGCTGGGTGACCGGGGTGGCTCTGGTATTTGACATCAGGAGCCTGCTCGGGCATGTTTGCTTGTCTACTTATGGCCTATTAGGGCATGACAGCCTGTAACCAAGCCTGAGCTGCCATCTCTGAATGAAGTGCAACCTGTACTGATGGCAAAGGACGGCGATGCGCCAGCAGCTGCAGCAGTGCGCGTCTCCGGGACGGTGCTGCGCGACGGCCTGGAGCTGCGCTGCTCCCTCAGCAGGGGCCATCACCTGGCAGCCAAGCGGGAGCTGCTTGCCGGCTCTGTCGTGCTAGAGGTACGCCGCTTGTCTGTTGCTCCGACCGCAAGCTGAAGGCACTGCTGTTAATGGCTGGCGTGCTGACTCGCAGGAGGCGCCGCTCGCCTGGGCGCCGGCGACAGACGCTCTGCAGCGCCAGTGCCGCACCTGCCTGGCCAAGTTGTCAGCCAGAGCGCTCGCGTCGCCGATATGGTGCTCCAGGCGCGCATCCAAGCATCGAGCCGCTTGCCTTGTGCACCATCTTGTTGCCTTGCCCACTGCGCGCCGACGCTGCGCGGCTCGCAGGTGCAAGTACGCCTGGTACTGCAGCACATACTGCCAGAAGAGAGACGCCGAGCAGCACGCGGCGAGCGGCGAGTGCGAGCTGCTGCTCAGCGCGGACGCGCGGTGCGCCCTGCCGTGTCGGGCCCCCCAGGCGGGAGGTTAGGGGTGACAGTTGCAGCTTCCCACGAGCATCCCACAAGCAGACCCCGCTGCGCCCAGAGCACAGGCGAAGCGCGCCTGCGGCCGGCAGGAGGAAGGACCTGGGGCCGCTCTTGCGGGAGGCGTGCCTCGCCGCGCGCCTGCTCCACCGCGGGCCGTGCGCCCCGCCGCTGCTGGCCGGCCGCTGCAGCGCCGGAGAGTGCGCCCCGGCGGGCCGGTCAGGGCCCAGCGGCTGCTGCGGCCCGAACAGGCCCTCGAGCGCCAAGACGTGGGGGCGCCGTTTGCAGGGCCCGGCAGGCAGCGCCCTACAGCATGGTGTGGGTAGACCTGCTTTGTCAGTGGAGGGGCAGGGCAGGCCTGTCTGCTCCCCTGTGCACCCGCGGGCGCCGGCAGGCAGACCCGCGCCCGCGCGGGAGCAGGGACCCGCACACGCTGCAGCGCGCCGCGCATCTGGTGGCGGCGAGCTGCTGCGCCGCCTCCGCGGCCGGCGTCGCGAGCGCGCGGCCGCGCGCTGAGGACGAGGCGGCCCGCGCCGTGCACCAGGTGGGTGGGGCGCGGGCCGCGCGCGCGCACGGGCTTGCACCTGGGGAGCGGACGGGTGGCGGCGGCGTATTGGAGAGGCAGCAAAGCACACCCGCATGCAACCGCGCCTGCGCATGAGCGCATGCGTCTGCCCCACGACGTGTGCGCGTGCAGGCCCGTAGCCTCGCCTGTGCCGAGCCGAAGCCAGCAGGCTGGCGTACGCGCCAGGCATGCATGTGACCCATGCGCTGCCGTGCATGGGACCCATGCGCGCGCGCCCCGGCCGCAGGTGCTGACAAACGCGCTGGACGTCGTCTCGCCGCTGCCCGTCATGTGCGCGAGCGCGGGCGCCGGCGGCGGGGCGGCGCCCGGCGCGAGCCTCGGTGCGCGGCCGCCCTCTGCTGCTGCCGGCGCGGCCATGCAGCGGCCGCGGTCCTGGCTGCCTGGCGAGGAGCGAGACATGCTGGGTGTTGTCCATGTGCATGGCAGTGGCGCAGCGGATGAGACAGCTGGGCAGTACGCCGCCACGCCAAGCGGCGGCAGGCCCTGCCGCAGGCCGTCCCGCGTCTCCCAGCTGCTGGACCGCGCAGGTCCGGCGGCCGCGGTCTACCAGCTCGCCTCCCGCTTCAACCACAGCTGCCGCGCCAACTGCATGTGCGCCTGCCCGCGCGCGCCCGAGCAGACTGCCTCGCTGTCATCGCACGCATGCTCGACTTCAGCGAGAGCGTTGACTGGCTCAAACAACGTCTTCGCTCAGTGAGATATGGTGCTGCGGCTCTCCATGCTGCTGCGGCTCTCCATGCCGAATCCCCTCCCTGGTGAGCGCAGGGGTATGGCCATCGATGACACGTGCATGGCGAATTGTTTGCACTCCATGACCTTTATGGGCCTGCAGGTACGCCTTCAAGCCGCGCGGGCGCGTGGCGGTGCGCACGCTGGTGGCGGTGGCCCCGGGCGAGGAGCTCACGCTGGCCTACATCAACCTCGCGCAGCCCCGGAGCCAGTGCGGCAGCCTCCTGCAACAAATGCCCCCTTTGCACACGGCAAGGCTCAGAGTGTTGTCAGCCCGATGAGGCGCCTTGCCTTCATCTCGTTTGGCCATGACCTGGTGCTGGGCAGAGCCGGCACGCTGACTGCGCGCATCCCGAAAGGGCCCAGTGGCTGCATCGCGCCAGCGCCGGGCGCTCACGCCGGCGCCAGCGAGCAGCGCTTGTGCTGGCATGCCGTTGCCAGGGCAGTGCATGGCGCACCCCAGCTCCCTGCCCTGCACCGCTGGCCAGTGGCTGCCCTGGCCGGCTCGCGCTGAGGCGCCCCAGGGCGCGCGCAGGCGGCGCGCGCAGCTGCGGGAGCGGTTCGGCTTTGCCTGCGACTGCGAGCGCTGCGGGCCAGTCCCGCCGCCGGCGCCGCAGCCCGGCGCGGCCGCCGCGCCCGCGCCCGCGCGCGCGGGCGCGCCGGCAGCTGGCGGCGCCGCGCCGGCGTCGGGCCCGCTGGGCGCCCGGGACGGCGCGCCGGGCGCCTGCGGGCCGGCCGCCCTGGAGGCGGACTGGTTCCTGACGGCGGTGGGGCCGGGCAGCTGGGGTGCGCTGCCGTGGGGCGGTGGCGGGCCCCGTGGTCGGCCGTTCGCCGCGCCCGTCCCCGAAGAGCTCGCCGGCGGGGGCGCAGCCGCCGGGGCGTGGTCGGCCGCCGGGGCGCGCGGCGCGGGCGCGGAGGCAGCGCTCAAGCGCGCGGTGGCCGCGGGCGCCGCGGCGCTGCTGGAGCGCGAGGACGCGGAGGCCGCGTGCGCGCGCCTGGAGGCCGGGCTGCTGCAGGCGCGGCTGCGCCCGCGAAGCCGCACTGCATGCGGGGCACGTCAGGATGCGCTAGGCTGTATCGCATGCCTCTGGACAGTACGCTCACCCCATTGCGCTCACAGATACGGTGCCAGCAATGTCCGGGTTTGGCGCCCGCCTGTGCAGCCGTGCCAGACCAGGAACCGCCCGCTCCCATCATGCCAGTCGCCAGTCACAGGCGTCGGTCAGGCCAGGGGAAGGGAGCTGCCGCGGCACCGCGATGCGCACATGCGGTGTCCGCCTGCATGTGTGCCTGCATCTCGGGCACGCAGGCCAGACCGCGTGGCGCACACGCGCTGCGGATGGGCGGCCGCAGGCGCTGCGCGCCGGCGTGCACCCGTACCACCACCGCTGCCTGGGCCTGTACGGCTGCCTGGCGAGCGCGGCGCGCGTGGCGTGCCGGCGCGGCGGAGGCGGCGCGCGCGCCGCGCGCTGGGCCGCGTGCGCGCGCCTGCTGCTCGCGGGCGCCGCCGAGTCGCTGCTGGCCGCGGGTGCGGCCGCGCCTGGCGCCCTGCCGTGGCGCGATGGGCGGCGCGGAGCGATGCTCGCCCTGGGTCGGCCGTGGCAGCCGGGCTGGGGCAGCTGGGCCGCGCCCGCCGACCAGACGCGCGTGACCGGTCGCCCCGCTGATCGCAGCCAGCGTGCACGAAAGTATGTGCGGAGCTGGCCTGTGTGCGGTCTCATCGCCAATGTTCATGCGCACATCCTGGGCGCTTCTGCGGCCGTGCAGCGCATGCCGTGGCCTGCGCGCGCGCAGGCGAGCACGGCTGCATGGCGCTGGCCGCGCTGCACTGGGCGGAGGCGGGCGCGCTGCTGTGCGAGTGCCTGGCCGCCCAGCTGGCCGCGGCCCCTCCCGCCGCGCATGCCGCGCCCACTGCCGAGGAGCCCCCTGGCCCGCCGCGCGGCTGGCCGGCCGCAGCGGCGTGCGCCGGCGCGCCAGCCCGCGAGGGGCGCGCGCACGCGCCCGACTTGGAGCCGGGGCCGCCACCTATGGACGGCGGAGGCGCGGCGCATCCGAAGCGGCGGCGCGTCGCGAGCGCGGATGATGGGCAGGTGCCGCCAGGCAAGCGCCTTGATGCGGGCGCCGGGCGCGGCACGTCCGGTGCGGCGACGCCCGGCGAGTCTGGCGAGGCCCGGCAGGATCGCGGCTGCGGGGGCGCCGTAGCGTGGGGAGGTGCGCCGCACGCTGCTCCACTGTGTGGCGGCGGGGTGGGCGGAGGGCTGGGCGGGGCTGAGGGCTTGGCGCACGGCCAGGCGCCAGCGGTCAGTGGCGCCACCAAGGCCATGCCGGTGCAGCCGCCCGGGTTTGCGCATGCCCTGCAGGCCGCCTGGAGCGAGCTGGTCTCGGGCTTGGCCGGCTCAGGCCCCTGCTCGGGCAGCCCTCGGGGCGACCCTCCCTCGGACCAGGCGGCCTGCAAGGAGGATGGTGCCCTCGTGTGGCTGCCCGGCGACGTCTGCTGCCTGGGGCGGCGGGCGGGCTTTCTGTCGCTGCATCCGGCGGAGCGCGCGCCGGGTGCGCAGCAAGCCCGTGCCGCACTGGTTGACATGCCGACTCAGCAGGCTATTGGCTGGCCTGCAGGCTTGCTAGCCCCCTAGCTCAGGCCCACACAGACCTGCCATGCACGGTCGATCATGCTTGTATGTATCAATGCTGTGGACGGTCGCAGTCCTGATGGCCATACATGGCGTGACTGTAGGAGGCGTCCCGGCGCAGAGCTTGGACAAAGCATGCGTGATGCGGGTGTGCTGAGGTAGCAAACGCGCACCATCTCTCGCACACAGCGGCCAGCAGCAAGCTGGCGATGCCACCACACGCGTGCTTGCGTGGCAGATGCGGCGGCGTTGGAGGGGCGCCTGCGGGCCGCCCTGTGCAGTGGCGGCAGCGCCGACGAGGGATGCGAGAGCGCGGCGCCGCTGGCGGCCGGCGCGGTGCACTGCATCACGCGCGCGGCCGCGCAGGCGCGCGTGGCGCTGGGCGCCGCACACCCGCTGGCCGAGAGCAACGCCTTTGCTGCTTTCTTCGCCGGGCTGCCGTACCCTGTGGCGGCGGCCATCTCGCAGGCGGCCTCCGAGCTGGGCAGCCGCTGTGACCCAGGATGATGAGCATGCGAGCCAGATAGAGCTGATATGCGGTGAGCGCTGCATGCCAGTTCAGCTCCCGTGACAACACCGCTTTAGATTTGTTCCAGAGCTGCTGGCCGGCGAGCTCCCGGTCGCTTACAGCTAGGTGGGCTGCTAATACAATGTGCATATGGCATACACGCGTACGCCTCTACCCTGCCACCAATGATCACCACATGCTCATGCTAGCAGTGCACCGTGCAAATTACCACACGCTCTTCATGCAGGCTGGCACACATCCCTCTAGCTCTGGACATCTCTGTTGCAAAGCCACACAACTCAAGGCTGGGTCAGGCACACTGCTTGCTCATGTGCCACACTCGCTCACGAGCCCTCAATAATGGCAGCCACTCGCAGCACGCCGCGCAAGCGCAAATGACACAGAATGACGGCGAGGCGAACACTACCAATTGCGAGTTGAACGAGCAGAGACACATGAGCGAGAACAAGCAGGGATGCTGCCAACATGGTATGCGAATGCGAACGAAACTCGGCCAGACTGCAGCAGCACACAGGCACTCGACACAGCAACGTAAACACATAGCCATGCATGCCCTTTGTCTGGGCAAGGGCGCCGCTCATATGCAAAAACAGTATTTTGAATACTCGATATATGGAAATACCGATGCCAACAGTACTGCATGCGCAGACCAAACCACGGCACCTTTTCTCCCGCAACACGATGACATTTGTTCTCATCTATGCAGAGCTTCCGTTGCAGGGGCAGTGCGAGGGTTCTTCCACGGCATGGCGACAATGGCACGACGGGCTGAAAGTGCCAAGGCTGGAACATGCACATGCGAAGCAGTGACACGCGGACCGGCAGCGGCGGTCCTGGGCCCGAGCGGTCGCTCAGCCGCCGCTCTGCACCGCGGGCGGGCTGCCCCAAAAGTCGTTGGTGAAGGACACGCCCGCGCGCGTCAGGTCGTCCGCCACCGCGCGCAGCACGAGCGTGCGCCCCGCGTTGATCGCGCCCATGTCCCAGCCTGCGCACCAGATGGTCACAGGTCGCACCATACCCTACCCTGCAGGTTGCACTCTCCCTGTGCAGGGCGCGCAGCAGGCCAGGCCGCGCCGCCGCCGCGCCGCCAGCAGTGCAGGCAGTCGGCCTGCAGCGTAGCCCGGGAGCAGGCTGCATAGCGCCAGCCAGGCCTACAGGCAATAGGATGCAGGCGCTGGCTGCGTCCAACGTGCACTGGAGCAAGCTTGGTGCTGGCGCGGCACGCGCCATGTGGGCGCAGAGTGGGCGGCAAGTCACCTACTCTACCCTACACTCAACCCCTACATAACCTGGCGCGATGTTGCCCGTAGCGCGGGCGCACCCTGGTGGCTGCACTCCCACGCAATGCCCAGCTCCAGCTTGAGCGGGTCCGCGCAGCCGACCAGGCGGACCGCGAACCAGGCGCCGAGCTCCTTGTTGTGCGCCGCGTCCTCAAACACCGGCTTGAGCGCCGCCTCCAGGCCCGCCAGCACCACGCCCGGCGTGTCAACGTTCACCGCCACCTGCGCCGACGCACGACGCGGTTTGCGCCAAGCACAGGTTCAGGTTTAGGGTAGGGTCTGGGTATGGTTGCCATGCCATCCTTGTTGATCCTAAGCGGTCAGCCTCTGCAGGTGGCATGCTGGCTCCGTAGCGTACGCTTGTCTCGTTCGGCCTTCCCCACGCGGCCGCTGCAACCTCGCCGCCAGTGACACGGTGGTAAGTGACCATGCCGCCCGACTCGCGGTGACGTCACGGCATGCTGGCCTCATGCATGCCGACGCCAGCCGGGCCCTGCCCGCCGCCGGCGCGGCGGGGCTTCGGCCGCGCCGGGGCTGGCGCGGGGCGGCGCGCCTTGACGAAGTCGATGTGCTTCTCGGAGCGCGACAGGTTGGTCAGGTTGGCCTCGGCCAGCTTCCAGACGGGGATCCACATGCGCGAGTTGTCGTTGGCCAGCAGCACGATGGAGTTGAGGCCCAGCGTCTCCACCTGGCGGCGCCGGGCGCACGCTCGCGCGAGCAATGCTCTAATCTGCTCATACAGGCGGCAGACTAGCGTCAGGCCTGGGGAGCTGCGGTCTGCTTGCAGCAAGGGCGTGCACAACCGTTGATGGGCCTCTCAGCATGCAATACGGCCCAGCCTTCACTGCGCATTGTTCCGGAGCTAGAGGAGTCTGCCTCAGACGATGCCATGCGACCCTGTTGCAGACTGCTCGACCCTTCCTGCCTGCTCTGACGGTACTGTCAGTGCAGCAGCATGACACAGAGGTCCTGCTCAGGCACGCGCTGGCCGCACTGTGGCGAGACGCACACCCGGTACTTAGTCAGGTCGCCGCCGGGCGTCTTGGCGAGCACGATGACATCGCCCACGTCAAACCTGTCGCATGCGCCTCAGCTGTCACACCATCCACCAACCCAAGCAGCCCTGCAGCGGCATCTTGGCTAGGCACAGGCTGCATGCAGGCCGTCTGCACATGTGCGCGTCTCTGCTGCCGGTGGCCCCAGCGCGGCGGGCCGTCGGCTGCGGGGGCCGGCGCATGGGGGCGCATGGGGGCGCATGGGTCCAGCACATGGAAAAGAGCAAGACACTGAGTGTCGCGCAGATCCGAAACATGACAGGGTGTTGGCATACGGTAGGGTTATGCAGCCGGGGGGGGGGGGGCGGCGCACGGGTGCGTGAAGAAGAGGAATATGACGCTCTCGAACAGGTGGCGAACTGAGTTCTGGAATGCGAAAGCAAACGCCAGGATGACCGAGGACACCACCGTCCACGTGGAGCGCAGGTCCACCTGCCCCGCGCACAGTATTTGCGGCCGCGCGCAGGGTCGCAGGGCTGCAGGGTTGCACGAGGCCGCCGCAGCCACGCCAGGCAGGTCCAGCAGGAGAGCTGCCCGGCACAGCTGCAGTGTCCTTGAGTTTACAGAGCAGGAGGCTGCCGGCGCCACCGCTGCGGCCGTGCTGAGGGCGCGGCCGCGCGGCGGCCGGGCGGCTGCGGGGAAGGGGGGGAGGCGCGGGCGGGCGCGCGCGTTGTAGATGGCGAGCCAGAAGAAGCAGTTGACGGCCTGCAGGATGACCGCCATGATGCGCCGCAGCGTGCCCACCGTCGCGCGCGTGTCCTGCAGCTGCACGCGCAGGTTGGCGCGCTCCCTGCGCGCCCCCTGGCGCGCCTCGGCGCGCGGGCGCGGCGTGCGCGCTGCGCGAAATCTGCACATGCAGGCGTTGCACATTGTGCCTGCTGTGATAAGTCTCCTAGACAGGCAGCGCCTCCCACCGCGCTCTAGACACCTACATGCGGCCCAGCAAGCGCGGTTTGCAGGGGATTGTGCTGACCAGAAGCATGGAAGCTCGCTTTGCAGGGCACCCTCTGGCAGCCCAGGGCTGGGAGCGCGCTGGAACACGGCGGCGACGGCCTCATTGACCTCGCGCAGCGTCAGGCGGCCGCTGTCGTCGCGGTCCAGGAAGCGGAACGCCTCGCGCGCCTGCTTGGGCCGCATGAAGGCGTGCAGGTCCTCCTCCAGGATGTAGTGCCTGCGGGGGTGTCATGCATGTGCTCAGCATCGCTGTCAGGTCTCTCTCCAGGACGCAGTGCCTGCGGGGCATCGCCCACGTGCTCAGCATCGCATGCAGGTCCTTCTCGGTCAGGCTCCCTGGCACATGTGCAGCGTGGCACGTGCACCCGTGGATGCAGCACTTTTGAGACCAGAGAGGAACAGATAGAGTACGCAGTGAGAGGTGCGCATGTCGAGGGGCAGGGCTCGCGCACCGCTCTCGCGCGCGCAGCACGTTGTGAAACAGGAAGAAGGCGAGGCGCTTGGAGTGCGGCGCGCCGAGCGCGGCGCGCGGCTCGCGCGCGGACGCGACGCGCGTCAGCCGCCCGCGCCCGGTCAGCGTGGTGCCCGCCGCCAGCGCGTTGTTCCGCAGGTGGCGCTCCACCGCGTGCAGCTTGGCCGCCAGCACTGCCTTGTCCGCGCGCTCCAGGCTCAGCGGCTGCGCGGCCGGCGCGGCGCGCGGGGCTGGGACGGGGGGCGCAGGCGCAGGCGCATGCCTGCGATGCTGCTGCAGGCGAGAGAGGTACGCTGCTGCTGCAGGTGTGCGGCATGGCCTTCTGAGGCCCACATCAGGTGACACGTAACGTTGCGGCGGTGTATGGCCCTGCGCACACTAAGCACTACAAGCAATCTCGCAATCTCCCAGCCACCCGCCCGCTCGCCGGCCGCGCCGGGCAGCGCGCGCGCCTTTCCGGCGCGCAGCTGGTCCGTCAGCAGCGCCTCCGCGGCCGACTGGCGCCGCGGCACGGCCTCGCGCCCCTGTGGCGGTGCCGCCGGCGCCGGCGCATCCAGCAGGCCCACGCGCGTCGCCAGCAGCCGCAGCACGCCCCCGGCGCCGCCGTCGCTGCCGGCCGTGTCTCCCCGTTCACCGTCGCGCGTCGGCTGCCGCTGCACCAGCGCCGCGGTGCTCCGCCGCGCCGCGCTGCCTGGGCGCGCGCTGGCTGGGCCCGTGCGGGGCCCGCCTGCGTCGCCCCCGAACCCCAGCCCTGCCTCATCGCCCAGCTGCACGCCCGACGCGTGCCGCAGCCACCGCGCGCCCACCGCTGGTATCCTTGCGCCCGATGGCGCTGGCGCGGGCGGCCGCGCCTCGCCGGGGGGCCAACGCGCACTGAAGCTCGGCGGCTGGGCCACGTCTGGCACCATGAACGGACTGGTGCCCAGCGCGCCGCCGCCGCCGCCGCTGCTGCAGGCCGCGCCGTGCAGGTCCCCAGCATGGAACGGCCCAATTGTGCCCGTGCGCAGCAGCGTGCCAGAGCCGGAGCGGGACCCGCTGCGAGCGGGCGCGGCGCCAGCCGCGGCTTCATCCGGGCCGCCTGGGCGCGCGCTCGGGCCTGCGGCTGACGCGCGGCGCAGGCTGCCGCCTGAGCCGCCCTCAGAGATGCCGGACAGGCCGCGCTGCCATATCGCGCGCGCCGCGTCCGCCGCCCGCTCCGCGCCCAGGTCGCCCGCGCTCGCCGCTTCCGGCGCGCCCGTGCTGCCGCGCAGCGGGGCGGCTGCGTCCTGGCGCGGCGCTGCAGCCTCGCCCTGGGCAGCCCGGGTGTCGGGCGTGCGCAAGAGGCCGACAGGCATTCCGACCGCAGCGACGAGCCCCTGGCCGCCGGGCCGCGCGGCGCCGGCGCCCCCGGCGTGCGGCTCCAGCAGGGGCGCAGCAGGAGACTGCGGCTGCGCGCTGTGCGCGGCCGCAAACGCAGAGGCCGCGCTCGCGCCCGCGCCGGCGGGAGGATGCATGCGCAAAGGGTGGAGGGGAGGAGGGTGGCACACAGGGTTAGGGTGCCCACTCCGGCCCTGCGGCTGCCCCTCGCCTGCCACGGCGTGCGGCGGCGGCGGCGTGTGTGTCGGCGGCCCGAGTACCCGCGCGAACCCTCTACCTGACCCCACAGCCTGCCCGAGGGCACCAGGGTCCGCCGCGTCGCGCGCGGGAGGGCGCTGCGGCTGCAGGCGCGAGTGCTCGCGCGGCGCCGGCTGCAGGCGCGAGAGCTCGCGCTGCAGCATCAGCAGCGCCTGCTCCTCGCGCTCCCCGTCCTCGCCCTGCGTGAAAACCCTGTCTTTTTGTACCACACCCAAGTGAGCATTAGTGCAGATTGCTAGCCTTCTCCTTTCTATGGCTGCAGCAGGCAGGGCTTCATGGTGCTTTGCTCCTCTTTGGGGTAGCTGGTCGAGGCGCCGCCGTGCGCAGCGGTGCCGCCGCGCGCAATGTGAGGGCTGGGCGCGCCTGGTAAATTGCGGACGCGGCTGTGCTGGTGGTGCGCATGCGGCCCACGCGGCTGCCGGCGCGCAGCCGCGCGGGCAGGCCCGCCTTGCGCACGTGCACCGTGCCGGTCGGGTGCGGCAGCACGGTCGTCGCGCGCGACAGCAGCCGCGGGCGCAGCCGGAGCGTGGATGGCTGCGGCGCGGGGTACGCTGGCGCTGGCGCGCCGTCCTCTTCTTCGCCGGGGCGGTCAGGCTCGTCGCGGGTGGTCCACCTCACCCCAACCTCCAGCCCTGGAGACTGGACGCCCACTGCGTCGTGGGCGAGCGCGTCCGGCGGCTGCGGCGGCGGCGGCGCGGCCAGCGGCGCCGCCGGGCTCTGCACCTCCGGCGGCGTCGCACCGTCAGAAGAGCGGGAGGCGGGCGCCTTGGTTTTGCTGGACGCCCCCGGCCTCCGCAGGCCAAAGCGGAATGTGCCGCGCGGCGTGCGCAACGACACCTCCTTTTCTGCTCGCGCGGCCACCCCCACACCCGTTAGGGCTTGTGGATCAAGTGATCAGGGTTGGGTTAGGGAGCCGAAAAATACTTCAGGGCGCGCCTACCACTCTCGGCAGCAGGCGTGTCTGTCATGCGCAGTCGAAAGATACGCGAACTCATGTCACTAACAACAAGGGGCACGCTGCCGTATGCACAAATGATCTAGGCGGATAGATGGTGTGACCAGTGCCGGCGCACCAGGTGCTTCAGAGCGCGCGCAGCGCCGTACGAGTCCAGCATGGCAGCGAGCTTGGATGCCTCCGGCTTGGGCGGCGCCGCCAGCACATTCAGGTAGTACTCCTGCGCGCGGCAAGTCTTGCATGTCGCTACTATTCTAGGCTCATGGGAGTCGGCCTGGCCAGCGTCGGCCGGCGTATGCATCAATGGCGCGCACGGAAGCCCGGCACGATCAGGCGGATGTCAGGCGTATGCGGTGACGGAGAGAGCAGCCTGATCAACAGGCGCGTCATCGCATAGACGGACAACGCGCCGGAAGCAGCTGCACTTGCTTGCAGACCGGCCCGCCGCTGGCAGCACACACGCGCCGGGGCTCCGGCGCGCGCGGCGCGCCTTGCGCAGCGCCTCGGTCAGCTTGGCCTGCGTCGCCTTGTTGAAGCGTCCCTGGAGCAGGTTGGCGAACAGGCAGGCGACCAGGTTGGCGAAAGCGAAGAGCAGCAGGCACGCGAAGAGCTGCCACCGGCACAGCTATGTTAGGGGGCGTAGCCAGCAGAGCATTCGGCTCGCTGCTTCCTCATCCTCGCACTCGCGCATAGCAGCAGCGCCAGCTCTCTGCCTGGACCGAGGAAGCAGCATGCAGGCGGGCCACATCTGCATAAGCAGCTGATCCCTCGTGGAGCGGATGTAACCCTGGCAGAAGCATGCAGCATTTGGCCGAGATGTGCTTGTCAAAACGAGGTAGGGTCACTCTAGGCACGGCGTCATGCCTTGAGCAGCACCCAGTACTCCGGGTTATCGTTCGTCTCCTGGTGGCCGTGATGGCCATAGTCCCAGAAGAACACGCTGAAGATGATCATCACGAGCGCCGTCGCCAGGCAGTTGCGGACTTCTCTCTGCATGCAGGAACTCGGCCTGGGTCCTGGCCAGAGATGCAGGCGCCCCAGGCGCACTCGCCAGCCTTCCAGGACACAATGCGCTGTAAAGGAACAAGTAAGTGACCTTCCTGACTGGTACGATGCTGCAGCGTATACTGTATTTGTGGACGCGTGACAGGGCATTGACGCTGGCAAGCAGATTGCATCACAATCGGCACAGAGCGGCTATGAGAGAGAGAGCCGGCCGAGTCTGGGTCGTACCCGCACGGCGATGATGTGAAATACCGCGTTGCTGGTCAGGAAGTATTTGTCCTCCAGGATCCACAGCATGACCTTGACGGTAAGCACCGCCGCGTACCAGGCCAGCCCGATCATCGCGATGAAGCAGAGCCAGCGCCACACGGGGATGTGCTTCAGCAGCTGCGCGCGGCCCCCGGCAGACGCATTGGCAGACAGACTGGCCGCCGCGCCGGGCGCCTCATGCAGGCATGCAGTGTGCGCGTGGACCTGAGTTGCAGTTGTGTCGGATGGATGTCAGTAAACACGGACCACTGTCTTGCGCAGACAGCGTGGCTGAAGCCGGCTGCAGGGAACCAGGACGCGCTGATGACGGCAGGCGGGGCCGCCCTAGGCGTGCTCTGCGCCGGTCCCACACTGTGCCTCAGGCAGCCACTGCCACCCATGAGCCTGGGACCAGGCGGGGCCCGCCAGGAGGCTGTGCCGGAAGTGGAGCGCCAGGCCCGCGGCCAGCAGGCCCGCCATGGCCGCCAGCACCGCCATGCGCAGCCAGAACACCGGGCGCCGCGCGAGCCTGCGGCCGCTCGCCTCGCCCTCCTCGTCCAGGTCGCCCAGCTGCATGCGCAGGGTGCTTTCAGCAGGGCTTCTTGTCACGATGGACTCTCTGGTTGTCTGGATGATTGATCACGCGCTGACTTTGCAGGAGAAACAGCGTGACAGCATGCAGAACTGTGCAGCCAGCAGTCTTTCGCGCCGTCTATCATTGCAGGCTGAGGCGATTCATTTGCAAGTCATGCCCACGCTGGCTCTGCTGTGAGCACAGCCTAGGTACAGAGCGTCGCCCAAGCGCAGCCATGCGCGCCCCTGTCCAGCCACCGCACCTCCCAGTCAGACTCAGCTGAGTCGTCCTCCTCGTCACAGGAAGCGCCCGGCTGATTAGGCCCATCAGGGTCGTCAGGAGCGCCCTCGCCCAGCTCACTGCCCGCCGAGTTGCTGCGAGCGCCCTCAGACATGCGCCTCGCGGCCGAAGGCTCCAAGTCGTCCTATCGCAGGGAGCCGCAGACGGACTATGCGGCTGCTGCGTGGACGTTTGGCAGGTCGTACCATGATTTAGCATGGTTGGTGAGGCGGTTGAGGACACAGACCAACGATTACGAGACTTCCACTAACGGGAGGACAGACAGATGCGCCAGGCATAAAGCGGTGAGTCGCCATGGTGCACAGGGTTGGGTCATCATCATATGCCCCTGAAGGCTTGGTGCACAGATTTGGGTCATCATCATATGCCCCTGAAGGCGCTCGCCCCCTTCTGAGCGCGCACCATGTAAAAAGGAGAGACGAGCCTGGCAGGTCGCTCCGCTGCCTCCTGCACCCTGACAAGCTCTGGCTGCCGCGGCAGTGCGGCAGGTGCAGCCGCGCTTGCAGGAGCGCTCGCCCATGGCAAGTCCGCTATTGCTGCCTCAAGTCTGAGTCCTTGCCGCGGGCGCTCGCCAGGCAGCTCTGCACCCGTCGTGCCTGGCCTGCCAGCACACTGCAGCTGGCTCCAGGCGGCCCCGTTTGCAGGAACGAAAGAGCCCGGCGGTCGGGCAGCGGCGCCTGCAAGCGCCGGCAACGGAGCCGCCTTGAACGCCTCGCTGCCAGCCCCGGTGGCTGGCGGCGCCGTTGACCGGGCGGGCTCTGTCGGCTCAGGACATGGGCTGCCAAGGCGATGTGCGCTGCCCACTCTGGTGCTGGCCTCGCTGCGCTTCGGCTCTGTCATGGCCGCTTAACTGTAGACAGCCAAGCATTGGCTGGGGAAGGGTGTAGCACAAGGCGCGGGCAGCCCCGCAAGCACATCATGCTCAGTAGACCGCCCCGGACACTGCTGGTCCCATGCTGGTCCCTGCGAAGGTACCGCTGGCCGCTTACTGCAAATGTCAAGGAGGAGAAAGGCGCACTGCGGAGTTGCGGAACTACGCAAAAAGTCAATGTAGGGCGGTCAACCTGATGCACCTGCACAGCGCAGATGAGACCTGATGGGTTGGAACTGGAGACCTCGCCGTTAAGGTTCGGCCTGACAGATGGTCAGTGCGCTCTTTCGGCAGCGGCGCACACAGCAAGATGCACACGTGGATTAATTAAGTCTGGTAAAACCAGGCTCTTGAACTGGTACAGCCTCTACATTGCCGACTAGGATCCACGGCGCAAGACAGGTGAAGTCATCTTGTCTCGGCTTCATCAATCTTGTCTCGAACTCCCTATTAGCTAAGTAGGGTATACCGGCAAGCTTCTTTCAAGCCTCCACTCCGCTGATGGTGGTCAAGCTCCAGCCTGGACAGCGCAGTGCGCAGTGCTGAACTATGGCGAAAGATGGGCCCGCGTTGCCAGTTGTGGAGTCGGTGGCTGACTTTGAAAAGATCAAGCGCATCGGGGAGGGCACGTATGGAGTTGTATGTGCGTGCGCGTGGTCCCAACCTGTTGTGGGGCTGACTGTTTGGGTTGAGGGCAAGGCAAGCAGCCAATTTGTCAAAACGCTTACATGTTTCAAATCGCTGCAGACAAGGCACGCGATCGCAGTACGGGCGAGGTAGTGGCGCTGAAAAAGCTGCGAATGGACCGGGAGCGTGACGGTGCGCAAACTTTTTTTTGTAGCGGCTATCTGTGTGTTCGGCACAAGCTTGCTCTGCTGATACATACGCTCCTGTGTGTCCGCAGGGATGCCTGTAACATCAGTGCGCGAGCTGCGGGTGCTACAGAGCTGCAGGCACCCAAACTTGGTCGAGCTCAAAAAGGTGGTGACTGGCAAGAAGCTTGACAGGTGCCGTCAATGTACGCACAGTTCTGCACTGTGTGGCTCCATAGAGCTAATGTTGGATGCAGCCCAACTGCTGCTGTGCTCGCGCAGTGTTTTCCTGGTTTTCGAGGTGCGCTGCGGCAGTGCCTGGACTGGTCCTTAAATTTTTTTTCCAAATGTAAATGTAGTTGCATGTGACACTAACAACCAGTCGTGCAGTACTGCACCCATGACCTCGGGCGCCTGGTCGACACCATGACCCGCCCGTTCAGACACTCAGAAGTGAAGTGCCTCATGGTGCAGGTGGGTGCAGCGGCCCCCGCTGTGCTACCGCTGTCTAGCTCTGCAGCCCTGCGTGCACGCCTGTTCACGAGCCCTGACTATTTCCTGTGCCACGCAGCTTTTGGAAGGCATTGACTACCTGCACTCGCACTGGGTGTTTCACAGGTGGCGCCCGCCGACACTGACGCCCGTCATTGTTTGCCCTGCGCGGGTGCTCCGACATTGGGCACACCACCCGCAAATACGGACGCACTCTGATCGGACTGAGGATTCGCATGCTGATCACAGGGACCTCAAGCTCTCAAACCTGCTCCTCACCCACGACGGCACTCTGAAGCTCTGTGGTGTGCGGCCCCTCCTGGATTGACCTTGTGATGCTGGCGTCCTCCATTTGGTGCAGCTACCCTTGTACTGTGCCGTGCCACAGGTTAGGCCCTGGAGGTCTGCATGCAGAGAGCTGTTGTGGCTGCGTGCAGACTTCGGGCTGGCGCGCTCTTTCCGCGCCTTCGAGGAAGCCTACACGCCGCGTGTGGTGACGCTGTGGTACAGGTGTGAGAAGCCAGACAGACAGACAGTATGTCACCCAACCCCATCAAGGCATGCATGCTAGCATGTGAATGACCTCGTGCTGTGCGAAGCATGTGTGCTGGGCATGGTGCCTAAAAAGTGCTGCGCGGGACAGGGCGGGACGATCGTGATTAAATTGACCTCTTGTAAGGGTGACCGCGCTGCGCAGGGCGCCCGAGCTCCTGCTGGGCCAGGAGGCGTACACCGAGGCCGTGGACATGTGGGCGGCCGGCTGCATCTTCGGCGAGCTGCTGCGCAACGAGCCGCTGTTCCCCGCCAAGGCCGAGGCCGACATGCTGGACCTCATATCGCGTCTGCTCGGCGCGCCCAGCGACCGCATCTGGCCCGTGCGCGCCCTGCTCCCGTCACGCCCCCGCCGCCATCGCCGCCTTGCTGGCTGCAAGGTGCCGTGCATGCGCGCCGTCGATGAGCGGCCTTGGTCCTGGCGGGAAGCCTGCAGTGCCGTTGGTGCACTCAGCCTAGAGGGCCCTACATGTCGTCGCAGTGCATCGTGTAAAATTCCAGCCATGTTGGGACACTAGATGTGCGGCCAAAGCGGGTAGTGGTGCGCGCAGGGCTTCTCCAAGCTGCCGCATGCCTCCAAAGTCAAGTTCCCGGACCAGCCCTACAACTATGTCGAGAAGGCAGGCCGTCCCTCCAACCACGCTGCTGCTCACTCTGTCTTCCAGCTTGTCTGCTGGTCCACAGCAACCGCAGAGGCGCATGATTGCCTGACGGCGTGTTGTGTGGTATGGTGGTCACATAGGTAAGGATACCCTGACCCTAACTTTACTACAACCGTTCTCTCTGTTTTTGCAGGAGTTTCCGGGCGTTCCCGCGGCCGGCCTGGACCTGCTCAACCGGCTGCTCACATACGACCCGGCGCGCCGGCTGACCGCGCGCGCGGCCGCGCGCCACCCTTACCTGACGTCGGAGGCGCCGCTGCCGCGCCGGCCGGCTGACATGCCTACCTTCCCCTCCGCGCATGACCTGGACGCGCGCGGCTGGCACGCACGCAGGCGCGCCCAGCCCCTTCATTCTCCACACTTCACATGCATGAGGCTGCTTCCGCTTTACGTTCTTCGCTCGGTGTTGCGGGCAGTGCTTATAAGCGGGGAGGCGGTTCCAGGCCGGCTGTGCAGACGTCTGTGCATGTGCGAGGTGCGGACTGATGCCCAGGGTGGGCACGGGCTGCAGGGCGGAGGCAGAGGCCGGTCCGGGCGGGGGCGCCGCTGGCGGCCGCGGTGCTCAGCGCGACGTCGACAACGCGTTTGGTGACGCGTTCGGCGCGGAGCCCCCGCCGCGCGACGCGAAGCGCGCGCGCTTCGCACAGCGCTAGCCGCCGACGTAGCCCAGGGCGCTGCACGCCCCCAAACGCAGCAACGTGCGCTTCCAGTTGCACTGGCTGAGGGCGTGCGGGTCGCCAAAGCACGCCAGCCGCTGCTACCCCGCGCAGCCTCCACGCGGAAGCTGCCATGCGAGACGTCAGCGTGTGCTGCATAGCCGCCTGCACAGGCTGCACTTGCTGACTCCAAGCACGCTGCGGGCCAGCTGTGGTGCGCCCCGGTTGTGCAGTGCCCCTCATCCTAGAGCACATGCGCATACAGGGCCTGCATTACATGCAACAATTTCTGCCGAGACTTTTCTTCAAGTGCCTTTTGACATGTGGGCGCCGCTGCCATCGTTGTAGCGTTGCAATCAGTGTTTGCATGAAGCAAGAACCGACTGCGTGTCTTTCGCATGCAGGCCCTGGCGTACAAACGCGGTGCAGCTTCGCCTGCTCTGGAGCATTTTGCCCGCATACGCCGTGGTTGTCCAGGCGGCCACACTCCAACTCGCTTGTATGGGAGACCCACAGCTCTGAGTGGTTGCCTGGTGCCCTGATTCCAGGGTCTGCTCTGTCCAAGGTGGTGAACTGGACTACACTCTATTAGAGGCAGCCTGGCTTGTTTATAGCGAGGTATTGAAGCCGGGGGGGCTGTCTTTGTAATGCAAGCGCCCGCGCAGCTGGACACCCCGCCTTGCCTCACAAGAGACCTTGCCGAGACGCGCGCCGCACGCCAGGCGCTCTTCTTCGGCACTCCACTGCGCGTGCTGAAGGAGGAAGTGGGGCGAGCAGCGGCAGAGCTCGACTACAGAGAGCATGAAGACCACAGATGTCTATACAGCAAGGCATGCGCTGGCCGCCGCCAAGCTGTGGAGACTGTGATAGTGAGCTTGTGCTGTCAAAAAGCCTTATAGCGGCCAGGCCTGCCTGACAAGGTTATGCCTGCTGCAGGAGCAGAGCCTCACATGCGCGCTCAATGCCACGCCTTGGGCCGGCACCTATGCCTGCGGCAACGCATCCTGGAGCGGCGCGTCCGGCGCGAGGTTCACTGCGCTGGGCCGGAGCTGCGGGGGCCACCAGTGCTCGCGCGAGCTCAGTGTCCTCGGGTCGGGGCACTCCAGCGGCAGCAGGAGCCTGGAAGCGGAGGCCTTGACCAGGCGCGTGCGCCGTCATGCGGGCCCACTACTGCCTGCATGGAGGCCAGCCCGCCTGCGCTCTCCGTCCTGTGCATTCTCAGTTACAGAACAACCGTGATTGACGTCCTGACGCTCGTCAGCGTGTCGGCGCGCAGGCAGCACTCGTTGCTGCTGCGGCGGAGCGTGCTGCGCTCGGCGCGGCTGCTGCTGGGCAGCAAGGCGCGCCTGACGCTGGCCGCCCAGGCTGCGCTTCCCGGGGGCGCGACCTGCCGCGCGGCGGCGCTCGCCGACAGCCGCACCGGCGGCGCCGTGCTGCTCAACGCCGACTGGCACCGGGGCAGGGCGCAAGGGCAGGCGCAGGGCCGGGGAGCGAGCCGCGCCGCCGCGCTGCGGGCCTCGTCTGCTGGCCCGACCCTGCGCTGGGATCGTGGCGACAGCGCTGCGGAGGCGGACGGCGACGCAGCTGCTGAGGGCGCAGAGGAGGCGATGCATGGGGGAGGACGGCGCCGGGGCGGGCGGCGCCGGGGCGGGCGGAAGCGCCGGGGCGGGCGGCGCGTCAGGGCCGCGCGCGAGGCGCGCGAGGCAGCGGCCGGCGGGCGGGCGCCCGATGAGGAGCGCGGCGCGCTGGAGGGCGGCGCGGAGCCCGGCGCGACGCGCGGGACAGGGCCCTGCGGGCGGGAGCCTGATCAGGTGGCCGGAGCGCCTGCCGGCAGGCGGGAGCCTGATCAGGAGCCCGGCATGGCGCAGCTGCGCCTCGGCTGCTGGGCGCCGCTCGCGCAGGGGCGGCCCGGCTGGCGCCTGCACCTGCAGCACTGGCTCTCTGGGCGGCTGATGCTCAACGCGCACGTGTGCGGCAAAGGTGTGGGGCAGGCGGGCGCGGGCTTCGCAGTGCAGATTGGCAGGAGAGCAGAGGCGCCAGCCGCGCGCCTTTCCTGGTCACTGCAGACCTCTGCAGCGCTCAGTGCTTGGGTGCAGGAGTGCTGCACACCCGCATTGATTGCGCACCAGTCGTGGGGCCATGCGGACGGCAGGTATCGGTGCCGGCCCTCACCGTGCCTGCCACTGTTCAGCGGTCATGCTCCCAGCGAGAGCCGGCGGGCGCGCAGACGTGCGCCCCACCCATGCGCGCATGGGCGCTCGCCGAGCGCGGGTGGCCTGCGCAGGGTCGCCGGAGCACGCGCCCGGCTGGCACGCGCAGCTGAGTAGCATCCCCGGCAAGCGCGACGGCGGCCGGGGCGGCGCCGGCGCCGGCGCCGGCGCCGGCGACGCTGCCAACGACGGCGACGGCGGCGGCGACGACGGCAGGCTCGCCGAGGGCGCTGACGGCGGGGCGGGCGGCGGCGGCGCGCGCGCCGGCTGCAGCGTGCGGCTGCGGCAGGATGCGCAGGGCCGCCTGGCGGCGGGCGTTGAGCTGTCCGGCGGCGCCGCCTGCCGCTGGTCCGCAATCGCCGACTGGGACCGGGGCCCTTGGCCCGGTGCGTCTTTTTCTCACTCCTAGGACCCCTCGACCTCCTCCATGCGTCTGCTCCCAGGCAGGTGTGCTGCAGTTGCGCGCAATGGTCTGCGCTTCTGGTCCTGGACATTTGTGGGCGAGGGCTGGCCTGTGCCGCGGGGCCCGTCCACCCTGTGCCTCACAGATGCAAACGTGCCCACAGGGTGTGACTGGACTGTGCGAGCGCGCAGGCCTGGTGCTGCAGGCCAGCGTGGGCCCGCCGCACAGGTGGCTCAAGGGCGCGCGGCTGCGCCTGCTGGCGGCCGACCCCGACGCGCGCTTCGACCGGCCGCCCGCGGTGCAGCTGCGCGCGGCGCTGCGGCCGCCCTGGCAGCGCTGCCGCCTGTACGCCGGCTGCTTCCTGCCGCTGTAATGGTCCTGGGCCCGGCTGACTCTTCCTGCGACCAGGCAGGGTGTACAACAGTTGTGCAGTGTGTTTGAAAGTGTGCGCCTGCCTTGCCCTGCATGCTTCACGTCAGAAGCGATAATGAGTGCTCCAGCAAAAGTGCCTATTTGAGGAATGTTCATGCTTCGGGTGCCCTTTAGCGTCAGCACAAGCAGGTGGTTAGGGGGCGCATAGTGCTGGGCCCAAGCGGCTGGCAGTCCCCGATAACAACCGTATGTCAGCACCCTCCTGCGCAAACTGTATGTACAGCGTCGTCTGTTAGGCTGGGCCTGGTGCATGCTTGTGCAAGCATATAAAGGAGGGGGGCATTTCCTGCAATTGCACTTCCCATGCACTTCACAACCCTCGGGCGCTCCAGAGAGCCCAGCAAAGTGTGGCTGATACAACAGCCCATCAAACTGAATTGACGAACGTCGGTTTCAAGAGGCTGCAAGCTGTCCAAGCTCCAGCTGCAAAGCCACATCCTGACACAGGCCAGCTGCGTGTTGGCATCGCCTGACATGGTGCTCCAGCACCTGGCAGCACACGGGCTGCCCAGCCACATAAAGGCTTTCACGCCACCAGACGGCGGGCTTGCGCTCCTGCGGCCAGCGTGTGGATGCAGGCGCTCCAGGAGGCGCGGCTCTGTTGTTTCAGCAGCGCTCCCGGATCAGCTGGTGAAGCCGTTCACGAGCAGCGGCAAGGTTGGTGTCTCACAGCCGTGCCGTTGTGCAAGGCCTCGCAGCTTGTACTGTATGCAGCGGTCTGGCCGATGGAGTTGTAAGCATGCATGCACAGCACGCTTTTCCAAGCTGCACTGCGTAGTTACACGGCGCCAGCTGACAGACAGGCGTGCTTGCGCAGAGGAAGCCGCTGAACCAGGGCATCGCAAACTTCTATGACGAGTCCTCGGGCCTCTGGGAGCAGATGTGGGGCGAGCACATGCACCACGGCTACTACCCGAAGGGCGCGCCGGCCAAGAGCAACCAGGAGGCGCAGGTGGACATGATCGAGGAGGCGCTCGCGTGGGCCGGCGCCACCAGCGTAAAGCAGGCGCGCGGCGCCCTGCCTGCGCCGCCAGCCTCAGCCGCTGTGGCCGCGCGCAGCTGACAAGCGCCGGGCCGCCCCGCAGGTGTTGGACGTGGGCTGCGGCATAGGCGGCAGCAGCAGGCACATCGCGCGCAAGTTTGGCTGCGCGGCGCGCGGCATCACGCTGAGCCCCGTGCAGGCGCGCGGAGCGGCCCCGCGCTCAGAGTCGCACTGCCCTGCACCCGCGTGCGAGCAAGCCCCTGGACTTTTGCTTCTTGACACTGTGTGAGCCAGGGCGGTGCCCGCCGGGTCGCTCGGTGATCCGCAGGAGACGGCGGCGGACTCACGGGGCCCAGCGCGGCGCGCGCGGCAGGCGCAGCGCGCGAACGCGCTGGCGGCCGAGCAGGGCCTGGCGGAGCGCGTGCGCTTCCAGGTGGCGGACGCGCTGCAGCAGCCGTTCGCGGACGCCAGTTTCGACCTGGTCTGGAGCATGGAGAGCGGCGAGCACATGTGCGCCGCAGGCTGCCCGGCCGATCGCGTTTTGACTGCGGCTACGTGTTGGCGTCCACATGCTGCCTGTGGGCGGGGGTGCTGGGTTACAGATGGCTGCCACACTCTTTCACGGCTGTTCACGCCAAGGCGGCCGTGCGTGCCATGGTCCTGCATGTCAGCTGCTGTGTTTCAAACTGCGTGGCGCGCAGGCCTGACAAGGAGCGCTTTGTCGGGGAGCTGGCGCGCGTGTGCGAGCCCGGCGGCCGCATCATTATCGTCACCTGGTGCCACCGGTGCGCGGGGCGGCTTCGAGGTGCCGACAGTGATGCGCCACAGCATGAGCAGGTCAAGCAAGGTGCCTGCCTGCGCGCATGCATGGAATTCGACCCAGCTGGGCTGGCACGCGAGCAAGACAGCCCACCTGAGCGGCTGCAGGATCACGCACAGAGCGCATGGTAGTTCCTGGTGCTCACGCGCAGCCCCGCGCGCCAGGAACCTGCGGCCGGGCGAGGCGGGGCTGACGGCGGACGAGCAGGCGCTGCTGGACCGCATCTGCGAGGCGTACTACCTGCCGGCCTGGTGCTCCGAGGACGACTACCGGCGCATCTGCACAGCGCAGGGCCTGCAGGCGTGCCCAGGATAGGGTTAGGGTTAGGGCAGGGCCTACAGGCAGGCTCCACGCGGAGCCTGCCCACGGGGTGTGTGCAGCGAGCTGCGGCGGGGCTCCTGTGGCGCTCACGCTTGGGGCCGCGCGCAGGATGTGCGGACCGCGGACTGGTCGGAGGAGGTGGCGCCGTTCTGGGGCGCGGTCATCCGCTCCGCGCTCAGCGCGCAGGGCTTCGCCGGCCTGTTCAGGGCCGGGTGGACCACCATCAAGGCGCGGCTTGACCCTTCCAGCACACATCCTGACTAGCACCTGTTACACCGTATGTTGCAATTTGCTTGGTGTAAGATTTCAGGGCGCCTCAGGGTCACAGCATGTTCACATGTTTTTCTAGACAAGTACATAGATCATATAACATAAGCACGCCCAGCATGTGGGTCAGCATCGGCAGGTGCCTGACCCAGCCTGCTGGTGTGGACAAGCAGAGCACCTGGTGAGATATGTGTGAGCCATGCTGTGTGGGCTCAGGGCGCCCTGGTCATGCCGCTCATGGCGCGCGGCTTCCAGCTGGGCCTGGTAAAGTTCAACCTGATCACTGCGACGAAGCCCTGACTGGGGCCAGGTGGCGCTCATGTTGCATTGTTTCTGTGCTGGATATGGCAGTGTGGAGGGCTCTTTCAAGCTCCTGCCATGCGAAAGTATGCAGGACATGTGAAGGTGCTCTGGCACACCAGGGCCATCATGTACTTGCACACACTAAAGTCTGCTGAACTGGATGCATGTCACAGTGTAAGTGCCAAGTTGGACCGTGCACACGGTGTATGTGACCAAGCTGTCCATTCTATTTAGCCCAGTTATCGCTCAGATGGAACGCAGGGATTGGCAGCGGGGAACAGCTGATACTGAAATTCTCAAGACTAGCAATATAGACGAGAAACGTTAGCATCAGCTCGTTACTAACAGGGCCGCCGCCACGGTGCGCACCAAGCAGTGACACCGCTAGCAAGCAACTGTTGGCTAGCCAGTAGCCAGTGCTTACACGGTGTAGCAGTCAAAGCTAGTCTTTACAAACGCCAGCGCGCTGGCTTGGACCTGGCCGTGCTGCAATGGTGGCAACAGCCTCCGCACAGAAGCGGAGGAGCGCCGCTGTCGAGCGCCCGGACACGGTGGAGGCCGAGCAAGAGACGCATGGTCACGAGCGCTGCCAGCATGTGGCAAAGGCAAAGCGGAGGAAAGGGGAGCTTGCAAGCCCCAGCAGCGCGTGCACGGCGGCCACGCCCTCATCCAGCGGCGCTCCTTCAGAGCGCCATGCGACTCAGGCAGCGCACAGGGAGAGCGAGCCGGCAGGCGCCGGCGCAGCAGCCTTGCCGTCCACCAGCGGCAGGCAAGCAGACGCCGCTGCGCGCGGCAAGCCCCGGCGTACGCACGAGATAGACGCTCTGTTCTCTGCAAAGCAAAAGAGGCCGGAGAAGGTGAGCCCGCTGTGTTGGAGTCCTGTGCTAGCTGAGTCGTCGCATCCGTACGGAGCTGCTGTAAGCGTGTCTGGTGCGTCTGGCAGGCGCAGGTGGCCAAGCCGGCTGCTTCTCCGCAGCCTGCGGCAGCACTGGGTAACAAGAATAACCTCTTTGGCAGCGAGTCAGCGAGGACCCGGTGCGCCCACGCCTGGCACTGCATAGCAAGGGGCTGCACCCCTGCATCCTTGGCAGTGGCACAGTCTGGTACCTCTGTCTGTCACTGCTCGACCCCTGCATAACCTTGCCAGCGCCTTGTGGTACGCAGGAGGCGCGCGGACGGCCTGCCGGTGTACACTGCGGACGAGCTCGGGGTGGACCGGGGCGGCGGCACGGCCGACTGCCCCTTTGACTGCGAGTGCTGCTTCTAGCCCGGGAACTTGGTGCACCGGTCAGCAGGCGGCCTCGCTGCTCAAACTTCGTGCCTTGCTTTTTATTTAGAAGCAGATGCTTGCATGCTCGGCAGGTCAGATGAGCATGACTGGACCTGCTTGCTCCACCGCAGCCCAAAACATTTACATGTGAGTTATGCCCATGCGGGCTTCATCGCGCTTGCATGCATTAAACCTGATGGAAACCAAGCCTGAGTGCCAGGGCCCACATGACCCGCCATAAAGAAGGCATGCATTTTGCGCTGATGTTGGTAATTATCAGGCAGCGGGCATGCACTCCGGTGCGGGCTTTGGGCATGCAGTCCGTGCGCGCGCGCGTCGCATGCGCTCCCAAGTCAGGCCCTCCATCAAAAGGTCAGGCCCTCCAGCGCCGGCATGTCATCGACCTGCCCGAGCGCCGCGTCCGACTCCACCGCCCAGCGCCTGCGCTGCTCGCGGTACCTGCAGCGACGGTGGGGAAGGTCAGCTTGGTGGACACAGAGTGCAATTCAAGATTTTGAAACTTCGCGGCAGACGAAAGGGCACAGCACCTGGAGTCCGTGGCCCAGCGCGCGTAGTCTTTGGCAAGCGAGTTGATGAAGGTCCGCTGCCCGGGGCAGGCCGCAGCAGTCAGCACGTGCGCAGGGCTGGCAGGCGCAAGCGCAACGCAGCGCACGCACATCGAAGGGCAGGCGCGCGCGCGGGCGGCGCTCGCCTGCAGGTTGGCCAGGGCGGCATGCACGGCGACCTCGCCCACGCCGGTCAGCACGCCGGCCGGCAGGTACGAGAAGGGGGCAGGCGGGTCGATCTCGGCCTGTATCCGCGTGGTGCTCCGGATACCGTCTGCGACACACGTGCACGTTCACTCGCACATCTGACGACGCGGCCAGACGTCAGGGAGCGCGTGAGGAGCATGCGAGCGGCCGCGCGCGCCCGCGCCGGCCGCGCCCTCGCAGAAAAAGTTGGTGGTCACGGCGAAGCGCACGCGCTCGTTCAGGCGCAGGCGCTGCACGGCCTGGCTGCTGCGCAGCTCAAAGTCCACGCACTGGATGTCCACGCACTCTGGCTGCGCCAGCTGCCTGCCGGGCGGCGCGCGCTGTCGACTTAGGATAAAAACTATAGTGCAAGATGTGCCCTAGCTTGCGCAGGCGCGGGGGCCGCGCCTGACGCGGCAGCGCACGTGCGGCTGGACCCACAGGTCGAAGAAAGCCAGCGGTGCCACGACCACGTCAAAGATGTCGGCGCCGACGCGCCGCAGCTCGCCGCCCAGGGGGACCTAGCATGGCGGTCACTTAGCGTCACCCGCCACCCTTGGTCTTGACGGCTGCAGCGTGTTGCATGCTTGCGCACCTCTATCAACACAAACTGGCTGACCGGCAGCCGCATGTACGCGCGCAGCGTGCAGCCGGGGTCATGCCGCCGCGACACCGACACGAGGATGCTGTCCCACACACTCTCAGTCCCACCAGTCAGCGAGGTCTGCAACTATGCATCTGCTTGCACAGCCTAAGTGCGCTCGCCTGTCCGAAGTCCTCACGACCACCGGCGACGCCTCCGCAGAGAAGCTCCTTTGGCTGGCCGCTGCGTGTCGCCTCCGTGCTCTGGCAGGTGCTCTATGCGACTTGGTGGCCCTGTGCACGCTGCCGCACGCCCACCTGCCGTGCGCGCCCAGCGCGCCCGGCACTGCACCCAGCCTCCCCCTTCCAGACGCGGACACAACTCCGCCGCAGAGTGCCATCGCTACCCACCTCTGCCTTCCCGATCCTGCTTTATGTCTCTAGGAGACCAGTTGATCAGTTGTCCTTGATGCACTACCCACTTGATGGGCTGCAAGCAGCTTGGCAAGCACTTCTGCAGCAGTAGTTGCCAAGCAGAAGCTGTTATGTACAAGGTGACTGTGTGAAACAGGGCCAGAGCGAATGAGGGCCAGAGCCTTGGCGGGCATGGAGGCTTCAGACTTGCTGGCTGCCGGCAAGCGCGCGCTGCTGGAGGCTGCCAGCGACCTGGCCGGCGCGCTCGTGTACGCCGATGCAGGCGCTGGGGAGCTGCTGCAGGTGCCCCAGCGTCCCCTGACAGCTGCTGCGTGACCGCGCAAACACAGGCCTTGAAACGCGCTGCCTCGCAAACTGTTCAGGCGCGCTGCTGCTGGCCGGCGTCGCCTGCTAGCGCCGCCTGCCAGTTGCCGGTCGGCGCGCACGCCGTGCACACCTGCCCCTTCCCTGCTGACAGCGCTCGCCCGACAACTGCCTTGGCTGCGGGCCTGGCGTTCTTGCTTGGCCTGGGCAGAGCGCTCGCCGTAGCTCCGTATGCCGTCGCGCCGACCTGGCACGCTGCTGGCGGCGCGCAGGCGGGCGTCGGCCTGCCCCTCCTGCTGGGCCTGGGCGCGGTGCACGTGGCCGCGCTGGAGGCGGCCGGGCCGGCCGACGCGGCCGCGGCCGCGCTGCTGGCGGGCGCGCCGGTGGCGCGCCTGGCGCTGCTGACCAGCCAGCTGCTGCCCGACACGCACAGCGCGGTGCTGCGCGCGCTGCAGGCGCGCGCCCCTAACCAGGGTTTAAGGCACGCCTGACGCCAGTGGCGAGGCAGGGTCCAAGCCTGGAAGGCAGGCATGGATGAAGGCCATGCATCCTATGTATCCTTCACGCCTGTCTGTGCAGCAGCGTTTGTCTTTGCAGCAGCGGGAAGCGGCCATACCTCACCAAAACGTACAACAAACATGAAAGCATGAGCTCGTTCTCTGTCAAGAGCCAGACGCGAATGCGCATGCTAGCCATGCGCTGGATGGCCGGCCAGAGCCACCGGTGGCCGCTCACCCAAGCACAGGTTCTAGTTGCCAGCTTGGCCATGGGTGCGGGGGGTCTGACGCAGTGCATAACGTCACTGCTGCCCTCTCTGCGACACACGCAACTGGCCATCCAGGCCACTGGCTGCCGCCCGCAGGCCCACCCAACTGCGGAGAGCTGCGTGCTGCTGTGCACCGTCTCCGAGGACGCGCACGCCAGCCAGCCGGGCACCATGCTGGGCGACGATGCGTACGCCGCCTACGCCGCCGCGCTGCGCGAGGCGCGCTGCCCCCGGCGGCCCATGTGCCCAACACCGCATGGCAGCGTGCTGCGTTTCTGAACAAGCGCCTGTGGCCCTGGCCCAGGCCAGGGTGCGCGCTGCATGCGCATGTTGAGGTACTGTGCCAGAGTGTTCGTAAGCCTATCTGACCGTGGCGCTCGTGCGCTGGTATGCCTTCACCAGGGCGTGCATGGCTTCCGCCATCGCGGCCTTACGTGCCGTCCTGTTGCTCAGCACATCCCCCGCTGCCCCTCCGACCCTATCAGACCCTGGCGGCCAGGACTTGGCGGACATGTGCGCGGCGCCGGCGGGCGCGCGCGGCGCGCCCTGCCCGGCCATCGCGGTGCGGCACCTGCCGCTGCACACGTGCGCGCTGGATGGCGCCGCATTCGTACTGCCGGCGGCCGGCGGCGCGGCCGCGGCCGCGTGCCTCGACGGTGGCGTTGCCGGCTACGGCCGGGAGGATGCGGCCGCGCCTGGGTCGGGTGCGCGCGCGCGCCCTCCATGCGCCGTCCCTGCGCAGCAGCACCATGTGCGCAGTGCTACGGTTGGCCATGCGCTCGGGGAGTCCACCACCGGCTGCAATGTGTCCAATCTGATATGCGCAATTGCGCTGTTGGTGTGTGCAAGCCTGAGCGGCAGCGAGGCAGCGCGGCGTGCGCCGGCGGCGCTCACGCCGGCCCCAGCGCGCGCACGCCTGCATGAGTCGCTGCTGGCACCCCGCGCATCCGGCGCGGCGCGCAGGCGGCCTGGACGCGCCGGCCAACGCCGGCCTGAAGCTGACCGCGCATGCGCTGGTGGGCCTGGCGGGCCAGCTGGGCCTGCGCTTGGACACCTTCTCACTGGGGCCCGCCTCGCGGCTGCTGGGTGCGCCGGCGCGGGTCAGGATAGAGTTAGGCTCACAACCCCTGGAGTGAGCCGCCCGTCCGGTAGCTTGAACCAGTCACGCGCTCGCTTCTGTGATCGTCGGGACCCTTCCTTCCCAGGTGGGCCGGCTTGGGCAGGCTTGGCTGCTTATGTGAAATCAGCTCGTGGAGGGAGGCACTCTTGCGCTCCGGCACGCTCCATGAGCGCCATGTGGCAGCGGTGGAGCAGCGGCCGTGCATCACGGAGGTCAGTGCTGCAGTGAGCGCTCCCTGAGCAGCTTTGTGACACATGCCACAAGTAAGACACTGGCGGCGTTATCCTACGCCGCTGTCTGCGGGGGTGAGCGCGCGCGCGCGCCGCGCGCGTAGGCGACGAGGTGTGCGCGCTGCCCGCGCCGCCGGGCGCGGCGGCGGCGGGCGCGCTGGTGCTCCTGGACCGCGGGCTCGACCTGGCCGCGCCGGCCGCGCACGGCGACCATCCGCTGGACCGCGCAGCCGGCTGCCTGCCGCGGCGCGCCGCCGCCGGGCCGCGGCCGCCGCGCCCGGGGCGCGTCCTGTGGCGGTGCGGGCACCGAGGCCCTGTGAGCGGGCCGGCGGGTCCGGGCAGGGTAAAGCGGGCGCGCGCCGGTGCAGTGGGGGCTGGCTTGCGCTCGCTTGCGCTCATGGGGCACTGTGGGGTGGGCGGGCAGGCGCGGATGCTGCCGAATGTGTGCAGGGGCTCCGACCAAGGGGTGAGCCCCAGGGCGACCTTGTGTCGGTTGCGCGTCATGTGGCACAGCCGTGCGCCTGCACTTGCTATGGAGCAGGGGCATGGGCCCGCTGAGCGCGCCTGACGTGTGCATGCGTGGCAGGCCGTGTGACGTCCTCGTGCCCTTGGAAGCGCCACTGGGGTTGGCCCCCGAGCCGGCCAGTGCACCTGCGGACGAGCCAGCGACAGCCGCGTCAGAAGCTGCCATGGCCGCCCCCAAAGCGCGGAAGACCTCGGCGGCGGCGGAGCGCGGCGCCCCGGACGCCCCGGCCGCTCGGCCGCTGTGCCTGGCAGGGTCACTCGCCTGCACAGGCAGTGCGCAGGTGCGCTGGCGCGCCTGCGTGCATGCCTGTGTCTGACGAGGAGCCGCCAGGCTGTACGCACTCCGCGAGGCGCACCGAGGGGCGGTCTCCCGCTGTAGACTGAAGCGGATTGATTGATACCATCAGTAGGTGAATGTACAATTTCCCCAACTCCAAAAAAATGTCTAGCTTGCACTGTGTCCGTCACGTCTGGACCGGTGCAGCCAGGCCAGTGAGGCCGGCTCTGAAGGCCGGGGCAGCGGATGGTGCAGGCGGCGGCATGGCGCGAGGTCCTGCTCGCGCGCGGCGGGCGCGACGCCACGCTGCTGCTGCGCAAGTGGGGCCGCGAGGCGCTGCGCAAGGAGAACATCCGGCCCGGCCTGCGCTTCAAGGCGGGTGCGGCGGCCGCGGCCGGCCGGGTCGTGGCGTGCCATGCTCGCATGGGGCTGCAGTCGTGGAGGGGTCAGTTTGGTCTCTGTCCTCATCTGGCGCGGGCGTAGCGGCACCCATGCGTGGTGCCCAGCCAGGCCGCATGCGCATCACCGTTCAGACGCAGCACCCTGCGCGGAGAGGCACCCTGCCACCGCCGCCGAAGCGGCGCAGGCGCGGCGGCGCCCGAGGAGCTGGCCGCGCTCGCGCGCGCGCTGGGCGGCGCGTCGGGCGCGGCGGCGCGCCAGCGGACCGCGCTGCAGCTGCTGGCGGCGGCCGCGGTCGCGCTCGCGCCCGCCGCCGCCGCCGGCTGGGACCGCCTGGCGATGCAGGAGCGCCAGCTGCACCTGCTCGCGGGCGAGGGTGCGGCCCGGCCGGCGCGCGCGCCCCGCGGCCGGGCATTGCTCGCCGTGCGGCTGCGTGCGCCCGACAGCCGTGCTGGATCGCGGCGCTCCATGGCGTGCGGCGGAGGCCTTGTGCAGGGGCCAGAGAGAGTGACGATGTGTCAGCGGCGTCGGCTGTCCAGAAGGGCGGGGCCGGGATTCGGGTGCAGGCCTGGCGCCACTCCGGGCGCCGGCGAGCGCGGCGGCGCGCGCGCAGGCGCCGACGCGCTGGCGGCCGAGCTGGGCGCGCTGTTCCGCGTGGCCGGCGGCGCGGCGGGGCTGCCGCTCGCCGACGCGCTGCAGCTGGCGGCGGCCGGCTTCTCGCTCGCGGCCGAGCTGAGCGCGCCGCACCCCAGGTACAATAATGTCTGCATTCGCTGGGCCTGTGTTTCCATCCAGGCGCGTATGTTGACGGCGGCGACGTGCTGCCAATGGCAGGAGCCTGAACCCTCGGGCAACCCCCTTTTGGAGACTGCAGACAGGGCCCAATGCCATCTGCGCATTTTGCGCAGGACCGATGTCTCGGGCGCGGCCGCGGCGGCGGCCGCGCGGCTCGCCGGCGGCGCCGTCGGCGACCCCGCGGCTCCGCCGGCCGGGCCGTTCGGCCCGGAGCAGGAGCGCATGCTGCGCGATGCTCTGGCGGAGGCGCTGCTGCGGGTGCGTGCGCTCGGGGGCGCTCCCGAGTTCGTGCCAAGCGCCCCATGCAGTGCGTGCATGCTCCTGGCGTGCTCCTACCATGAGCCCCTTCCTGCACGAACCCTTTTGCAGGACTCAGGACTGCGTGCCCGGGACCCTCCTGTCCCCGGTTCTATGCACCCGCTTCCTCCTGCGTCCACGCAGCGCGCCGCTCATGCACCCCGAGGCTCTGGGTCGCCCGAGCCGCATGCACCGGCCACGCAGGCGGACCCGCGGACGCAGCCGCTCGACTGGCTCGGCGGCGGCCTGGCCGCCCAGCTCGCGCAGCGCCGCGCCGCCGGCGCCGGCGCCGCGCCGGCGGGCGGCGGCGACACGGGCGACGGCGGCGCGGACGCCGGCTATGACGAGCGGGCGCTGCGCCTGGCCATACAGGACAAGGTGCCCCGCCAGCTCCGCCGCCTGTGTGCACCACGCGTCTGGCTCCTGGCCGCATCGCGGCGCATGCGCGCTGGCCAGAAAAGCTGGCGGGCGCTCGAGTGGCCTGGTGCTCGGCTGCTCTGGGCCCCTGGACCGGTGCGGCGCTGGTCGGCGACGGCCCACTGAGTGCCCAATGCCGCGAACGCAGCGCGTAAAGGCACGGGAAGGCTGGAGGAAAGTGGCCGCGAATCGATGCGGCATCCGCTGCAGCGAGGCTCTGAGCCGGGCCGGGCGCTCGCAGGCGGCGGAGGCGCTGGGGCGGCTGCGCGGCGACGGGCGGCACCGCGCGCGGCTGGGCGCGCTGCGGCGGCTGGCGCCGCACGGACCCGGCAGCGCGCCGGTGCCGCTGCTCGCGCAGCTGGCCGCGCGTGTGGCGGAGCGCGCGCCCGCGCCTGACCTCGTCCACAACACCGCATCGCTGCGGTGCGCGCCCGGGCGCATACACAGCTCGCCTTTGCCCTGCCCTGTCTGCCGCTGGGTGCTCGCTGGGTGGCAGTGCGCCGCGGGCCTGCGGCAGACCTTGTTGCGGCGCACGCTAATGCGCACATAGTCCCGCTTGCGCTAGGCCCGGATGCGTCAAATGCGGTGCTCTGCGGGAGTGCACAGCCGTCCTCTCCATATGCCGTGCAGGAGCTCCGCGGGCACCCTCCTGCGCAAGCGCAAGCACGCCCGCCCAAGGACAGTATCGCGCTGGCGCTCTGCATGCCCCATCAGTGCTGGCAGGAGACATGTAGGACAGGGAGGGGCGCGCCAACAAATGGCGACCGGACCTGTGGCTGAGTGATGCGCATGGCGATGCGCAGGGGCCTGCTGAAGAGCGGCTTGGGCCGCCTGGGACTGGTGCAGCGGCAACCTGCCCCTGGCGACTATGACATGGTGCGCCCTGGACGCGCTGCAGCATGTTTCCTACAGGGTAGCAACATAATGCCCACCCCGGGGCGGAGGTCGTGCTGTGCCCTGCCTGCAGCGGTGGGCGCTTCCCGCTCGAGTCCGATGAGGCGCAAACATGGAGCCCAGCTCTTGAGCGCGCGCCTGCCAGAGAGCTGCACAGGCTGTGCAGCATGCCCTGAACAGGACCGGCAAGCACTCTGCTGCTGGCGCATGGAGGCACCCAGGCAGCGCATGCTGCCGCCATGCGCTGCGCAGCCCGTGCCCGAGGCCACGTCAGCGTCAGCAGGCTCAGGGAGCTCGCCGAGCTGACCATGCATGCTCTGGTGTCCCACCGTGTCCCTGCTCATGTGGCGCAGCAACCTGGGTCCACAGCACCTGGAATCAACACTCTCCTCCCAAGTGCGGTTGGGTGGGACAGGTGATCCTGTTTGTGGTGGGCGGCATCGGCCTGGGCGAGCTGCGCGCCGCGCGCGAGGCGGTCAGCGAGCGCGCAGCGGCAGCGGCTGTGCGCGGCCAGCGGCCGCCGCCGCACGTCCTGCTCGGCGGCACGGCGCTGCTGGCGCCCGCGGACGTCGTCACGCACCTGCTGGGCAGCTAGTAACGGAGCGCAGGCAGCCTTCTGGGCTTTTACCATTGGGGCTGCTTTGAAACAGGACCGAGGGTGAAAGGACAGCCACAGTTGAGCGCATGTCGGTGCCGGCCGGGGGTGGTCGGGCTAACGTTGCCACGGCCTCACCTCCTGGGCGGCAATGCGGTGCTCAAGCCCGTACATGCAGCATTGCACCAGCTGTGCTGCAATGCAGGCACCGTTCGTTGCAGCTTGCCCGGAAGCCTGAAAGCTCAGCCCTAAGTTGGCGTTGATGCAAGTGTGTTGAATTGTGATGTTGGTGTGTGCACAAAGTTGTCAGTGGGGATCTGGATGTCGCGTATATTAACGTGTACACTATGTAAGCAGTGCAGCATTGTATAGGTCTTCTTCAGTCTGAGTGCTGCAGGGTGCCTATGGCTGGCACTGCACCTGCCGCACTTCTTTCTCACAGTCACGTCGACAACAGTAAAAGCTTGCCAGAGTGCCTGCAAACACAGACAGTGTCGGCTATGGGGACTGTGAGGTGACGAGACCCCACTGCCGCCCGCGCATGTCAACCGCCAAAGCCCTTGCCGCCGCCGCGCGTGGCGCCCTCGGGCACCCTTTTCCTTTTCGGGGTCACGCCTAGCGCTGACAGCTTCCTGCGAAAAGCAGCAGCCGCCGCTTAGTATGGTTGACTGTGCGCTGCAAAGTATGCCAACATTTCGTGGCCATGGCTTGGCTGAAGCGAAGACTGAGAGCTGGAACAGACAAAAACTCTGCGCAGCACTAAACAGGGTGCGTGACACCCGCTGTTTGTCACACAAGTCCAGCGCAGGGCTGCAGGAAGCAACCAGTGACGACAGGCACCGCAGCTGCTGTTGCCACTGCGTCAGCACAAAGCACACTTGAGGGCAGCAGGCGGGATGCGCGCCTGTCCTTCTCAGCCTGCGCCAGCCGCTCCCGGTCCGCGTTCTCCGTGCGCTTGTCCAGCCAGCTGGTCAGCGTCAGGTACAGCACCTGGCGGCGCACGCGACCCCGCTCACATTTCAAGCATGTTGTTTGCATTCTGAGAGTGTACACACGCGACTATGGGCAGCTCATGCGGCCACCTGCACTTGCAATCACTGGCACAAGCAGGCAGCAGACACGCGCACCCCCAGAGTGACCAGCGCGAGCGCGCCAATGGCCAGGACGAAGGCTATGCTGATGAACACGTCGGGCGTTGCCGGCGCGGCCTCGTCGGCGTGCGCTGCGCCGGCCAGCACAAGTGGCGCCGCCAGTGCTACCGCAGGTCCTGCCTCACGCAACCTGTCAGCCGCGGCGCTGCAGGTTGCCGGCGTCTGGCGAGCCGGCCCGCAATGCCGAGTCGGTTGCGCACGCGCACAGCACCGCGGCACACGCGTGCAGAGCCGCACGCTGCTGTGTCTCTGGCAGCCCGCTGCTCTTACTGACGGCGTGCAGAGCGCCGGGAGCTGTTGAGCGCACGTTGTGGGCTGCAGAGCGGGCTGACTGCAGACACGCGGCGCCCATGCTGCGCCAGACATCGAGCTCATACTTGCGCACTGTGTCAGACAGTGCAAGGTGTACACCGCTGTGCTAAATAGTTGATGAGCAGGTGGATGGCTCATCGATGATATATATTCTCACAGTCACGACGCTTTGCAGTACTCAGCGCTGCAAAAAGTGCACGGTGCCACGGGCCTGCGGCTACATGCGATGTGCGACGAGGAGCCCCTGGCCGCCGCCTTGCGCGTGGAGGCGGCGGAGTTCCGACCCGTGCAGGCGAGGTCAGCATCTGGCCGCATGCGGCGTCGTAAACGACACTGCTCCCTCCTGATGCCTGGCAGGGCGCGACGCGGCCGTTCGAGAAGAGCTGTCTATGGCCTGGCAGCTAGCACCGCTTGGGCCGGCTGACCCGCGTACGACCTCCGCCCGAGGCATCCGAGGCCCGATGCTGTGCGCAGGTGGCCGGCGGCCGGGTGCTGCCCAGGGTGCACACTGCACGGCGGCCAGCGCCCCACACGTTGGACAGTGGTGCGGCCATGGCGGCAGATCACCATGCTTCGCTACCATCTGGTGTTGCCACAAGCCTGATAGCTGGGCGCACTGCGCAGTGCCGTTCACGCCCAGCCAGGGAATAAAGACGCCCAGCCCAGGCGCGCACACGGCGATGTGCTATGTGCAGCACGGCGGCCTTTACTTTGCAAACTCGCCAGTGGCCGGCATGCCTGTGAACGCGCCGCTGCAGGCCTGGCTGCCTGCCGCGCAGCAGGCGCGCTCCCTTATCGAGGTGTGGACGATCACTCCACGCCGTGACTGCTCTCCGTTTGCTCTTCACACAAGTGTCTGCCTGAAGCGTGTGTGGTGCTGCCTTGTAATTTTTGGCCCCAGCACAGCTGCGTGCTGGTGATCGCCTGTCAGCGCCCTGGCCTCAGTGCATGCGCAGGGGCAGGGCTGCAACCTGGCCGGCATGGGAGGGAGCGCCGGCTACTACATGCACGGCAGGCCGCCGCTGGGCGGCGACGCGGCGCGCCCGCAGCAGCCGCGCTCGCATGCGTTCCCTTTTGCGTACGCGGCGGGTGGCTGCTACTGGGCGGTGCCCGTAATGCCCACGGGCGCCTACGCCTGCCCAGCCTACCAGGCGCGTGCCTGCTGGCACACGGACCTGTCAAAAGCTTGGGGGAGCCGCGGGGCCACCAGCATGCCCGTATTGTTTGTCAACCAAACCATGTCGTTGCTGGAGCTGGAGCGTAGCTGCCCGGAACCAGAGAGTATGCTGATCACCTGCACCAGGACAAGGCGCTTCCTGCAAGGAACAGTGAGTGGCCACTTCGCACCAGGCCACCAGGCAAAACTCGCGACCGCGTCGCAGGCCGTGCCGCTCGCGCCTGAGAGCCCGGTGTACATGGCCCTCAGCCCGCACGCGCCCGCCACCCCGCCGGTGTTCTACCCCGCCTACTTTGCTCCGCCGCCGATGCCGCCACAGGCTGCCGTAGCGGCGGCGGCCCACCAGCAGCCGCCCCAGCCGCCCTGGGGCCTGCAGTGGCAGGCACATGCGCCGCGCGCGCCGCAAGCATGGCCGAGCCGTGCGCAGGCACAGCATGGCGTGCAGTCGCGCGGCCCCGTGTGCAAAGCAGCCGACCAGCCAGTGGCGATAGATGACGCTGGGCCGCAGGCGCGGTCGCATGCCTCCTCGTGTGCACAGATGTTCCTCAGCAGCCAGTGCGTTGTTGCAACCTGGGCCATCTGAAGCAGACACTGCCGAGGACGGGTTCCTTGGAACCCTTGACCGTCAGGCCAGCAAATGCACAACCAGGTCGCGCCTCAAGACCTTGCATGGAGCGGGGGCGCAGACGCCACCCGCGGAGCAGCCAGCGGAGCGCGTGCTGTCCGGCAATGCCGCCTTTGTCGACGCCGTGCAGGCCGGGCTGGCGCGCATGCTCGCCGACCTTGCCTCTGCGGGCGTCACCGAGCGCCCGTTGCAGGTACCTGCACCGTGCCTGGCGCCAAGCGTTAGTGCCCAGGCTAGCACCAGCGCGGGACGCTGCCACTAGAATGCGTGCCAGCTCTCCAGCACCTCAATGCGCAGGCCCCAGCCCGGCTGCATACGCACACTGCGCACCCGCTCCGGCATGGACGCAAAATAACAGCGTGCAGTGCTTGGTGGGAGTGCATGTGAAGGCACGGCGTATGCAGCGCGCTTCGCTCCCCTGTCTCCGTGCTGTGTATGGCCTTTCCACCGCACGGCGCCTGTGCTTGTTCGGGCTGGCTATTTCTGAGAGACAATGGTCCGGTGCTACGGTATGGCATGGGGAGCGCGCAGGTGCTGGAGCTCGCCAGGCTGATGGAGTACCAAGGCATGGCGTCAGCAGCTGTGTTGGCGCCCCCGGCGCCCCCGGCCCCCCGGTGGGCGCAGCATGGGCGCACCCCTGACGATGCGGCCGCGCTGGACCCAGCAGGTGCCACTCATGACAGCGCCGCGGCAGGCACCCACCCGGTGCGGCCTGGCCGCCTGGCAGTGCTGCTGCATACGGGTTGGCGTGTGTGTGAGCGCTGCTGCACTCCATCATGAGAGCCGCAGTGTGCGGCATCCATGTATGCCCAACCTGCCATGCAAATGCTGTGCCATTGCATAGGCAGCGGAGAGAGGTATAAATCTGAAGTTTTGCTCTGATGAGGAGCAGAGCTGTATTATGGTTCAAAAGGGGTGGTGGGGGACCTGCTGCAGCAGCCTGGCGCGCAGGGACGGCGGCCGCCGCGGCGCAGCACGCCCAACCTCAACGCCAGGTGCGCGAGCCCCGGCATGCGCACGCTCTCTCACCATGTCCTCTGCGTTACAAGAACAAATTTGTGTCTGACTGCATGCAAAAAGTAGGGGCGCAAAAAAACATGGTCGTTCTTACCTTTGAATCCCTGGGGGATAAAGCATGTCGCCCTTGTGCAAGTGAGGGTGGGCGCTCTTGTCACAAGCACATTACGGCATACGGACCGTGTAGCCGAACCCTGCATGCCGACCGGGTGACTTGCAGGGCGCGGCGGTCGCTGTCGCGCGCCCTGGAGCGCGCGCTTGAGGCAACGGCGGGCGCTGGGATGGCACGCCCGGTCGCTGTGTGCAGCATACAGGCGGCTGCTGAGGGGGCACCCTTGGATCCGTAATGAGGCGGGAGTGCAGATGACAAGGACGTCCCAATGTGCATGCAGGTTTGTGGCAGCACGAGAAGGCGCAAAGCCAGCCACACGCTGCCTGAATGACCAGCTAGCAGGCACGTGGGTGGTCCATCATCTGAGTGGAAGGTGTATGATAAAGATGCATTCACACTATGTCACGGTGTTGAACGTGGTGAGGCTGATGTTAGCATGGTGCCTGCAGGATAGACCAGCCTTCTGGGAGCATGCACATGCACAGTGTTCCTTGCCAGGGCACGACGACTACCGCAGATGCTCTTGTGCAAAACTCCCCCGTTGACCGCAGCGCAAGTGGCCACCTGCACACTGTAAAGCCAGAGTCAAATGCGCTAAGGGCTGCAGGGCACAGCCCTTGGGTTACTCTAGGCACTATACACAGATGCGGTGCATGGGCTGGTCACGCTTGTGAGCCAGAGAGCTTTCTCTGGAACACGGAAGGAAGGCGACCGGCCTTGCCAGGGTGCTATGGTAGGCGCCGGCAAGGCACTGGCGCTGCCGCCGGCGCTCAGCAGCGCCCGCATCATTGCGCGGGACCACACTTTGGAGGACTTGTTGATTTCGACCAGTTTTGCGGAGCTGCAAGTGCGTCCCGCTATGCCGAGCAGTCTCTCAGCAAGCACAGGCTACATAAACATGCCTGTATGACGGCCGTACTCACTTGCAAGCGCCTGTGCTGAATGGTAAGACCTTGGCAGGGAGCGCTGGCACGCAAGGACCTCGACGCTGAAGCCGTGCTGCTGGAGCGGCTGCTGTACAAGAACAAAAACCAGCACCGCGCATCGCAGCACTTCCGCCGCCTGCTGGAGGCGCGCGCCTGGTTGCCGCTTGCACTTTTGTGAGCCTGCCTGGCTTGTGTGCGTCCCAGCACGCTGCCCGGCTCTTTGTGCAGCTCGGGCTCTGGCCGCCTCGCTGGCCGCGTCTGCACAGCATACTCTCGAGGTCACAGACAAGCCTCGCCCTCCTGTACCTGCCACGGTGCCACGCCGCCTGGCGCAAGCTGTTCTGCAGCCTGCTGCACCTGGCCGTCTGGCGAGCAGGTGCGGCGCCACCTGCGCCTGCTGCGCGCGCTGCAGCTGCCCGGCCTGCTCAGCGACCTGGCGGCGCTGGCGAGCGCCGCGCCAGCCGCCGCGGCGCCCGCCGCGGCGCACACCCGCGCTCCGGCCGGCGAGGCCGGCGCCCTGGCCCTGCGACGCCTGGCGGCCGCGGCGTGCGTCGCCGGCGCGCTCTGCGGCGCGGCGCGCGGCGCCGCTGCCGCGCTGAGCGGCCAGCTCGCACACTCGTTCTTCATGCCGCTGTGCCTCACCGGGCTCGCCGTCGCGGCGCGAGTGCAGGCGCGCTGCATCATACAGTGTGGTTTGCGGCAGGTGCTGTACGCTGACTTTCATGGCATAAGGGGTGTGCAAGTGGGGCCCCGCCTGCCTGTCCGGCCTGCATCAGCCCAGCTAGGTGGCAGCATCTCACAAGTCGCTGCGTGCAGGCGCTGGCAGCGCAGCTGGCGCTGGACGCCGCGCGCGCGTATAACGCGCTGGCCGCGCTCGTCCCCGCGCTGCCCTACGACGGCGGCTCGGGCGCTGCGCTTGGTGCGCTGCAGCCCCGCCCTGCTGCCGAGGTGCCTTATGCTGCGGCCTCACTGTATTAGATACGCTGCCTGCGCCTGCCTGGCGCCTGGCAGCGCTGTATGTAATACGTGCCCTCGCGCAGACGCGCTGCCGCCGCTGGTGCGCTGCGAGTGGCCGCGCGGCCAGCCGCGCCTGGCGCCGCTGCCTGCCGGAGCGCCGGCCGAGGCGCTGCCCGCGCGCGCCGCCGCGCACGCCGCGCGCCGCCTGGCCTGTCAGTGCGCGGCGGCCGGCGCTGCCGGCCGCCCTTCGCAAGGCGCCTCAGACGGCGGGGCCCATGCGGGCGAGCTCGGCGTGCGCATCAGCAGGGAGGACGCGGCGCGCCTGCGGGCCAGCGCTGGGCCCGGCGCGGCGAGCGGCGGCCCTGCGGGCCCTGCTGACGCGCTCGTCGGCGGTGACGCCGTGCGCGCGCGGGCTGGCGCGGCGCCTCCTCGCGGCGGCGGGCGCCCGAAGGCGGCGCGCGCGCGGGCCGGCGCCGGCGCTCGAGGCGCTGGCGCCCCGCGCGGCAACCCAGACGCGTCTGGCGGGGGCGGCCCGGCGCGGGGCGGCGGCGCAACTCTCGCGGCGGTAGTGGACAGGCGCGCCTGCGTCTGCGAGATTTGCTTCCAGGCTCGTCTGTGTCATGACCAGGTTTTGCCCCTGCCAGCTGCCAAGGTCGCAGGGTTTGCCGCGGCTCCCTGTTGCAGCTGAGCGTTAGCGGCGCCTGCAAGCTAGGGTGCCGGGCGTTGTCCAGCCGGTGCTTGTAAGTCTAACGGCCTATGACACCGTCCCGTGTGGGCAGCAGGGGCGAGCGTGATGCCGCTGCCGAGCCAGCCGCGCAGCACATGTACACGCGTTCGCTCTCGGTGCTCACCGCGGATATGCCGGCGCCGGTCACGCTGCCTGCGCCATGGCGCCTGCCTGCGCCCAGCACAGCTTCTGCTGTGCCAGCAAACCCTACAACCCACCGGCCCGCCGCGAGCGCCAGCAGTTTGCCGCCGCCGGTGGTCCTGCCTACGCCCAGCACAGGCTTGCTGCCGGGTGGCGCCCGGTGGCCCGCCTTGGAGCCCCCGGCTGCCGGCAGCCTGCCGCCTCCGGTGGTGCTGCCTGCGCCCAGCACCCTCGCGGCTCCGGCAGCCACGCGGGACGAGCAGGGTCGCCCGGCCGCGCCTGCCAGCAGCCGGCCGCCGCCGATTGTGCTGCCAGCGCCCGCCGCAGCCTCTGTCCCAGCCGCAGCCGCATGGGTGCCCGCTGCGCCCGCCAGCAGCCTGCCGCTGCCGGTCGTGCTGCCTGCGCCTAGCGCTCCCTCTGCGGATACACGCCAGGGGTGCATGCTGCCTGCCGGGCCCGGCCTGCCCATGGACAGCCGGCCGCTGCCCATGGTGCTGCCTGCGCCCGGCGCTGCGCCGCCTGGGGGAAGCAAGGGGGGCTTGCTGCCCGCTCGGCCTTGCGCTCCTGCGCGCGGCCTGCCGCCGCCGGTGGTGCTGCCTGCGCCCGGCGCGACCCCTGTCTCGGCGGCAGGGCTGCTCGAAGTGGGCGCATGCGCCGGGCCTGGCGCGCCTGGAAGCGGCCTGCCAGCCCTGAATGCGGGTGCATTTGCCGTTGCTGCAGCTCCGCCCTATGGAGTGAGATTCCTGGCCGGCGCCGTCCTGTCTGGCGGGCCTGGACCGGCCGCCGCGCGCCCCTCGCTGCCCATCATGCTGCCCGCGCCATGCCCTGCACCTGTAAGCGACGTATACTGCGGTCCCCTGCATACTGCGGCCGATCCAGCACCCGTGCCCTCGCCCGCTTTTGTGCGCCTGCCGGGGGCTGCACCCGCGCGCGCCCCAGGGGCAGCCGCGGTGGCAGTAGCGGATCAGGGGCTGCTGCCCCCGAGGTTAGATGCTGCTCATCCGGCGGCTGCTGCGCTCGCGGCACAGCGCCCCGAGCCAGCGGCAGGCGGGCGCATGATGGGCGGCCACCCCGTGGCTGGGCGCGCAGGGTCCCTAGCCGCGGTTCCCTCGGAGCCGTGGGCGGCTGCAGGTGCTCCGGGCTGCTTTCGTGGCACCGACGGCAATCTGGGCGCTGGCAACACTGCTACTCACCTGGCACAGCCAGCTCAAGGTGTGGGGCTGGATGATGCTGGTTGGCTGCCCGCATCGGCATATGCGGCCGCGATGGGCGCACCTTGCCTTGAGCCGGGAGCTCAAAGCTGGGAGCTGGGTGCGGGGGCTGTGCTGCAGGCGGCGCTGCCCGCCTTGGCCACGCACAGCACAGGCGCCCAGGGCAATGCTGGCCCCAACCTCTTGCCGCTGACCCCGCCTGCGGCTGCACCCCCCCACACCTGGCCCGCCATGCAGGCTCCGCATTGGGCGCAGCCGGCTGGTCATGCGCGGGCAGTGCCGGACAGCAGTCAGGGTGCGCTGGCAGCTCCCGTGCAGCATCCTGCTTTGCCGGTGCGGCCGTTGGACATGCCGCTCGGCAAGAAGGCGCGGCGCCGGGCGGCCGCCTCAGCAGCGCGCGCCGAAGGCGCAACGGGGACTGCTGACCTGTCAGGAACACACGCGCATGCAGCGCCGACGGCGCTCATGGGAGCTGACGGACCCGTGCTGGGCGCATCCGGCCCCGTCACAGTGCTGGGTCCCCATGCGGCAGTGCCTGCGCTGCGGGCTGCCGCACAGGGCGCGCCCGAACATGGCATGCGAGCGGCGCCCCCAGGGAGCGCGCACCATGCCATTGGTCCGCATGTGCAGCCGGAGCAGGCGCGAAAGCGCTCGTGGCAGACCTGGCTCGAGCTAGACGCGCCCGCAGCGGCTGCTGCGAGTGCGCCCGCCGGGGCCGCATCAGCGCAGGCCGCGCGCGGCACGGGTCCGGAGAAGCGCCGCAGGGCGCCGCGGGGGTCGGGCGACTTGCGCTAGCTGGCCACCGCATGACTTGAGGATGAGCGGCGCATGTTGCGGCGCGAGCCAGGGCGCTGGCTGGCAGCGGCCCGATTTTAGCCCTCATTTATGGACAGGCGCAGGGACGCATGGGCGTCCAAGCGCGGTGGGGAAATGCATGGAATTTTGATGGTTGTTAACAGCGTGGGTGTATCACATGCCGTTGTATAGCAAGGCAAGCGTGCGCCTGAAGCTCCGCATTTCCTGTGGCCAGCTCAGCAATGCTTCCTGCAACTCCCGAGTGTAGCATAATGTTCAGCTGCAAACCAGCTGCAACCCAGTGTTTCTGTGTTGTGCTGCATAAAGCATGTTTGCAGTCGGTCCTGCATTTAATTGCTTGTGACCCATGTTATATCAACCAGGCTGTTGGCAAGTGCCAGCGCACACATGTGCGACTCGTTGATCTCTAACACAAGCCACAGCTTCATCTTCAAAAGGACATGTGAGTTGGGCACTGACATAGAATCTGCTGCGAGAACAGCCAACCTGTTTGAGCAGACTTGTGACAATGTTGCAGGGACAATTTGGTATATGCAGTATCGTGAGCAGTCCTCCCCATGTTTTGCGCAAGACGCAGGCTCACCCATGATAGCGTTGCTGTGTGTGGCCATCAGCAACCCACACTCTTGGCTCGACGGCCCGCTGCATGGCCGCCTGCAATCCTGTCCACTATGCAAAACACGGGTCAAAGCATGCCACTACTCCCACAGTGGTGCCAGCCTGAGGCGTTTCGGCCCTGGGGCCACTTGCACCAGAGTCTCTTGCTGAGTCCGTGCTGCGCTGCGCGAGCCTATTCCGCCGCCCTGAGCAGGCGGCCCGGCTTCTGGACGCACGACACGCCGTTGCATATCTTGCCCATCTGCTGGCAGTAGGCCCACCCGCCGCAGTCGCCGCAGCGGTTGGCGCGCGTGCACTGGTGGCAGCCCTGCAGGCGTTGCACCGCAGAGCACACTTGGAAGATCACCTGGCACGCGCCGCCGGAGCAGTGCTCCCCGATCTGGCAGCGGAGGCCGCCGCACACGCCGCACATGTTGGTCACGCCGCAGCCATTGCGGCAGGTCTTTGGACAGGCAGCGGCCTCAACCAGGCTGATGGCTGCTTCGGTACCGCTGGGAAGGCTGCTGTCCTGGCTGCCACCGCCGGCCCCTGCAGGCCTGACCGCCATGGCGGTGCCCGTCGCCCCGGAAGTGGGCTGTGCGTCGGCGAGCACCCCGGCGCCGCTGCTACCCCCGCTGCCCGCGGCGCCTGCGCCAGTGACTGCGGCGGTGTCTGTTGCTCTGAACGCCCGCTCGCCCGTGGCCTCGCCTGCGGCCCTGCCGGTGCCCTGTGTGGCGGCGGCCACCCCAGCGGGCATTGTCTCGGCCAAGCCCCCAGAGACGTCCGGCAGGCCGGGCAGCATGCCGGACAGGCTGCTGCCGCTGCCACCGCCGCTGCCGCCCTGGGGCTCGGCCTCGGCGCCCCAAAAGCTGGCAGCCGGGAGGATGACCGAGTTGGCGCTGCCTGCTTCGCCAGCAAGCTCCACCGGGTTGGGCAGCGCACGGACGGTTGTCGCATCACTGGCGTCGGCGCTTTGGCTGTCCAGCGCGCCGCTGTTGCTGCCTTGTGTCTCGCCTGTGGCCGGCTCTGCCACCCTTACAGGCACAGCGCGGCCGCCGCTGCCGCCGCCGCCGCCGCCGCTGCCGCCGCCGCTCCCCTCCCACCAGACCACGCCGCCGCCCGCCAGGCCGCTGCCTGGGGTGCTGCTGCCTGTCGTGCGCCAGCGGCGCCCAGAGGCTGCGCGCCGCTCGCGGCGGGCTGCGACAGTCCCAAGGGTAGCGCGATGCCGCCGCCGCCGCCGCCCGCGCTGGTGCCTGGCAGGCCGGCTGCTGCAACGCTGCCATCTGCGCCGCTGCCGGACGCGCCCGATGATGCATTGTCGACGCTGCTGGGTAGGCTGCTCGCCTGGTTGAGGTCGGCCCTGCTGGTTGTGATGCCAGCTGCAGCACTGCCGCTGCCGGCGTCGCCGGCGACGCGCTGCTCCGCTGGGAGCAGGGGCTGCTTGCCTGTGCTAGAGCTGGACGGCGTGGAGAAGCCCGCTGCGGCAGGAGGGGCCTGCGCGCCCGCGGTGAGGCCGCTCCAGGCCTGCAGCAGGTCGCGCGCGCTGTCTTGGGCCGCCTCGTTGCCGGGCAGCCTGATGCCTGTAGCCTCCTGGGGCACACAGGGAGCGTGTCAGAGCGGGCGCCTCACCCGGATCTGCGTTGCAGGCAGGCTGGCGGGATCATGAGGTCTCTGTACCGAGAGAATGACGATCCACAAGACGGCCAGGTGCCGGCCGCTTGCAAGCCCGAAAGGAACGCGCGAGCTTCTGTGCATTCATTGCGCGACCACACGCAAACGCTGAACACGCGCCCGGTGCTTTACGCTCACTCCAGTCCTTGGATGGCTGAGTCTGACCACTGGTCTGGGATATTGCTCGCCAGCCTGTTGCGGGAGTTTTGACCGCTGCTCTCTGGTATGGCCGAAAGTGTAGGTGCTCGGCTTCGCAGTCTGCATCACACGTTCATATTCTGTCGGGGTAGGGTGTCTTTGAAGTAGTAGTAAGAACAAGACCAACATCAGCTTTGCTGTACTCTTTACAGCTGGGGCACCTCAGGATGGCATCCTAAGGTGAAAAGTGAGGCTGGGGTTGCGCAGAGCGCGCAACTTCTGTACGACGTGTGCATGTACCCCTGCTTACAGCTCTGGCACGACACAGCATACCATGCTTGCGGTGGGCCACTACACGTGCACCTCCACGAGTCCCAGGCATATAGTCTAGCGACACAGCTTGCCGGCACAAAGGCACCAAGGTGAGGTGCACATTCCAACTCGGCCATGCAGCGCAAAGCTCAGGTAGCAAAGCAACCAAAAGAATATCCTAGAGTAGGCGCTAATGCACACACTTCCAAAATGCTTTCTTGCATGGCTGAATAGAAAGAAAAGCTCTTAGCTACAGCACGCCAAGCAGGTACCCTGCCAAGGATGCACACTTCCTGAAGCTGCAGCAGCAAATCAGCCAGGCACAATGCAGATTGTCGTACAGTGAGCAAGCGCACTCCTGACGCGGAACGGCAAATGGAGCTGCCGGAAATGAAGCAAGTGCTTTGTGCCGCTGTGCAGCTCTACAGAGCAAGTCTTTTGCTACTCAGCACATGCCTCGGGGCGGGCCTGCTGCAGCGCAGCTGCAGCTATGAAAGTTGAGGTTAGGATGCCAGCCATAACAGCTGCTGCATCTGGTGGCGTTCGCGCCTGTCGAGCCGCCGGGGCTGAGCGTGCAGAGGGCCTGGGCCTGTGGACGCTCTGACCCGGCCGCTTGTCATGGGCCACTGGTGCGACAGATGCATGCTTGCGCCGACCCCGGGAACCCACACCAACACCCACGGCTGCTGCATCGGGGCCGCGGGGCGCGTCGGCACCCCTGCCTGCCGCGCGCTCACAGCTGCTGCAGCACCTGGCAGCAGTAGCGCACGAAGTCGGCGTCTAGCGAGTCGGCCGGCAGCTCGGGCGGCGCGCCGTCGGCCTGCGCCAGCGGCGCCGCCAGCGACAGGTTGCGCATCGGCGTGTCGCCGGTGTGGTGCAGTAGGTTCTCCAGGCCGCCTGCCGCCGAGCGCTAGGTGTGGGTAGAGGATTGGGGTTTGGGGGACCCTAACCCTGGCGCTCTGCTGGGATGGGCGCTCCCGGCCGCGAGAGCATATGCGGGCTCTCTCGCGTGCCAGCGACGTCAGGCCGCGCAGCGGCTGCAGGGCCCCTGTCATGCAGCAGGCTGCGGGCTGCATGTGTGGGGACCTCTGCACTCCGCCGCACAAAAGCCTCGAGTGTGCTTGCTGCTGTGACAGCATCCGTTTCAATTGCCATGCAGACCATGCAGGTAGGCAGCAAAATAAATGCATCAGAGTGGCGCAAGCGCCCGGTGGACGCAGCCGCTGGCAGGGCGGCGCGGGAGGCGCGCCGGCATCAGCCGGCGCGCGCGCGTTGCGCAGACCGGCTTCGGCACAGGCGCCCGCAAATGCGGCGGCGGTGTCGGGCATGCCCAGGCGCCGCAGCAGCAGGCTGGCCGTGCGCAGCGCGCCGCCCGCCGCCAGGACGCCCAGCGCGCGCCACAGCCCGCCCTCGGCCTGGCCCCGTGCCGTCCGGGGTCAGTGGTACTTCAACCAAAAAAAATATTACACTATACTGTACTTCCTGGAATGCACGTCACACTGGCGTGGATGAGGCATGGTGCATCACGTGTCCAGCAGGCGTCTCATAAGCCCCCCCGCTAGCTTCCCACACATGCATGCATGGCGCTGAGCTGGATCCTGTGCAAACCAGACGAAAGCATTTCAGCCTGCATCGGATCCCGACTGCCTGCAGGCACACAGCCC